>Ga0179593_1591458_pt1 | contig 23339 bp, 25 predicted proteins | sample CZODoug2_1_08_16_FD_185931 | JGI IMG/M metagenome (GOLD analysis project Ga0179593, IMG submission 185931) | Vadose zone soil fungal communities from Angelo Coast Range Reserve, California, USA - CZODoug2_1_08_16fungal (PacBio error correction) | ecosystem: Environmental > Terrestrial > Soil >...
ACGCTCACACGCCGGGAGAGCACGGATGAAGTTCACATCGAGCGGAAGGATAGACGACAAGAGCACTCAAACACAACAAAATGGGAGAGAGGAAAGAATAAATTGCCTGGAAAAGCATCGATACGACGTGCAAGAGGGAAGACGACAAGAAAGGCCGCCGGGTGGTCGGGTGCGAGCAAAGCGTAAAGAAAAAAATAGTTGGCCTCGATTGATGTCGGGGAGACGAGAGAGGGGGACGGGAATGGCAGGCCCATAAATGCGTTTAAAAAAAAAAAAAAAAAAAGAAGGTATGCAAAGGTTAAAGAAGCAGACGGAAAAGAATTCCGAACGGAGGACCTGGTTAGGCAAAAACGTTGCCTTGACGAAAGGTACCGGAAATTAAGAGAGAATCGCCCTAAGGGGGCGGAAAAACCTTTCTCCCGGGGTGGTTTAAAGACCCCCCAAAAAAAATTATCTAAGCCAAACAACTGGGGGGGCGAAGTTTTTCCAGGAAAGGGTGAGCGTGCCGCCCGGATGGCTAATGGTCAAAAAAAGTAACACCAAAAAAAATCCCGAAGGCACGAGCGCGTTGGGTGCTCGGAAAAATGTGTGGTAGGGTTGCATCCAGCAATATAACCACTGAAAAACTTCAGGTAGCTCGCATTTTGTGACCCCCGCACAAAACTAGAGGGGGGGGGGGGGGGGGGGCAAAATGCTTTTTTTCGTTGGTTTCGACTGGGAGGTCTCCTTTCCGAATCAACCGAAGTATAAATCCACGCCGGTCGGATAGCGGAAACAATGCGCACAAGGAAAACTGGGAGTTGATGTCAGGGGGGGGAAAAAGTCCCCGTTAAGGGTGGGGGCCCCCCCTTTCTGGCAAGGGCGACGGATCAACTCTTGATTATCAAACGAGGGGCATGGGCCCCACTGTAAATACGAAAGGGCGGGAATTGGGTGTTGGGTGGTTGGGGGGTGTGGGTTGTCATCTAAAACAAGCGACCGTGGGCAAAAGGAGGGCACGTTTCATCGCGGTTCCTCAAAACAACTCCCACAACCAACAGGTGACATCCCGGGGGTGTCGATGAAAATGCATCTTAAAAGAGGGGGAGGTCTCTTCAACCAGGGGAGCGGTGGCGGCGTGTGGGGCCGAGCGCGGCACGCTCCTTTTTCTATTGGGCTGCCCGTCAAGCGAGAAAAAGGATATTAAGTTGGGAAGGTCTCTTAGGGGGGAGAATCGGAGGGAACCTGAAACCTTGGGGGGAAATGGGCGGAAGGGGGGGGGAAATCTTGTGTCTGGAGGTGAAAGAAAAAAACGGAAGTGGTGGGCAGGAGAAATTGTGTTGAAACTCAGGGTCTTTATCGGGGGGGGGTCAAAAAGAAAACGCACCTCAAGGGGAGATCCCTCAAGGGTAAATTAGTTCTATCACCTTCACCACCCTTCAGAGGGGGAGGAACAAAAGGGTCCTGACGAATCTAAAAACCAAAGGCTGAGGATAGCCAGGAGCAAGAAGCGAATGTTTTCTGCGGGGTGGCGCATGTCTGCAGAAAAGGAAGGGAATTGCCAAGGATAAGTGGTAGCAAGGGATAAACAACACGTTCAAAAAGAGGTATCCAAATTAAGAAACTAGTGAAAATAATTTGTTGGGGGTCTTGCGGTGTGGCGCTGATTCTTAAGGCGGGGGGGTCCAGCACCAAAATATGTGAAAGACTCCAAATCCACGACCACTGAAGCGTCTCGGGACAAAAAGCGCCGCCGTCAAAAGCCCATCGGTCAAAACTCGCAGCATCGTATGGAGTGGAAAAGTTTCACCGCTGGAACCAAGAACACATGGAAAAAAAGAAAAAAAAAGGATTTTTTCCATTATCAAAAACGACAGCAACCCAAGGGGCCCAGACAAACCGTGGTGTTCCTGTCACTCGCACAGGTCGAGTCAGATCGACAAGGAATCCCCATAATACAAGGAAAAAAGGGGGGTGGCCCCATGCGATTGGGGCCCACACAAAAAGCGGTGCACGCGTATCTCAACCCGAGGCTTAACAATCCCGGTGAAAAAAGAAACGGGGGAATGGGGGACTAGGGAAAAAGAAACAAAAATGTGCGAGGGCGGCAAAAAGGAAGGATTTCCAGAAAGGTTGTCTCTGTGAACCAAAAAAGGTGGGGCGCCAGGGGAATCCGAGTTCTGTCCATGCCCTAAAAGATCCAAAACTGGGGGGGGGGTGTTCACCACACATAGGGGGCCTTTGAAGGGGGAATCACGTATAGAATCTTAGGCGGTGTCACTTCATAGGCCAACATAGGAATTCTTGAATCTTTGTCCGGTTGCTGGAGCCTCCCTCTAAACTCTTCCTTGTTCAAGATGGGTTTTTTTTCCTTCACCTAGGGATTCCACGAAATTGACGTGTCTGGAGCGGTCGGCGGGGGGGGGGGGGGGGAGAAAAAAAGGGAGGATCGTGAACCCAGGTCCCCAAACCAAAAAGCAGGCGGGTCCTCTCAGAGGGAAAAATTCCAAACAAGGGGGGTCAAAGGTGTCCCTGGTACGGGGGCATATTCCAGGGCTGAAACTCACAAATAGGCGTGGGTGAGGTATGCAAGGAGACAAAAAATGGGAGGAGGGGGGGGAGACAAGACTGAGGCGCGCACATTCGGGGTGGGCCAACAAAGATAAACCCCCTCGTGGGTTCCCTCAGATAGATATCCCGGCATTGGAAAGACATCGGGCCTCTTCATTTAAAAATTCTACCGGGGAGGGAGGCTTTCTTGAAGACTTTCCTGGGGGCTGTCTGAAAAAGTATGCGTAAAGTCGAAAGGTCCATTTCCACTCATACGTTTCGAAGACGCAAGACGTTGCGACATGGGAAAATCTGGGGGGGGGGCTACATATCCATGTAAGGGGCACAAGCAAAGAGGGACAATCGGGAAACTCAAAAAACACCAAACCATGATGGTTACTTAAAAGGGAAGTGGGGACTGAAGAAGGGAGTAAAAAAAAAGGGGCCGCTTCAAAGGGGTTTTCTCGGGGAAACTAGAGTTTCCGTTGTTTCGGAGGATAGGGGAATAGGGCACACGCTTGTGGAAATCCAGAATGACAAAAAAAAGATTGGTGTAAAAAAAAAAGAATCCACTAGGGGACGGAACCCCGCAAAAAAAAAAAAAACGGCGCAGGATGGCCCAGTGTCAGCACCTTGACCGCCTTGACACGAGAACGTGTCTGTTATTTAAAGTTTGGGTTTCGCGAACAAAAGAAAAAAAAGGGAATCTAGGCTCAGACGCGAAGAAACCCGCTGACAAACTAAAGCCATAAAACGCTCCCACGAAAGTTCCTGGAGTTAAATAAAGTACTCAAAAAATAACCCAAAATATCTAACAGGGGTACCGAGCATGCGTCAGGGACAGAAAATTGAATTTCTCATTCATCCAGTCCCCTCATTCGGGGGGGGTCAAATGCGTATCGTCTAAAAAAAAACATGGGTGGAGGCTTTCCCTTTGAGGGGTTGGATGGAGGCCAAACTTTGAATATCGGAAAATATCGTTCGGGTGGTGCTAGGGAGAAAAAATGGGAACTTGGAAAAAGCTTCAAGGCGGCAGAGAAACGAAGAACGACAAAAAACTGGATTGGGGGGGGGGGAGGAAAAGTATTTCTTCCAAGAAAGAGTCCCAAGAGAAGCAAAATGGGGCCACTTCGTCTACTTCTCAGGGCAGACGCCATAAAAAACAAAGCCCTCCTAAAAAGAATGTTTTGTGGAAGAGAAGAAAAGCCGGGGGGAAAAAACCTAGTGGGGGATCTGCGCCTTACATACCAGGTCTGGGCACAGAAAAAAGGCTTGGAAACAAGGGCGAATTGGTAAAAGACCTACTGGGGGTTGTCGGGGAAGGGATCTTGGGAGAGGGACGTGAACGGGCCTGTGGTACGCATTCGAGGGGCGCTTGTGGGGGGGGGGGAATTTTTTGTGTCGAAACGCTGTGGTTAAATAGAAAGGGCGGTATATATCACGGTTGGGGGGAAAAAAAAAAAACATGTGAAAAAACCCGGAAAAAGACCGTTCCGGGGGGGGGGGGATGCAGAAAAAAGGGAAAAAGTTTAAAAAACGAAAGGGGGCCCGCAAACCGGTAAAGATATCACGAAAGAAAAACAAACGAGCACGGTTCACCGATGATCCCAAGGGGGGGACCTGGAAAAGAGATCTTGAAATTCCTAAAAGACGCAACTTTTGAACAACTCCGGGGGGTAGACAAAGGGCATGTACGCTAAATAGCAGAGTGTAGAAAGAACTATAAATTCTGAGGGTGCACGGAGTCATCGAAAAGGAGGAAAAAGCATCCTCCTACCCGTAATTCGTGGGTGCCGGACAATCGGGTTCACGGGACGCCCCTTTCCCAAAGGGTTTGGGGGGACGAAAGGCCCTACTAGAGTTGGCCGCAGCGCGACGCCCGGATGCAGGGTCTGATGGCCACTGAGGGGGGGGGGGGGGGCATCGTTCTCACCGAGAAGGGAAAAAGAGGGCTAATACATCATGATCCGAACCACCACAGGAAGCATGTGTTCCTGGAGTCAACATGCTCCAAAAGGTTGACCCGGCGGTATTGTGCTGTTAAAGATAAATATGCCACCGCCAAAGTACGGGGACACCATGTGGGGCGGTTTCCACACAAGGGTGAATGGTTGGCTTAAACGATCCAGGGGGGACGGGCCAGGGGGTTTGGGGGGGGGCCCCGACCCGCACCTGGGGCACATACGTAAGCAAAAAACGGGGGCCCTAAAATCAAAACGGGGCTTTGGAAAAAAAAAAAAAAGTTCTGGGGAGTCCAGGGGGACAAAACCCCAAAAAAAAAAAATGGCCAAACTTTCCTGGGAAAAAGGATTGTTATCGAGGACATCGTGTGCGAGGGTAAAAAAAAATCCAGCAGTCCGACGAAAGGCAAAATGGGACACGTAAGCGCAGGTGGCAAGAAACAGGAGGATGATTATCTTGTAGATCGTAGAAGAAAACTCTCGAGCCGTGGGGCCGTGAAAAAAACGAGGTGGACCGAGGAAAAATTTCATGGGAGACGTACCTCACATAACATGCCAGCAAATTGGTTTACAAAAATGTTCCCTCGGATCCTAGCAAAATGACAGCAGAAGGTGGGTTTGAGGTCCTCTTTTCAGCACGGAACGGGAAACAATGGGAAGAACTTTGGTGTGTGGGAAAATAGCAGGCACGCGGGATGGCACCTGGGGGGGGATGACCCCTTGGATCACTGGGGTTATCTAAAAAAAACGACCCGAAACTCCGGATCCACCAAATTTCGGTGGAACGGTGGGTGGGAAAAAATGTCCAGGGGGGGTCGGAAAATCGATACCCCAACGCAAATGCTTCGTTCTAAGGAAGGGTGATCACTGGGAAAATAACAAATCCTAAAAAAAACGAAACCAGGACGCTAACCGTCGAATCTGGAATTGAGCGGAGTGGATCTGAGGAAAAAAACGATAACGAAAAGGTATGTGTTCTATATAGGTGTTCAAAAGTAAAGCAAATCTCAGGGATGTAAAGCAGCAGGAACTGGTACACAAAACCAAAACCGTGGGAGTGTCTTACATGCAAGTGAAACTCCCTGGAGGTATCAAACTTGACAAAAAGGTGGGGGGGGGGGGGGGGGGGGGGGGGGGGGGGTGTATCACTCATAGACTTACTTACATTGCGGGTGGGGAAACTGAGAGTTACAAAAAATGAATAAAAAGGGACCCCCCGGAAAACTTTAAAATTGTCACACCGGGAGAAAAAGTAAGGGGCCCCATCTCGGTGGAGCAAAAAAGTCAGGGAAAAAAAAGAAGCACAAAAGGGAGGGTGAAGGAGGAATTGAAGAAAAGTGAAGGGGGGCCGGGTCTTGGGGGGGGGAACACAGCGCAGGCCTTCTCCAGGGGAGTGCAAACTTGGGGGGTGTGTCTTCAAAAAAGACGCAGGCCCATTGGAAACAGGTCCAACAGAAGGAAAAAATGTTCCCTTGATTGCAAGGGGAAAAATCCAAATCCAGGCCTCGAACTCCGTCACGGGAAAAAGGCGAGAAAAGAATCATTTTGTCGTCGGCACGCAAAAAAATCAAAATTAGCCAGGAAAAACATAGGTCTCAGCTAAGAGGCTTTGGTGTTGCAAACTACGCAAAAAAAAAAAAACAATTGGGTTCCACAGCGAAGAGTCAAACCGGTTTTTGGATGCTTAGCAAGAAAAATACCGTGCCGGAAGCGGGGAATTATTCAAAAAAAAAAAGGCCCCCTCTCAGGATTCAAAGATGGCACCAAGGCCCAAACTCGGGGCCACTGCGAATAGAAAAGTAATAAAGATCTAAGAGAAAGGTATTACCACGATTCAACCAAGTTTGGGTAAATCCAAACTCCAGCAAAACCCGAGACAAAAGACCGTTCAGGAAAGTGTGAAACTTCAAAATCACAGCCGACCTGAATACGAGGGAGCGAAAACAAAGGGGACAAAAAAAAACTACAACCCATGAGGGGAATTCGGGTTTGCACATTGGGGGGTGACCAACGAATGGCATAAGCAACCTAAGGGGGGGGGAAGAAATATTGAAAGGGGAAGCAAGGATAAAAGAATCTGCATCAAACGGGGCAGAGCGAAGCGGTAAATACCAGTTAAAGCAAAAAAAAAAGACGGCCAAACGCATTTTGAGGGGGCAACCCAGAAAAACGTGGATCGAGAGAAAATCAGAAAAAGGGGGGGTAGGGAAAACAGTCGCGATTTAAAAAACAGCCCTGGACATCGAATGGGGCAAAGGCAACATTAGGAAAACCGGAAAAAAAAACAAATTTGTGGGGGGAAAGCTCACCTGGGGGCGAGTTATCAGGTGTTATCTTGGAAAGACCACCCCCACCCTCATACAGGTCCCTGGAAAAAAGGCGCCACGGAGGCCAGGGCTCACGGGAAAAAGAAAATCCCAAGGCCAATGAAACGATTCTTTGATCGAGGTGAAGGGGATTCCCGAGAAGAAACCTACAGAGCAAAGGAATCCGATTGCACGCCAAGGGGTGAAAAATCAGAGGACGGAGAAAGCTCCAGACACAAAAAAACTGAGGAAAAGAAGAGGATGTTGCGATGAAAAGCATAGAGGGCGTGAAAAAATCTAGTCAAATTACCGTGCCAGAACGACTTTTTACAGGAGCCTTAACACGAAGACTGAAGGGGGAAATGGGTTTCCGCTGGTGGCAAAGGGGGGGAAGGTGAAGTAAAAAAGGGGGGTTGGGAACCCAAGACAGCGAGGGTCAACACGAAAGGCCATGTTACGACAAAAAGAATGATGGAGGAGCTGACGGGGCACAAGGCGGGGTTGGGAACCACGAAAATGTAAAGTATGTTTCTTAAGGAGGGGAACGACGGAGCCCTAATTAAAATGTAAGAGGCGAACCGAAACATTTGGAGGGGTAGCCCCATGGGAAGGGAGCCTTCGCAAAGACAGGTTATTTCACGCTATCAAGGACCCCCCCAATGGAAAAGTAGGCTAGACGGGCGGGTACAGAGGCGAAAAAACAACGAGGTGGAGGAAAATACAAGGTGGGCGGGGGGTTGGGTTGGGGTTTTCTAGAGGGGAGAGCGAAATAGGGCTGTGAAATTGGGGAGGGCCATACTTTCGTTAAAAAAGCAAAATCAGGTGGTCCCCCAATGAACCCAGGGTGAGGTATTGACGTTGTTTGTGTGTTGGTTTGGGGTGGGACACTGACCACTGGGGGGGAAAAAGGGGAAGCAAATGCCTGGGGAAGAGACTCCATCGGGCTCAAAGAAAATTTCAGGTGCACCAGCGCGTTACTTGTTGATGAACTGTAACATTCCGGGATTAAAGGGGCCATTGTTTGGAAAATCGGGGGGGGCGGTTGTTTGGGAGTGCCCACATTCGTAAAAAAAAGGGCACCCCCAGCCCTGCAGGCGGGGTCAAACGGACGGGAGCAGGTTTAACCAAGAGGAAATGGGCCCCACGAACCACAACTGGAAAGACGAGGGGGCGTTGGGGGTGGTTTTGGGGCGTGGGGGTTTTCGGCGAAAATCTGTTCCAAAGGGGCCATTAGGAAAAAATGACAAGTAGGTTCATGAGGGGGCTAAAAAATTAATCACAAAACAAGCCAAGGGGCGTAAAAAGAAAAGTGGCACCGAAGTCCCTGAAGGATCAAAAAAAAAAGATCGAGGCAAAGACTTCAGGGTAATCCTTGGGAAAAGCCAGCTGGGTCACGGGGGGGTTTCGGGGGGATAAAACGGAGTTAAACGAAGCATCGTTCAGAGATGAGACGTAATTTAAGTTGACAAGGCGAAGGGCGTAATCTGGAAGACGGAAGCCCGGGGGTTTCCGCTGGGTGCAACCTCCCCTGTGTCGCAGAATGGACATACCTTCCACAAGGAGAAAAAAGGCCACACGGTTGTATACGTTCAGCAGCACCACCTTCCACAACAAACAAAAGCCCTTCATTGGGGGGGCATTTATGTGTCTGGTGGACCTTACGGCTGCGCGGGGGGGGGGGGAGGCTCCAAATGTTCGCGTCCTAATCGGCTCTTCCCTCCAACGGTCCGTGGCGGCAGGGGAAAATTTTTGGCGTGAAAGGAAGAAAATCGAGTTGTTGACCAGCAAATGGTAGAAGGGTCTGCAAAAGAACAACTCACGAGGCAATTATCAAATTTAATCAAAAACATCCAGAGGAAAACAGAAAAGTTTTGGGGGGAGGGGCGGGCTAAGTGTTATTTAGTGGGGACTTATCACCTTCTTTGCTGAAGGAAACTAACTTTGGGAAAAATAAACCAGAACGAATGTAACGGGAACTGACAGACATAAGTAGTCAACCGAAGCGTAAGGCGATTGGTCACGGAGGTAGTGCCAAAGGGCAAAAAGCCCCCGTCGTAAACGAAAAACCCTGCAAAAACCGGGAGGGTACTAGACACAAACGCAAAAACCAAACCAGAAAAAACCCACGGCCGTCAAACGCCCAAATATGGATGTTTTTGAGGGCCAGGTCAGTGTCACGAATAAAAAATCAAAGGAGCGGGAAAAGAACACTTTGGAAAATTCGCCAAGGTGCCCACCAACGCCGGTTCGGAGGGTGAACCCTCCAACGCCCGGTCACAGGGGGGAGCGAACTATGGCCTTACCCCAAATGCCCTAAAAATTGGGGCTTGCTTACAAAGGTGGGAACGCTGTTCACAGAAAGCCATGTTGGAGGCCGGTAAAAATTTGGACGAAGGCGGTCCAGAAAAAAAAGGTAGAGTCTACAAGAGTATCGCCAGAGCCTAGGGAGTCGGAGATAATCCAGAAATCCTCGGATGTTATTTCAGGACATGCGGGTCCGGGAGTAAAGAAGAGCAAAAGTCAGAATGAGTCTATTGTAAATAGACAAGAAAACAGCGGCTGGGTGGAGCTCGAGAAGTCCTTCAAATCACGTGTCATTTTTCCCCGTTTTTTTGGGTGAAAAGGTTCAACGGCCGGGACTCACGAGGGGGGGACGGATGGGAGGGGGGAGGGAAGGTGTGCCGGGGGTGAGGAGGTCCAAAAAGCAAAAAGGGGGGAAACAACAACACCATCCGAAAACACCCGAAACTGGGGCCACGTCGCAGAAAAAAATCACAATAAAAGGGGGTTAAGTATGGAAAAAAAAGGGACCACGTCACGCTGGGGGGGCTATGGACCTACAAAAACGGGAGAGGGGAAATGAAAGAGTGAAGTTACAACTGGTGTGAAATTCGGGGGGGTATTTCAAAGAAGTAGGGCTAAGATACCCAAAAAAAAAAAAACTGGGGGGCCAAGTCTACTAAGAGCCCCCAGTTACCTGAGTCGGAAACTACTCCCGTCATAAAAAGGCTCAAAAGGCGCATGCCTCAATGTGCTGCCGCTCTCCTGAACTAAGCTCCGCGCTCGGTCCCTTCACAGTCCAACCTGGCGCCTTCTTGAAAGGGAGAAGCTTGACAAGGACCCAACGGTGCACCATTCTGCGAAAGGAGGCGTCCAAAGTGCAAAGGGTCAATAGTTTTGTCAACTGTGGGGTGGGTTTAAAAATGGAAGGGGCTCTGGGGGAAGTACCCAAAGCCGTCGGGCAGTTGAGGGGTCCAAACGCAGGATCCCAGGGGGGGGACACGGTTACCCCAAAGGGTTGCCTGTAAAAGGTAAGGGGGCCGAATATTGCCGCCAATACACACTCCTCTGTTTGGACATCGCGAATGAGCGTTGGGCAGTGGGTTTGTGGGTGGCCTACTCTCCTTCGTGGGGAAACCTTCTGGTGGAAGAGAAGGCAAAGGCCACCGGCAAAACGAAACCCAGTGCTGCCAAAATGTGGGGGCAGTTGTCGCCAAACGTGAAGACCGCAGCGACAAAAAGAACGGTTTATTAAACACCCCGCAGGGGTAGCCCCCCAATTACAAAGAACCCAGACTTTCGACCCCCCAAAACGCGACAATAAAACCACCACGATTTAGACCATCGATGGAACCCAACAGCTAGGGGGCAACCCCCCCTCCAAAGCGGTGGGGGGTACGGGCGGGGTTCGGACACACCTAAAAATTCAGGGGGGGGAATAAATCCTCCCACCTTCTCACTAAAGACTCAGGAAAACGGTGTGCCCTAAAATTATTGCCTCATTCCACGACTTATTCGGGGGGAGGAAAAACAAAATAAACCACAGGGATTGTTAAGAGGTTAGCGAAAGTCAAAAAAACATACTTTTTCAAGGAAAAAAAAAACTTCTGCTGGGGACTTGGTCAAAAAAAAGTTGGGGGAATGGTTGAGTATGCAAATCTTCCGACGGATTGGAAAAAGCCAGTTTGCTCAAAAAGGGCTATTTGGGGTGAGACTAAAGGGATCAGAAATAGAATCCTCAAACAAAAAGTTAGGAAAGGAAAGAGGGGGAAGGAGGGGGGGAAGTACCGGAGCTTGCCCCCAAAAAAGCATAGGGAGCAAACTAACGATAGGTCCCTGTCGAACGGAATATTGACAGAAGAAAAGAAACAAAAGGAACGCAAAAATCCAGAAGAACGGATTTTTTAAATCGAGAAAAACCGCACCCGGCAAGGGGATAAGAAAGGACATCCCGTACCCAGCACAGGTCTTTCTGGGGGGAAAAAAAGTTCCGTGATTAAAACGCTACGTTGTGCGAACGAATGTATACAATCAGGGAGAACTGAGCGGGGTTCTCTGGGGACGGGACTAAGGGGAGGAAGTTCGGATTGTTCCTTGGGTGTTTCACAGCATTTTTACAACAAAACGGCTAGGATCACTGGGTGCTACTGTCCAGAAGGCCGAAAAAGGAGGGGGGGCCTGGGACGTTTAAACACAAAGAACCTTTTCACAAAGGGGCCAAATACTGCGTAGTGCTCAAAACCCCACGCTCGCAACATTAAACCAAAGGGGGAAAGCGGGAAAGAACGAACTTAACAAGGAACTCTTTACAAGTGCCCGGAAAGCCGGGCTTTTCGCAGACCAATGCTGGGCGGACCATACACCAAAAAAAAATATGCCGAAAACTAGAGGGGACCCCAGACAAAACAGGCAAGTGCGCGCCACTCAGAAGGGGGGAAAAAGCCCAAACCGGGCAGCGGAAGGGGAAAATCGTGGACCAGTCCCTGTGAACCCAGAAGCGGGTGGTCCCGAAGTAGCGGGGTGAAAGACAAGTGGAGACTTCTGCAAGAAAAAATCCGGGGGCGGGATAAAAAGAAAAAGTGCTTGCTCGGGAAAAATGCGATTGTGAAAAAAGGAGAGCGAGATCTTAGGAACAAAGATTTTGCATGGTCAAAGTGAGCTCAAAGGAAACGGTACGGAATAGGGTCCGGAGCACTGGGGGTAACGTAAAAAACGTTGGGGAAAGTTAACTTAACACCAGTTGGGCCGGGTTGGTAGGTTCCGGGGAGGGGATGTCCATGGATTTTTGGAGAAGCAACGGTCTCAAAGGCCCATACAATTGCCCAAAAACGGAGAAAATTTGGGAGCATGGTCCCAAGGGGACGCAACCTCAAGAAGTGGGAGAGGGCAGCTAAAAAAAGGTGGTTGCAAAAAGCAGGCCAAGATCGGAGAATTAAAGGGACGGACGCGGGGGGCACTCGGGGACTTAAATTGGAGAAGCGGCAGCCAAGAGGGCCCGTGGGACGTGGAGGAAAAGAAGAGTGTAAGAGGCCCTTTACCTGCATTAAGGCACTCGCAAAAGTTGGGGGCAAGCAACACGAGGGAAAAAAGAAGACAAGGGGTCACGTGGGGACTTTCGGGAGGGAAGGAAACGATCGGGGGGTCAAAGCAGAGGTGGGGTGGGTGGGGGGGGCCGAAATCAATTTGGCAAGGATTGGGGGACCACGCTGTAATAATCCGGGTGGGAGAGAGTCACTGAAATCAGGTGAAAAAATGGGCTAGCGTTTTTCTGGTCTGGGGAGGGATGCGGTAAACCATCATGAGAATGTCTGACTCAGGAACTCCAAATGGAATTTACAAAAAGGAAAAAAAGACGCAAGATTCCAGCGCCGTAGACGTGTGGGGAGGAAGTCGGAGAGGAAAGCCGACAGATAAAGAGGATTTAGGGGTCTATTGAGTTGCTGCACTAACACTCCAGGGGGGCGGGGGGGGAAAGCAAAATAAACGAAGGATCACAATCACAAACACTTGGTCGGAACGATTATCGAATAGTGGTACGAGGGGGGCGAGTGTGGTTCCGACCGAAAAATGAGGACTGGGGAGTGACAGTCTGAGGGAAAAAGGAAAAAAAAAAAAAAAAAGACCACACTTCCAAACGGAAAAAGCACGGAACAGGTTCGCGGAATTTCGCTAGGTCAGAGGGAGAGTGCAAGGGGTCAAATAAAAAGGGCAAAGGAAAGGGGGTATTTGGTAGGAGGAGGGGGGGGGGAAAGCAGGGTCGTCCTTTGCGTTCCCAAACGTATACCGAACCGCGGAACGGGATCCCCCCACATAGAGTAGTGGACCAGGCATTTTGGGGGAAAGACCGGGGGGGAACCTGCTGCGGTCAAGACAAGAGTGGGAGGAGGACGAGGCTGAGAGGCGTCGTTGTACCAGGGGGCGGAAGTGTGGTCTTTCCACTCTCAAAAGTTAACGAAAATCTTCAACGAAAAATTACGGACGGGGGCCAACGCAAGCTCACATCGGGGCAAAAAAAAAAAAAAAAAACAAACGCGCAAGCCCGTCGCCGCGAAAGGTGTGCACATTCGACATCGCCGAGTAAAGGGGCTGAACTCTTGTTTTTTACCGAAGACTCGTGGTTTGAAAGTCTTCCATATCGGACGACTTCGGTGTGGGGGGGTGCATGAAAGACGGCCAAAATTGGACCTGAAGGAAGTCAGATAAGGGGGCTGAAAACCCCGCAAAGATCAAATGGGGGAAAGGAAAATAGGTTAATTAAAACAGTGCGAGTGGGACTCATTCATGATCTTCAAAAGCGAAATAATTTGGTCCTAACCTCCACACCGAAAACAATCAGTGTATGATTGGTCCCCTGCTAGTAAACGGGCTCCCCCACTGAAAAATTGGTCGCATCAAAGAAGTGGAAAAAAGAAACCCGACGTTTGGGCGGGGGGCAGTGGACACTAAGACCTAATCCTTTCCAAAGAAGCAGCCGATACGGGGGAACATGAGACAAGATCAAAAGACATCTTTAAGCGAGGGCGTGGGCGGGGGGAGGCTAACAACGAAAACGAGTGTGGGAATTAGGGAAACTTCATGGCGAATCGGTGTTTAGGACCCAAGAAAAAGTTAGGGGGATTCATCGGGGGAGAAGTAAGAGCCTGAAATACTTCCCGTTTTGTCGTGGGAGGCATTGTGGGGTCCATGTCAAGGGGGGGAGGAGGGGATATAAGGATGTGAGGGAGAGGAGAGAGGGAGAGGGGTAAGGAGAGTGAGGAGTGTTGTGGGGGTGATGCGGGGAGGATGTTTACTCCATTTTGTCAGCCGTTAGCCGGGTGGGAAAACAGCTGGGCTCTTGGAAGAAAAATACGGCTCCCCCGGGCCAAACAGGGAAACGAACTGAAGGAGACGGCTACTACGCAGGGGGGCCACAGCTCCGGAGGACGACACCTCCCTCCAGCCAGACAAGCTCCATCAAAAAAAAAATCTCGATCAAAAAAAACAGCCTACCTGAAAAGGGGGGAGAACCGACTCTCAAAAATGGGAGGTTCAGATCATCGATGTTAGAGTGCAAGCGATCTCAACCTCCTTCTGCGCCCGTCTTCTTCAAAAATAAGGCAAGCAACCGGAGAAGAGGGTCATCCTCCTTGGGGGAAGGAGTTTCTGAGAGAAAAAATGGATGCCATAGAGTCGTTCCACCCTATTTAGGGGGAAAAAGGGGGTCAGATCAAGACTGAGTAAACTAGGGGGGACGAATCAAAAAAAAACCAAAACTTCGTGTGTGCCGCAACGGAAACCTAAAGATTAACATGCGAAGTAAAAGCGACATGGGGTACAGTGGGGGGGGAAAACAATTTCCTCTCGGAAATCAGTGATGACCAAAGGGGGGTGAGGGCAAGAACGTGGCAGCCAACGTCGTTTATAAGGAGAGTAAACCGAGGGGCAAAGACGGCTCTGAGGACTCTTTTAGAAGAGGGGGGGGGGGGGGTGTTGGGTGGGGGTAAATGGAATATACCAGAAAAAACTTCGGTAGGGAACGGGGGCTCCAAGTTTCACCCCCTTCCGCCAAACCCGAAGGTCATTCTTTTTAGTAAGGGTGTTGTTTGGGTTTTGGTGGAAACACTGGGTCTCACTGGTTCAGTATCCCACTAAAAAAATCAAGGAGCAAGGCGCGGGCGAGATGATAAGGGGGAAAACGGTGGGGGGGACCGCAGGAATGGGGTTGGGGAATTGGGTGGGGGAGAGAAAAAGTTTTCGGTCCGCCTCACCAGAGAAGGTCGTCTCTTGATGACTGGCGTCATCCACCTATTGTGGACCCTCAAAGGTAGACGAGCGGGGCGTGGCCTTTTTTGGGGGGGGGTTGGGTCATAAATTAGGGATCAAACAGGGGGGAGAAAGCCGGGGATCATCAAAAAAGCCACACGCCTCTGCAGGGGGGCTAAAAAAAATCGGATCGTGGGTGTCAAATCTTCTGGGGAAAACGGAGTCAAAACCGCACTGGTCACCGTCGGGTCTAGGGGTCACTCACTTGGGAAGAGTGCTCTGGGATGTTCCTCGGAGAAAAGATGAGGTGATCACCGAAAAAGAACAAGTGCCTTGGAGCTAAGGGTCTTCAAGTGCGTTACTAAGGAAAGACAAAAAGTGGGGTGGGGGAAAGGGAGCCGGGTGGCTAGAGGGTGGGGCCAAAAACCCGCAAACTCTAGGGGGAAAAAATCGAAGCCTCCTGCAACCCATTTCTCGGTTTTTTCTTTCGCGGACTCATGAGGCAACGCTGAGGGGGAAAAAGCCATAGCGCACAAAGAAGAGAATGGCCCCTTAAAAACCGTTGCCAGGGTCGTCAGACGACGTGCACAATGTCCGAAGGGGGGTAAGGGGGGTCAAAAAAAACAATTAGCGAGCATGATTAAGAGCCAAAATGGGGGGAAAAAAAGGGGGTTGCTCAGTGAGGAAGGAAGAGGGGGGCCAGCCCCTGCGTTGATAATATAGGAAACATTCCATAATCCTCAAAAAGAGGGGCCATTTGAAGCGACAGAAACAACGTAAGCCTCGGAAAAAGCGATACGCGGTGTAAAAACAGGAAGGAAAAATTGCACCAACCGCCTTCATCCCCCACACGATGACCTCGAGCCCCCGGGGAACTTATGGTGACAGAGCTATCCTACAAAGGGAAGGAAACACTAAAGAATTTCCTCTTAAGACCAGACCGGGTGGGGATAAGTGAAGACAGCCTGAGGGGAAATGGGATAGTAGATAGTAAAGTCATGCTCCAAAAAAATAAGTTCTCTCTGGGTGACAAAAACACAAACGGGAGTTTCTTAGGGGGCAAAAACGAGTTGGCTCTCCCCGAGGACTCACCATCTGGGCGAAAAGTTGGAAGGATAGGGAAAAAACCTAGGCACAGCCAAAATGGTTTGTTCCTCGTGGAGGAACTTCTGTGCCATTAGCGCACAACTGATACAAGAACTGGCTTGGTCGAATTCCTTCGAAGATATTCCAACAAGAAAAGTCGGGGGGGTGGGGGAGAAACCCACTCTACTGTTCTTCCCCCCATTCGGAGAGCTTCTGGGGGGGGGGGAAACTCAAGTTGACTAGATTGACCAGCCCGTTCTTGAAGGGGGGGGGGGTAACCCCTTTTGTGGGGGGGAATGAATTTTCAAACTATTGTGCGGGGGGGGTGAGGTCAGGGGCCGGTGCACCCGTGGTGCGGACAAAAAAAGGATTCCAACCGCAAAACTTGCAGGTCAGGTTCAAGTAAGAAATTAAAAAAAATCCACAGGGGGGGGGAAAAAGTTTACATTTCACTATCACAACAGGGCAATGTCACTAAAATAACAATCCGGAAGAAAAAGGGGGGGGGCAATGAAGCGAAAAGGTTAGGGGGCGGGTGGATTAACGTATATCGTGCCAACACTCGACAGATATACACCGGCACATTGGATCGTAATCAAGGGGAGAAAAGGCATCCGAAAAAGTTCGAAATCTCTGCTTAGTTAACACATAACGTAGGGGTGGGTAAATTCCATGAGTCCACAGGGCGGGGGACTGCAAGAACCGGGGGGGCGGAGTAAATGCGGGGAGAGGGTGAGAGGTATCTACCTGCAACGATCCTTTCTTGGGGGGCGGGCACAGGCTACAGTGAAAGAATGGGTTGGAGGCCAAAAAGCAGGCGTGTCGGGCCCAAAAGGGGTCGCCGTCTGTCAGGGGCAGGGGGGAGGGTCAAAAGGAGAAATGTACAAGCAATCAACGGTGGGACCATCGGGGGCGAGGACTGCGGGGTGGGGAGTTTTTGCCTGATATGAGGGATCTTTCCGCAATGCTTTTGGAAAAAGAGTTTTAAAAAAGGGAGTCCAAACCATGGAAACCGAAGGGCCCTGAGGGCAAAATGTTACAAACAGTGAGAACGAAGGGGGAAGGGGGGAAAAAAAAGTCCAAAAACAAAAGGAACCAAGACCCCTCAGAGCAGAAAGAAACAACAAACCGCACGCCTCAACCCTAAACGAAATCGGGGATCAAAAACGAAAAGCCACATCAACCGGCGGCGAAGGCGATAATCAGATGGGGTGGGCGCGAAAAGCAGCGGCGGGAGAAATTGACGGGGAAACGGGAGTCGGGAACGATACGAAACCCGGAAGGCATGAGAATCACGAAGCATGGGGAGGGTCGCAGCCGGTGGGGGCTGGAGAACAAGCCAAAGTCTGTGCACGACACCTCAGACGATGGGGCAACTATCGGCTAGGAGGGAGGCAGAGGCTGGAGAATGGTGGGTGGAGTGCAGCCACTTGTGTGTGCCAAAAGGAGCCATGGGCTGAATGATTATGAATCTGCGGCAAACTACGTGGAAAAAGGGGGTTTCACTAGGGTATAGCTACATCTCCCTTGTGCGGGCTCGGGCAAGGGGTGGCTGTAGGGGCAAAAGACGAAGCATTGAGCGATATGATGCCCAGGAAAAAAAAAAAGGGTATTTCCTGGAGGGGGATCTCCCTCCAGGTAAGTCTATAGAAACTATCTCCAAACAACAACCTGGGGGGGGTATTAAAAGGGAATGGAAAAAGATGCGGACCTAAGCTAATAAGGGTGGGAAAAAGCTTATCCCTGAGAGGCTCCTTAAGCTTGAAAAGATCCATAAAATAAATACCTCCAGGAAAAAATGCGGGGGGTTTTTTGCGCGAAATAATCTTAACCAAGCCCGAGGATGCTGCGCCATCCGTCCTGATCGATGGATTTGATCACACCTTGCAAGGTTGACCTGCGACTTGGGTACACGCGTCGGGGGGTAAACGATGCCGATTCTGTTGGGGGGGGGGGAAGGGGGGGGGGAAAAAAAAAAGAGGAGTGCCTTTTAATGGGGGGGGGGCAAACTCTTGGGGATAAATCAAGGAAATAACGTTCATTGGGGGGAGACCCAACTTGCCCTCGTCAAGAAAAGGGCCGGGGCCAGTATAGTTACCCACGAAAAACAAGGGGGGGGGGAAAAAAAAAAAACACTAACCACGCTCACAAACACGCCTGAGCGATTTCGACGAGGAGGGGGTGAAAGAAGGAAAGGGGGATATGGAGGTGAGGGATAATGTAAGTGGAAGGTGGGGTTAGGGAGAGGGATTGAGGAGGGTCAGAAGGTGGGGATGCGGGGGTGTGTGGGGGGGGTGAAAAGAGTGGATGGAGAGAGAAGAAGGAGGGGAGGGGGGAAAAAAGACGGCCATCTTGCTTTCCCCTGTCTTGGAGTCAAACAAATATAGAAACATTCACAAACGAGCATGGAAAATGCAAATGCCGACAAAAACTTTTGCCACCAAGACAACTAAAAGGGGTGAACGGGGGGGGAGGGACGGCGGAAGCAACCAGAATCGAAGCTGCGAGCGAAGAAAAAGAGAAAACGCATTACTCATAAAACAAGGGGGGGGTTAAGTGGGCAAACGTCACGGAAAAAGTCCCTATAGACACCAGGCACAGGAAAACCGCAGCTAAGGTAATTGAGCGATGAAAAGCCGCCTTCACGATGGGGAGCGTAAAAGGGGCCCCCCCCCCCGGAGGGTTTCGACTTAGGGGCTATTTGGGAAACGCCTAGCCCAGGAGCGAGCACCAGAAAAAAAAGGGTAAAAAAACGCGGCATGGGGCCGCACTAACATTCCCCAAGTACGATGAGGGGGGGAAAACGCATATGACCGTGACGGCAAAGGGGAAGTGCGGGGAAAAGGGGGGGAAAGGGACGACTAGGGGAGTGTTGCTTTCCCGTTAACCCGGCAAAACGGAAAAGCACGACCATCCCGAAATCTGGGACATTCGGAGGCATTCCCAAAAGGGAACCCCCACTGTGGGGAAGGTCGTGGAGATAACGAAAACAAGCTTGGGGGGGGAAGGCAAAGCCTAGCGAGGAGGTCAAGCACTTACTCTCTGAAAAGCGGTATTGGGAGAGAGGAGGGAGCATATTCGGTGAAAAGGGACTTTCACTTAAGGGAAAAAGAGCCTTCTTACAGAAGGACCCCAATCCCAATCGACACATTGGGGGGAAAGGGCTGTGACAGAGTCAAGACCGTCACATACCATGGGGGCAACAGATGCACTGTTAGAAAATTAGGGAAAGGGAAAATTGGTGGTTGAAAGCAAAAAAAAAATGCAACTAAATTAATTCAAGGGTATGAGGAATTGGGGATCACACAAAAACGCATTGCAAAAAAAAAAAAAAAACATTTGGATACGGGCTGTTTGCCGGTAAAACGACGGAGCAGTGCAGGCAGGGTCTCAACGTTGAATCAAGCGGGTCATTTGTAACCAGCGCTCATCTCCTCGCTCCTCTGAAGGTTGGGGGGGGATGTAGCCCGAAGAAAAGAGATAGGGATGGATGGGCGGGAGAAAGGGCGGAAGAAGCGCACAGGCCTGGAAAAAAAACGCGCCCAAGAGGAAGGACACCTAACCCACGTTCTGGAATCCATCGATTAGCTAAAAATGGGGGCTTGAAAAAGGGAACGGGTTGGGGGGGGGGTGCCAACGCGAAATGGGAGGACGCGTGTATCTGGTGTGGGGCCCAAAAGGAACCAGGAAAGAACGGGGACAGTGACGCTGGGGCTTGAACGCAGATGTGGAGACTGCGTATGGGAGTCAGAAAGAAGCAACTAAGAAGGTACAAGGCGGGAGGGGGGAGATCAATGGCGGTTCGATTTACCACAGAAGCTATCCACAAACTGCCCCTCGCGTTACAAAACAACTGTTTTTGATTACGAAAACTCTACGGACTTTCCGTCATGGGGGCGGCAGAGGGTCCACTAGTGGTAAAGGAAGTGCTCAAACCCAAGCAAAATCCGAGCACCTCGAATGACATAAAGAGGTTCGCAACGGTACTGATAGAAAAGGCGATGAGACCGTCGACGTCGGGTCTGCCCTCCCAGACTGACTTTGGGGCAACATCTAAAAGTAAAGGCTAAAGTGTCGCAGGGAGGGGGGGGTGCAGTGGGTGTTATTAACTCAGCTGGGCTCTCCGGATTAATCTCTGATCAACGGCCCAACTAGGGGGGCAGGATGGGCCAAGGTCCAAGACGGGGTAAATGGACAATCCTCCTAGAAACAGACTCCTCAAGCTATGAGGAAGAAAAAGACGTGGAAAGAAACTCAAGAAAACGAAAAGAAACCGGATCCTTGAAACACGTGGTAACAAGGATAGAGCGACGAGACGAGGGATGAAAGCCAGAAAAAAGAGGGGGGAAAAAAAAAAAAAAACCCACCTCGTATTCGTGGACGGGGGAAAAAAGGAAGTGTCCGACAAACCAAGCGTGCAATCATATGCGTCGCAACATGTCTCAACCAGCGGCTCGCGGAAAAAATGTGTCTTTCGGTGAAAGGGGAGGGTAACGCAATCCTAGTTGACGGAACAGTCGTCACAGGGAGAAATAAATGAGATGAAAAACAGTCGCCAGATGTCACAGGTGCGCAGGCATCTACGGAAAAGGGAACATCTGCCAAAACCAAGAAAAAGGGGAGGGGGGGGTCGGAAGATCAGTCTTTGGGATGTAAAAAAAAGCAGAGGTGAAGGCCTAATAGGAAGAAAAGAAGTTCGATCCCCCCCCAGGGGAAAAGAGGAAAAAGAAAAGGCTTGTAAAAAGAAACTGTCTCAAATCGGGGGGGACAACGCGGACGCGGAGGAGATGGGGAGGAAGCTCGACTAGATAGCCAAGGGACTCTCTCACAAAAAAAAAAATTCAGGGTAAGCTAAAAAGTATGGCGAAAGCATCGGGGTAGTGCGTGAGAAGCCTTCTAGCTAAAAAGGGGGGGGGAAAACCAGGAACGGCACTAAAAAAAACAGAAAGCGTAAATCACGATCCTTAATCTTGGGCATTTCGTGGGGGGGAGATAAAAATAAGCAGTGTCATGACATCCAGGCTGAAAAAAAAAAATGTCAGATTTAGGCAAAAATGGAAAAGATCAAACTTAAAGGGGGACGTCGCGGGGGGGGGAACGGGGATCAGTGGGCCGAACTTCCTCATTATGGTCAGGATAAAAAAAAAAAAAAACCAAAACGGTTACGGTACCTCGAGTCAATCGGAAAAAAAAAATAAGTTTAATTAAAACCAAGTTTCATCGGAGCCCTCCGTCAAACGGGTGAAAAAAGTGATATAAGTCGCTAAGGGTTATTAACTAAGCTAGGGGACCACAGAAAAACTGCAACTGAAGAAAAAACTTGTCCGAGAAATGGTAAGAAAAGAGCTGATGCACAGGCAGGGCTGGGAGGCGAAGAAGGTGGACACAACCCCACTCTGCAACCCAGACCGACAAAGAAGGGGGTGTGGGGTTTCGTTGGACACGGCGACGGGTCGGCTCTATGAAAAAGAGGGCAAAAAACGCAGGTCCCTTATACAGGGTTGAACAGGACTAAAGATTGTGGGATAGGGGGGAGGGTGTTGAGAGGGACCAACGGTATGGGGGGGGAACGTTGTCCATCACGCGATGGTTCGGTGAAGCGGGAGTGCAGGGGGGAAAAAAACCCGAGTTCCGGAACCCGACCAATGAAATATTGCTTTTTTCCTGTTTTGCCAGAGATCAGTTCCTCCAAGGAAAAGGATTTCAATTGTAAATTAAAAAAGAGGAAAAAAGCCGCCGTAAAAGGGCGATCAGGGGATCGTGGGGGGGCAAAGAGGAGGGGGGATTATCAAAAGCCTGCAGGGGTCAAACTCTTCACAGGTCTGGGGGGGTGGCAAGCTGCCGAGATCGAGGCAGGAAAAGGTCGTCTTAGGGGACAAATTCAGGGGGGGGGGAAGCACCTTACATTAAACGGAAATTGCAGTTGCTGGAAGGTCTGGGCGCAAAAAGATTTGAAAAGAGCCGGTGAAAAGAAAAAAAAGTGAAAAACGGGTCGCCGGTTCAAACGCTATATTTTTCAAGACATCCAGAATGGGACTTCAGCGCCGAACAAAATCCCCACATTGCTGGGGTTTTACTCAGACTTCACCTGCGCGAAGAAAGAAAGATCGAACTTGGGGGTCTCGGTGCTTGCCGTTGGAAAAAAAAACAGGTGCAAGAACGCTACACCCAGCAATGGTCCGCAGTGGCGAAACAGGGGAGAAACACACAGGCGTAAGCAAACCAAAGGAAAAAAGTTAGCTCACAAAAGGCCAGAAAAAAAAAGGGGGGGTGGGGGGGGGGGGGAGGGGGAGGGGGGGGTGCTACAAAAGTGGTGTTTGGACCAATCGCTGAATGGACGAGAGCCCATAAAAAAACATAAGAGAGAGGACTGGGAAGTAAAAGACAGCAAGCGGAAATGAGCCACGTCCAAGCCAGCGAAGGGTAGTCAACAGGGGAGAAAAGGAAACAAGGGGGCGTGCGGTCACACCGAAATAATAAAAGAAGTAGCAGGTTCCCATATCAAAAGAAAAGAGCAAACCTGTTCCGCCAAGGTTGTTTCAACAAAACTTGGGGTTTTTTTTGTCCAGGCCGGAGTTGTCAGTGGAAAAAATCGAGGGATCAAAAATGACCGGCAGCCCAGGAACTAAAAAAATAGAGGGGGGTTGGTTTGCCACAAGGAAAAAAAAATGGGAAAACCCAACAGGGGAGGAACCTTTAACACATCGCCCCCTCCAGAGGCCTGAAAATCGGAGAAACCATGGGCAGGGGGGAACGCCGACGCAAAAAAGGTGTGGCAGGCAGGCTGGGCAGGGGAAAGGGGGTCAAAGCCGGAGATGATGACAACTCGAACAAAAGCGCCTAGGCAATCAAAAAAAGAATCGCTGGACTTAAACGCGGGCAATGTCCGTGCGACTCATTCTGGACGAAAAGTGGCACAGGGGGAAAGGGGGAATCCACCATGATCTTGAGATGGTCGACCACTGAACAAGGCAAAAAAAGGCTGTGGGACATTCCGCATGCAGCAAACTATGTGAAAAACGCAAAAGGGTCAAAACGGGTCAAAAGAAAGGGGGGGGAAAGCAACACAAAGGGATCATACTCGGTCGAAAAAGTCCAAGAATTCTAGGGGGCACAAGGTAAAACCGTCCAAGAGGGGCTATTGGTGAACACACTCCGGACGCGGGGAGGGAGGCGGAAAAAAAGAAAAAGGTTGCTGATGGGGGGAGACATCCCGGAATCTCACTCCTAATTGGGGACCACTCCCCTCCGAAACCCCCTCGGTACTACCTTGCCAGATGGAACACGCCAAGAATAAGGAGGTCGAGTGAAAGGGGCTCTAAGGGGACGGATTTCTTTGGCAAAGGGAAACGGGAAATGCGAGTCACCAGGGAGTTGGCCCTAAACGAACCGTGCTCGGAAAATGAAAAAAAAAAGCTTTTCTGAGAAACAGCGC
>Ga0179593_1672228_pt1 | contig 23337 bp, 26 predicted proteins | sample CZODoug2_1_08_16_FD_185931 | JGI IMG/M metagenome (GOLD analysis project Ga0179593, IMG submission 185931) | Vadose zone soil fungal communities from Angelo Coast Range Reserve, California, USA - CZODoug2_1_08_16fungal (PacBio error correction) | ecosystem: Environmental > Terrestrial > Soil >...
AAAGGGAGACGCTGAGCGGCTTGGCGTCGACGAGTAAAGGGGGGGGGGGGGAAATCCGAGGGATGGAAAAAAAAGCGAACGATTCCGCTGGGAGTTTGAACAGCGGGAAGAGAAAAGGGGAATTGAAGGAATTTCTCGGGGAAAAAGGAGGAGGAGCGCTGGGCGTACTAAAGAAAAGAAAAAGGGAGAGAGAATCATCATTATCCAGTGAAGGAGAGAGGGGGTTTGTGCCTTATACGTGGAGAGGGAAAAGAGGCAGAAGGGGGGGGTCGACGAAGCTCCGTCTTGAAACTGGGAAGAGCAATAGAGCCTTCGAGATCCCGTATATGAGGGAAAAACCGCTGGATTTGGATAGATATAGGGGGGGGAGGACAGCAAAAAAGGAGGAAAAATAAAAGAGGGAATACCTGTGGCAGCACGTGCAGGGGACGGTTGGGCTGCCAACTCACGACAAGAAAGGGGACGCCAATAGTAAAGTCTAACTGTATACAGGGGCAAACAAAGGGGGTATCGCGGGAAAGGGCGCCGAAAAAAAAGGGGGGGGATTCTGTCCGTCGGAAATAGCTATCAGATAGAAGAACTATCGTTGTAAACCTTTGAAAAAAAGGGAGGGAAGAAATAATCATTTTTTCTCCAAGAGGGGGGGGGGGGGAAATCGCCAGATACCTACGGTACATAGGAGAGTCATGCTAACTATGCGTCCCTGGGGGGAAACGGGTGTAGGCCTCTTCTCGCAGAGAACAGGAGAGAGAAAAAGCAAAAGAAAAAAGTCTGAAGGACCTCAAAGTAGCTGCGCAAAAGGGACACCGCGCTATGTGGGGGGAAAAGGTGCTCTTTGCATTAGGAATACGGGGAACGGGAGGCAGAGGGGGGGATGGGTTGCGTTCTGGCGGAAAACGACATTTGGGCTATGCGACAGGAGGGGGGGAAAAAAGTGAGTTTCGTTTTTTTGGGGCAGGAGAAGGTAACTGGGAGGGAAAAGGGAAAAAAGTGACGTCGGCGGGAAGTGGGCAACTCTTCCCTGAGGGGGGGGGGGGGGAACGACCCACACGAGCGAGTGGCTCCTGCGAAGAAAGAAGGGAAAGTTCCGGGAGATGGCAAAAGAAAAAAAGGGAATAGGCTGTCGCAAGGATCACTCCGAGAATGGAGGGACGCTCTGCTCGGGGAAGGGGAAACGCTTGTGTCGGGTCCACGGGAGAGGGAAAAGAGTGCCCGATTGTGAAAAAGAAGAGCCATTTCAACTTTCAAAGAGAGGTTAAATCCGTGCGCATGGGGGAGTGACTTGTGGGGAAAAAGGTGTGGGCAGAAAAAGGGGTGGTGCCCCATTTGAAAAGACGCATATTTACGGCTTTTGAAGGAGGGGGAGCTTTGATCGACATGAAGGTGGGGGGCCAACTCACGTGGAAAGAAAAAGGGGGCGCCCGTCTTTGTCGGACTGTTGAGAAGAGAAGGCGCATAGATCGAATAAAAAAGAAGGTAGGGGGGGGAGGAAATATATAGATCTGCGCAGAGGGCCTCGGGACCAGGAAAGGAACGGCACGCGATAAGAAAAAAAAAAAATCTGTTTCAAAAAAAACCGGCTCCATCTTGGAAAGGAGAGGAGGGCGCGGAAAATCTGAAAATGGGGAGAAAAGAGTTGGGGCACCTACCTGAAAAAAGGGAAAAAGAAAAGGGATAAACGCATATATTGGTGGGCTTTAAAAGGGGCAGATTCAGGAGCGACCATCGCTCACAGCGCGGGGAGGGGAACCTCCAGGAAAGAAACGCTCATATCGATTGTGGCGGAGGGTATTGACCCTCAGCAGAGGGAACAGCCAGCGTTTGAAATTAATAGAGGGTCAGTTTTATCCATTATGAAAAAATTCGCAGTATCCACCGGAAGTTGTAAGGGGGAATTAGGGAAGTCCGGGAAGCTTTTAAAAGAACGCGCCGACTCATCTTTGAAAAAAATAAGAAAAGAAAGGAAAAGGGAAAGGAAAGGCCCAATTCCGAAAAAAAAAATAAACCCTGTCCGGGGGGGGGAGAGACAGTGGTATCGCGCAAAACAAAACACGCGCCAAAAAACGTCAGTTCCGCGAATGCCAAGGGGGCCACATCGCCGCGGTGGAAAATAGTGCGGCGCTAAGGACGGCGCTGAGGGAACCGGGAAAAGGGCGCAAGGGAGACGCCGGTCTCGGGAGCAAAACACCTTTGCCAGTGCCACTGCCACCAGGGAGGCAGCATGACCGCTCCTTTGTCCATCGGGGAAAAAGTACAACGGAGGATGAAAGGGGCAGGCCTAGGGGAAAAGGAATCCTCGCGTAAGCAAATCATTCCCACGGGGGAAGGAAAAGGTACTTACACGGGGCTATTGCTAGAGTAAGGGGAAAAAGTTGAGTTGAGTAATTTGGAAAATGCTAAAAGCGACTAGGAAAACCCTGTCTCAGTTCGCAAGGCTTTCTGTTCGGAGGGGGGGACACCGGGTTTTTAGGACCTGTGAATGGATGCCACAGTGGCCGCCTACGCCTCGGGAGGGAGCATGACTTTGCTTGCTTGAAAGGGGGAAGATCTAGATCCAAATCTTCAAGGAGGGGGGGGGGGTTGGTACGATATAGGAATCGATGCCTTCCTTGCAAAAAAGGTTCTCCGCCTGGAGGAGAGAGGAAAAGAAAAGGTGCACCCTCTGGCGAAAGAGAAAAAACGGGGGGACGGCTGAAAAAGGGAACTCTTATCAAGAAAGAATGATTCTGTCGCCTCCAATCCTATTAAGGAGTACGCCCACTCGCGCAAGAAAGAAGGGTACCCTCGAAGGACGAGCAAAAAAAAAAAGGCCGCTGTTCCAGCATCATCGAGGGGAAAAAGGCAGGGCATTCGTTTTCCCATAAAGGAGAGAGGGGAACTTCGACTCCCATCCGCTAAGGAGAGAGAGGAACTCTCGAAAAAAAAACAGGAATTCGCTCTACGCAGGAGGCTGCTGGGCGGGAAGGGTGAATGTTGAATATCTATCAGGTAGGAGGGGACGGAAGATTCCTCTGTGGTCTGACGCGATTAGGGGAAAAGGGGATCCCGACCACAAGAATGGTTGAGGGAAGGTGGGCGCGGGTACACCAAAGGGCTGCGCTGTTCGTACTAAGAAAAGAAAGACGTATATGAATCATTCAGGACCAAAGGGGGGAAGAAAGTGAAGATTGGGAAATAAAGAACTTACCTGAGGGGAAAAAGCGATAGCTCACTTCTCAGGAAAGAAACTTTGATCTTCTTGGCAGGGAAGGGAAATTACTGGGGAAGGTAAAAGAGATTCGTACCAAACCCAAACAAAAGTGGATAGAGGATCGGGGGGAAAAAAAAACAAAGTCCTGGAACTCCCGATGGAGGGGGGAAAAATATCTAACTGGAAAGGAGGCACACCGGAAAAAGCCCACGCGAACCGGAAGAAAAATGGCGAACTGAGACATTGCAAAGAGAGGAGTATCCTTGCGAGAAAAAAGATCACAACAAGGGATTGTCTTTAAAAGAAACCGAAGTACAGTGGCCCTTTAAACTATCGGAGGGAAAAAGGGGAAGACGAGAGGAAAATGGCATTGGTAGCCCGCAGGGATAGAGAAAAAAAACGATCACTCCGTGTCCGTAGTTTTTTAAAAGGGAAAAACTTTCACGAAGACGTGACTTGGAAAGGCACTGGCACGGGTGTTTCCCGAGGAGGGGAAGACCTGATAAACCCGAAGGCTACGTGAGGCCAGAAAAGGAGCGCTCAAACATTAAGGGGGCGGCGATTTGTACAACACTTTCAGGGGGGGGGGGGCATCAAGAACTTGGGGGGGTGGCGCGTGTCTGGGGGGAAAGAATACAAGAAGACTATCAAAGAGGGGACATCTTTATTTGGGGGGGGGAAAATGGTATTGGGGCGGGTGGTTTGGGGAGGGAGGGGCTGTGTCACTTGAAAGAGGGATCGGGCGGTGTTTACATTGTGTGGGCAGGAGGGGGAAAATCATTCACGACCACACAGAAGAAATGGCTCAGACAAAATCCGAAAAGGTCATCGAAGGATATGGGGAGGTCAGGCCGTTCTAATCTGAGAGAGGGGAACGAGAAAATCGCTCTGTAGAGGGTGCAGGGGGAGACTTGGGGAGTGGCCTGGTCGCAAAAAAGTTGCCGCGATTGTCCCGAGGGGAGGCCCGCAATTCAAATGGGGACAAAGAAGGGGTTGGAGGCGCAGGATCTTCTTGCTCTGAAGGGGGACGAAAAACTTTCTCTGCCCCAGGGAAAGGAAAGGGGCGGCTTGTTCACGCTGCGCGTGGAGGAAGGGAAAAGGAGGGGGGGGCTGGGGGGTGGACCAAAGGGGACGTGTGGACGCGTGATAGGAGGGTCGGACTGTCTACGCGATTCTTGGGAAGAAAAAAAAAATCTCTCAACAACAAAACAGAGGGGAAAAGATCTCGCATGGCGGAAAACGAAAAGAAAGAATCACTTTGCAAAAAAATTAGGTGTCACAACCAAAGGGAAAAAAACTAAATCGTTAAACCCCGTAATCTGACGAAAGAGGAGGGAAAAAGGAAAATGGTTGGGCGAAAAGGGGGGAAAAAGAACGATACTACTATCTTCTCAGGGAATGTTTGAAAAGGTGGGGGAGTCGGGGGGGGAGTCAGCTCAGGAAAGAAGAAACAGCGCCGTGGACCAGAAAAGAACTCCCATGCCTCTCCTATCGCCAAGAAAAAGTTTTCTCGGCACGGTATTACCCTTCTGCAGGAAAAATAACCGGAAGGAGTTTGAAATAATCAGGACAAAGAAAGTTTAGCTAATGATTTGGGAGAAAAGCGCTCAAGGGTTGGTAAATGAGTGAAAAAATGACAGTTGTCCCCCACAACAAGAGAAGGAGAAAACGTCATCTTGTAAAAAAGGAAAAAATCACACAGAACCAGAGACTCTTCCAGGCACAAAAAAAACAGCAGGACCGAAAAAACAGCTGGAAAAAAGATAGTTCTTCTTATAGCGGGAGCACCGAGACCATGCCCGAAAGAAAAGAACGGGAAAAACGTCAGTTCCGGGGAAAAAAACAGTTCAAAACAATGGAAAGAGTTTCCACTCTTCCTTTTGAAAACCTGATGCCTCCTAGGGAAAAAAGAGGAGGGGAGGACGCCGTTCTAAAAATAGCCGACGAGAACCACCGTGGAGAAGGAAAGGACGAATCGTTCGCATGACCTCTCAGGGTGAGGGAGGGAAAGACCACTATTTTACAATAGGGGGGGGGAACGGCGGACTCCTATACACAATCGGGATAAAAAGGAAGATTCTCTCGAAAGATTCCAACTGTGAAAAAAACGGTACTTCGGTGCTATGATATTCTAGGGTTAAAAGACTTTAGATGTTGGAAGGGGGGAGAAATGCTACTCGAGATTAAATAACTTTTCCATTGAATCAGTGAAAGAGAATGCGCGTGAAAAGGGAGGCGGTTGCACGCGCCAAAAAAAGTGAAACGGGTGCTACTTTCTGCAAAAAGTAGGAGAATCCGAAAACTCGGATGGGAAAGGTGGCTGGCTTTCCAAGAGGAAAAAGATCTCTATCCACTCGAAGACGGGGGGGGTGGTAAAGAATCTATTCCGGGAAGGAGAAAAGGGGGTCTCCTTAAAGCCTTCTTGCCTAAGAAAGAAAGGGAAAGAGAGCGTTATCGCATCGACGGGAGAAAAATGCCGCGTTTTCCTTTCGATCGCAGGGGAGGAGGGGGAAAAAGGAAAAGGCCTCCTTTGCTACCTGGATGGGGAAAAGAAAGAAAGAAACCTAGGAAACTAAAGTACGCCCATCGCACAGAAAAAAAAAAAAAACCCCCGGTTGACGATCAGCAAAAAAAGAAGGAGAGGGCTTGTTCCACAGCATCGGGGGGAAAGAAAGGCGAGGGCAGTCTGTTCTCCATACCGGGGGGGAGAGAAGAACTAAAACGAGCAGGAGGAAGCCAAGAAGAAGAAAAGGAAAGACAACAACACTGAGGAGGAGTAACAAAGGAGAAAAAAAAGGCAGGATCGGCTGGGCTTTCTAAAAGGGAGGACGATCGGTTATGGGACACGACTTCGCGACTTGAGGAGGGGCGAAAAAGACTCTGGAAATGTTGAAAAATGCACAAAGGCCTCCCTGGGGGGGAGAAAGGGGCGCGGGTTACAACAACCGGATGAACGAGGGAGAGAAAGGAAGAGCTTGCTGCGATATACTCATGCAGGAGAGGTAGAGAATTTTCCTTACATACGGGGAAAGCTTTGAAACGGGTGCAAAGGAGGTAATCGCTCATGGTAAAAAAATATAAATGTTCGGGGAGAAAAGGCGAATCTAGATAGAATAGATTGATGAAGAATGAATAGGGGAGACGCCAAGAAAATGAAGATGGGAGTGGACAAAAGGGAAGAAGGGGCGCGTGGTTCCGAGTCCGCAGTGGCATGGACGGAGAGGGTCATCGAGACGGTCAATAGCGAAATACGCAGTGTTGGATAGTAGGGTCAAGCTAGGAGTACGTTGTGCTAATAAGGTGTGCGGTGGCATTGGAAGGGCAGCGGGGGGAGGGATGAAGAGTGAGAATCGCAGGTCAAGGCGGTGGAGAGACGCGCGCAAACCGCAAGGGGTTGTGATCTACTCTGACTCGGGGGGAAAGGGAGAAAGTCAATTGAATCCTATTCTTAAATGCAGAGAGACATGGTTCTCAGTTATCACCCTTTAGAAGGTGAAACTCCTCCATAACCTCAAGAAAAGGGGGTTAACACTTTCAAGAAGGGAGAGGGGGGGGGAAGTCATACTAACTCATTCCTCAACCTATAAAAAGGGAAAGGGGGAAAATAGATATCCATATCCCCTATTAAAACGGGAATATACGTTTTACCTTTGGAATTATTTTGTGGACTGTAGGGGAAATGAATCATTGTTGTCACGAGGGGACGGAAAAAAAAATATACATTCCGTGTACATAGTGTTTACAAAGAGGTGACAAAGGATCTTCATCTACTATTCGAAAGGGAAGTGCACTTCCACGGTTGGTGAGGAAGAGAGCAGAACGTCTCCAAAGCCCTCAGAGGGAAGGAAAGGGAGTACATCAGCGTCCTTCTGGGGGAAAAAAGCCTCTTTAACCGCGGACCCGGAGGGGACAAACCTTTTGTATATTGGCAGAAGAGTTTTCCTTTATCAAGGGAGGGGGGGAGTTACTTTCTTGCATGGACGAGAAAGAATAACTAACCTACAGGTTTTCGATGGGAAAGGGGGGGGAAAAAGGAAATTGGAGTTTCTTTTTGGGGGGGGAACGGAAGAGGATGGGGCGTGTGGAAACTTGAATCTTGCAAAAGATGGACGAAGGGTTTCCATTGGTTTTGTCAACTCTTCCAGCAGGGGAAGGGAGACTGACACCAAAGATCGCTTTGGAGGAAAGAAAAATACTTAGTCTAAACTTTACCTTTCCATGGAAAAGGACGGCTGTCATAGGTCAGAAAGAGGTAAGAAGGAATACCGCCCTAAGAAAAGAAGGGGGAGCTTCGGCTGTCGGCCTTGTTTATTTTTTAAAGAAAAGGGGAAACCACGGCGCTTTTTAGAGGAGTAGCTCTTTCGAGACTAATCTGCCCTCCATGAAAGAAAAGGGGAATCCGCCAGATCGTCTTGAGAGGAAGAGGTTTTTTTTCCGGTGGAGGTTTTCGAGTGAACCAAAGAGGGTTCAAGGGACGCGCCGCAGAGTAGGAAGGTCACGCTGCTGGGCGGGGGGGGGGGACCACATTTGGCCGCAAAGAGGGGAAAAGGTGGCCAGGGATCGCGTAAAAAGGGGCGGACTTGTCTACGCCATTGGCCGCTAAAACAGGAATACTTCTCGCTGAAGAGGAAACAACCACGGCAGTATTGAAGGAAAGATCTGCGGCAGTAGGGCAAAAAGGAAGAAGAGATATGCCATGAAAAAAGACGGTCTGCGAATAAAGGGAAGCGTGCCAAATCGTGGGAAAATAGAATGTCTATACCCACCCCAGAAAGCTTGAAAACAAAGAAGTCTGAGGAAAGTCGGAAAATTGGGGAAAAAAAATGAGTGTTTCGCCACAAAAAAGTTAAAAAAAGAAAGATGCGCCGGATAACTAACTAGTGGGAAAATGGAATTTCATGCCGCGGACATGAAAGGAATCAGGAAAAATCGTCCTTGGGGAAGAAAAAAAAAATGGTAACCACTCCCAGGAAAAAGCGCCGATGCTCCACGCGAAAGAAGGACGGTTCGTTTATTCCTTGAGCAACGATTAAAAAACCCGAAAAAAAAGACTCCATTAAAAAGTCACACGTTTGAATCTAAGGGGGGAGAAGGAGCCACCGCGCTCGTGTGGCGGAATTAGGTGAAAGCACGTATGCACACCACTGGAAAGATTTTTCCCGCTTCAAGTGCACCGAACACAGAAAGAAAGGGGAAAAACCCGAACTGCCAAAGGAAGAAAAAATACACTACCAATCGTCCCCCTGGGGGAGGTGGGTAATCGTCGCCATCACGAAAAAACCAGGACGCCAACCCCGCTTCTACAAAGGCGTTTCCGGCTAATGAAAAAAAAAAGTTCCAAGGGCCGCTGTTTCCAGAAAAAAGGGAGAGCAAGGACGATCGCTGAGGGGAAAAAAAAACGGTCAGGCCTTTCTCTCATAGGCGGCTGTGGAAAAGAGGGAGAGACGAGGAAGACACCCTTTGTCAAGGGACAACTTAAACAAAGGCATTACGAGAGTGGAGGAAAAGGGGGGAAATCTTTGTAAACCCCTATGTAAAAGGGAAGAGGCCATACCGAGACAATCGTTCTCCCAAGGAGGGGAGAAAGGGAAAAGCAAAATCATTCCAACTGTTTCCCTCCGAAAGGTGAGACCTTTATCGGGGCGGGAAGGGGAAGGAGGAACAGAATACCTTTATAGGGGGGTGCCGCCATGCTACTCGACGAGATCAATCGTTTGCCATGTAGAGGGCGAACATTTAAAAAAGTGAAAAGGGAAAAGGCGGTCGTTTTCAGCAAAAAAAGGAGGGGCTACTCTTCTGGGGGGGGGGAAAAGAGAAAGGAATGGCCGCTAGCTAAACGGGAAAGACGTTGGCTGCTTGGAACGAGGGGGGAAAAAGAAGAAAATCCTAAATCGCAGCTGTTTGGGGGGGAGAAGTACCTTCTATCGAGAAAAGAAAAGTGGCAAGAAGATTCCATTTGCACTACGACAAAGAGGAGTTTCACGAAAGTGCACCCCGCTACGGAAAAAAGGAAGGTCGATCGCCGTCTTCGGGCCAATCTCGCCTCGTAGCAGAAAAATGGGACTCGCGCCTCCCCAAGAATCGGGGGCCGATTAAAAAAACAGCTGCAGCCGCAAGAATCAGGAAAAAAGTGACGAATCAGCACCAGGTAAGGGGGAAGGGGGAGCCGCTGTTTCCCATATAGGAAAAAAGCGGTCGCGTCATTCGTGTTACATCATATAGGGTCCAACCCGGAAGACCACACCGCTCCTTTCGTCTTAGGAAGAAAAAAAAAGAAAAGACAACGTTAGAGTAGGTAAATATAGAGAGGAGCGAAAAAAGGAAGACGGCTGGGGGCTTCGACGATGAAAAGTGGTTGAGATCGTTAAAAAATGGAGAAAAAAGAATTCCGCTGGGGCTACTCTATGCTGGGAAACGAAAGAAACATGGTGCTGATCTTCACCGGGGGAACAACCGTAGTCTTTGATGATGACTGGGGAGGAATAGAACCCGTAAGAAAGGGGGAGGACTAAGAGAGAAAGGGAAGGCTAAGAGTCAGCTTTTCCAAAGAAGGGAGGAAAAGCGGGTGCACCTATGCTCTCACGCTAGAGAAGGAGAGGGGGAATCTTCTTTTCAAGGAAAGGCAGAAGGGAGCTAAGAGCCCGTTACTAGAGGAGGAAAAGGCGATTTGGATATATATCGGGGGGGGGGGGGGGAAGACAAAGTCTGGGAAATCCCTATGGGCGGAGAGGAAGAAAGTAAAATGGGGGCAGCAAGTATCACAAGGGTACAAGAAAATGGGGGTCTGCACCGCCAAGAGACAACGCCAATAGTAAATTGAGAAAGAGAGGGAGAATTGAGATCGCGGAAGAGGCACTACCATAAACATTCCTAAAAACTCCAAGGACTGGCCAGTCGGAGGGGAAAAAGAAAACCCCTAAGTACCTTGGGCTTAACTATCGGGGGGGGGAGGATGAATTTGGGCTTACTCTAGGAAGAAGGGGAGGGAGGAAGGAGGCCGCCTCGTCGCCTATCCGAAAAGGGTAATAGGTGGTTAAAAGATTTAGAAAAAAAAAAAAAAAAAACAAGTTGTAAAGGGGAGAAAATTTCCTTGGGTGTCATGTGGAAGGGAAAGAGAAGTTCCTCGTCTCGTCATAGCCGGGCGTCACACCAGCCGATTGGTCTCAGGATGGGGAGGAAATAATACGCCGTCCTTAGTCGCCAACAAGAAAAAGGGGGGAGGAGATGGACACCTTTCTTGGTTGGGAGATTGGGGGAGGACGAACTGACGTTTTGTACACGGAGGCACGGGCGCTGTGGAAAGAAAGTGCGCGATACAATCAGAAAAAAAAAGGGGGCGATGTGTAATCTTTAGGGGGGGCAAAAAGGGGGAAGGGGGGGTTTGGGGAAGGGACTCTGAACTGGGTTCTGGGCAGGTGGGGAGAGGGGAAAAAGATGACGTCCGGCGTAGTGGGGGGGGGGGTGGGCAACTCGTGCCACGGAAGGGGGCAATTCACTACCAAAACCGAGCGGGGTCGGGTGGAACTGCTAATGAAAGAAACAGGGACGCGGTCATGAGGAAGTATCTTTTCAAAAAAAAAAAGAGATTCTTAATCGGCTTCTGCAAGGAAAAAGAGCGCATGATCGTGCGTTCTTCTCGGCCATGGGGAGTTGGCCCAGGGGGCCTGGTCACGGCGGAGGGGGGAGAAGTGTCCTGCGCCTTATTTCAAAAGATTGCAAACTATTTCGTTTATCAGCGAAAGGAAAAGCAGTTTTTCCGGTGTGGAGAAACATTTTCATGCACCAATTGTAAGGGAAAGACGCCTGCAGATTTAAGAGGGGGGAAGGCTGGCGCGTTGGATCCAGAATGAGGGGGGGGGGGGGGGAAACTATTTGTCACGGCCAGAGGTAGGGGGGAGGGAGCCCGTCTTTGTCGGACAGGGGGGTAAAAAGTCATTTTTGCCGCTACTTTCTCAGAGATCAGCGAAAAAAAAAAAAGGGGGAAACGAGAGAGAATCTTAGCATTAGAGGGGGAAAAAAAAGGATCAAAAGCGGAAGTCTCGACACCTACGGGGGGAGGAAACAAGATGGCGTTTCCAGGAAAAAAACCTAATGGCGATCACACAAAAGGGAAGAAATAGGACTTCTGCGGAAAGAGGGGGGAAAATTTTGGGAACAAAAAAGTTTGTACGAAAAAAAAAAAAACAAGACGATCTGCTCCGGAGAAAAGGAAGGTGAATGTCGGGCAGATTCATCCTCAGACCAAAAAGAAGGAAGAAGGAGCAAACAGCATATGACCACAGACTGGTCAAAAAAGAAGGAGAGAAACGCTCAGAGCGATTTGGGAAGAAGAATTGACCTCAGCATATTAAGAAAGAAGAGAGGGGTTTGAAATATCCTTCAGGTAATAAAGGGTCTTGTTTAGCTAAGGGGGAGGCACGCAGGAGTCCACCTCTAGAGGGGGGGGGAATGATTTTCCATCCTTCCGGGGGAAGAAAAATGTATACACTCAGACGACAGGAGGTTTCCCGCTGAAGACTATAACCAGCTGCCGGAGGGGGGAAAAAAAAGAAAGCCCAATTCCGAAAAATCCAGCTGTAACAAAAAAAAAAAAGGATAGTTCTTCGTGTTTCGCGCTCAAGAAAGAAGAACACCAAGCCACCCGCTTCGAAAGGGGAAAACTTCGAGTTCAAGGGAGGAAAGGGGAAAGAATACCAGAAAGTTTTAAAAGAGAAAGCCGGTTCCACGCGGCCGTTGCCGACATAAGGTAGGATTATTTGCCTCCACGTGACCACCTTGCTCTCAATAGGGGGAAGGGGAGACGCAACGGTCTCTGCAAAGACACCCTGGGAAAACATCCATCAAAAAGTCGGAGTTTTCGCAGGACCGCTCCTGTGGTAAAGAAGATTGGTAATAAGGGTAAACGTAGGATATGCAAGAAGGGGGAAGAAGGGGGACATAGTGACCATAGAGCCTCTTCTTAAGCCAATCAAGGAAAAGGGGCACTCCGATAGTTTAAAGAAGGGAACTTCGGGGCTATTGAAGAAAAGGGTCCTGACGAAAGAATAAATTGTAGAGGTTGGGGTGAGCGTCCATGCAAAGGCGATCGAACTGTGAAAGGAGTTCGCCCTTGAGGGGGGGCGGCTTTGTGGGGGGGCGGGCGTTTGCAGCAAAAAAAGGGGGTAACCGGGGGCTACTAAGGGTGCTTTCCGGCCTAATTACGCTCGGGATTTAAGGACTGGGTGGGATTGTCATAATTGGGGAAAATCCAACTCGCATCGTTTGGGGGAAAAAGAAATCTATTACCCGGGCATAGAGCGGTGGAATTCCCTTTCCAATAAGATGGAAATTTCACGAGGGCGCGAGCTTTAGAGAGAGGGGGAGATACGCCCTAGGAAAAAAAAAAGGGAAGCCGTCTTCAGGGCACACGATAGAAGGGGGACCTAGCCTCACGTGGCTCCTGAGGGGAAAGCCGCCAAAGGAGAGGTACATCTATAAACAGCAGCACTCCCTCCTGTTGTGTAAAACCGCGGAAACGGGACGATAAAAAGAGGACGTTGTTCAGGCAAAAAGAGGGAAAAGAAGGGAGTATCCAACGAGTAAAAAAAAAAAAAAAAAAAAAAAAAAAAAACCACAACCCGTCTCGGAAAGTAAGGGGGGGAAAAGACGAAGGGGGGGTGTGGTTGTTGACCCTCAAAGTAATCGTCGAGGGAAAAAACCATCTCCTTCACGTCCTATAAGCGAGAACTCACAACAACCCGGGAAATATAGATATGGAATATACTGATGATGAGGGGGGGATGCTTTGACGTACGAGTTACACTTTGGTTAATATCTTCGGTAGGAAACGATCTTCAGGAAGCGATTAGCTGTTTCTACGCCGTCTTTTGGACCTTCGTAAAAATGGAGCAAATAACCTTTTTGCGATAAGGGGGAGGTTTTCTACAGGGGGGGATCAAACGCTATGATGAAATTTCTGCTTTTGCGTAATGGAATACCATATGTTGGTGCGTCAGGGAAGGCATTCTGCTGATAGGCTACGATGTGAGGAGTTGTGGGGCCTTAGGCTATCTGAAAGTATGCGGTGCTTAGAGTGGAAACTCTAAGAATGACGAACTCAGAGGAAAGAGCAGTCGTCTAGAGTGTTAATCGTTTTCAAAGGGGGAGTCCTCGAGGAGTTCTATCTCGCGAAGAGTAATCTATTCGGACCAGAAAAAAAAACTCTTGAGGGGGATATATATCAGGGGTATTCAAGCCAAGCAGCCAAGTCTTAAAAGAAGATTCGGAGGGGACCCAGGAGTCCCCTGGCATCACTTAGAAAAGTTATAAAAAAAAGAAAAGAAAATGGGGGTTGGTGTGGCCTGCACCAATCCAGAAAAAAAAGCCAATAGTAAAGGTTCTCACTGAAAAAAGGAAAGAGGGAGATCTCGAATTATCATTGAGCAAGAAAAGACTCTAAATTTATTCGGGAAGTAAGGAAGCTATCAATAGCCACAAGGGAGCATTGTCTTAAAACTAAGGGGGGAAAGGTTGGTGAAATTATTGAAAGGCGCTAGGAAGAGGGGCTGGGTAAGCTTTCCCAGAAAAGAGAAGGGAGAACTCCACTGTACATATTGGTGGAGGGTAAAAGGGAGGCGGTCATTCGAACGAAGAGGAAAAGGAATGATGGTGGTCATGGGAACGGTCAGGTTTCTGGGGGAACGTCGTCTCAGAAAAAAGGCTTCTCCCAAAAGGAAGAAGCAAGTCTGACCGTGGAGGAATAAGAGCGGTCCTTAGAGGAGCCTCGTTAACCAGATTTGTACACCAGGGATATTGTCCTTACGCGGAAAAGAAGGTTTCAGAAAGCGGTGTAAAGGATTTTCTAAAGGACTATCCGACAGGGGGGAGAGTAAGGGTCACTGGGGGAGGGATTTCGGTTTTGGGGTGCAAGTACGAGTAAGGGGGACGTGGCACTTGAATCGTGACAAGATGAAGGAAGGAAGGGTGTTATTTGTTTTGTCAACATGTCACCCGACTAACTTGGTATTTGGGAAAAGCGCGTACAGCTCCTGAGAAATAAAGAAAGGAGAAACTTGGACCGGTCATGGAGGGAGAAGATGGCAAAAGGCCTGGTCGGCGTTACTGGAAGAGTCGGTGAAAGGAATAACTCCAAGAAAAGGGGGCGCCGTCGCGCCTTGGGATTGTAAAAAAAAGAGGAGTCCATCAGGCGCTTTTCTGATGGAAGGAAAGGAAATCTAAACATTCAACTTGAAAAAACTAGGGAGGGGAGACGAGCAGAAGGGAACTTCTCGGCAGGGTCAAGGTGTGGCGAAAAAAGGGGGGGGGAACGCGGAAAAGGGGGGCAGTTCCTAGTTCCGGGAAGAAGAAGGTACGCAGTGTGAAGCTGTCGCAGAAAAGGAGGTCGGGAAATTTGGCAAAAGAAAGTCGTTGGTGACCGGGGGAAGAGAGGCACCGGAGTTGTCTGAAGGGGAAAAAGGATTCTTTGTCCTCTACGAGTGCAGAACAAAAAAAACAACAACAAACTTATTGAGAAGGAAAAAGGGGATAGCTGGAAAAAAAGTAGGCGGAGAATAGACAGGAAAAAAGGGAGAAGAAAGGGTCACACACGACGGTGTCGTTCCAAAGCGGGGGGAACACAAGGGGGATCCACTCGCCCGCGTGAAACAAGAAGGAGATGTCAAGAATCGCAAAGGGGGGGGAAAAAACGGTTGTCCGCCACAAAAAGGGGGAGACGATCTTCTGCCGTGATAACAGAAGGGTGGGGGCTTGAGATTCAGCCGCCTACAATCGGACGCAAAGAGGGAAGAAACCTGGCGGAATTGGCAAATCTCTTGTAAATAAAAAAAAAGACACGCTCATAGCGATTTTCTCGGGGGAGGGAGTGTCCCCCACCCTGCAGCAGAATGGAAAAATCAATCCGTCGTTTGAAAATGCAGTAAGCTGAAACCGTCCATTTTGAGAGGAAGTCGCAGGAGCCACCGAGCATCGGGGGAAGGGGTGTCCATCCTTCCGGTATCTGTTGCCACAAGGGAAAAAACGACGTCAAGCGGGTTCCCTCGAGAAAGGGGGACACCAACAGAAACCAGCTCCGTCGGAAAGGAAAAAAAAGGCCGACAAAAATCGCTATGGAAGAAAAAAAAACTGTCGGGATAGTTCTTCGGTGAGAAGAAAGAACTACGAAGCCACCCGCCAAAAAGACCGTGAAAACGGAGGGGAATTCCAGAGCAGAGAGAAAGGTGTCCAAAATCGAAGAGTACACTCGGAAGGGGGAAGGAGCTGGGATTGCCTCCGTTCAGCCTTGAAAAAAGGGAGAAAAGATTGGGAGACTCCTTTACTAGGAACAAAAGAACCTTGCCCAGTTCCACTGGGGAAACAAATAGGGAAGGCGTTCTAGGGGAACCTGATGAAAGGTAATCTTTTGGTAAACAAAGAGTACCCGTGTGAGAATAGGCACGGGCTTCCGAAAAGAAACAATGCCTTCTTCCTAGCGTAAGGAGGAAAAGGTTTTACATCGATAGTTTAAGCAATGTAACTTCCGGGGGAATAATTAGAGGGACCCTGACTTGAAAGAAAAAGGGGGGGGTAGCAATGCTACTCGCGACTCATCAGGGGGAAAAGAAAGGACGACCTTTTACTCTTGGGGAGGAGTTTAGGGAGGGGGGGACAAACCCAACCGTTTCTGAACGGGTGATAGTTCCAAAAGGTATATAAGGGAAGCAACGAGAAATTGGCTGGCGTGCCTAATTTGAAAACCAAAGGAAGGAAAAAAGAACTCGGGGGTGTGGGTTTGTACTACTCTATTACAGAAAGCAATCCGATGCCTTCACACCAGTGAAAAGAGCAATGTAAACTCCTCCTGTAGGCGAGAGGGGGGGAAAAGCTGCACCCGCTAACTGAAGGGGCGGGGGATATCCCGGATAAAAAAAAGATAATACCGAGGGTAGCAGAAGGGGATCCTTCTGTTCAGATGAACCTCGCCGCATCCTCTTAATGGGTAGAGAGTAAAACCAAGAATCAAGACAAGCACGCCCTCCATCTATCCATGGGGAACACAGAGCCCATGGACGAGGCACCAAAGGAAGGGGTTTTCATTGCAGGAAGGGGGGAAAAAGAATCTGCTTATGCCAACGAGGAGAAAAAGGTGCCCCCGTCGGCAGTCTTTTTCCCCATACGAGATTCACCATCCCGTGGGAGAGGAAAAAAGCGTCCTGTTCCGTAGGCAAGGCGCTCTAAAAAGGGACAGGAAGAGATCTTCTCTCTACGACATGAGACGGATGGGATCTGATCTTGTGATGGTGACTCTCGTAGGGAGGCCGAGAAGATTCCTCTGGGCAAGTACGCATTCTGTGGAAAAAAAGGAGAAACTGGTTCTGATACGGCACCCGTTCCGGGTATCACACCTTAAGGCGGGAAGAAAAGCGCTGGAGAAAAAAAAAAGAGGCTTGGCGTCTAGAGAATCAGAGAAAAAGATCGAGGTCCTATATTTGACTGAAGAGGAGGAGAGGGAACCTGAACGGATTATCTTGGGGAACTCATGCAAGAGAAAGGGAAAATCGTCCATTTGGCAATGAGCAGCAGGAGGCAGAGATAAAAGGAACCAACCAACAGTTGAGGTTTGAGAAGAGGATTTAAAGTGGCAGCCACCACAGTCTGAAAGAAAAAGAGGCGACATTTCTACCAAGGGAAGAAAAACGGTCAAAAACTGCTTTTTGGCGAAAGAAAAAGAAAACAGAATAGTAAGGGCTAACTTATACAGGGGACAGAGGGAAGGCAGTCGCATTATCATTGACAGCGAAAAGGAAAAAAAAAAAGGGAGTCTTCAGTCAGGAAAGAGGAGAAAACCAACGAAGTACCAGGGAGAAAAAAAGAGGAGATTGTGGATGATTTGTCTTACGCTCGGAAAGAAGGGAGGGGGATCAGCGCTCGGAAGGAAAGGAAAGTCTCCTATTGCACGAAAAGGGGGGTTACAAAGAGTTAACAAAGGAGTCGGGGCGAACATTCCAGTCCTGTGATGTGTTGCATTGGGGGGAAGGAAGGAGTCCCTCGTCGCTCATGAAAGAAAGGGGGAAGGGAAAGGGCTCACCCAGACGATGTATTCTCAATTGATGAAAGGGAGACAAAAGACGTCCTATCAGGGAAAAACTTGTAACCTCTGGAAAGGGGGAACCTGTTCTGGTTTTATCGTGGGAATGAACGTTTCCGTTCTCATCGGGGGGAGATGTGGGATTTCTTGCAAGGGGTAAGAGGAAATAAATAGCCCTACACTGTTGGGGGGAAGGAGGGGGAATTTTTCTTAATTGGGAGGGGGGATTGTTTGTCCTTGACTCGGGGAGAGGTCTTTTTCGTTGGGGGGGCGGAGAAACAAAAGAGATGCTGAGGTTTTTTAGGGGGGGGGGGAAAAGCTTCCCTTATCTTAGGTAAATGATCACGACCCCAAGAGCGGGGAGGGGAGAAGAAAAAAATCATTGCTAAACTGAGGAAGGGGAAGGCTGGGGTCAACTCGGCCTGGAGGCCGATTCTAATCTTCAGGAGGGGGAAGGGAGAACGACCTAGAAAAGAAAAGGAAGGGCGTAGCGCTTCCTTGGGAGTGTCCACCCGAATTTCTGATTCACAAGAAGGGAGGGGGGAAATTGGCCGCGATTTTCACGGGAGGGAAAAAAAATTTCAACTTGCAAACTATTTCGGGGGGAAGGGGATCTTTCTCTTGCCGTTTTAGGTGTTTTTGAGGGAAAAAAAGGGAACCATTTTCCGATTTCCGCGAAGGGGGAAGGAGGGGGGTTTCACACGCTTGCGAGGGAAAAGGGGTTGTGGGTGGGAACAACTAGGGGCACTCCATAGGAAAAAGGGGCGAGACCCTCTTTCGACTGGGAAGATTCTTTTGCCGCTACTGCAGAAGCTTGAAACAGCAAACGTATGAAGGAGGAAAAAGGAGAAAAAGGGGAGACAAGGTATCAGGGAAAAAGGGAATACCGCAAAGACTTTCGCGATCAAGGGCCAAACGAGGCTGACAAAATCGGGGTCCACAACACCTAGGGGTTCCTCCAGAAGGAAGTATATTATGCGCTTGAAAAAAGAAAAAAATCTCGAAAAGTGGTTTAAAAAAAACGGGGGAAAAAAAAAAAAAGATCTGCTCCGTATAAACGAAATATTTGAAAAGGAATGGCAAGTAGATTCAGCCTCATGAAAATAGAGGGGAAAGCTGAGGAAAGAAGAAATCGCTTGGGAAAACTCCAATTCACGAGAAAAAAGGACATCAGAGTCTATTGTCTCTGTTTATTCCACTGGCAAGAGAAGGGGGAATAGGCCTTACCAAAAGGAAAGGGGTGGAAGATCATTCCTCCATAAAAGGGAGAAGTTTAGGGATGATGGGGAAGTCGCAGAAAGGGAAAAGGGCGCTACGTGGGGAGGAGGTTGCAAATCAAACAGGGAAAGCGTTGCCAAAGGAAGACACGCCGAAGTCATCGTTTTCACGATGAGAAAAGCCCCAGAAACAGCGCCAGGAAAAAAAGGGAAAAGCACCAAAGGACCGAAAAATCCAGCGTCCAGAGGAAAAACGGTGGGATAGAGCTGTATCTGCGCAGACCAGAAAAAAACGCCACGCGCCACCCCTCTGAGAAAGAAAACAGGGGGAGAAAGGCCCATATACCCAAAAAGGGGGGGGGGGGGTACACTATCCGCGGGTTTAATCGGGGGTTTCGACGAAAGGAAAAAGAGGATGCCTCCACGTTCAGGAAAGGGGGGCCAGCATCATCGGCGGGCTTGGAGAAAAAAAAAGGGAAAGGGGAGGGGGGTGGGGAGGGGGGGGGGGGGAAAGGGGAAAAAAACGTTGCCAGTGCCCACTTCCAAACAAAGAAAAGACGCTCAGTTGTAAATCTTTGTAAAACCCCATGTAACAAAAGGGAGAAGAGGGCCTACGAGACAATCTTTCTCCACACCAGGACTTGAGGTAATAGAGTAAAAATAAGACACCAACGGTTTCCAAGAATGGGAAAAGGAATTTCGGGGCTATTTATATCTATTTTCCTGACTGGAAAGGGGAGAAGGGGGGGGTTGATCGCAATGCTAAGCTCTATCTCAAAGAGGACGATAAAGGGCTCCCTTTACCTATTGCGGGCGGGGTTCTGGGGATTGAGGCAGTCCCAACCGGAGGAGAATTGCTGCCCATGAAAAAAAAGGGAAAAAAGGAGTTCCAGAACGTGGGTCTGGCTTGCATAATTTGGACCCAAGGATAGAGAGAAAAAAGGGGGGGTTTTTTAGCTAATCTATGAACCAGGGGGGGACTCATCGGAAAACGCTAATTGCCTTAAGGAAAGTCAATTGCCTCCTCCTGGAAAAGGGGAGCGCTGCACCCGCGACGTAACCACAGTTCAGGGAGGGGGAAGGGGATTCAGCCAATCTCTACCTCGTAGTCCCTACGTGGAAAACTCTGAGTCTCTCGAAAAAAAGAATGGGGAGGATGTACGCCCACGCAGCATCACGCCTAAGGGGGGGGAGATACACACGTGAACGATCAGCACAGTAAAAGGGGAAAGGAACATGTTTTCCCCATCCCGAGGATGTAGCCCCAGCGAAAGAAAAAAAGAAAGTCGTGTTTCACGAAAGGGAGAAGAACCTTGGAATCGGCAGACAGCACAAAAAAAAAGCTCATTCTTCCTCTCGATCAGCTCTAACAACACGGATGATATTCAAAGAAGAGAAGAAGAAGGGCTGGGCGTCGACGATTCAAGGTGAGGGGGGAGAAAAAAGAAAAGGATGGGAACACGACCTGGTCCGTCGACGTGGGAGGAAGCGATCTTGTGGAACCATCTTCTCCTGGGCAAATTCTCCTTTGAAGACATTCACCCGTGGGGAGAAAGAAAGGAGTTCTGTCTTGCGCTGGGCGTAAAAAAAAATAAAAGGAAAGGGGAGAGAGAAATAATAAGGCCATCTCAAGTGAGTCTACGATAGAGAGGGAAGCGTCTCTCGGACCTTAACAGGAGGATGATCTTGGCACTAGGAAAAAGACTCTCTCTCAGGCAGGGGAAGGATCTTGGCCAATTAATTCTCGGAAACTAGAAGACCGGTATATATTCGTTACAAAAACCCAACAATCGATTTTTATGGAGAAATGGAAGGGGGAAAGGATGCAGACCAGCCAAGTCTGGAAGAAAGGGGGGGAGGGGAAGTACTCTACCTGGTCCTCAGTGAGAAAGGAAAAACGGTTGGGGTGCAACCTCCCGCACAGAACACGAACAAATAGTGGGCTAACTTATAAAGGAAAAAGAGAAAGGTAGAATTGCGACATAAGACATTCATCAAAAAAGAGAAGGGGAAAAGGTAGGAAAAGCTCTATCAATATCCCCTATGTACAAGGGGAAGAATGTTACACCTTTGGAATGATTTGGGCCTTACTCGAAGAAGAGAAGGGACGACGAGGCCGCCCGTTCGCCTATCCTCACGGGGAAAGGAAAAATTTGAAAAAGAGCGGTCATGCGAACATTCAAAAGGGGGGGAAAAAATATGGGGTGGCAGTTTCCACTTTCAAAGGGTGGATGCAATCTTGCGCAAGGGCGTTCCCAAGCAAAAAGAGGAGCGCAAGGCTGAACCAAGCCGTACTTAGCTCGCAACAGGCCGGGGAGGGAAAGGGGGGGGGGGGGACACCTTTCTGGGGTGATGGGCAAGGAAAAGGAAGTTTTCCGGGGGGAAAAGGGGGGGTGGCGAGTGCTTGATGTTGAGGAGCACGAGCAAAAAGGAACCTATCCCGCCGGGGTGCGAGGGGGGTAAAGCTGGATTTTTCGTAATTGGGGGGGGGGAGGGGGGGGGGAAGGGACGCTGGCGCGGGTTCTGGGGCTTGGCACTGAGGAGTAAGTTTCAAGGGGGAGTTTACACGGTTTGCAAGAAAAAAGAAGACATGCACGACCACACGAGCGCTTTGTCGAATAAAGAGCAAAAAATCCTTAGCTAAAACTTTACCGGTGAATGAGGAAGGATGGAAAAAAGCTGTCAGGCCGAATTCTTAATCTGAGGACAGAAAAAAGAGATCTGAGCGTGGCGCTCTTCGCGGGAAAGGGGGGGGGGGGGAACAAATCCTGGGCTTTTCAAGTCGGGGGAGAAGGGACCGCGATGTGTCCTGCGGCGGAATCATTCTCAAATCAAAATTGCAAACTAGTTGTGGAAAAGAAAAAGAGGAGGGGAACGTGCCCTTTTTTCCGGGGGGGGGGGTTAGCTTGCACCAACATGTGAAAGCACAGAGCCGAATTTTATTCTTTGTCGAAAAGAGAGAGGGGGTTGGGGGACCACGATTTTGCACGAAAGGGGAAAAGGATCGCTCCCTTCTTTTGACGGAAATGGGGTGACGCTCGATTGGCCGAGACCTGCGACAAGAAAGAGAAGAAAAGGAGGAAGGAAAAGATATGAGGGAAAAGGAAAAAAAAGGAAGGGAGAAAAAATACGACAAGACTTTCTCGAATCAACGGAAAAGGGAGGGGCCAAAGAGTGGTCCACAACCCCAAGAATGAAAATCAAAAGCTTTAAACCATCCGGAAAAAGATGAGGGGAAAAAAAAGCAAAAATTTTTTTCTCCACACAGGAGACACTGAGCAATCGAGAGGCGCATGGAAAAACGAAAAAGGGGTTGGGAAAAAAGTTAGCGGTGCAATTCAAGAAAATCGCGCAATAAATCTCCGTGGGGAAAAAGCTGGGAAAAGAAAAAGAGACAGGTATCTCAAAGCTAAGGGCCACTCACCTCCTTGCGGTGAGGTTAATACGAAATCAGATTAAGAGAGGAAACCGGCGTTGGAAAATATCCTTACATAAAAGGAAAAAAAGAAGGAAAGGGATTGAAGGATTTTGCTTCTGTCAGACCGAGATCACAAGGGGGAGTGAATGATTGTTCCATCTCGTCCGGGAATCGTTGCACCCACACATGAACACTTTGGACGCACTAAGCAATCTTTTGAAAAGGAAAAAGGAAAACCTCCCTAAAGAAAGACAGCTCTCTTACCTGCACAAAACTATCAAACTTAAGAAAGGGGAAGATGTCCACATCCTCCACAGGAATAATGCTGTATAGAGCTCCACACAAGAAGACCCAGCAACTCTCCATACCATGATTGAACCTTAAAACTGAAGTAAGAAGCAAAACCAACCAAAATTTGTCCCACATAGGAAGGAGTGCAAAAGAGGGTTGACGACGCTAAGGGGACAGTCTCTTATGGCAATCCCCTTTCATACACGGTCTCATCAGGTGTTTTAGAGAAAAAAGGGGGGGAAAGAAAGGGACGAGGAAGACACCCCTTGTGGTGAAAAAGGGAAAAGCCACCCATAGGCAGGGGAGAGTTCGCCTTACAGTATCACATTGAAGAGGGGGGTAAACCCTATTTAACACGGAGGGGGGAAGGGGAAAGAAGATACAGCGTCTCCACCATGCCTTATTCGAAGAAAAAAGAAAAAAGGTTTTACTCCTTATTTGAGAAAAATGGTGGACTCTTGCTCTTGATATCTTATGTTTCTGACGTAAAATCCAAGGTGAGTCAATTTGTAGAAGAAAGAAGAGGAAGACTACAAGCGGGCCCTGTCTCAGGAAGGAACTAGTGGAGGGGAGGTTCTCTGGGCAGGGGCGGTTGGTGTTGCGCCCACCCGGTTTCACTGACCGTGTGCAGGGCTGCCGACAGGTATAGCAAGGAAAGGAAGGAAAAAAGGGATGTCCAGACTTTGGCTGGCTGCAAGATGGGAAAATAGAAAGTGAAACAAATCGCAGCGGTTTTGGTTTGGTACGAATCTAGAACCAGGGAAGACGATGCCGTCATTGCCAAGAAGAAGGACGGTGGGAAGCCGGGAGCGAAAAAAGCCGTTATCGCAAGCGGAGGAAAAAACAACGCAGGGAAGTTTCGATCGACTGGACTGAGGGAACTCGCTTAGCCTCCGGGGGGGAAAAAGGGAGTCGAGCGCACGCCAAAAAAAAAAAAAAAAAAAAAAAAAAAAAAGGCATCAGAAAATGTTCTCAAAAAGACCAGCTCCGCACACGCACGCAGGGGTGTTGACCGAAGCGCCCCAAGGGGGAACCTTTGGAAGGAGCCTCGGTTGAAAAAAAAAGAGGCCACACGAAAAGGGGCGGGGGGGTCATATTACCTATCGAGATGAAAAAATTGTAATCTTAGAAAGGACCCGAGCCCTCCTGACAAGAGAGA
>Ga0179593_1384983_pt1 | contig 23336 bp, 16 predicted proteins | sample CZODoug2_1_08_16_FD_185931 | JGI IMG/M metagenome (GOLD analysis project Ga0179593, IMG submission 185931) | Vadose zone soil fungal communities from Angelo Coast Range Reserve, California, USA - CZODoug2_1_08_16fungal (PacBio error correction) | ecosystem: Environmental > Terrestrial > Soil >...
GCTAACGCACACTTCAGTGGTTGGCCAAAAAGAAGAGGGGGGGGGGGAGCGTGAGAATGGAAGAGGGGAGGGTTCCATTTAAAAGCTGCGAAGTTAAAAATTTAATTTGTAAAGCTGGGTGAATTCTATATTCCCAACCAGACCAGTCCGTATCAAGAGAAAGAAAGTATAGTCTGATCCTACTATAGGTTCATGGGTAACGGAGGTAGTGAAGCTGACGCCGTCAATGAAACGACAAAAAAACTGCTGCAAAAACCAAACAAATACTTCCCAAAAACGGCAACATGGGATAGTCTTTTAAGGGTTTCAGAGCCATCATGAAAGAAAAAAAACGCAGTCATCTTCAAAAACACCGATGAGCGCGAAAACACATAGAAAAAAATTAATCATGAAGGATCCCTCTAAATTGGAGAATTCGGAGCTTCTCAAAATACAGGGCCGTCAGGAGAAAGCAAGTTTGTCCGACATCATTTACTGCAGATAATTTATAACGAGATAACAGTCCTGGCGGGTAGGCACCGACAGACTTTAAACAGGAGAGCCCTCAGTGGGTTCATATGAAGGTCTGGGGTTAATGAACGGCTGCACGGGGAATAAAGGATGTGGGGACGAGTCAAGGGAGTGACGAAATTCCATCTTCCGAGCTTTAATCGAATAAATAATCTAATATAATTCTTACTCCCCCTATCCCCCCAATTGGGGGGTTAGGGAGTCTTAAGCTTCAGGGTCAAACTCCTTATCATAATGGGGAGACAAACATTTAGGAACGTGACCCAAACCGCAGAATGCAGGGAGTCTAAGGACGATGTTAGTCTGAACAGGAGCTTTCCTTGGAAACTCGAACGGGCTCGAATCCTAAAATCCTATATTTATAAAAAAAACTGTATTTGGCTAAGCTTCGCTTACACGAGGGTGGGAAATGGGAATTGACTACAAATACTTTTTGAAAAAAGAAAGTATACAAGGCAGAGTAGTCTTCGATATATTATCAAACGCCTACTAGAGTGCAGCGTACCTGGGGTAGCGGATCAGGGAGCTTAGCAAAAAATTCAGAAGACCTTTCGTTCAGAAGGCCGTGGGCTGGTGTAAACGCAAAATGGGAAGGGAGTCCGTCTTTGAGACAGAGAGGGATACAAGAGACATCTTAAGGGGAAAATCAATTTTCTTCATCCAACCCGGTGATGGGAATTACTGAGTATTGGGAAACAAGTCCGGCTTGGCGAAGACAAGGCCTATAGAAAGGACGGCAACCCGCGAGAGCTCCTTAGATCTAAACTTTCAAATAAGCTAAAATTCATCCGGCCTGCAAAATATTTCTCAACGTGGGGGGGTTTTGTTGGCAAAGAAGGACCGCCATGGCCAAGGGTTCTCGTAAGGGAGTTGTTCTCCATCGGAAGACTCGACTGGCAATGGGTCCCCAGGTCGTCACACGAAAACGGCCGGATAAGGACATTTAATTAATAGGGCGCATGGGGGCAGAGTTTAGGTGGGAGAACAGGGACTGTAACGACCTCAAAGGATGGGAAGAGTTTCAAGATGAGGCTTCGTTTCGGCCTAAAAAAAAACCGGCCAAATCCTTAGGAGTGAACAATGGAAGCAGGAGGGCGAAACGGTTGTGCGGAAGAGCTTGTACGAGTTAGCGGGGGGAGAAGCGGCGTGGGGCACAACCGGTAGGGGACGTCACAGGGAAAATCAGAGACTTCTCACCTGGAGGGGAGGGTACCAAAAGCAGGCATTGGAAGTCAGGCCGGCGTGGCATTGAACCGGAGTGCCGCCCAATGCCTGAAGAGGTAAAGGGTTCACGTCGGAATCTCGACTTTGGGGGAAGACGAAGTGCTTCTGACAAGACCTACGCTAAAGAGTTGAAGACAGGCTGGGCCTACCGGCGGCAAAGGGGAAGACTTAAGGTCTGCAGAGGGGGGACGGACGTCGAAGCAGCATCCGCAAAAAAAGGCCCAATAAGTATTTTTGGGGGTTGCGCCACCTGTTTATAGTCTGCACTACAGGCGTCTGGCTCCGAAAGGGGGCTTCTATGAAAAAAAGGTGAAACACGAAAGTATCACGGACGCACATGCCGCGAGGAGGTCATAGCGTGGCAAAGATGGGTGGCTGAGAATATTGTGAAGAACGCTATCCTAATAATGACGTGGCCGTAACCCCTCCGTGGACGACCAAAGGCTCCCCCATAAGAAAACAAAGGGGGGAGGGCCACATAAGTAAAGACGAAAGGTTGGCTGCTCAGATATGCCCGTTCCTTGTTTGGCATGGGGCGGGCAAACAAATCACGCTGAAAGCGACTCCACTACAAAGCGGGCGGAAGACAGCCGTATAAGTGCTATTTGAACGCGAAGGACCGGGTGCCCCTAGAACTAATGATGAAGACTAAGCGATACCTCTCGAAAAGAGAGGCAGCGTATCCGGCAAAAGGGACCCTCATCGATGCAAAGGGAAGAGATGAGGGTTTGATAGGAAAACTCAGGTCGCTCGGCAGCAACCCCCCCATCGGGAAAAAAAGCTAGGGTCAGTAAACGTGCTGGACTCTCGGGGAAAGGAAAGGGAGGGGGGCCGCCAACCGACGAAGGAAACCACTTACCTCGGCAGCCACGCTTCTCTGGGAGAATTCCCGACGCGACTATCCGGGAAGATCTAAAAACACAACGGTGAAAATATAGAGATTCCGGATAGGAAAACGAGAAATTCGACACACTGCATCGGGGGTGAAATCCTTGGAAGGCGGCAGAGGGCCGGAGGGGGTGGGGAGGAAACGTCTACGAAAAGGGAAAAAGTAGATCCACGGCGCGGGGGTGGAACATAGCGGGGCCGGGGGGGGCTTCCAAATTCTCTAGAGGACGGAGAGAGAAAAAATCTCATCGCCTTTCAGGGGGGGTCAATCTCTAGCGGTCACAAAGGAATACAACTAGCGTGGACGCCGACGGGTGTAAGGAGGAAGTGTGGGCTGCTTTCCATGAGGTTGTAGAAGGGGCCAGCCGGTTCAAAATTCTCTACCTTTTTCAAAAAGGAAAAACGCGCCGGCAGAGAACCTTTAGACTGTGAGAAGAAGAGAATGTCTCTCTCAGGGCGTGAAAACGGTCGGGAGCCGAATCGAATGAGGAAAAAAGCTGGGGGGGGGGGAGGAACGGGCAGGGGAGAAGGCTTGGCAAAAATCTTCGATTTCTTGAAACTTTGAAAGGGGGGGAGGCATACTAGTTGGAGGGGGGAAATGGTTAGCGTGAATGTGTGTGGAAGGGCAATGGGTTCCCGTCCACGGGGAAGTCAGAGCGGGGCCAGTCCGCTTAGACTGCAGTAGAAAAGGAAATCCTCCCAAGACCTCCGACTGGTGAAAAAACGCTCTGGACGCAAAAGATGCATGTGAAGATAGGCGTTCGTGTCGGTCCATTGATCATGACAGAATCGGGGAAAAGATCTACAAATTTCACGCGTCGAGGTTGGGGTTTCTGCGCATTCAAAAAAGCCAGTCTTCCGCTCGAAGGGGGGGGGTGGGCTTATGAGCCAGCGCGCCCGGGGGTCCTCCAAGTAGCCGTAGGATCCTTACTTTGTCATGGTGGCGCAAAACGGTGGGGTGAAGGTGACGATTGCAAGGGGGGGGAGGAGTTCTTGAAGAAGCACTTCGGGGGGGGGGATGTGATTCAAAATCGCTAAGGGGAGGAAGGTCACAACTCTATCGAGGGAAGCATTGTCGCTTGCCGCCATAAGGGAGGGGGATCCGCGCCTGACGATCCATGACTATCTGGGTAGACCGCATCCAAGCCAAGAGAGAAGACCTTCTTTGGTGTGGGGGGGTTGAGGGCTTCCTCGGCCAAACTTTTAAGCCCGCGGAATTTGGACTCGAGCCCTTAAATGGAAGCGTAAGAACACCCCGCTCGCCGTTGAGGGCTCTTGGGGCAATCCAAGGGGGAAGTCCGGGTTCACAAGTCAAGGATCTGCGGTCATGGAGAAAGCCAGAAGATCATCGGAACTATGGGACCCCAAACTGAAACGACGTCTTCTTTAAGCGTTTCCAGCCAATTCAGAACTCTGTATACTCGACCCGGAACCTCGCAAATGGACCAAGAAAAACCCCCCTTATACGCCAACTGGGTCGTTGGGGCGACATTGGGGCAGCGGTGGGCCAAATGCGTCGGGTATCGGAATGCGACAGCACGTCGAACGAGGGGGAAAAAACAGCGACGGTAGAGCGGGGCCAACGCCCAATTTCATTAGCCCAGCTTGGCGCGGTAAAAGAGGGGCGCAAGAACCTAATTCGCCGATAGTCGAATGAGAAGTGAACGCGTGGGGGGGGGGCCGAGGTGGGAGAGCAATTTATTAGTAATCTAGAGGCTGAGCAGGGATTGCTATTCCGAACTCCCCGAGGGACCGCAAAATTGGCCAGATGGCTTTTTCTATTAGTGGGGGGGTTATCCCAGAGAGAAAAAAAAACGGAAGGAGACGAAAAAGAAAAGTCCGCGCGGGGGTCAAAAACGAGATTCTTACCACCGGGTTCAATTTTTGGGTGGGGGAGGGATGTCATACCTTGGGGAAAGACTACTGCCGCGATCATCGGGTCCGAACTACTAATATAAAGTCGAGGAAGCAGGGGGATTATCTTTGGGGCGCAAAAAAAAGGAAAGTCGTCAAAAGGGGGGGACAGAGGCTGGGAAAACCATCTGTGGGTAGCTAGCCAAAGATCACTTCGCTGGTTGATAAGAATCTACTGGGCGCCAAGAAAAGCGGGGGTACCGCCGATAAGGAGACGAGCGGAATAGATGCGGCGTCTTTGTAGGAAGGTTACATGGCGCGGATGCACAAGGATAACGGTTGGGACACTCTGGGCAGCAGGAAATTGGGGGTCTTCCTCATGGGGAGAAGGGGAAATTGTCCAGGCAAGTGATGACGAGGCGTCAAGATAAAGAGTCAGAGTAACCCGAAGTTTTTGGAAGAGACTCCGTGCCTAAGGAAAAAAAAAGCCGCATGCAAGAAGCGGAATGCCTGTCGGCTCATCTATTCAATCGCGGAGTGCTTTTTGACGTATCCGCCTAGCGAACGGAGAGCATGTCTGACAAAATGGGGAAAGGGAAGCGGCAGGGCTGGTTGGGAGAACTCACGTATATTTTCCCTGGGAGCGGTATTGGATGAGGGGGGACGGGTTGCTGTCTAGAATACGTGACTGGAAGAAGAGATAGGGGAAAGGGGGCATGAACCGTACTTAAAAGAGAGCTTTATCACAATGAATGTGGGGGGGGGTGGCGCAGGGAGGATATGGGGGAAGCTTATCTGATTTTGGAAGGGGTCATTTGGCGATGGGAAAGACAACGCTTTTTCCCCGGAACCGGTCGGCGGGCGAGCTTGGGAGCTTTCTAGACAGGGAGGGGGTGGGACACCCCCCCCCCACCCAAAATGTGCAATAGAATGAGGACCAAAAATGTCGGCCCAAAGGTAATTAAGCGCTTCCTAGGACGAAAATTCTGGCCAGGGGGAGACGAGGTTTGGGAAAAAGAGGGGGTGTGGCGGGTGCTCACACGACAACAAATCGCATCTAAATCAGGAATGGACTCTGTGTGACTAAAAGGGACAAAGAAACCAAAGAAAGAGGGGGCATTTGCCTTCAGGAGGGGGGGGTGCGATGGCGGGGAGAAGAGAGGAGATCCTGACGTGAAAAGAAGCTATTTGGGAAAGACATCACAGCCGACAAGGGGGGTAACCAAGAAGAACTTGGATTTTGTACGAATTCAAGGCGCGAGCAAAATGGCGGCTATTCTATGGTCTACCAAGCAAAGCAGCTGTGTGACCACCGGGGGGGGAAGTACTGGCAAGGTCCTCAACCATGAGCTCCCAGTCCCACCGAAAGAGGAAAGGGAGGGAAAATCTCGAGACAAAGCGCCTGTTGAGGAAAAAAAGCACGGGTTTAGATCGGAACAGTGCAGAGGGAGCCAACTGGGATTCCCCTTAGCGAAACGAACCTAAAGGTTGACAGAGGACGGACGTCATGTGAGGAAAGATAAACCGGCATGAAAGGAAGGGGCCCGCGCCGAGCGGCCGATGTAGCAGACGTGAGGGATGAGGGTGACGCCAAAATAGAGTATGAGGAGGTTTCCAACTCCCAGTCAAAGGAAAAAAGGAGGCCGATGATCGGGGTGAAAGAGGGGGAATGTGGCCGTCCTAGGGTCGCCACTGAAGCCAGCTGTGCATGGAGGGGGTCAAAAGGAAAAAGTTGCGAGAAAAGAGTTTGAGTGAGTGCGGGCGAAGGAGACCCTTGAACAGGGCGGCTCGGGTGCGGCAAGGTAGATGTAAAAATGAGTTCAAAACGGAGGATGATGAAAAGAGAGAGAAACCGAAAAACCAAAAAAAAAAACCGTCAGGTCTGAAAAATCGGAAAAAGCACAAGAAGAAGAAGAGACTCAAAAGAGGCAAGCTGGCCGTCAGGGAAAAAAAAGACGGCAAAAAGAGAATAAACGAGGAGAAAAAGGCATGAAGGGTACGGAAGTCTGAATAACGCGGCAAGCGATAATCTTGGTAGTAAAAAAAGGACATAACCCAAGAAAAGGCGAGGCTAACATCTTCGGGGGAAGAGGAGCGGGCACAGGAAAAAACTGCAAGTGGTCGTTTGTCTGAAGGACGTCGTCTCTGTTCCCTGAGATTAGGGGTTTCAGGAAGCAGGTGTTCAGGGGGGACCACGGAATCTAACAAAATGGACAGGTAAAAACTTAATTTGCCGCGACCGGCCGCCCCTGTGAAGATGGAGGAAGGAGGTGAGAAGGCGATGAGGGGAAACCAGTACAGCACTGGCTGGGAAAAACAGTATGATCGTGGCCGTGCAAAAAGCAGACAGAAAGAAAAGCTTCGCCATGTGGGCCCTAGTAACTCAAATGGGATGGGCTTCGTAGAAGAGGGGCAGCGACAAAGAAACGGGCGCGTCCAAAGTAGCGATAGATTGTCAGAAGACATCGCAAGAAACAAATGAAGAATACTGGGCAGCGGTGGAGGTGAAAGGGCGAGAGGGTCCCTAGGTAGGGAAGTAAGGTATATAGAAAGGGAAAGCGAATCAACATCGTGGATTGTCCAAAAGAAGAGGATACATGGGCTTGGGGCTGTCCAGTATCGCGAGGGGCGCGGGATAATTTTAAAGAAAAAACAGGGAAGGGATCATATTCCCAGCCAGAATGTCCGCGGAAAAGGGAGCACAAACAGCGCTCAGACGAGGGTTCAAGGGGGAAAAGACTGGAAGGAAAGAAAATCGAAAAGGGGACACCCTAAGATAAGAACAAAAAAAAGCCAAATGCCTGAGGGTGAGGGGAAGTCAGCATCAAGAAAAAACTAGCAGTCTCTACGAAGGAACTAAAAGACAAAGAAACAAAGGGGGGGAATTCCAAAGGAATAAAACGGAAAAATCGAGATCGACACGGACGCCGCGAAGTGTGATAACTGACGCGGATGAGAAGTTATGCCTAGCTGGGAGAAAAAAAGAAAAGCAAGAAGAAGACTACGTACCATAAAAACGATCGTACCTACTCGAGTAGGGAAAGGATGTCTGAGTGATGCACTTAGGGAAAGCGAAGAAAGATTTGTAAAACTCGGGGTCTACGGCCGTCACATCTGAGGCCGGAATTTTCACACAAAAATAAAAGGGAAAAAATAGACTAGAAAACATACCCCCTCTGGGTGTGTGACAGACGGGGCGCTTAAGCGGGCAGACAAACTCCTGATCAATCTCCATTGGAATTACTCGCTCACACATGTATGGGATCCAAATCCTCAAAGATAAGGCGATAAAAAGGGAGTAAAAGGAGAGGGGGGGCTAGGCGACGCCTTATAGCCTAGGAGGGTGGGAAGTTGAGCTACTTGCAAGGGATGGGGTGGGGGAAAAGATGAAGAGATGACTAGGGTCGCAAAGATTAATACAAAGACTAAAGAGCCTATTAGGAGGTAGCGCGGCACTAGATAGCGGACATGGCGTCTCCTCTGTAGCAGGAAGGTGCGTAGCGAAAAGTAGGAACCACTTCTTTCAAGAAAAAAAAATGGATGCAGAGTTTTGAAGAGGAGATTGAGGCCTTTCGTACCGCGGAGAAAAAAAGAAATCTAATGAAAAGAAAAAAGAGGGAGGGGTCGGAAAGGCCATCGTCGAGAGAATTCGTTTGTATATCACATAAACGAGGGTCTTGAGGGAACGAAAAAAACTCCATTCGATCAGGCGGACAAAGCGATCATAATAGACTAGCGGGGAGAGAGCTTGAAGACTAGATCAGGAGTCCGACAAAGGGAAAGGTGGGCGTGTGGGGAAAAGGACGAAAGGAAGGGACCGCGGTTGAACGTTCTCGAGTGGAGGGGACGCATCGGATAAAAAGGAGAAATTGGCCAAAGAATTCTACGAAAAGGCCCGATAAAAAAAATTGCGAGAATGAAGGCAAACAGTTAGGGAAGGGGGGGGCGGAAAGAGGATGAAGAGAGGATTGCTTGGACACATAAAAAAACAAATCCTTGAGGGGAGTTGGAGGGCATTCCTAATGAAAGGGCGCCACGACATTGCACTCGGGGGACAGGAAGCTGCCGTGCAGAGGGAAAGAGGGGGGGGGATGAAAGGCGTTCACAGCATAGTCCTAAAGAAAAGAAAAAAGAACTATGAGTCTCTTTTTATTCGGGGGGTCGAAGCAATGTGGATAAGGTCGACAATGGGGAAAAGGAGCCGCGTGCAATGGGGGGGGAAAGCAGTGTGGGTAAGTTGAAAGGAGAAAAAGGCTCGTAGGTCCTCCGCGATAAGTGATTAAAAAAACATAAAAGAAGAACGCCAAAGGATCCGTATGAAAAAAGAAAAGGATGTAACAGTCCGCATGGAAAAGCGGAGCCTGCAATCCGCCTCCTGGACCAAAAGGAGGCAAGAAAGGAGTGGGGGGGGGTTAACTATAGCTGCGTTCACTGAGTAAGAGAGTGGATGCTCCTGTCAGATCTTAACAGGGGGGACAACACTAACTTCACGCGAAGAAACATCATCTTCTGGGGCAGATCGTTTAAAAGAAATGGTGAATGAATGCCTCTTGGCTTCTTGGAGATATAGAAGGGCCAGGGGGGGGGGGGGGCCGTGCGGCCGGAATCACATCAAAAGTCCTTACCCATCGTACTGAAGGAGACAAAGGGGAAAGGCCGAAAAGCTGTTTCAGCTGAGGGGGGTCAACAGCAACCACGGACCGCTGGTTTGGACCCGCAGGCGGAAAGAGGAACCCAATCAAAAAGATCAATCTGCTGCTACAAAAAGAGAGGAGAGAAGGCCGAAGCGTTGGAGGGAAGGAGGAGCGAGAAAGGAACCGTTAGTAAGGAGAGGGAGAAAGGGACTCAATAACAGTCTGGAGAGTCGTAGAAGAGCGTCCCGGGCTAGAGCTTAGGGAAAGTGGAACCGACATTCCATTATAATTCGGGGGAGAGATAGGCTCAAGGGAGACCCTTAGAGAGGCAAAGCTATGTCACTTCACCGCAAAAACTTATAGGGAAATAGTGTAGTGCTCCAAACCGGCGATCTGGAAAGAAAGGCACCACGCTGATTAGGGGTCGAATTGCTAAAAGAAAAAGAATCGAGAGAAACAAAAACTAGGAGGAGGAAGAGAAGGGGAGGAGGCTGGGAAGAGTCTTAAGGAAAAAAAGGAAAGAGGGGTAGAGGTCCAGGAGGCAGCGCCGTCGGAAATAATAGGGGAAACGTGAACGAGATTCAAAAGGCGGGTGTCCGCGACCATATTGAGGAAAAGGAGAGAGGGACGCGGAGAAATCACCATCGGAAAATCAGTGATCGGGAGCAGGAAAAAAGGAGGAATAATGCAGGGACAAGAGAGTGAATCCATAGGAGAGGGGACTTTGCAATGAACGGGGGGGGGAGCGATTGCACTTAAACTGTTCCTCGCTCTCCGGGGCAAAAAGGAAAGGTCGGGAGGGAAAAGGGGGGGAGGAAGGAAGCTCCTCACTTGATTGTCTCTCCCGCGGAGCGAGGTAAGAAAGCGGCAAACGGGAGAGTTATCAGCAACTTGGACAGGGTGCTTCTTCTACTGGAAAACACTGCTATGGGAGGATTGTGGGAAGAGTAAGGGGGGCCGGCTAAGGCAAAACCGATGGGATCTCGGTAATGACGTAGACCTTCATTAAGCAAATAGTAAAACAACCGCGAGGGTCCAAAGAGAGACCGCCGCGCATTTGCTCATAAGTGTCGTGGAGTCAAGTGTTCTAAGTACCAGAGTCGAGAAAAAAAAACCTGCACGAGAGGAGGTTACAGCAAAAAAGGAAAAAGAGAGGGGAGGAGGCGGGGAGGACCAACATAGAGAATACATGACGCGTATTTTCATCCGGGGGAAATATTTGTCAGGAAGGTCAGCTATTGGCCAGGTTCGCGGTCCTTGAGACGACTGGAAGATCAAATCAGTGAAGAAAGGAAACCTCTGGAAGAGCAGAAAGTGGCAGCGACGCTAAGGAAAGGAAGAAGGAAAGCACCTGTAGACCACTGCTTTTGGGGGAACCGACCTATGAGTGTTTCCTTTGCCGCGGAAGAGAAGGGGGAAAAGCCGCTGGAGGTGACCCAAGAGAAATGCCGCGTGCCGAGAAAAAGCTTCATGGGCGGAGCATACCTTGGGAAGGGGCAAAAAGACCTGAGGAGGGAAGGAGGGGTCAAAGAACCGGGGGGAACACTGGAAATCAGAGTCTTAGAATTGGGAACAGGAACCAAAAACTCTGTCATCCCGGGATACAAAATATTCTCCTAAGACCTTATTCCTGTGTCGTTGACGAGGGGGGAGTGGAAAATTCAAGTATTCTTTGAAGAGGGGAACAAAACCAGCACGGAGGGAAAAAAAGAGCACGCGGAAAAGGGAAGTCATGGCCACCAAGATGTTCATGGGGGAAAGACTTGGGCGAGGAAGCATATCGCCAGCTCATTCGCCGAGGAGGAAGGGGAGTCCTAAGTGGGGTGACCGCCTTGATAGATGTAAGGGGAGAAGAAGCAGACGGGTGCCAGGGGTGATCAGACAAAATAATGAAAAAAAGACCAACGCGTGGGAAAAGCGCGAGGGAAAGGAAGGGGTCCGCTTTGGAGAACAGCTGGAAAAGACGGACGAAACGGTCAGCGCGCGAACAAGAAAGCCACTCAACGTCGAAAAACGCATGGGGGAGGATGCGCGTGAGAGAGCTGGACTAAGAGGAGAAAACGCACTGAGGACTCGCGAGGGGGCCCAGAAGAATGACATAGCGGCGCACGGGGAAGGTGGGATCTTGGGGCGCACCAAGGAGAGAAGAAATCTCAGAGAGGGATCTTCAAAAAAAAGAGGATACCAACTACTATCCAAAATAGAGCTGCACGGAGAAATGGAAGAAGAAGACGCAAGCTGTTTCAGGGGGGCCAGCCGGAGGTACGACTGCGCGGGTTTGGTCGGTAGCCACTGACAGAGCGGCAAAAAAGGATATTGGGGGGAATCCCCTTAGACAAAAAAGTGGGTTGGAAAAGGCTCTAACACGACGGGGAAGGGATGTAGGGAAAGATCGCTGCTACAGGGGGCTAGAAGGTCGACCCATCATTGGGGGGGGGATGCCCTAGTGACGGCCGTTAAAAAGAGGAAGCGAAGATAAGAAAGAAAAATAAGGTAAGGACTGTCCGTATCTAAGGTGGGAAGGGTAAGCACGCGCTGAATTCACGGGAACGCCGAAGAAAGAAAAGAAAAAAGAAGGCTGCAGGGAATAAGGATGTAGAAAAAATGGAAGGTGACGGCGTGAAGGGGGGGGGGATCTTTTGCGAGAAGGTGGGCCCTTTCCGAAGGAAGTTTGGGAAGTTGCTTCTGCTCTGGCTTTGAAGAAAGCGGGGCCGGTATAGAGGGGGGTGGGGAAGAAAGCCAGATGAAGGCTACAAAAAATGGCATGTTGGGTGGAGAAGCGGATGGGTGAACTTCTGATCTGAGTGGAGGGGAGGGAGGCGATGTGAAGATGCACAACTTGGAAAAGAAAGACATCGGGCGGCAAAAAAAAGGCCGCTTTAGTCGCTGGGAAAAAAGAGGCGGAAAGGAGAATACGAAGAATGTCGTCAAAATATCAGGGCGGATAAAAAGGCAAATCCGATCAACAAGACAAGACTAAGTGGAGGCTCGATGCGGGGGGGGGGGGAAAAAAGAAAAGTGTGCGTATGCGAACAACTAAACTATGAGCTCCGATAAGTAGGGGAGGGGGAAAAGAGGGGACTGACAAGAACAGAAAGAAGCTCTCATGTGCCGGGAAAGGGGAGGTGGAGGATGCGGTGAAAGACAGAAAAGGACGGACGCGAAGGACGAAAAGGCTGAAAAAAGAAAAAGAACAACTCAAAGAGTTGGGGCCGGGGGGGACGGCATGTGCTGAGAATTCTGGACTGTTGGGGACTAGCCACAAGATTGAACGGCAAAGGTCATACTTGAGCGAAGAAAGTACCGCAACCAAGCCCCTCCAGACCTCCCAGAGAAGGGCCGGCGCTGATCTTCGGAAAAAAAAAGGTCCTTGAACGAGGTTGGTACAGGGTAGGGGGGGGGGAACAGAACTTGAAAGAGGGCAGAAAAAAGAAGAACTATGTTACCCTATTCGTCAAAGGAGGATGAGTGACAGCTCCACCTCAGAAAAGATGGTTCCCGCAAACCGAAGAAAAAATCCGGCGCCGTCTCCGGGGGGTGCGAAGTTAGTATGGGTGACTCCAAGATAGAACGATTGGGAGGGGGAGAGGGTGAGAAGAAACCTCACCTGGCCTGAAGCCTCGGGAGAGGAGTTGACTTGTTTGTGGGAAAGGGAAGAGGGACTTACGGCCAGCTGGGGGGGAAAAAAGAGTGCGGGAAAAAATGGGAAGCTTTATAATTTGAGAAGACGTAGCGAGTTTGTCTGTCAGAGAGTAGTGGGTCGTCTCTATATTGGTGATGTTGCTCTCTAAAACAACACTAAAAGGAAAGAAAAGATACAATCTAAAATAGCAAAAAAGAAAGAAAAGGGGTCAGGGCAAAGTCAAGAAGACGGCGCAAAATGAGCAAACAAAGTGGGCTGACTGAAAAGCTGGACTTAAAAGTGCGACAGCCGGAAAGCGAAGGTCACTCGAGACAGTGGAATGACAGGGAAAGGGTCTGGAAATCAACTCGATGAAAGGCACGCGAATCGGGGGAAAAACATTATAACGCTCAAACCGTAGAAAGAGGGGGGGCTGTGGCAGCTAAGAACGGCAGGGCAAAAAGAAAGACGGATGCCGGTGTCGGGGTGAAAAAAAGGAAAAAACATGTCCCGCCGACTCGGTCAAGTGAGTTCTCCAAAGGGCCTCAGGTGAAATCACTGGGGATCGGGAGAACCGCGGGGGAAAAGGAAAAGGCGCTGAGCCAGGTTGGGAAACGTAAGAACCAAGAACAGCGGGAGGGAAGGGCCAGCGTGAAGATAAGTGAGGAGGTGAAGCAAAAGGGTAAGGAGAGTGGCGTGAGCAGAAAGAGGCAGATAAAATGACGCGCAAGTGTCTTGGAAAATCAATGTTTAGGGGTATTTGAGGAGGCGGCATCGTTTGCAGACAAAGGGAAAGGAGGGAGGCACTTCAGGAAGATAGGATGGTCAAACGCAAACCATCACCTAGGCAAATGCGAGTAGCGGTGCGGACACTCGTGGAAAAATTCAAAAACGATGTCACGGTTAAGAGGGGGCTGTGTGAGCTAAGCAACACGTCGGGAAAAAAAAGCAAAGAAGGGGAGACTCGACGGGGGCATGGATCTCATGTAAACAGTCGAGCAGACAAAGGGGGAAGTGGGACAGGGTTCTGGGTGTGTATCAACATAAAAAAAGCCGTCTAAAAAAAGAAAGAGACCAGGGAGGCGCCGACGAATTACTGTAGGATGTGTCGCCCAATGACTCGAAAGTAACGGCCTCAGCACTATATTCTGAAAAAAAAAAACTGCAAAACAGGTTCGTGTCAGTCAGAGCCGAAAAAAAATAGGTGAATCGGTACAGGGGCCGTAGTAGAGAACCGCCATGGCTAAAGCAATCAGGGCCAATAGAACTAACCGGCAAGAAAAGCAAGAAGCGCAGACAAAACATCAAAGCAACTAAGAAGCCTATGAAGAAAGCCGGATTTCCCCTCTCGATGTTGAAAAAAGAATAGAAAAGTGGAGGGAAGCTCGACTTGGACACGAAAAAACGGCGGAAAAGGCCTAACCCTTAAGGGGGAAGCGGGCATCGAAGGTATGGATGGGGACACTTCCGAACTTTCAAAAAAATGATTGGGGTAATCTCTTAAAAGGGTGAAGGAGGCAATCTGCAAAGAAAGGAAGCGTTCAACCCTATCGCAAAAGAAGGGCGAGCCACATCCCCCCCGGGTGGGGCGGGTTAGAGGGGCGGAAAACCCTCTGATCATCTACTGGAGAATGGGGAGATACCAATTCAAAAACCCACGAGTTTGAGATAGAAGGGTAGGACTGACTGAATAGGGGGAAGCAATCCGCAAGCGATAAGGTTAATTGGAGAGGGGCTAGCGGGGGGGCCGAAGGGGGAAAGGAAGAATGTACGAGTGCTGCGGTGCAAGGGGAAAAGTAATACACATGGCCCACTCGAGATAAAGTGGTCCGGGGGGGGGGGCGACGGCTGAAAGCGCCGCGTAAGCAGCGGTTGCAGACTTATTAACGCCCAATGCAAAGACTCCACTGACGAAAAAAGAACCCGCTTGGATGACGGGTTGAACAAAAGCGCGGACGTTGGAACGTAAAAAAGTATACAAAGGACATGGGTCAGGTCGTCGTCTGGAAAAACAAATTGGCTTGGGAATTAGGTAGGGGAAGGGAACCAACGGACATTGCTGAAGCATGCGCTGACGATAAAAGAAACACTCGCGGTATCGAAATTCGAAAAGGAGGGAAAGGCAGGGCGTAGCTAAACGTAGGACCGGGGAGCCAATTAGGGCAAGAGAGGGGGGGGGTTGGCAATAAAAAAGCGTCCACGAAGGGAGCTTTCGATCAGGTGCTTTTGAGAGGATAAAGGCGAATTGGCCAGTCTGTGGTTTCAAAACAGGGAGCAAGAAGACAAAGGCGCGAGGATGGGACCATTGCAGAGGAAGGAGAGAACCAGATTTCTGGAAGGGGAAAAGGACGAAATTATGAGGATGGAAAATTAGGAGGGTTTTCGTGGCCGGAATCCGGGAAAGACAAAATGGGTCAGGGGAAAGGGAGGGCAAGCTACATTTCAAGCGATGTGAAAGAGGAATTCCAGAGTGCAGGGGGTCCTGAAAAGGGGAAACTACCGCAAAAAAGAAACTAGCTCTAGGATTGGATGCGTGTTCTAAAAAATCACATGGATCGTAAAAGGAAGGTCCTGGAAAACTAAGAGGGGAAGGACGCCAAATGGCCTGCTCGGAAAAGAGTGGGGTGTTCACGTCAAATCTAGTGTAGTCCTTAACGAAAGGGATAGCAAAACCGCGAAAGAGAGAGAAATGACCGGTGACGTGATCCAATGACGACGCTAAGCGGTCGCAAGAAGGAGCGCTATAACCTCCTTAAGAAAAGGGGGGGAGTGTGGAGTGTTGAATAACAAACGACAAAATGAAAAGGTCAATAGAAAGGTAAAAAAAGGGGCAAATGGTCCGGAGACTAAACAAAAACGAAACAAGGGAGAACCAGGACGCTGCCGATCGAGGCAGGAAAGAGGATTTGAATGAATGAGCCTCTGGGGAAGGCAGGTCAGCCGGAAGATAATAAAATTTCCGGTGGGCCATGACCATAAATACCAAGGTCCTTAAACAGTACGAATTCGCCGGAAAAAGTCGAAGAAGGCCAGCGGGAGAAGGATCATCAAAAATTCCGCCGCTGGGGAACAGGGAAAACGAAATCAGCTGATGATCTCGAGAGGACTACGAGGGGAGGGGGCGACCTCCTCAAGTTTCTGATTGAGATCAGCTATTAAAAGGGGGGGAGTGTGACTAGAGGGGAATGGGGAAACGGGAACTCAGGCAGTCAGATCTTTCAAAACACTCGTCTACGTTCGGGAAAAGGGGAAAAATTCAGCTTCTTTACAAAGCTCTCGCACCAATTATAAGATATTGCCAGAAAGAAGACTCTACCTTAACACCCGAGGCAAGCTGGAGCGGAGGACTCGAGGGTTTCAACAAAGAAGGACGAAAAACCACGGCGCTGAGCCGTAAAGAGGGAAAAAAAAATCGTGGGTGTTGCCGACTCTCTATCCGTAATATGAAAGGAGAAAAGAGAGAGACTGATCTATCTTCAGTAAAGCGAAAAAGAGGGGGCAAACTATGCCAGACTTCGCGACGTGATTTGGCGCCCGTCATGACGGGGGAAGGAGACCCGCCGGCGACGGGGCAAAGATTTCCGATCCTTAACGGAGCGTTACGGAGAAGAAAAGCGGCCAGACCTTACATGGGGGGGGAAGTCAACACTCAGGGAGGAAGAGGAAAAGTCGCGTACTACGAGGACGATTAGAGCGTTTCTTGGGATGAGGAAGGAAAGTACAACTATTGTTGGGGGCTGGGGGAACACGTGTCCAGACGTTCGCGCTTCGGGGTGAAAAAACGTAGGAGAGAACTACAAGAGTGCAGGATCATGAGGTTAGGGAAAAAGAAAAAAAAAAAACGCGGTATTTGCGCTACGGAAGAGGGGGAATGGCAGGTAACGTCAAGAAAGGGGCATATTTTATCCAAGGAAAGTTAGTTTCAAAAAGTGTAGATTAGGGAGAATGAAAAATTCGCTCTGAAGAGGGGTGTTAAAAGGTGGCGGGCCTGTGTTCTTAAGGCCTGGAAAATAAACCTCAAATAGTAAAATTAGCGCGTAGGGGAGAGAAACTGCATTAAAAAAAAATAAAAGAAAACAACTGAAACGAGCCACCTAACGGGATCAGAAACTTATTAAGGGGTACGAATTGATGAAAAGTCTGAGTCATGAACGGGAGAACAAATATATACCTTGACAAAATGGATGATGACGGTTTGGACGGCCACAGAGCCGCTAGAGGGGGGTAATGAGGAAAGGAGGCTCCATCTCACACCTGGAAGAGAAACTACAATTCCTAAAAAACTTAACAATGGAACTTAGTTAATTAGGGAGGTTGGGGGGATGCTGGTAGTTAACTCTGATTTCCTCGCAGTTATTTAATAATAAGTGAGGGGGAGATTAGAGATATCATACTTCCGATCAAAAAACTCTATTCAGAGGAAGGAAAGGGCTAGGCCCTGCTTCAATGAAACCAGTCCCTGACTATGACCTGGTGGGGTAAACCCACAAAAAAGAAGAAACTCAACCGAAGGGGGGGAGTTGTGAGGAAAGTTTGCAGGAAAGGCCAAAGCAATAAGCGGCTGGGGAAACCGAGACCCAGATAGCCACAAAGGAAATGCCGTGAGACAGAGTTGCATGTCGCGGAAGTCGCCTGTTTCACCAAGATAAGGATTTTGCATTAAAAAGAGGAGGTGGGATCCACTACCGGACCAATGAAGAAGACCACTAGCCATATTCGCATTACGCCGCAAGAACAGTCGTCGATGAAGAAAAGGGAGGGCTGACTGGTCGACCCTTGGAAATCCGCAATGGTCCAAAGAAGGGGGGAACTTCCTTAGTTTTTTACAACTTGGGGAAACAGACTTGGGGGGAAAAGAGGAGATTTATCCCTATCGAAAAAGCAGAACGTACGGCCCATACCACAGGAAGGTAATTCTATGGGAAACCTCCCAAAATTCAGGGTGGGGGGGAGAAAAATTGGTCTCGTAATCATTAGAGACCTGAAAGAAAGCAAATCATCCTGGAAAGGACGCTAAAAGAGTCTATTTTTGTAATGCCGTGATAGGGGGAGTAAAAGCATGGTATAGTTCACCAGCTCGGGGGGACCTAACCATAGAAAAACCAGCAATGGGGACTGCTAGAACCAAATATTCGGAGGGAAACCCCTAGGATGTGAAAGAGGTCGGGGGGGGTCTCCTCAGAATCTAAAGGACCGCAAAAAACGTGGCATTACTGTTACGCGTTCACCCTACCCGCATGGAGAGAAAGTGCACAGTGTTATTATGCATGGGGGGACGTTGTCTACGCATGCGAGCTGTCAACCTGCTGCGAGAAGTCAAAGCAGAGCGCGAAGAGGCAAACTAGGGGGAAGCAGACGAGCGCCGGGTTTACATACTGCAACCAAAACTGAAACAACGGAGAGAAAGGAGGACCCCCATCGCGAATGCTAGCCAAAGACGATCAATCTGGGGAAGGAAACTAAAGGCGGCTAGAAAGAGCGCAGTTTCTAACGGGAAGGAAAAGTAACGGCTTCAAAAGCTTTGGAGAGGGTATCCTTAAGGGCGGGGGGAATGAAACAAGAGAGGGAGAGTGACTAAAAGGAGAAAGCAGACAGAAAACCCAGGGGATGGGGGGGGGGAGGGTAAGCGTTGCCAGGAGGACCTCGGGGCCGGGCAACAGTGAAGGGGAAGAGCCGGAGAAAATACTCGAGGGCCGCTTTTTTGACCAAAGAAAATGGACTCATGAACAGGAAAATCGCATAAGCAAGCTTATGCCTGTAGAATAGGGGGTTCTACGCCTGTTTAAACGCCGACAAAGAAGACCAATCAAGAGCCGTTCCCTCTGAGAAAGCAAATCGTTCAGGCGGGGCCTGGTGGGGGGAGGGGGAGGGAGAAATTCTTGAACGGCCTATAAGGGGGGATCCTGGGGGAAGAAGGCTGGGAGTGATTCTGGTAAAAAAAAATACTAAAATTATCGTAGGTTACTTCTTTCAGATGACGGGAAACCTACTAGGTCTCGTTGGGTTTGCGGCATTTGGGCGCGGGAGAAACACGATGCAATGAGGGGGGTGTATCTGATGGCGGAAGGTGCGAGGGGAAGACCGCTTTGGTTCAAAGCAGAAATTACGGGCGAGGAGGTCCGCTTTTAGGAAGAGTGGACTGCTGAATGGAATATGGAAGGCGAAAAAAAAATCGTCCAAATTAAGAACTGGGGGAAAGCTCGACTGATCCCAGACCAAGGAGCTGGGGAGCAGGATGCATTTTAAAAAACCCAGCGAGTGTGGAGGGGGGAAAAAAAACATATCACCGACTAGCTCCAATCTAAAGTAAAAAATGCAGGGGAAAAAGCGGCCACGAGGGAGAAGCGTGCACCGAACCACTTAAACGCATTATATCCTGAAGGGGTCTTGAGAGTGGAGGGAAAAAATCCTAGCGCTCCTGGGGAAGCAAAAATTTGGCTCAAGCCCCCGAACTACCATCCACCACAGGGTTGGGTGGTAAAAAACAAAATCCGATACTCTAGAAGGAGGGGTGGGTAGGGCCAAGAGCCCTGGTGCCCGAAACCGTTGCCTTTCGGCAGAAAAAAACATCGGAGGAAAACGACCGCCAAGAAAAACCAGGGGCAAAAGGGGAAATCTGCGCAACCGACGAATTTTTCTTCGTCTTTTCGCGGAAACGCGGTTTTTTGCTGACGGAACCTCGACCAACGCGCCGGAAAGGGAAAACACGCCAAGCAGGGGGGGAAAGATCGGCGGAAGCCTCGCGCAGAAACAAGAACCACACTCACGGACGTGCTGACGGCGGCCAGATCGGAACCTGGGGGGTCTCCGGTTAAAAAGGGTCTTATATGTGTGACAAGTATCCGTCGTGGGAAAGCATAAAGGGGATTAACAGACCCTGGACCGAATGCTAAAGAGGACGGGGGAAGGCTGAAGTCGCCGCAGCCGGGACGCTTTCCCCTTTACGCAATGGGGTGCAATAGGGTGTCAAAACTTGAGTCTTAAGGGGGGGGGGGGAAATCGGGGGTTAGTGTGGAGGGTTTCTAATTTCCAATAAGTTCTTTGGGTAGGGGGGCCAGAGGGGTATATGGTCAGAGAAAAAGAACCAAACACTGAGTATAGGAAAGCATTATATAGAAAAAAAGCGAAACCGCCCGAAGGTCAGAAAACATCAGACAGACGCCACGAAGGGGAGGAAGGGAAGAAATCAGTTTTGACGCGAAAAGGGGGAAAACGAAGGAGTCATGCCCGGGGAAAATCAGGTAGGAAAGGAACGAATTCACTAGCAGCGGCACGAAGTCAGGGGCAAAAAGAAAATCGAGCGCGCACGCATGATAACTTAGGGGGGAAGGGACACCAAATTCTTCCTGAAAGCGCGGAGGAGGCCGGCGATTCAGATTGAAGCAAACCAAACTATTCCTGGTAGGGGGGTCTTAAGGAAGAGGGTCAAAAATCGTGGCGGGTGGAGAAAAAGGTCGAAGCCAGTTGGTAGGCACGCGAAGAACTTTCGAAGCTGGGCCTGAGAACAACAATGTCGCCGATAAAAAAGAAAGATATTGGCCGTAACGTCTGGCGCTTAAGGAAAGGTACAGTGAGTTACATTGGACCAAGAAAGGGGGAAACCATTCTGATTAGGGGGGGAAGCAGTGTGCCGTGAGCAAACCAAACATGCACATGCGGAGGTCGGGTCCCGGGGAACAGTGGAGGGAGGAGTTCGGTCAGGCGTTATCGGGACTAAATAGGCAGTCCACGGGAAAAACTCTTGAGGGTTTAGGAAATCGGGGGCAAACCGCCCTGAAAGGAGCCTATTGGGGATGGTTCGAACGAGAAGTCGCCCACGTTACACGAATTCAAGGGCGGAAAGAGCGAAGAGGGGGAAATGATGTTTGTGTGATAGACCGTCGCGGGGAAAATGGAACGATCGAGGAAGGGGGGGGAAAGATCTGCTTTTATACTGGGGACTGGAAAAGGGGGGGGTGGACGAAACATCGGGGGGTCGAAAAAAGAGGAAAAACCCCAGCCAGTCCTGATCTCGGCAGGTAAAAAAAAAAAACGACTAAGGAAACTGTGAGGGAAAATCTGCGTACTGCAGCGGGGGGGACGAGAAAAAAAAACCGAAGATCATCGTCTAAGAGAGTCATAAAAAAAATGGCGCCAAACCCAATTTTAGAGGGAGGGGGGGGGCAACCGGAATCTGACATGAAACAAAAGAGCAACTTCTACCGCGTGAATAGGAAAAAGCAAAAAAGAAGACACCCACAGTCCAGTGATGAACCGTCTCGCGCACGATCCCGAGAACCGGCAATCCGAGTGGCAGACTTAAGAGGGAAAGGAACCTCAGGGTTATCCGGGCGGAAAAAAGTCGGGAGTTCAAAGCATCCACTGCGACTAAAGAACCGGCCGAAAAATCCGCCTGAAAGGACGATCGAGTTAATTAGACGGTAAAAAAAAAAGGCATCAAGGAGGGGGGGGAGAAGGAAGAGATCGGAGAACATTCTACGAGGCCCGGAACAAGGGGTCCAACTACGCGCACCGGAAATGAGAAAAAAAAACACCCCTGGGTTTGAGGGAAAGAAGGGAAACCCCCTCGATCTCGGGGGCCTGCCCGCTCCCTAGGGGAAAAGGAAAAAACCGGGACGCAGCTAGTTCTCCGCCGGAGAAAAGAAAGAGGGGGAGGTTGATGCGCAGAAAAAGGAAGGAAAGGGGGCCATAGAGTTTGATAGGGTTGGCAAAGTATTTCCGACGATGGCAGAGCAGAAATGGACGAGGGTTTGCAGCTAAAAAGGGGGGGGGAAACGAGTACCACGCAGGGCACGCGCTAGAGGGAGGTATATTCTAATAGGCCCGAGCCTCTAGCCAGGGGGGGAGAGGGACAGGGGGGATGAAAAGGGAGGGCACCCCCTCGAGAAGAAGCTGCTTTTCATAAAAGACGCGCTTCTACGAGTTGAAGAAAAAATTCCTGAAAGTGTCGCGTAGGGGGGGGGGAGCATCTGAAGGAAAGGACTAATAGCTTATCCAGCAAAGAGGAATTGCGGGGATTGATGAATTGGAAGAAGGAAAAGAAAAACGGCACTTGCGGTGCACGAAATGCTCCATTCGGTGAAAAACGCAAAATCGCCTCGAGAGAGAGGAGGGGAGTGAGAAGGAAGCGCGCTTGCCGAACCATGGGGCAACTTGGGTGAAAGAAGTTGAAAAAAATCCTCATTCCGAAGGGGGCGCGTCGACCTTGAAGGGGGGGGGAGGCAGCTTTCTAACGAGAACGAATTGGGGGAGAGGGTCACCCCATAGTCGAAACACGACACCGGAACGTGGGTTGGCAATTGACAGAATCGGGGAGAAAGGAGAAAGAAAAAGTTCTGGGCTGGGCTGAAGGGAGGGACGTCTTGATCAGACGGACCGATGATATTTGGAAAGCAAAAAGCAGTCCATCAGACGGAAGACACTCAGATTGCAACGAATGCAAGCGATGTAGGGGGGGAAAGAACTTTCTGGCCAGGCGTGGGAACAGAGAGCGGTCAAAAAAGAAGCGGTGAGAAGAGAAAAAAAAGGCCCTAGCCAGAAAGCTGTTGTCTAGAAGCAAAAGGAGGGGGAAGAAAGGCGAATTGAAGCGGGGCAATGAGAGGGGAAAGGGGTGAATTTCACGGGAAAGTTGATGCTACGAGCAGTAGTCATTCAAATAAAAAGAGGAAATACGGAGAGGGGGCGAATTACCTTTTGCATGGACAAGAGGGGACTCGGAAGGAGGAGAGGGGTCTCTTGTTAGATATTAGGGGAAAAAAATGGGTCCCGTGAAAAGAACCTTCAAAGTCGAGGGCCAGTCTAATGTTTGAGTGTGAAACCTGGTTATCCGAAAGGAGAAATTCGTGAGAGGGGGGAAAAACTATCGACCTTGGTAGAAACACTTGCACACTAATAAGAGGAAAAAAACGATGCTTCTAAGAGGCGTGGGGCCAGAGAAAGGGGCGAGATTCCTCTTGGGGGACTGGGACTTCAGAGAATCTATAAAAGCCTTGCCGGTGGCCGTGAACCGAAGGCATAACTCGAAAAAACAGTTGCAGTCACAAAGAGAGATACGCAAAAATTAATCGAGAATCAGAGTGTTGAAAAAGGAAACAGAAATTATCAACTCCCCTCTGGAGTGGGGGTAAAGGCAATTCGAGGCGGAAAGGAAAAAAAAGACTCTTAGGAGCAGCAACGGAGGAGAAAACTCTGGAAAGAGGGGAAGACAGGGGGTCTAGGTGGCTCTCAAGGAAAAGGGTGACACGTCGGACTATGGAAAATCAAATAACAGAGAGAAGAGGGTCATCTAAAGGAAGGGTTAACCTGGCGTGTGGGACAGGACGTATGGATCCAATAAGTAGGGGGAAGATTGATAAAGGTCCTCTCTAGAAAAGAACCAAGGCCAAGATAGGGGCTCAGCTTACACCGGCGCAAGGAACTGTTCGGGGACTATAGGGACCAAAAAGGGGAGGCAGTCCGCCTGGGACAAAAAAAAAACAAACCCCCCAAGAACCAAACCCAAAACCCCCAAAAAAAACAACCCCCCAAAAAAACCACAAAACCCCCCAAAACAGAACAGCGAAAAAGAGGCTTCCTGTCGCGTAATTTCCGACGATCGGGCCGAA
>Ga0179593_1339665_pt1 | contig 23333 bp, 32 predicted proteins | sample CZODoug2_1_08_16_FD_185931 | JGI IMG/M metagenome (GOLD analysis project Ga0179593, IMG submission 185931) | Vadose zone soil fungal communities from Angelo Coast Range Reserve, California, USA - CZODoug2_1_08_16fungal (PacBio error correction) | ecosystem: Environmental > Terrestrial > Soil >...
TCTGCTCACTGTACGTGGGGAAGCAGGGCGAAGTTGATGTGGAGCACGAGTTCGTTGGTGGAGGGAAAAAGGACACGCCCCGGGCTGGGAGAAACCAAAGTTTAAGGATGGATACTTGACTTAGGGAGAAAGATGAAAGGAAATCCCAGCGCTCCGGAATCATGGTAAAGGAGAAGAAGTCAGGGTGGGTCTACGATTGAGAAAGGGAAGACAACGGGTAAAGAAGGAAAGTACACAAAACAGGGTAAAGGGGCAAGAGATAGGGGGTTGAATGGAGGGTAAGCCGTAGAGCGAAGGAGTGGCAAGCCGGGGTTCCTTAGGGGTTGGAGGGGGATCCGAACTATCCCAACAAGGGGGGGAAAAACCCTTGTCCATCACAGCGCAGGGTCCGTGGTGGTGGGTAAATTACGTTGAACATTCGGAGGCGAGATGGCTTGAAAAAGAGGGTGGGGGCAGGCGACGACCCGGGACTATTTCACGGGGTTCAACTCGAAGGGAGGCAACCGCGGAGCGAACGGGGATTAAGCGGGACATCAGCGGGTCAAGGCTGGGCCCGGGTAACGGGGGCTGGGAAAGGATAGCCCGGGGTCGGTGCCTGATGGGCACCCGGGTGGTGATTTACGAGGGGCAACTGGAGTGGAGCCAAACCACGGGAGCAGACAGGCGAAGTTGATAGAGCAAGGGACTCAGGGGGGGGGGTGACAGGGGGCAATGGGAGGGGCCCGCTGGGGGAAAACTGGGTGGTGGAAGGTGTCAATACGATAGGGCGTAATCCAATTCACGAAAAGAGGGCAAAAAAAAAAAGGAGGCATGCATGGGAAAGGGGGTGTTGTTTGTTGAAGGTTTTGGGGGAGGGACAAAGAAAACCCGAACAAGGGGTGAAGGTGGGGGGGGAACGGATCACTTGGAAAAGAAGGTGAAAACGAACCGATTTGTCCTAGCGGACTCAGCAGAAAAGAAGGAACCTAAGGAGAAGCCAGGGCCGGCCGGGGGGCAGAAAGGTGGGCTCTGAGCCCTGGGCGCCGAGTCGGAAGGGTCGTGGGGTTCGTTGAAAGGACTGCGAGTAAAAAATCACGGGAACAGCGGGACGTCGAGGGGTCCTGGACCTTGGAGAAAAAAGGAGGCTACAACTTGGGATGTCCAAGGGACAATCGCAAGAGCGGGATTAGCGTGACCAGGCAGAGGGGACAGAGGGCGAACCTGAATTGTAAAGAGGGAGCAAGCCGAACATGCGGGTAAAAGAGACATAGATCGCGCCTCGACCGACAGAAAGGTTGAAAGAAAAAGAAACCACGGCCGGGAACCCGGAGCAGGTGGGGGACGTTCATGGATTACAGGGGGTCCAGGGGGGGGGTACAAAGGTTCAAAAATGAATAGAGGGCGGCATACACGGGAAAAGGGACAGTCAACCCTGGAACACAAGAAACTAAGGCAGAGGGATTGGGGAACTATCGTCTACTGAAGGAGAGTACCAAAACATTCCACCACGGGACAGGTGGGGAAAAAAGAAGGGACAAAGGCGTAAGGGCTCACTCAAGGGAACGGGGAACTGAGCTGAAACGGGAAACAGGAAGAGGGGGGTGGTGTTCTAAAAAAACGGATGAAGGATTTATGGGGGTGGCGATGTATGAGGTTGGAGGAGAGCTCAGGCGTGTATTTGAGAGCTCGTGTCTGCTGTTCGACCCAAAATGGGAAGCCTATGGGACAGCAAGGCAGGAAGGACAAAGAAAGAAGGGATGAAAAGGAAAAAGCCCTCGACCGAAAAAAAGGCTTGTCTTGTTGGAATAAAGAGTATCCTCAACTCGGGGGAACCTGGAACAAGGGGGTCCTCCAAAGGAAGGTTTCAACGGAGGGTGTGGGAAAGATGCCGCACTCTGAAGGGACATTTAAAACGGTTTGTCTAAGACAACACCCCAAAAAAAAGGTTAAGTGGCAGGGAAAGGGAAAAAAAAGAACAGTGTTCGTGGGTGAAATGAGATGGGATCTAGCTCAAAAACAGCACGCCTATCAAGTCGAAAAAAGGAAAAGACTCAGACGTCCAAAAAAAGCGAAGCCACAGAACACCCAGACAAAGAGCCCCCCCCCCAAGGGGGGAAGAGACAACGTTCAAGTAAAACGCCCTAAAAAAGATTAACTCAAAACCGCCTGGCCCCTAAAAGTGGCCCAGGGGAAAACCAAAAAAACAGGAACTCCAGGCAAACACCAAGCGAATGCCAAAAATCGGTTAAAAAGAGAAAAAATGGGAGGCCAGTGAGCAAACAAATGTGAAAAACCAGAAGACGTACCCACTTCTTCTGTAAGGGGGGAACCCCCCCCGCTCTCCTCGAAAAACTGAAAAGGCTGCGAACAAGAAGCCGACGTTGGTCCGCCCGGATTAGCGAAAAAAGCCCACTCGAAACGAAAGAACAAAAAGTCCCGTCTCTATCCAACACCCAGGGAACCTACCTAGTTGACTCTCCACAGCAACAAAGAACTAGGGGAAATACAAAACATAATGAAAAACACAAAACCAGAAAAGGGTGAAGCTTAAGGGTTAACACTTTCTTGGGTTCTCTTCGCACTCGCCCACCGGTGGGAAGGATGGGAACAGGAACGGTTGGGTGGTTAAAGGATGTGGGGGCCTGGGTGGGGGGGAAAATAGAAAGGGAATGAAAAAAAGAGTGGGAAATCGGTCAGACCGGGTGTTTACGCAAAGAGGAAAGTAAGAGCTTTTATTGGAAGAAGGGCAGATCACGTCCGCTTAAAGTGCTTGGGTTCTTGGATTTCAGCAGGGAAAAAAAAGGAAAAAAAAAAACAACAAAAAAAAAGGGAACGCCAGGCCACTGGGATAATGGCACAGCGGCGCGTCTTCACCAATCATCTCCAGGAATGTATTCCCCTCCCGGGTGGTCTAAAAAACAGGGGAGCCAAAATAGGAAAGGGGACGGAATCAATCTAAAAGTCGCCAGAACAGATCACGGAAGAAACCATAGGGCCTTAAGCGATTGAGAGACGACCTGTACCATGTCGGGCAATTTGAGCCTTGAGCGGCAAAACAAAAGAGAAAGAGGGAGCAGGATGCCAAGGACTTTCCGGGCGGGGTCTAGTTAAAGGCCGGGAGGGAAGAAGTAGGGGAAAAAATAGGTTTGTTGCCAAGATAGGAAGGGAGAAGAAAAGAGGCCTTAAAGAGGACTGAAAAATCCCCGACAGCAATATCGGGCAAGGGGAAAAGGGGACTGGGTCAAAGACAACTGAGGGGAATCGGCGGGACCCGACTGCACACCACCCCCGAGGCCTCTGCACCAATGGGGGTCGGGGGGAACCTCAAGAAGGACAATCTTGGCAGGGACCAAACAGTGGTGAGGGTCGAATTAAACAAAAGTACAATTCCTGCCACTGCGGGAAAGGTGACTCCTCCCCAGAGGCGGCGGAAGCGCAGCTTGGGAGAAGTAATAATGGAGGGGGTCCGGGAGACCCACAGAAGTGAGAAAAACGAACAGCATCAGATTGGCCTAAAACCTATTTAAAAGGACAGCCAAGGCGCAGAGAAAACAGCGGAGACGATGGGGGGGGGAAAAAAAAAAAACACAAATCGGGATGCAAACAGGAAAGGATGAAGAAAGGGTCCAAAAAACAGGAAAGTTCCGAAAAAAGGGAAGTCGAGGGTACATAAAGAGAGAGCACTGCCCAAACCTTTTTTTTTATGGTGAAGCCGCCCGTACGTAAAAAAGAAAAAAGACAGGAGAAAGACCGTTCAAAAAACCTCGCCAAGTCTACGGATTTACGGCAGCAGGGTGCAAAAGGGGGCGGATCACCACATGCTCCTAGACAAAACTTAAAGACGGCCATCTCGCGCACCGGGGGGATGGAATAAAGAGAATGTGTGCAAGGTATCCAGCAAGGGGTGACGAAGAAGACTTGTCCAAGAAGGTCCCGCAACCACGGAAAGTATCAAAGAAAAAAAGAAAAAGTAACGGCGGGCGCAAAAAGGAAAAAGGCCCGCAAGGTGGAGAGTCCCGCGCAAGGAACGCAAGCACCACTAAAAGAGTCGATGCCCCTCAAAAGAAAAAGACCTTATCAGGAAAAGGGAAAAAGGGCAGAAGAAACAAGCAACAACAAGGAAAGGGGGGGGCATGTAGGAAAAAGAAGAAAAAGAAGATAAACTGGTGATTTTGCAAGGGCGGAGAAGGGGAGGGTGGCCCGGTGACTTGGCCAAAGTGCGAGGAGACGTTTGAAAGCAGTTGAAAAAAGGGGGGGCGGCGTTTTTGACCTGGATCTCCTACACTCGGCGTATGTAGAATTGCAGGGGGTGCTGGCGAAAAGGGCGAGGTGAACTTTCTGAGAAGGCCCGGTATCGCCACCACGGTGGGACAGAGGGTGGTATACCAAAGGGTGCGTCATTTACATCCCGCGGGGTAAGTTCCGGGGGTGGGGAACACCAGGAAAGTGAAAGGATAAAACTGAAATGCTGACAGGAAACCGGAGAGGGTGGGACCGAAAGATTCCCAGCTGGTTCCCTGGGGGATGTCGAAGGGGTAAGAAACAGGGATAAGCGGGAAGGGTGGGGGGTGTAAGAGAGAAAAACGCGGCTAGAAAAAAAAAAAAAAGAGGAAGTCTGGGGGTCTCAGTAAATACGTTGAATTCTCAGGATTCTTTGACTGGGTTCTGGGCGATGGAGTTGAGAGAAGGGTCCACGATGGACCGTTGAAAAGGGAATCGAAGAGGGGGCCAGGGCGATGGGGGGTGGCTTGGGCTCTCTTGGATGGGGGAAAATTTCTTGGACATAGAAGGAAGGGTTGGTTGTCAAGCGGCTCACAAGTAGGGGGTACAGAGAGCGGTGGTTGGCCTCAGGTAGGGACGGAATTACACCGAGAAAACCAAGCCTCTGGACTCACCCTCATTTGGTGACTTTTTAGGCACTCAAAAATGGGGGCCAGGCGAGGGGGGGTGCAGGGCGAGTAATGCTGGGTGTTAAGACTTGTCTCAAGAAACTGGAACGCAGAGCACCGAATAATCGGGGCAAGTCGATCAGGAGAGCAAGCCGGTCGGTGTTAAAACAGAGGGTTGGGGGGGTTCGATGATTGGTTTTTAGAGGTTCCGTACCGTAAGACCAATGATCATGCCGAAAAGGTAGTGAGGCATAAGAAGGAGGGTGGGTTGGACCTTTGACTATGGACCGTTGTCATTACGGGAGACAGGGCGACTGTGGGGACTTGATACAATCAAAGGACGACTTGATCGGGTGGAAGAAAAACCGAGGGGTTGTCCTAAAGCGACTGAGGCGAAAGCCAAGCGGTTCGGAAAACAAAGCTGACAGCCGCAGGAAGTGGAAAGGGGGGTCTGGGGGGCTCGTCCGGTGAAAAAATGAATCCAAAGAAAGAGAAGCGACGGAGAAGAAAAAATGAGGCCATTCCTAAGTTTGGCTGGACAAAAGGAAGGAAGGACAGGGGCATGCTGCGTCGGGAGAGATGGGTCGGAAAAACGATCGACAGAAACAGGAACAGAAGTCCTCAGGCGATTGTTGGGCTAAATACAAGGAAGGCAGAACATCACGGCGCCGAGGGCCAACCCCCACTCTGGGCCGGGAAAATCAACAACCAAGAGACAGGAAAACAACCCACATCTAAGGTGAGAAGGCCGCCCCCGGCCCTCGCCACAGAACCCACTCTCGTACCGCGCGCGGGGCTGGGGTGTCTCTATCGACCCGGCTCCCCCCACACCAGATTGCGAAAAAAAGAGGGGGATCGAAACATATGCTGCGGTGGACAGGATGGTAATCTCTTGGGGTCATCTAATTACCACATCTTGAGGAAAGCTCCCCACCTCACAAAGCAACAAAACGAAACGCTGCAGAAATCTGAGGAGGAATTGGGCCAAATACACCGAGTCGGACGAAACTCCTAAAACCAGCCCATGCCCGAGGCCGGGCCACAAGTCTCAAGAAGAGGGGGAACAAAAAACGGGAACGGGCCCGGAGGTATATAAATAGAAACCAACACCCCCCAAAGCGTCCCGTCTTCAAGGGGGCCCCAAGGGGGGGGAAGGAAGAGAAAGTGAACAAGAGGGGAACTATTCCAAGGACCGGTGGTGGTTTTAAAAAGGTGGGCTATGAAGTTATTTTTCTTCTGTGAGGGAGATGGGGGCGGGGAGTACAGAATGGAAAAAAGAAAAGAACGGGGCCGAGACCAACAAGCGGAAGAAACCCATCAATTGAACTTACCTATCCCCCTGTAAGTAAGAAACTCCCGCTGTCTACGGGAGAAAACCCCAGCTCTCCACGCACACAAGCACCAGGGTCCAGAAAAAACGGAGGGGGTTGATGGAGGAGGCAAACAAAAGACGCATCATCTGGCAAAATCGGTCCGTCTCAAAATCTTGGCCCCTGCTGGGGTGGGGGGGGGGGGGGAGGCCAAGTCAAACGGGGGGGGAGGAGACATGGCAAATGGGTGCGTGGGATTCGGGGGAGTAGAGGCCGAAACGGGAGGAACTCCCCAGCCAGGGGACACAGCGGCGGACGGGACGCTGGAGTGAATAAATATTATGGACTAGGGGGGAAAGGGGGTTTTAATACTAAGTCTGGGGAAGAGCGATAGCGGGGGGGAGGAAAAACAACAAAGCTGGGGGGTAAAGTTAAAAAATAAGGGAGTATAGACGAATCAAGGAGTCAAAATGAAGCAGGAAGGGGGGGGGAGAGGGCACATAATTTGAAAGATCAAGCAGAAAATTAAGACCCACTGGGCCCAAAAGATTGCAAGAATATGACAAACAGAAAAAAAAAACAGAGGAAAGAACCTGCACGGCACCTGCCCCTCCCCACTGAAGGAACTTCCTCTCTCCCAGACAGTCGGGGGGGGCGGGGGTAAAGCTCTTGGGGTAAGGTCTCATCCCCACTCCAACTCCCAGGAAACTTGCGACAAAACAAACGGGGGGGGTGTGGAGGCTGGTCAAACAAATCGCCTTCCCAAACAACGTCACTCCAGAGCCGGCGAAAAGTCATTGAGGGGAAAGCACCCCAGGCCTGAGACACACCCACACAGAGGGGGAAACAGACGGGCAAGAAGAATTCTGCAAAGCAGAAAAAAGGAACTTCATCGGCAGTTGTTCAGAACACCGGATGAAAGAGCTTTAGGGGGGCTTCACCCTGAGCGCGACCCCCGGGGGCCGTCTACCCACGTGGAAGAAAAGGTGTGTAAAAAAAAAAAACCTGTCCTGACCCTGGGCAAACAGGAGAATTGAAATGGGGAAGCTTAACCCCTCGCTAGGTCGAGCCAAAAGCTATTACACAATTTACTGCAACGGCCAACGGGGGGGACTTGGGGAGTTTAGGTTAGGAGAGAGGGGAGAAGGGGAGGGGGGCAGCAAAGTCGCACCGGGGACGCGTGGGGAAGTTTCACCATTTGGCAACTGGTTCCACTGGACAGAAAAAAAGAGGCAGGGTTATGGGGGGCATGGGACAAAAGCAGAGCGACGCGGGAGAGGTCGGCCGGATTGTTTATTGGACAGCACTCGGTTGAAAACGTACCCTTGACAACGGGGGCGTCTTAAAAAATGAGAAGGGACAAGAGAAAGACAGGCGAGGGGACGGAAGAAGGAGTAGGGAAGGGAGCGATTGGGAAAAGTCGGCGTGTGGACGCGTTTGCAGGAACTAACAACCATCTCCATGCCGCGGCCTAAGAAAAGGGGACGGAAAAGGACCTGGCATCGGTATGGGCTGGAAGAAGTGAAGATGTGGGGAAAAGGGAGGTCGGGGGGTTCCCGATGTAAGGAAACAACGGGAACTGAAGAAACCTTGATAAGGAGTAAAAAGCAAAAACAAAAAGACATATCGGCAAAGGATAGGGGGGAAAAAAAAGGGGGGTCGTAAAAATGCAAAAAAGGGAAAAAAAAAAAGAGCGGAGGGCACTATAGTGTCCCCTCAGAGTCTTGTCTCACGGGGAAAGAAAAAAAGAAAAGCAAGAGCAAAAAAAAAAGAAAGGAAGTCTTCCTCTCCTGGGACCTGGGGTGGCAGCCCCAACGGTGAAAGTCTGAAAGAAAAAGTCATGACACCCAAGAACGAAGAATGACGGCAACGCCCCTTCAGTGAAGCCAATTGAGTGCCTTAGGATCCAGGTCGGGGAGCCGATATTGGGAAAGAACGGGAAAAAGAAAGGACGCGGAAACCGAACCAAAAAGGAAAAATCAACGCCCGCACGCAGGAAAAAAAAAAACAACACGGTAATTTCCCAAAAGCTTGGAAAGGGGGATATCAAAAACAAAGAAAAAAGGGAAAAAAAAGGAAATAAAGAAAAGTATTTCATGAATCAGGGGGGAGCCATGACACTCTAGGGGGTGCTTATCGAAGCCAACCGCGGCACACAACGCGGAAGGTACTTGTCAAAAGCCATATCAGGAGAACGAGAAAGTCAGGGACAAATGACGGCCAGGGCAGGACGTCAGGGTACAGGGTTCGGAAAAATTGGGACAGCGCGGGGTCAAAACACCCCACATCACGAAGCCAATTCCATTCAAGGGAAACAAAAAATACACAAGTTAAACGGCAGCCAGCCGGGGCCACAGAAAAAAAGGCAAACACTCCAATCAGCATAACCTCCAATGGCTCTCCAAGGGGGTCAAACCCAGGAAACATGTGGTGTTTAGAAAAGAAGTATACCCGGCAAGGAAACAGCAAAGCAACGGAAAAAAAGCCGGGGGAGGTATAACTTAAAAGCAAAAAATGAAATCCGCCATAGACACATCTTAAAGCACACAAGACCCGAAAACCGAACAGAAGCGGGCGCATTCGAGGGAAGAGATATAAAGGAGGGATTGACAGCGAATGTCTTTAAAGTACGAGCAGTTTTTTCCTTACGTGTAGTGGGGGGGGCGCCTTGGGGGGGAGCTGAATAAAGAGGGGGGGGAAAAAGCCAAAGTGTTTCCGGTTCGCGGCAGGGCCCAAAAACGTGGAAGGAGATTTGCTGTGGAGGCCGGGTGGAGGGTTCTGAAAAGCGGGGCTTGCCTTTCCTGGGGGGGAGACGGAAAAAGGGTGGGGTGAAAAGTTAAAGAGGGACTGGTAGGCCGGAACACCCAAAGGCAAGGGATTGAAAAAAAAAGGTTGCAGCAGGTGGAATAACGTAGTAGGCGTGGAACCGAAAGGGCACAGAGAGAAGGCGAAGAGCTAGGAAGAAAGGGAGCGTGAGGGGTGGGGAACGCAACGAAAAGGTGCTCAAAGAACTAAGAATAAAAAAAAGGCATATTCGAAAGTTGGAGATGACTGAGTTGTGGTGTATTTTGGGGAAATGGACAATAGGGGGGGGGGGGGTCATTTGAGCAGTCCACTAGTGGTGGCATATTCATGCGTCCAGAGAGAACGAGGGGGGGTTAAAGGACGGGGGGGGGGCGGGGGAGGGGAGGAATGTGGACCATTAGCCAATCGTTTTGTCAGGGGCCAGACATAGGTAACGGGGGACCAAAAGAGTGGGGAGGCCGACGGGGATAGGGACCGAAAACAGCCGCGCACCCGCAAAAAAAGCCATGGGGGGAGTGGTCAAAAAGTGGCCGGCATGGGAAAAAAAAAAGGGAGGGGGAACAGATTTTGCCGATGGGGGGGGTGGCGAATGTAAGTGGCAACACAAAGGGGAAAAAAAAAGCGGACGGGAACGTAATGTATGAGAGAGAAAAAAAGGGGAACCGCCAAAGCGTCTGCGGCGCCAAGGGAGGGGGACCGCCTCGCGAAAGTATAACTTTTTGCCAAAACGGGAAAAGAAACCGCCGAAAAATCGGGAGAGAGAGGGGGGACGCGGAAAGACCGGCGGGGTCTGTGAGGGGACTTAACGCGCAGACAGAATGCAGGTATCCTGCCCTACTTGGACAAAGACCCCTGGGTCCCGAAGGAGGGGAAAAATGCAAAGAAAAAAGAAAGAAAGAGGGGGAGGAAACGGAACAAGGGGATGGGGGGGAGGATGGTGGTGTCTAGGATTCCGGCCGTGGGAACAGGGTGAAAAGAGTACGGAGAGGAAAGGGGTCAAAAGAAAATTCCTCTTGCTAAAGGGGCTAGCTCAGGGATATCAGCGTTGCCGGAGGTTTGAAAGAGACCGCCCACGGGGCAAAGGAGAAACGCCAAGGAGAGCGGGGTGGGGAGAATAAAAAAGAGGGGCACAGAACATCCGCGCGAAAAACGGGGCAAGCGCGAAACCCGAGGGGGTAAAAGATAGAACCAAACACAGGACTACCAGTTCGCTGGCTACCACGAGGTTTAACCAGGGGGGGACAGAGGAAACAAGGGCCACACACCCGACGCAACGTCGGGGGAGGGGCCTGCAACGACTCTGGTGACACTTGAATCGAGTTGGGAAGAGCGGATTGAAAAATAACGAAAGGCAATGCATTGGGGGGGGGGGACAGATTATCGTGAGAGATCGTGCCAGAGAAAGAGAAAGTACAGAGCGCACTGGTGGGGGGGGCCAACGGGACAGCGGTGGTGGTAAAAAAAGAAAAACCCAGGCCGGAACCAAGAGGGGTAAAGGAAAAGGCAAGCACCCGAATTCGAACACTAAAAAAAATGGGCATCCGTGGGGGGTCAACAGGACCATGCGGAGTTCGTCTGCTAGCTCACCAAACCGGACCCCGCACAGGGGACGTGGCGGGCAGGAATCGTAAACGTGGGGCCAAATCTCAATTAATGGGGGGGGTTCGAAAAACAATGAAATCTTTCTCCCCGGCCCAGGGAAAAGGGAAAGGAAAAAGTTGACGAAAACCTGTGACGAAGAGGTCCCAAGTTCTTGGGAAAAGGCAAAGGGGGCGGAGAAGGGGGCGATCTGTAGGTCAACCGGGGAAATGTCACGTCTGGAGGGGGAAAGGAAAAAAAAACAAAAAAGGGTGCGGCGGAGTTCTTGGGGGGGGGGCACTGCGGAAAACGCGAGGGCGAGCGGTTAGGAAGGAAGGCCGGAAAAAAGTCGCGGGAGACGCGCCAAAAAAAAAGGGTGGACGAGACAGTTTTTGTCCCTGGAGACTCTAGACAAAAAAAACGAAGGCAGGTCGGGGAAAAAAAGGAAGAAAGGGGGGGGAAAAAAAGAGGGGGGGGGAGAACGATGACAGATTCCAATGAAAATCCAGAGGAAAGATTATTGAGGGGAGTCCACGACCTGGAATAGCAAAGAAACCACAAAGGGCCCCGGCAAAATTCGAAGGGAAAGGGACACCAACAAAAAACGAACGGGCAAAACTGAACCGGGAAAAAAAGGAAAAAAACTCTGGTCCAGGATAAGATCGAGGCAAGAAACTCGAACCGTGTACGAGTTGCGTTCCACATCGGGTGGTTCGGTCAGAGATTCCTGACCGGCAGCGGCGGGAGGAAGGTGGAGGAAAAAGGCACCCCCAGCGCGTCCCCAACAGCGGGCCACACGTGAAGATAGGATCCACTCTCAAAACATCCCCGGAAAACCCAACAAAAAAAAAAAGCGAGACTAGATCGCAATGTGAAGAAAAACCGGGGAATCAGGGACATGGTTTCACATCGCGAGAAATCTTCAGCGAGGGGTGGACGAGGGGGGAAACAAACCGGGGGAACGTTTGTAAAAAACGTGCGAGAGAATACACAAAAAGCCGATCAGAAAAGAGGGGAGTTCATAAGCCACGGCTGGTGTCTCACCGGGGTGTTACGGAAGGGGCAGGAAAAGGGGAGAAAACCCGCCGCCCTTAGGGGAAGGAAACCCAAGAGTTTGGAAAATCCGAGTCGAAAGGGACGCACAAGCAGGGTGAATTGGGGCACGGGTTGAACAAAAAGCCGCAGAGGGGGATGGCGGGACAAAGGTGAGTGCACAAAGCCTCGCTGGCAGTGACCAGTGAGTGATGAAGGTCAGGCACAAACGCTAATCAGGGGGGAGGTCACTAACAAAGGAGAAACAGCGACACTTGGAAAGGGGGGGAGGGCAAGGATAGGCGGACCGTGATCGTTCACCGAAAAGCCAGGAGACCAGGCCAAGAGGATCCCAAAACCGAGTAGTCCCGCACAGCAAGACGCGCTTTAAGGGAAGTCCGCTAGAGGAGGGAGGGGGGGGGTGAGACAAGGAGGAAAAAACGATAACGGGGATTGAGCAAGATGGATCGGTAAAACAGAACACGAGGGAACACGGGGGAAGAAAGGTCTTCCACCTACCAGTTGGCAAGGGAGGACCGCACAAAAGGAAAAGTCCTACCCAGCTGCCAAAACCGGCCAACCGGGGGAAAAAAATAAAAATTCGGGTTCAACAGTGGCGAGGAACCGTTTGGCGCCCCCAATTCTGGGGCCACCGGTCAGAAAGGGTTCCCCCCCCCCTACGCCAGAAGGGGGACAGAGACGGTCCCGCCCACAAGGCGCAAAAAAAAGACGTCTATGCGGAAGGAAAATAGAACTTCGGCAAGCCAAAAGGGGGGAACGGAGAAAACAACAGACCCCGGAAAAATCACAGAACCACAAACAGCAACGCCGAAAACCCGCGGACGAGTGACAGGGGGGAAAAAGCGCGGGTGGGACCCAGATCATCAAGCGCCCCAGAAAAAGGAAGTTCCCCTATCAGGTTTCAAGGGAAAAAATCCAGATCTGCCCCCACTCTTTCTGGTTAGGAAAAACGCCCGCCCGCCGCTCACACCCAACAAACGGCTTCAGACAGTCAACCTTTCCCCTCGCCTTTGCGGACGCGCATGCGGCACACGGGGGGGAAGAAGCACGTCCACATTTGTCTACAAACTGTACGCGCGGGGGAAGAACACCAGCACGGAAAACTCAATCACACTGGGAAAAAAAAAAAAAAAAAAAGTAGGCCCAGCAACGGCACAGAAAAGAAATCGGGAACAGAAAAAAGCAGGGGCACAAGAGCCAAAACACGATCCTCAGAAAAGCTTAGGCGGAGGGGAAAGGGAACAAAACGCAACAGCCCCAACTTTTTCGGCAAAAGGCGCCCACGTGCGCCAGGGAAAAGCAAAAAAAAAGACAGGGGGACCGGGAGGCAGGAGTCGAAGCCCCCCATTCTCAAAAAAATCCACTGACAAAGGAGTACGGAGTCTCAAAAAAACAGAGCAGGGAAAAACGGAAAAAACGGGAGGAGGAGGAGGAAGAGGGGAGGGACGCGGGCTTGATGTAACGACTCCATGCCCTTCGAAGAAGGGCGGTGGCCGTGATAGGGAAGGCACAAAATTGAGCGGGAGGTTTGCGGAAAAAAAGGAGGTTCTTCCGCAGTTGAATGTGCGCTGAACTGGAACGGGGGGAGGGATTAAGACAGGCCAGGGGTAGGCAGCCGTGCTTCAAGGAAAAGGGGGACAGCGAACGCCCCAGAACAGCTGTGGGCAAGGGGGATACCGGCAAGTGAGGGAAAAAGGGAGTGCCGTGGGCGCCGAACAAAAATCGGAAGAGCCGATTAAAAGGTTTAAAAAAGTGAACGGGAGGTAGAGACTTAACCGAAGGAACCGACGGGGCGAAAGGACAGGAGTGGCAACGATGAAAAAGAAAAGGTCGTAGAAGAGGCTGGTGGGGCACCGGAGGAACGCGGGAACGGACGCATCGCGAAGGAAGAGAGGAAAAAAAGAGGGGGGCAACTCAGGGGTGAAAATGACTTACGTTGTAGGAGGGGGATTGGGCACGATCGGGCGTTCTGGGGGCGTGAAAGATGGATCCGGGGAAAAAAGACGAGTGGCGGACTCACTTCAACGGAGCACGGAAGTGGAGTTGGGGGAGGGCGTGTTTGTAGGGCCGTGAGGGGGGGCCGGAGAGTATTTTGTTTCACGACGACGTTTCGGGGGGGTCGTGCAGCACGCGCGGATTGGGGGAGTTGGGTGGGGCAATAGGGGAGGAGAACCAGGGGGAAGAATTACACCGGGGGGGGAAGCTAAATCGGGGGACTCCCGTGGGGCAACGCTGGGGCTGGAAGAGGGCGGGGAAAAGAAAATGGGGCCGCATGATTTTTGGTTTCGTTTGTGGGAAAAAGGTCGGAATGGAAAGTGGCGAGGTACAGAAAGGGGGAAAAGGAGCCAAACCACTTGAACTAATGTATCCAAGGGACGAATGGCACCCTCCACATGTGTGGAGAAAGGAGGGGAGGGAGTAAGGTGTCTTGTTTGCAATGTAAGACGAGTGAAAAAGAATCTTGGAGGGGGCATGAGGAGAGGGAGCAGAAGTTGGCACGGAGCAGCTGTTGAAACAAGGGGGCAGACGGTAAGAAAGGAATGGGGGTGGGTAATCTACAAAAGACAGGGGCACTAGTAATCAACTTTCCAACGGGGAAAAAAAGTGTCCAAGAAAAGGGACGGACTTAAAAACAAAAAAGAAAAAAAAACAAGCAGACGATCCAAGAGAGATCCGGTGAAAAGCCTGCGAATGTGCAACAGGGAAAAGGGTGGTTTCAGGGCTTAACAGACTGGGGAGCCCCGTAAAGCCCAGAGGGGCAATCTATTATAAAAAAAAAAAAGTAAGGGGTGCGAGAAAAAAAAAGGCGCCAGGGAAAGAGCGTGAGGATTTAATATCTAACAGGACAAGGTACTCCAAGCGAGTGGGAAAGAAAAAAGGCGGCCACAAGGAAATCACCAGGCCGGGCAACAGGCTTTGTTTAACTGCCCATACCGTGGATTGGGGTCAAAAGGGGCGGGGGACACCAGAAGGGAAAATGCCAACTGAGAAAAATGCACGAATGAAGCGAAGGGGGATACTGTTTGCCTCCGTAAAACGAAAATAAGGAGAGCCAAACTGCCGTAGCACAGGTAACGAAGGGTCTAACGAGGGAAAATCATACGGACCACTCAGGGCAGCAAACAAAGGGAAATGTTTTGAAAAAAAAAAAATGGAAAAAACAAACCGTAGGGTACAAAAGCGTAAGAAAAAGGGGAAACAAGCTAAGGACGTAAAAAAGGGGGGTGTGACAGGAGATGACGGATTAGGTACTGAAAAAACTGTGGCTGAGAAACTGGTCAAGGGAGCTCGGGTTTCCGTGATAGCTTATGCGGGGCGAGAGAACGGCAACCGCGGGGGCACCTGCAAAGAGGGAAAGTGGGACCCGAAATGAAAAAAGGGGACTCTTTCAAGCCTTCATATAAGACACCGCCAAGGAGACGAAACGGAAGGGGGTGAAAGAAAAACAAAACGGGGGGGGAACAACTGGGAAAGCCGAGGGTCAAGTTTGTTCGGAGGAAACGGCAAGAAAAAAAACGCTTCTCGGGAGGGGGGCACACGTGAGGGCAGGGGCGGAGGGGTGGTGTGGGTGGGGAAGGGGCAGATGGGCGGGAGGGGGGGGGGGAAGGAAGTGGCCACAGGTACACTAAACGGGCGAGCTAAGACACCAAGATGGGATGGACGAGGATCACGGTGGTAGTAAAGATTAGCATCACGCATCAAAAAATCAAAAACAAACAGATAAATAGGGTAAGGAGAGAGAAATAAAAAAGGGGGAAAGGAACTGAGACATAACTAACATCCGACAAATTTAAAAGAGTCCCAGCCCGGGGTAGCCCTAATTAAAAAAAAAAAACGCCTGGCCGCAAGGGTTGGAGGGCCGGTGGCAACACGAAAAACGACACCACGACTTCGGGGGGCATGGAAGACAAGTTTCGAGGGGATGAAGAAAGTACGGAACAGAATCACTCCAAAAACAAAAACGGAAGAATGAGTACAAATCCATGGGGAAGAGGGGAGCCGAGGCTTCACAGGAAAGGAGGCTTGAAAGAAGCAGTTGGGAGCTTGGAAAGCCAAAGTTAGAAATAACGGGAGACACGCGAGGAGAAGCAGAAACAGTCAATTCATCGTCCCATGGGTTGGGTCAACCCAGGATGAGGTGGGGGGAAGGAAAAACAGAGCTGCTGGGTTGAACGCTTGAGTGGGGGGGTAAAGAAATGTCAAAGTTGGAAGGGGAGTGATGATCTCAAAAACGGGAAAAATCGTACCAGGAACGCCGGGAAGTTAGGGTAGTCCGGGGGAGAAGGGACCCCGCAGAGTGCAAGCCCAGAGCACGAAGGGTGCGGGGGGCCATGGGGAGCAAAGGGCCACGGGACTCCAAAAGAAAAGCCAGGTAATGGGCAGGTTTACAAGACAGACGGGAGTTATGTCTGAAGAGAAGGTGAATTTCCAGAACCACTAGGGCGGGAAAAGGACCAGGGCCGTCAGGAAATCAGTGAGGTGAGGGAAACTCTAAGAAACAAGCTGACAGGGAAAAAGTAGAATACCGGGGGCCATTGAGCAGAAAATGGGGAGGGGACCAACGTTTCAAAGGGGCAAAGAAACCAAGAAAAGGAAGAAAACCCGCCTTGAACCGATCGTGGCGAAACAGCTTGCTGTCTGCGAAGTCCGCTAGGGAAAAGAGGGAAAGTTTTGTCCAAGGGAGGAGGACGGGAAAGAAGGGAGAGAGAGGAAAAGCCACCGAGCAGAAAGTAGACGGGCAAGGACAAGGGTTGGGGGGACGGTCGGAAACACCTTCAAAAATGAAAGCGAAGCCGCTTGCAAAACCGACTTCAAAGTGTACTCATCATTAAGGGAAAAGAAACCAAGCGCTCAAGGGGGGTCTCCGGTGGAAAGGGGGGGTGCAATAAGCGACCAAATGAAACCAAGAATGCTACTGGAACTGAGAAAAGCAGAACGCGGGGCTGAAGGGAGGTAAGTCAAAAACCGTGCGAACACGTGTTGGGGCCCTAGAAATCCTCTGGGCAAGAGACCAGATGGGTAAAAATCATCCCACAAGCCAGCCTCAAAACGACGCGACGATAAAGAATTGTGACAAAAATCGGGGACCAGGGAGACATACAAGAAACAGATAAAAGGAAAAAAAGACAGGGGGCGTCGGGGGTATGGAATCGATCTTCACAAACCACTCTTGTTGGTTGAAGTAAAAAGGAACGCCAGAGCGAGAGGGCCTCAGGAACCGAGGAGAACGCGGACTAATGGAGACCAGGCGGAACAAAAGGTCTACCATCCCACCCAAAAGAGGCCACGGAGTAACTTCAGTTTCATCAAAAAAAATTTTAAAAGGAAGGGGCAGCGGGGGGTGACGCAAACAGCACGCAACGCTCCCGGGGTAGAAGATGAAGGGTATAGGGAGGGCAACAAAGAAAAGTCAGCAATTTGAAAAAGAACGAAGGGCCAACCACAAAGAGATCTTAGGGAACAACACGGGAAAAAAGGGTATCAAAACCAGCAAATCCGGCCCATGTGTCCAGAGAGCCGCACAAGACGCAAGCAACGGCAAAAACTAAAGGGGGGGAAAGCAGAAGCAAGGAGAAAAAATAAAAAGAAAACTTATCAACTCTCACAAAAAAAAAGTAAAGGGGATGATTCAAAGAGATGTAAGACAGGTGGGTTTGCGAAGACCGACAGGGAGAAGAGGAAAGCGGGGAAGAAGGCAAGGGAGGGAGCTTCTAACATAGGGAGGGGTCCGGGGATGTAAGAAAAAAGGGGGGAGGGGAGGGGGGAAAGCGTTGTGGTAAAAAAGGCGGGGCGTTTCCCGGTTTAGAAAGGAAGTGAACAGAGTCGGGACTGGGGTAGGTGGGAGGATGGAGGGGAGTGGGGAAAAGGGGGAGAAAGGTGGAAAAAACAGGATGCGGGTTCTTGTGAAACAGGCACTTGGGGGGATAAAAGGAAGTGATCTCGACGGTGCAAAAGGGTGGGGCGGAAAAAGGGAGGGGGGGAAAGCAGTTAAAAGGTTTTGGAGAAAATGGGGGTGCTTTAAAGGAAAGAGGGAATGGCCGAAGCAGAGCCATGTCCGAAGGTAAGGAAGTAGAGCGCACAGCTGGGGGGGGGGTGAAAGGGACTCCAGGGGCTCAATGGAGTACAAAACAAAAGGGGGGCAGATACCGGAATGGTCCGAGGAAGTTTATGAGGGGGGAAGTTGTACGGAGAAACATGGTGTATGGGGGAAAAGATTGATGACTGGGGGAAAACAGGGAGAACTTTCATCGGGGAACGCTGGTTTTGGGTAAAAGTAAAGGGGGCGTTAGGGTGGGGGTTGATTATGGATTGGACAAGGGGGGACCGGGCAGCGGGCGAGCGGGTGGAGGAGGGGACTCGGGGTAATGAAAAAAAACAGCAGATCACGCAAGAAGACCGGGAGGGCAGGTTACAAGAAGAGTGCTCAGATTGGGGGGGCAAGGATTTGTCAGTTGAATTCGAGGACGTGGGGAACGCCAGCCGTGGAAAAAGCGGGGAGGCGGCCTTACTAATGTTAGTGAGCAAAAAAAAAAGAGGATTGTGGGGGGGGGGACGAGCGGGGGGCCGAGTGTCTGGGTTGCAAAGGACGACAGAAAACAAGGCAAACAGTGAAAACTCACGCGGGCCGGTATTTAATGCTAAAGGGTGTCTTTTTAGAACCGCGAAAAAAGGGGGGCCCTATCCCGGTGAGTTCCATAACTAGAAGAACGCACAACAAAGGACGACACGATTGCGGAACAGGGAGAGGCAAGACAGCCCAAAGGAGAAAAACTATCAAACCACTGTGGCGAAAAAAAAAGGGGAAGCCGAAGGGATGAGTATGAGGATTGCAGGGGTGGGTTTCAAAACGGTCGGGGGAAAGGAACCTGAAGAAACGGAAATGGAAAGAGGGATACTCAAAGGATCTTTCAGCAGGGAAAAGGGAGGAAGAGTGACTGGAGAAATGAAGGAAATCAAACAGGAAGGCAAGTGAGCAGCGAGTGTGTGGAATAAAAAGAGACAAGGCAAAAAAAGTACTACCAAAGCATCGGGGGACAGTGAAATAAGGGAAGGGAAAACCGCTTTGGTGGGTTCCCTTTTAAAAAAGAAGGCCCGAAAGCAAAACGTTCGGGACACTAGAGGGGGGGGTCGCTGATGGAAAAACCAACGAATTGGAAAACGGGACAGGGAAAAAATGGTAACGCTTTCACATACAATGGAATAACATGCCCAAAAAACACGGACAGGTGGGGGTAAAAAAACCAAAAAAAAAAAAAAAAAAACCACACCAGCAGTCAAAAGAGGGAACTGCAGCAACGAGTGGTAACCTACACGGGCAGGTTGTATTGTAAACAGAAGGGGAGTGGAAAGGAGTGTGGCAAGCGTGGGCGGAAAAGCTCAGGAGTTGGGCTAAGAAAAAGAGGGGAAGGGGGGGAGATTGTCAAAAAAAAAGGGGGACAAAAAATGACAAAACAAGGAGGGGGCTAGGGGTCAGAGCCTAACGTGAGGAGACAGAACGAAAAAAACCCGTGGACAGAGCTCGGTCACAGGTTATGACTTAATGGTACCGCAGAAGACAATCGGGAAGAAAGAAAAAAGAAGGGGGGGGGAAAAGGGGGAACGTGGGAAGTCGGGAGTTTGGAGGAGTTTGGTTGTTGTGCATCAAAGGCCGCAAGGGGGCCGGAAGGGAGGGGTTGGGGGGGGAGCAAGTTAGAAATAACAGTGGGTCAATATGATTGGGAAAGAGGGGGAATTGTGGAAGCGAAGGAACATCAAACACAAAAAAACAGGAAAACGAAGGAAAGAGGAGTCAACAGATTCAAAACTGGAAAAGAAAAGGGGAATTCCTATGGTATTACGAAAGGAGAAAAAAGTCACCCTATACAGCAAGAAAAACCAGGAACTTGGACCCCAAACATGAAGGACCTGCAGGAGGTGCAAAAAAAACGGTAAATAAAAGGGAAAAAAAAACTGCCAAAGAAAAGGGGGGAAGTTTTTGACAAGGGGGGGAGACCGGACGATACAAAAACGTACGCAAAACAAAATGGGACCAGGGCGTCAGGGTTTTCGTACAAAAAAAAAGGCCTTCCTGGGCACGGAGGAAAAAAAAAGGAGTGGGGGGGCACGTGTGGGGGGAAAAGGAAGGGACCCAAGAGAACCCTCTTGAAAACGCAAGAAGTGAGAACAAGAAAAAAAGTCCTCAAATACTGTCAAAGGGTGACCACACAGGAGAAAATCGTGGTGTAAAAAACAAGTGACGGAGGCTGTGAGCAAAAGGGGTGGTGAGAGGGGTAAAAAAAAAGGAAGTGTGAGGAAGGTGATTAAGACTGGAATAAAGTAAAAAGTTTACAAACGAAACTTTGTGCGTAAAAAAAAGCAAAGAGATCCCCCAAAAACGCAAGACAGGCAAACACACGCCGTTGTGGGCTTTCCATTCACAGAGGTCCCAAAACGGGAAGAAACAAAGCCGCACGGGGTAGGGGGGCAAGGGGTACCAATCAGGCGGACGGAAGTGTCTGCAAAAAAAAGTGAAAGGGTCACACCACAAAAGGAAGGCAGACCTGTGAGGAGAGCTGGAAAAAGGCAAGCACGCTATCCGGGGGAAAGCAAAATGAAGAAAAATTAGGAAAGTCGGCCTGGGGTCCGCACGAGTTACGTCGTTCACAAAAAAAAACAAAAGCTGAATCCGCCCGGATCCAAGGGAGGGCAGCACAGCGGACTTTCTGCGAGAAGTCCCAGAATTCAGTGACGTCAGGGCTGGGAAAAAAAAGTATTGAAATGTAAGATGGGAAGGAGGGGGGAAGAAACTATGGAAAATCCACCAAGGCCAACAATAGAAAAGTGAAAAGAAAGGTTTAGAGAATGGGGCACACGGAACATTCACCACAAAAGAACATAAGCAGCAAAAAAGGGAGTGAACAAAAGAGGATTGCTACACAAAGGGTTTCCTTTCCTCTACAAACCCGTTGGAGGGCCAAGTAATCCGAGAAGAAGTCTTACAAATCGATGCCCACCGACATGGAAAACACACGGAGAAGAGGAGAGAAGGAAGGGGAGCTCAAGGACGGTCGGTATAGGGTACGCACACACACACGAGGGGGGAACCCAAAGCAGCAAAGGTGCCCGGAAAAACAGGACATACATGCAAAAAGCCAAGAAGGAAAACAACCGAAGGAAAAACGAAAAAAGATTATGGGGACAGACACTCGGGGTTGGAACCCACAAGCCACATAAACCAAGAAGGCACTAGAGACAAAACACGGTAACCATGAAAAAAGAGAATACGGTCCCCTCGGGGGTCGGTGGAAGGACCGACCACCGCGGGCCGGATTCACCCGCCAGAAACTTGGCTTAAAGGCGCAAGGGGAAACACGCGCGCTTGCTGGCATACAGGACGTTGAAAGTCTTACATTGTGGTTCTCAAAAACCACGGTTTGAAACATCAGCGTGTTGGTCCGGGTCGAAACGGCGGACCTGAAAAATCACTGGGAAGGTAAGCCCCGGGAAAAAACGGAACCAGGGACCAAAAAAACGCCCCGGCCCACCAAATCGCAGCCGAAGTCAGCGCGCACAAGGAGAACGCCCAACTGCCCTTTTGAAACAGAAAAGCCAAAAAAAGACGCAACAAAAGGAACCAGCCGCGGAGGATAATGCACGCCAACAACCAGCCCGCTGATTAGATGGCAGGCCAAAAAAAAAGGGGAGGAGAAAGGGGAAAAGCTCTAAGATGAAGAAGGACTGTAGGAAGATTTTTGGCAGAGGCTTTCGAACTCATGGGAAGGCCGGGTTCCGAATGGGCATCTTGGCACCCGGGTCTGGGAGAAAGTGTGAAAAAGGGCTGTGTGGAAAGTGGGGGGTTAGCTAAATGAAAACAGCGGGTCAGGAATGAAGAGAGTTGCGGTTGGGGAGAACGGGCTGGGAAAAGGGGTGGCTAGTTTAACGGGTCGAATTCAAAGTTTTCCGGGGGGGGATCCAAAGGGGGGGAGCCGCGGGGGTGAAACTTTGGGCAGGAAAAACGCCAGGTAAAGTTTGGGAAATGGAGAACGTGCTGTGGGGGAGGGGGGGCACGGTGCCTCAAAAAAGTAAAATGGCGAAGGAGGAGAAAAGTAGGCGCCTGGGGGTAACTTGCGACTGCAGGGCGGGCGGGGGACAGAACAGAAAGGGGGGGGGGGATCGGAATGGAACCAAAGAATAAGGGGGGGGGTTGGAGCCAGAAGTGTTTTGGCAAAACTGGTGACTGAGGTTCGTGATGCCATCCTGGCAACACGAGGGGGGGGGGCAACGTCAGAGGGGAAAGGAGCAGAGTTGGGTTGTGAAGGGGTCGGAGATGATTCTTAAGAGGAAAAAGGGGGGTGGAGGGGTTTATCAAACCTAAGGGCGGGCAAGGGGACGCTTTCACAGGTTTCAAAGGAGAAGTAAGAAACGCGGCGGGTTACACAGCGTCAAAAAAGGAAAATCAATCGCTGGGCTCAAATGGGAGGGTGACGTGTCAGCATTTAGGGCAGGTGAGAGAATATTATGGATGCGAATGACGGGGGGAAGGCCACAAACAAAGGAGAGCGCAGACTAAGGGGAAAAAAGGCTCCAAACCCCGCTGGAAGGGGGATCGGACCGGTGATTGTATCTTTTGGTGCAGGGGAAAAAACCGGGGGCACCGGAAAAAAAAAAGTTCATCCCGTAAGTTGCTGCTCTGGGGGGCAGGTACGAACGAATCAACTTTGCAAAGTTCCGTAGCCTTTCAGGATAAGAGTGTTACAAAAGGGGGGGGACCTATTCCCTAAAAGAGAAGCGGGAGAAGTCCGGACGAAGAAAAGAGGTCGAAAAGCGGGGGGTGAGCCGCGGATGGGAGAGGGGGGGTGGGTGGGTGAGTTGAAATAACCTGGGCGGAAGAACTTTGGAGAACAGAAGACACAGGGATACTTGAAGAGTGGATGTTCAAAGGCATACAGGATATAGGGGGGGGGAAAGGAGAGTGTGATATCTAGCGGGGGGGGGAAATGAAGGTGTTGGGAGAAAGAAAAATCGGTCAGAAGAAAGATCGGAGGGCATTGGGGCAAAAAGACCTGAGAGGGGGTCGGGGGGGGTGACCGAGAATGCGCGGGGAAAAAAAAGAACAGGGCACGGGGGAAAACGAAGCGAGGGTGGGGATCAGGGTTATTGCCATCACGGAAAAACGAAAAGAGGAAAACGGGTAGAGAGGAAATAAGGGGACGATTGTCTACGAGAAAGACCGCAGGGCCCGATAAGAAAAAAAAAACGTAACACGGGATTTGAAAAGGGAGAAAGGGACGACCCTAAGGTCCCAATGAGTAAAGACAAAGAAGCGAGTGAAAAATCAATGAAGAGAAGAATGGGGGTTTTTAACAAGGAGTACACGAAAGGGGAAGATTAAGGGGGGGGGTCTCCCTTGGACAGAGGCTGGCGTGGGGGGGGGGCGTGAGGGTGAAAGTTCTTGGGTCGTTCAAAGGTTAAGGCACAAAATGGACTCAAGTAGCGGGCCTTTTCACCAGGAAGACACCTTGAAGAAAGCAGGGGTGGAAAACCTTGGGAAGAACTCCGAGAAGGGGGGGGTAGAGGAGGGGGCAAAGAAGAGAGCGACGGGAAAAATTACAGTGGCGTTGCGAGGGTTGTGAGGTGTGGGTGACATCAGAAGGGGCGGGCCCAGGACGTTGGAGGGAAAACGAGAGCACAGGAGAGAAGGAACAGAAGTTTATGATTGCTAAATGAGGTTTTTAAATGG
>Ga0179593_1381603_pt1 | contig 23323 bp, 25 predicted proteins | sample CZODoug2_1_08_16_FD_185931 | JGI IMG/M metagenome (GOLD analysis project Ga0179593, IMG submission 185931) | Vadose zone soil fungal communities from Angelo Coast Range Reserve, California, USA - CZODoug2_1_08_16fungal (PacBio error correction) | ecosystem: Environmental > Terrestrial > Soil >...
GTCCGCAACAATCAACGGAACTAGAAAAAAAATGGGGGGGTGCACAGTGACAGGAAGTCCCGGTTACTGACTCCCGAGGCCAAACGGGCGCCCAAACAAGGCACGATGAGAAAGCCATGGGGGTAAAACTGGTGGGCCCTCATGTGGGAGGCTCCATAACTGTTCTCCGCAAGGGATGGGATAGCCATGATGTCTAAAAAACATGCAGATTCATGATTAAGTAAAAGCAGGGGGAGCGGACAAAAGAGCGAGGCAAAAAAAACAGGGGGCCCCGAATCCTTGCTTTTATAGAGACGAAAAAAGAAAGAAAAAGAAAAGTAAACCAGGTAAAGACGCCGTATCTTCGGGAGAGACAAGATGTAACAGTGTCCAAGGAAGCCTAGGGCGGCTTAGTGGGGAAGGCCCTTCGAACCACCAAACCGTCAAAACAAAACACAGAGAATGAAAACAAAAGCAAGGGGAAGCCGGCGAAATGAAGACAACTGGCCATGGGAGAAAGTTGAGGCACAGAAACGTGAAAAATCGAAACCCGCTATGACGAGACCCCACTACAAAGCAAAACGCCACAAAGGGAAATATTTGCACGAAAGCTGCGTGTATCGGGGAATCAGAAGTTCATAAGAACCAAGTGGAAAGGCAAAAAACCCGGAGAGACAAAAAGAAATAGAGGGGATCCAGGAGTGGACCCTTCATCCAACCTCGAAACTTTCCTTTGAAGAGTCCATGGAAAACAAACACGCAGATAATACGACCCCGCGATCCCTAAAGAAAGAAAGGGGAAAGGCATGTTACAGAGACGCTTACTCAACACGGGGGGCAATTCGACGGGCGAAGAGAGGGGCAGATTCTGTCACGAGCGCAAAGAAAAACTGGATTTAGTTGGAGAAAAAAAATACAGAGATAAGTTGGTAAAACGGGTGACATTGTAGGCAGAGGGAACTGAACTGGCCACGCTGGTCGGGAGCATCAGGGATTTGAGACTGAAATTGCGGCCGATTTGAGGAGAACGTTTGCCACCAAGCACCGCGACAGTTTAAAAAATCTGACAGAAAAACCCGAACAAGGAAGAACGGACCGGCACCCTGTGTAACGCGTTTGGCAAAAAATCCGGTGAACGTTCAAAAGTCCCGGGAAAGAGAGAAAATCAATCGTCAGTCCCGGGGAGGGGAGGAGTGGAAAAATGTCGCTGGCTGCTGAAGGATTTGAAGAGTACGTGTCAGCTTGAACAAATGGGGGGAGCGCCAAGAAGAAGGGGCATAACCATACGACTGCTCTAGGACGTAATCCAGATGAAACTTGAGAGGACTAATGGGAAGGAAGAATTGGTCAAGCGAGAAGGGACAGGGTTGGCCGGAAGTGCACGCGGGCCTTCGGGAATGGGGAGAAGAAGAAGAAGGGAGAGAAACTCGACAAGAACATGTCGTAAAATTGTCCAAAGGAAGAGGCAACTATCTCTCGATAGGAGAAGGAGGCCGAAAACGCAGCCGAAATGAACAGAAGGCTCCCTCGGGGGGGAAGGTCTGGGGAAGTTGTTGCGTATCAAGGAAAAGGGTCATTGAAAAGGGACCGGGGGGGTCATAAGGCAAGCGGGAACCTATAACAGGGGGCAAGATAGGAAACTCAAAAAGTCTGCACTGCGATATGAAAAAATGGGGGGGGCCGCCCCAAGCGGGTGAAAGAAAGGAAAGCCAAAATAAAAAAGAAGACCAACAAGGGGGACCCCAGCTGCTAAAGGACTTAACTGGGTCAGGGGGTTCCTCCACAAATATCAGGACCGGAAAAGAAAAAGAAAGAAAACAACGGGAAGGCACTTAACCTAAAAAAAAAAAACGGAGGAGTAAAAAAGAGAGATCAAGTTCCCGGTACGTCGGAGACTCCAGCGGGTCCTGATCGGGGGGAGGCCAAAAACTAAACCTTCCAATAAAACAGAGGGACGGAATTGGGGAGGGTATGTCAACTAAATCCATTACAGATCAGTAGAGACACGGAGTGGGGCGACAACAGCCAAAAGCCAGCTGCCGAAACTTGGGGGGGAAAGGGCAAACCGGAGGAGGGCAAAAATTGAATAGCTAAAAATGGAGGACCAAGACCATGCATGAAACAAAGGGGGCCTGCAAAGGAAAACAAAACATGTCCACAGACTGCGCGGAGCATTCATGGAGGAGGGAAGCTTCTGCAAAGCGAAAAGAAACAGCCTAAGGGGCTTCAAATTCTCCAATTCCAATAAAACAGGGGGTTGGTTTTTTTGGGGGGTTTTTTTTTGGGGGGGGGTGGTGGGGTTCTAGATTCTATCGGAAAACAGAGTGTCTAGAAATAACCCAGCATCAATGCGGAAAAAACAAAATCGAGAGCCAAGGCGTAGCTGTGAAGACCAATCAGCCTTTGACGGAAACGAATGGATAACGTACTATCAGGAGAAGGGGGGGCTCACGAACAGTCTTGCAATTCAACACCTGGGGCAGCTGAACGTCAAGATGGAAAGAACTGGAACATCAATCCGGCTACGAAAAAAAAGACTAAAGTGACGACGACGAGAGGACTCAGTTAGAAAATTGGTCGTCAAAAGGAGAAGAGGGAGCCAAAATTAACCACAAGGAAAAAAAAGACGCGCCAGTTGACAAAGGCGACAATGTGGGAACGTTAGATCAATAAAGGTCGAGGGCTACGTGGGCGTCTGAGAAAGAAAAAGTCAGGAACCAGAAAGTGCATAAAACTACAGAATAGAAATTGGTCGTCCAGAAAAAAGAACCAAAATTGGGAAAAACCGGTTGGAACAATGTATCTGGGGAGGGACTCCCACAGCCTGGAGCGCGCAGGGGGAAAAGAAGAGAGGCAGCGAAAAAGAGAACCAGGAGGGAGTCGGCTGCAAACCTTGCCGACAGTGCAAACAATTAGAGAGGGAGTGTTCGGAGGTGCGCTGGGTGGGGGTGTGAACCACGGAACACTTGCCCCAAGGCGAGCTGAGGTTGAAGAGAAAAAAGGGATACCTAGGTCAGGCAGAGAGTGGTTCATCCCGGGTTTGGGAAAGCATAACGTGGTTAATGGAAAATGCATTCTGGCTGCCCATCCACCGCAAGAGTCTCGGGAAATAAGGAACAAAAGAGGGGCCTGAGCGTGTTGTGCCTTCATATGGGAAGGGTGCATCTGTTTCAATCGAAGGGTGAAAAGAACAAACAAGGAAAGGAGAGAACCCGCGGAGGCGGGCGGGGCCTCTCTGGACATGTTGGTGTTTTGTTGGCTGAGGCAGGGCGAAAAAAATAAGAAAGCCCGATGGAATTAACTAAAGAGGGGATCTGCCACGATAAGAAAAAAAAATAAAGTCATGGGAGAATCAACATTCGTCAACGTCACGGAGGGAGATAAGAAGAAAAAACGGATCTAATGGGAAAATGAAACGCTGCGGGGGTGGGGGAAGAGTAAGCTTAAAACTTTGTAATCATTAAGTCTGCCAACAGCATGTCTAGACACCAACCCAAGCCCGAAATGGTAAAGAAAAAGGGACCTTAGGGGAAAAGAGAAGAAGACAAGGGCGGAGGTCGTTTCCGGTTGAGCAACCTCGGACGTCCAGTCAAGGTAGACCTGAAAGCTTTCCCTGGCAAAAAACAATTCTCCGAAGGACCTAGACTGGTGTAAAAAAAATAAAAAAACGGAGGAGGGGAAAGGGAAAAGAGAAGGTCCCGCACCCAGGATCACTTAAAGAAAAAAATGGGTGAAAAAAGAAAGGTGACTACGTACTCCCGAAAAAAAACACAAAAGCAAATGGGTATTGAAAAAAGCCTTAAGGTCTGGGGGGCGAAGATGGGGGGGAGAAGCAGGCTTGGTAGCCATAAGTCAAAATTCCTGATTACAAAGGGAAAAGAAGAGGCAAAAAAGCGAGGAAACCCAATGAGAGAATGGTGTCGAGGGCACGACAGAAAAAGAAAGTCAGGAAAACCAAGAAGGGTAGAACGAAACAGGAGCTTCGTGCAGAGAAACAAGATGCCTAATGGGGAGAATCCTTGGACGATAGGAAGGCCCGTCCAAAAATCGCCAAAAGAAAAAAAGGTAAGACCACAGCCGATCAAAAAGTTCAAGCATGGGATCCGGGAATGCCAGCGAACCCTGAAACCAACTTCATAACCCATATGACGGGCCCCCCAACGCGAAGCAACTATTATGGGGGGGGATTGAAACAGGAAAGGGCTGCACCAAAAAGTCATCATAAAACCACGGGGAAAAAGTTCAAAACCGAGAGCCCCACAGAGGGGAAAGTAGGAAGGAGGTCCAATTCATTAAAAAAATCGGGCATTGGGGGGGGGAAAGAGGCCGGAAACAAAACCTCATATATAAACCCCGAGCAGCCCGAAAAAGAAAAGGGGGGGGGGGTGCACCGACCTGCTCTAAAAAGTTTCCGAATGCGACTTCAAAAGGAGAGAGGACTGTCAAACGCTATAAAATAAGAACTGCTTATGTTTACGACCGATAAGATACACAGGAAACACGGTGGTGGACAATGTTTGAGGCTGAGGACGAAATTGGGGGGGGAACAAGAAAAAAGGAGGTACCGAGCTCGGATGAGACTAAGAAACCTGGCTTGAGAACTTGGGGGGGAGGCGCTACTTGGAAAAAAACAAAACACGTCAAAAGCAAGAGCCTTGGAAGAGGAGATTGACATCTCTCCCACCTGGGGAAGAAGGAAAAAGGCGGTCAAGAGGAAGACCATTTGGGGACGCTGGGCGGGACCAAAACGGGGAACGTCCCCATAAAACGAAACGATGAATGCTCCAAAGTCACTTGGCGGGGAGGGGGTATGAGGAGGCACGGGTCGCTGAAAAGTAGGTTCACAGCTAACGTTTCATCGGGGAAAACAAGGTTTTGAGAATCGGGGGGGAAAACCTTGAGTATCACAAAAAAAGCGAAAGGACGTAGCAGTATTCCCGGAACTCCGAACCTTGACAGTATCGGAGTGGGGAAGGAAAAAAGAGACGAAAAAGGGGTCACGGGGGGAGAGTGGAGGGGGGCCGAAGTTACTGTCTACGCGGCTTTGAATTAAATACTGTCTATAAGCTCGAAATATCGCAAAATGCTCTGGCCAAGTGGAAGAGGAAAAATATCTCCTCGAGATCGATAGATTAACAAGAAAAACATCAAAATCAATCCTGAAAAAAGAACGGACAAAAAAGGGGGGGAAGGCGGTGGAAGTGTGTGGCTTCTCTGGAAAACCGGTCAGGGACACAGTGGGCCTGGGGACCGAACAAGTGGCGCCTAGCACGGTCAAAAAAAAGAATTAGAATCAACACAGGGGACGGGGGCAGCGGCGAGCGGACCGGGGTGAGAACCCCTCAGTGAAAAAAAAAAAGACCCATGAAGGAATACTACCCCAGGAAACAAGTTCAAAAACCAGTAGGGGGGGAATGGACCTGTCGGGCAATTGGGAACCAGGGTGAACAGGTGGCCAGAAAACAAAGATAAGACGCGGGGGGAGAAAACTAGACAGTACCCGACAGCAGAAAAAAAAAAAAGGAGGGAAAGGAAAAAGAATATTAAGGTCATAAGGGGGCGGTGGCAAGGATGACTTCTCACGGAAGAGGAGTGAGCACCGGAAAAAAAAAAAGGCGAAAGGGGTCTTGGTCGATGGGTAGTCTCCTGAAAGCAGCAAGAGGACTTACGGATTTTTCTAAAAAACTGGACAGACATAGGAAGAAGGGGGGTTTAATGAGAAACCTTCTTCGCAAAGTGATAGGCAGGCCACTCTGCGCTTAACAAAGAGGGGAAAAGACCCGGGGGACTTCATATCAAAAAAAGTCCACAAGCCGTGAAATGATTGAGGAAGGATCGGCTTGAGGGAGGGATCCTAGCACGGGCGAGAAGTCCTGTGGCTTCCAGGAAATGGGGCCAAGACATCCTTTTACGGGATCGATCTGAAGACAGAATGGGATAGGATTAAAAAGCCCGACAGCACCTTCGGCAAAAAAGGGAAAGAGGGGGGCGAGACCATGCGTTGCTAGGGGGTCAACAAAAAGCCTACTTGTGAGAGGGGATGGAGAGACGTCAGGCGAACGAATCCGCTAGGAGGTGAAAGCCTAAAAGGGTGCAGCGGACACGTAAAGCTTACCAAACCTGCTCACAAGAAGAACCCTCGAATAACAGAATCTACCGGCGGAAATAATTCGCGAAGGCGTAAAGACTGTTACCAAAAAAGAGCGCATAAAACGAGGGAAAAAAAAGGGTATTAAGACAGGACCGCGGAGGCTACCAAGGGGGGGGGAGAGAGGGGAAGGATAGAACTCTAAATTAAAAAACGAATGGGGAAAAAGAGCAGAAAAACGGATTCAAGAATAAAATGTAAGGCCAAGAGCAGAACCTTCTACAAAGACAGCGGGTGTCTGGACAAAGACAGTATCGAAGAACTACCACACTGTCCAACGTTAAAAAAATTAATCGGGGAGTGGAGGACAATAAAAAGGAAAGAATGAATACGATTGACAAAAGCAGGCGGAGAAAAGGCAGAATGAAAACAGTGGGGGGGTAGGGAAGGGATTCTGCAAAGCAAAGCTAAAAAGTTGAGGGGAGGACGGGAGCGCGGGTCAGGTGCTCTGGGTTTGGGTTCCAAAAACGATTGGGGACCAAGAAATGAGTCTTGAATTTTCAAGGAAGGAAAATGAGAATATGTAAAGAAAACTAAAAAATGGGTGCAGAAGCGGTGCAACTCAAATGTTCCAGAGGGAAAAAGGAGGGGCGGAAAACTCGAAAAAAAAAAGTCTCGTAACGAGATAAAAAACGCGGGGGACGGAGCAGGGGTGCCACGGTTTCCTGTGGGAAGGACGGGTCATCAAGCGATCCCGAAGAATCAGAGAAAGGGTCTAAAATCGGAGGGAGGAATCTTGCGCTGGTTGGGTTTTTGACTGAAGTCGAAGGGGCGAAACTAAACGACAGAAATTGAGAACTCTACAGAGGGGGCTCTTCCCTAAGCGGGCGTCGTCACAAGGATGAGAAATTCTGGAAGCTTCGTCAGGGGGAGAACCTGATAGGGCCAATTGGGTTAAAGAATCTTGGTTTTGCCTGCACTTTCCGGTGGGGGGGAAGAAGGGAAATCGGCTGTGGATACAGAATGGCTAGCCATCCCAGAACAGATGGAGCAAGAAAAGGACCTTACATGGGACTACTCCTACACTAAAGTCCGTTGTGGGAAAAGTGCAACGGACCGTCAAGAAAAGAGAAGGCAAAAAACTGTGAAAAAGGGGAAAAGAGGGTCTCCACGCTGGAGGTGCAAGTAAGAGAAAACAAACAACGGAGGAGGAGGAAGAGGAATATATTCCCTCCAAAAAAATTACCTTCAGAACATGGGGCCCTGGAAAAAAGTTGGGGTAAAAAGTACTTGAGAGACCGAGAAAAAGGCGAAAACACGAACGGGAAAGCAAGAAGGGGGTTGAGAAAAATAGTCGGGGAAGAAAAAAGTTCTCCTCAGGGATTGGCTTAAATGGGAATACCATGCTTCAAGGAGGAAAAAGTAGGGGAAAAGGAGCTGCAAAAGCTTTCCACCCAGTCCCAGAGGATCTGAGACCCGCCGCCCGCTGACAAAGTTGATTCGACACTGTAGAAGGCCGCCCTAGCGTCGGGGCAAAACAAGTCCTATTCGGGGAATGCGTCGAGTGAAGCCAGACAAAAAAAAAAAAAAAAAAAGCGCCAGATAAAAAGAAACGAAAAGAAGGAGGCGACGTTATGCCTGGGAAGGGAGAGGGTCTGATAAAAGCGAAAACCATAAAACCGAATGTGAAGGCCCCCACGGGGATAAGGCACTTAGATGGGGAATAGGGAAGAAATATATCGAAATCTGAAAAACTGTAGCATGAGAAAACCAGTGGATAAAGGTGGCAAAACAAGGAAGGAACAAAAAGAGAGTTATTACGGTCCATTCTTTGAATCCTCCTTAAACGAAATGCCTTTTGCAAGAGAAAGGAAAAACCAACCTCATAAACTACCACTCGAGAAAGAAAAAAGCCGCAACGAAAAGGTGAAGGGAAGTTCACACAGCTACGAAACACAACACCAAAATGGGGGCTTCGACTTAGGAAGGCAACGAAGTGGCCAAAAACTCCTAGGAAAGGATTTATTTGGAGACCACGCCATAAAAGGGCAAACGGGGGAATGTGGGGTTAGTTCTGATAAGGAAGGGGGAGGGCCAGACACTCTGTCTTACGGGAAACAAGGGGGGGAGGGGGCTGGGCAATTGATGCGTGCCGAAGTGAGGGAAGGAAGGGGAAAAAACCCGAGAAGGAGAAAAGGGTTCGTCAACCCGCTCAACCCCGTGAACGTCAAAAAAGACCCGGCAATCCCTTGTTTTTTGAAACAGGGAAAAACGGAAAATCGGAGGGGGACGTAAAGGACTCTCGCACGGACACGAAAAAAAGGCGAGGAGGAATAACGGGGACGGACGTCTGAAAGGCGGAGAAAGGCTGAAAGTATCGAAGGCATATACAATGAGAAAGAGACAAAAAATATACCAAAGAAGGGACGAATTGAAAAATGGTCAGGTCAAAGAGGGCTAAGGGGGTGACTGGAAAAGAATAACCGGGGGGAAAACTCTGCAAAGTAAAAATGGTACGCAGGCCCGATGGGGATATGGAGAGAAAAGCAATTCCGAAAACGCTCTAGAAGAACACAGTGGCTCGGGGCCCATTTGGAATGAAAAACAAGAAATCGCGATCGGATAGAGAAAAAAAAAGCACTAATCCGAAAAAATGCGAACTGACCGCTTCTGTGGATTTGGGGGGAGAAGATTCCAACCCAAGGTCAGTCAAGGAAGGTGGGGGGGGGGAAGTAGCGCAAAAAAACGCCTATCAGGGTTGCAACAGGAGTCAAACACAAATGCGGAAGCGGAGAAGAGGGCCAGGGGGGTAGAAAAACCATTTGAAGAAGATGAGCTTTATAAAAACGTAACCCCGAGAAAAAATGACCCCGGGAAGGGGGTTGAACTTGTAATTGAAGGGGTTAAAAAACAAAAGACTGTGAGGAGACGAAAGAATGGCCAAAGCGCGGAACGTAAGAGAGACAACAACAAGTTAGAGGAAGAGGGGAGGGAATCTCAAAGGGTTGGAAGGCTCTTCAATAAGGACGATATGGGTGGAGGAACCAATCCGGGAGACAACAGAAAAAAAAAAGGAGGGAAGGGGTGTCGAGGGGGATCTTTTGGCAAAACCGGCAAGCGAATGAGGAAAGTGGGGGGCGACAACAAAATCGCAGATTGAACCATTGTTGACAGTGCAGACTCTGCTTCTTGGGGGGAGCCACTCGGGGAAGTACAGAAAAGAACGGAACAGTACCGGGGGGTGGAAATAAAGCCGCAAAAAGTCAAAAGAAGAGAACGCATGAAAAAAACAAAAGATGAAGAGGAGGACTTCTTTATCCAGGGCACTATAGCGCATAGAAGGGAGAATTCCAAGTGAGAAAAAAGGATAGGGAGACGGATTAAGAATAAATAAGGAGTAGGAGCGAATAAAAAAAAAGCCGAAGGAAACACGAGGATGCGAGACCAAGTCGGACGACGGGGGGGTTTTCCAGTCACATCGAAGAAGAGTAAGAGGAGCGTAGGGACCGGAGGTGCTAAACTCTGAGGAAGATCAAAATGGGGAGAGATGAAAAAAGGACCTCCACGAAACAAAAAGATCCAGGCCTCGAATCAACAGAAAGACAAAAGGTGACGGGCGACGAAAAAGGGAGTAGCATGGAGAGAAGGGAGGAAAACGACCGCCAAGTTTAAAAACATGGTATGCCTGCCGAATCCGTGAAGGAGAATGGGGCGGGTTATATAAAAAATGGTCGCGGATCGGTTGTAACTGAGCACAGAAAAACTTAACCAACCACGAAGACAGGTTTGGAACCAGAGAGAAAGAGCGAAAGAACACGTGGGACCTGACAAGAAAAACAGACTGCCACAGTGGGTGTGGGGGGGGGGGGTTTTGGGGGGTTGGTTGTGTTTGGTGGGGGGGGTGGGGGGGGGGGGGTATAAAAAAGCCCCTGTGTAGAGGAGTTTATACAAAGGAACAAGGAGTAGCGTCGAGTACAAGAAGAGGAGGGGGGAGGCGCGAAAAAAAGAAAAACAAGTTGGGAGTATAATGTAGGGCTGCACGGACTCACCAGTCGGGGGAGGGAGGAAGGGCGCGAGGGAGTCGTCTCTAGGAGGGGGGTGTCCACGGGAAAGAGGCAAAAAAGCACTTTCTCTTAGTGGAGGGAAAATTGAAGCGAGGGCCAGAAAGACATGGGTGCGCAACGGTGTGAACACGAACAAGGGGGAATGATTTCACGTATGGGCTGAAAAGAATAAAAAAAAAAAGGAGAGAGGAATATAAAACAAATCGGACGGCGCAGAAGTCATAGGCAGGGAAAACAGGAGTCTCAGGCAAAGGAAGAGAGCCCTGCCAAGGAAATCAGGACGCCTGCGGCTGGAAGGCTGAAGATGATTGACGCTGGGGGTTTACTGGAAGCGGGGGCGAAGGCGGGGCACACACTAAAAAAAAAAATAGTATTTCTGGAATAGAAATCTGTGTCTCTGGAAACGAGATACGGCGTCGTCTAACGGGAGGGTTAGAAGAAATCTTGGGCCTAGGGGGGGAAGGTCAAAGAAAACTGAAGAAGAAGGCACTCGCTCTGGGGTTTTCCGATCTCTTTGAACTGGGGGGGGAAGAGCGCCTTTGTGGGACAGAGGGACCAAGAAAAACGGAACACCTAAATTGAAAAAGCCAAAAGGAAAATGAAAGGGGATTACTCCAAACGGCGAATCTTTCCCGTGTCAAATCGAAACGGACAAGTACAAAAAGAGAAGGAAAAACACTGGAAAACTGCCAGCGGGGGGGGGCAGAAAGGACCTGTGAAGAGATCTAAAACACAACAACGGGGAAAATTAGGAAAGAGATGACGCACTCGAGATAATCCAATTTCGGGGAGAAGAAGGGTGAAAGGTGTCCGGGGGGAAAATTCTCCGTTGGCGGGGACTCCGGAAAAAAGGGGAGAAAACCAGCAAACGCAATTTTGAGGGGGGAAGAGGTCGTGGGAAGCGCCATATGGTCTAAAAGTCAAAGATTGATATCCAGGCTTAGACACAGGCGATTCATTAGGAAAAAAAAGGGGAAAATCCTATAGTAGAAAAAAGAGCGATTGCCACACAATCCAATCAGTGTAGGAGGGTAGAATCGGAAAACAATAACTAAGCGGAAAAAAGGTGATTCAACCCAACACGGAAGGAAAGAAGACAACGGTAAAGGGAAGGAAAACAAGAGGTCAGTAAAATCAAAGGCGTCTTAGGGTGCCTCCTCCGCGGACAAAAAGAACATTAAAAAAAAAAAAAGCGCCAAGGATGGGAAAGAAAAAAACGGCGCCGATATAAGGAAGGGGGATCGGCTTGTGAAAAAGTAAACGGGAACCAGGAAAAATGCCTATGAAGAACCCACTTCGCCGGAAAAACAGGGGGGGTAGAAGATAGTAACCCAGATTCGGGCTGGGATCTTAAAAAAACAAGAAGGAAGCATGAAACCACGGAGGGTTCAACCGAGTGAACCAGAGATTATGAAGAAGGAAAATTCTTACACAGAAACCGAATGTAACGTGGGGGAAGAGTTTCCCGTGGAAAAAAAAGGAAAAAGAAAAAAAAAGACGAAACCAAGCAAAAACCCAGCTCAACGAAAGGGGGGGAAAGGGCAGGTGCATCCGACAGCAGAAAAGCACAAGGGTTTTCCTTCACGGGACACAAGAAAGGTAGGGGGGAGGGGGGAACTAGAAACGCCTAATAAAGGGGCTTGGACTATTGTCTCCACACTCCAGAAACAGGTTCAAACTTCAGGGTGGATGGAGAAAGTACTGCAGAGGAAAGAAAAACGATGGGAGGAAGCGCGGAATGTACTGGACTGCAATTTCTTTGCAGACTTTGCTGGAAGAATTTGTTCCAAAAAGAAATAAAGGGAAGGGACGGGAGATAACCAGAGAGACCCACCTGGAGCCTTCACAACTTCAAAAAAAAACAACGGGGGGGGGTTCCAAATGGCATCACATAGGGGGAAAAATCACCATGAGACTACCGGAGTTCAACGGGGGAGGGGAAGTCACGGTCGTACGTGAGTCACGGGAAAGGGGGAGGAATGGGGATCAGGGGTCCTCTTACTAAAACAATCAGGGAACCAAATGTTGAGATGCAAAAGGAGGGATCAGCCAGCCGAACCCATAAGGACGATTACGTAGGGAAAGGATCAGCATGAAAGGGGGGTCTTGCAAAAGAACTACTTGGGAACGCGAGAGGGGCCAGTGTGAAGAAGTACAGGAGATCTGTGTGGAAAAATAAAAAAAAATCCATACTGTAGCTGAAGACTCCCAAAACGCAAAATAGTGCAAATGGCTATCAACTAGGCCTCAGAAGAGGAGAGTATTCCAAGAAAAAAATCACGAGCAATAAAAGGCATCAAACGAAGCATGGTGGAATTGGTGGGAGGAGAGCACAAAGGTAAGCCACATGGCCGGGGGTCATGACGAAAAGGCGCCTATCCAGGGAAAGACGAAGGGGGTAGACGGAAACAAAAGGAAGGCGAAAGGGAGGGGAGGGACCGGGAACAAAAAACAATCAGAACGAAAAAAGAGACAATAATACCCCTCAAAAAATTGGCACCCAGATTAAAACGTGGGCATGGGCCTGTTAAAAGATGAATACAAAACATAGGAGCTGAAAACCAAAAAGGGGACTCACGTGGAATAAACAAAACACAAACACGGAGAGGGAAAAAGAGTAGAGAGAATACGTGTTCAACCAGAGGGGTCATTAGTACTTCCAGCGTAAAAACTGAAATACTTGTGGGAGAACCACCGGAACCCAAGAACACGCGAAAAAAGAGGAGTTCAATGTGGGAAGTTAAAAGGGCTCAAAAAAAAAATCATCTCCTGCCGGAGGCACTTATTGTTTCGAAAAAAGGCCAAATCGCATCTGCAACATGGTGGGCTAACAGGGTAATTGGACCAAAAAAGCCAAGATGTCAAAAGCCCAAGGGGGAAACTGGACATTGGGACAGAGAAAAAAAAATTCCCAGAAGGAGAGGCGATTCGAACGGAAGGAGGGGAGGCGTGTTCTGGGAACCTATAGGGACGAGAGCCGAGGGTGAGTCAAGAAAGGGGCCAAGAAGAACTGTGCGAGTGCAAGAGCGCAGATAAGGGGGGGTAGCAATATCATCAAAAGAAGGACCTTCGGCCACACAAGTCATAGCGAGACCCAAAGAGGGGCTCGGTTCCAGGCCAATTAAAATCACTGAAAAGGTAACTATTAATTCAAATGGGGGCTAAAGATAACGAAAGCTCTAAAAAAGGTTCAAAAGTGACACGAGGCAAAAACCTGCTCAGCCGAAAAGACAGCGAGGAAAAGCAACGAAAAACCGGAATGAAGCGTAAGAATCCTTAGAGGGGAAGAAAAAACCTGAGAAGAGTGGCGCCAAAACATTGACAAAAGGGTATTTCCTGCCGACAAAGTTGACGAGAAAGTTGTAGAAAAGTTTAGCGAACTAAAGGAACACGTGGGAAAAAGAAAAAAAAGTAAAAAGCATCAGTTAAGCCCTACATCCGAAGGGAAAAAAGAAAAGCGTTTTGGGCCAGCAGAGGCGAGACTAACTCAAATGTCAAACACTTTGGCCCTGGGATGGAAACAAAGAAAACTTATCGCCGAACGGACAAGATCGGCGGCGAGACTCGAAGGAAACTATGGGGTTAGCCGTGCCCTGCCGCACAAAAGTTCGTTGCCTTAGGGCGCGCGGGGAAGGATTGATCTGAGGTGGGTGAAAGGAAAAGAGGGAAAAAAGGCAATTTGCGAGTTTGAAGGGGACAAGGAGCGATAAAACGCTAATGTGGTGGGCTCCAGTGGGTCTAAAAATAAAGGGTTCAGATACCTCGGAAATCCCCTGGGGGCCAAATAGGATTCAAAAAGGGCATCGGAAGGGAGGAAGTGGGAACCGCATATTTCCTGTCCCGGGGTCGAAGGCAGAAAACGGCAAAGGCATGCATCATCGGAAAAGAACGGCAGGGGGGAGGGCTTTACTCTAGCGCGGGGGGGGGGAGGCGGGCGGGGGGAAGGTGAAGGGGACACTACGAACTCAGTAGGATGTTCAGCAACTCGGAAATGTTTGAGCGGGCCCCCGAAGATACGGCGTCGTCCTCCTGGAGGGGAGAAAGAACGTCAGGGGCCGCGGAGAGGGCAGATAAGAAAAATGACGGGCCGGGGTGCCTAACGCTCTTTTGCCGGAAGGGGGACAGGGGATCATGATAACTGTAATGCGAGACCAAAGCAGAGGAGAAAACAGTACCTTCAAAAAAACGGACCTACAGGGAGCTACTCAAAGAAAGGCGGCCGTTATCTTAGGTGGGGGCAAAGCAGCGTCCGTCCATACCTGAACTGCAAACAAAAAAAACAAGCTGGGTCGACAAAAAAGAGGGGAGTGGCAGGAAAAAGGAATCGCAACAACACACGAGGAAGAGATGGGAAAACACTACAGAGCCGTTCCCATGAAAAAGAGGGGGGGAAAGGTTGACAAACAGGTGTTTGAAGTTCTCCGTGTACAATAGAAAAAGGGCGACAAAAAACGATACGACCACCGCCTGGGGAGAAAACTCCCATGGGGGGGAAGGCTCCAAAGATGTTCTAAAAATTTCTTTGAGTCAAGGCAGGTCTACACAGCAATTCATCTGAAAAGAGAAAAGGGGAGAGGCAAACAAACTAGCGGTCCAAATCATGGCCAGAAGGCATGATGACCCCCGACGCTTACAATGGAAAGGGGAAAAAAAGGTAGAAGACGAACGCCCGTATCGGCGAAGAAAAAAAAGATGTCCGAGTTCATAAGATGGAGGTCTTAAAAAGTGTGCCTCCCTTTAAGACCCGCGCAAGTCAAAAAAACAGGCAGATAAAAATAAGCCGCCGCGACCGAGGAGAAAGAAATCGTCGTGATACCCCGCAACCCTTGCACAAAAGGACCGCCCGGGAAAAAAAAAAAAACACTGAGGACGGCCACGAGGATGGTATATATGAAAGAATATCGTGAGGGAACGGGCAACAGAAAGTGCATACATACCCAAGGGGAAAAGGGAGAAAAAGAGGGAAATAGGATCCCTAAGCAAATTCAAGAAAAATGCCTTGGGCAGAGGCCCGGAAACACCTAAAAAAAAGGAGAACTACCCCGGCAGACCCTCAGGCGCAACGAAAGGGGGGGGCAGGGGCAGCAACCACCTGGCGGGAAAGAAGGCCTGCCAAGTGGAGAGAAAACGCCATAGGGGACTTATGTGAAAATCCCAAAAAACAGGGGCCAACGTTTGGGACAGTGAAGGAGGTCGAGCTTGAGAGAAAAACGCTGTAAAAATCGGGGATTATGCAGCAACTTGATGCGTGCCGAAGGGAAAAAACGTTTCCCAAAAAAACGCGTCAAAAAAAAAGCCTTTGAGCTCGCTGACCCAGAATAAAAAGGGGGAGCCGTTCACGGGGAGGACTCGAAGAACCGGGTTTTGTTAAGGAGTGGGGCGCAAAGGAGCGGTACCCAAAAAAGAAACATGTTCAAGAATCTCGCAATTCAAGGGCGAGAAAAAAGGCGAGAAGGAGCTGGCTGAGCAGGAAGGCAAAAAAATCTTACTTTTAAGCGGAAAAGGTTAAGAGAAGACCGGGGAGTAAACCCAACTTCAGGTAAACGTATCAAAACCATGAGGGAAGAAGGGAAAGTATGCGACTGAACCGAAGCGAAGGGTAGAAGCGAATGCCGAAGACGTCGGAAAACGGGGGCTCATCCGTAGATCCTCTGAAAGCGACGAACCGACAGCACAGTGCGTCTTAAAAGGGAATGCGAATCCCGATTGAATCTCGACATCGGACTATGATTCAAAAAAAAAAAAACGAATCAGGGGACCCAACGCAGCGCAATCATGTGAAGGGGGTTGCGAATCGGGCACAAGAGCAACATAGGGGTAGGACGCCAGCGGCGAAGAGGGTGAAAGAAAAGCAGGAGAATTTCAACAAAAAGGGCAAGCTTCGTCTAAGTGCCCCAAATAAAAGAAAGGAAAGAAAGGACAAAACCTCGAAAGTGAACCCTTCCCATATTGCCTGAAAAGTGGTGAAGACAAAAGATAGGGACCTCTGATACGAAGATGAAAAACGCTCGGAAGAAAAACAGATCTACAAAAACCAAACGAGGAAGCAAAAATCTCAGAGGAAGCGCCTTGGGCATGAGGACGATAAGCGTCACTGGCGGGGAGGACCACCGAAAAAGGCAAGAAAAAAGACGGGAAAGTGTAGGGGGGATCTGTCGACTTCAGACATTCGTCTGAACTGATGGGGGAGACCCGCCCTAATCCAGCGGCACCCAACTGGTTGAAGTACTAAAAATGAGGAGAAAAAAAGGGATAGGCGCCAAAGGGCGCTCATGACCAAACACTGGTTGCAAGTGGGTTCCGCAAGATCCGCAACAAACTTCCACCAAAAAGAAGGAAAGGCGGCAAAAACATGGTCATTATAGGGTCTGCGTTACGGAGCCTAGCGAGCGAGAGAAGATTGGGCAGAAATTTGGCCAAAGAAAACACTGTGCGAGGCTCGAGCATAAAGACAGTACTGGATGTTAGCATATCACATATTCCGACGGACCACGGCCACCACGGCATCGCGAGAAAAAAAAAAAATAGGATCTGGGGAACCAGAAAAGCTGTCAAAAGGAAGCGACGTACTACGCCGTTGGGGGCGACTAAACTAGGAGCCTCTACACAAGGGGTAAACACGGAAGAGGAACAGACCTGCTAAACCACAAACCTCTCAACTCCACGAAAAAGAAACGTGAATGACGACGAATAATTAAGGCGAGCGGAATGGTGAAGTGCACCGAGATCGGGCTCAAGCGTTACTAAAATATTCCTGCAAACCAGGTGAAGGGGAGATAAGGTTTCGGGTCTATCGCTAGAGGGGGTAGAGCGAAGTGGGAAAAAAGGGAGGGGCCTCAAAGTCGGCACGCAGCAGTTGCCATGAAGAAAACGAGAGACGACAAAAAGTGTGCGGGTGAAAATCATCATCAACTACGAAGACTCCACACTGTCAAACGGAAAAGTGGAAATTGAGTTTGAGAAAAGAACACAGCTTAGGAGCGGGAGCATTACAAAACGGCAGGCGCAAAGACTAATAGAAATGTTAGTAGCAGGTAAGAAAACAGGGGGTTGGGGGGGGGGGGGGGGGGGGGGGGGGTGGGGGGGGTTCAAATACCTTCGTTGAATCGGTATTAGAAAGGATTTCTATGATTTGGTTTTCAATTAACGAGAAAAGCAATTACTCTGGGTGTAACGAATGGGATATATGGCCATCACTCTATTGTATACAGTGTTCACTCTCAAGGGTTCAATGACACTTCTGGACAAATCAATCCCTCCCGGTCTAGGGAATATATAAACATCCAGAATCGCAGTGGGAAATAGGATGAAAGTTAAGGTAGCGGTCATCACGATCAGAAAGAATATCGCGCCGCGGCTTGCGAGGGAAGAAGCGCGTTTGGGTTACATGGTCGGGGAGAAAAAGGGCAGCCAACACTAGAAGCAATATGAATCGAAATTAAAACCTGCCAGAAGGGAAAAGAGAAAGGTCTACCTTAGGGGCGAATCACATTCTTGTCAAACAGGTCGGAGAAAAAAAAAGAAACTGATCGGGCCATTGGGGAAAAGAAGTGGGTTTGCCTATAAAAGAGTGGCCAAAACTGAATCAATGCTGCCTGAGAACATGCATCCAAACCAGGAGTAAAAGTGCGCATTCCAACCGACAGGAACAGAAGGAGAAAGACAATGGCGGCGGAGATTCCGTGTGGCACCTTTGACCAAAAAGTACACGGAGAATTCAACAACTGGAAACCTGGCACTAAAACTGTGAACGGAAGAAAGATACTGTGGGAACTCTAACAACAAACGAAATGGAGTGAAAAGATTGAACGCACAACCCGTGCAAGGGCCCGGCCGGGAAAAGTTAAAGGGGTCCGTTTGAAGGCGCCAGTGTTGGACGCAAAAGGTCGCCCCACACGGAACGAAAAAGACGGGGGTATGGAGAAGCTGGTCAAACAAGGCGTGGGGTGCATTAAAGACTGACTAAGTTTCAGCGCTACCCGGCAGATTCTGGATGAAAACTGCGAAAAAAGGCAAAAAAGAGCGAGGGCCCCCATGGCCCTATCAGGGGGGTGCGCTTCGTATCGACTAAGACGACGGAAAAGAATGTGTTCGACAAGCAAGTGAGAAGACCCCTAAAGAAACAAACATATGCCAAGAATGGCTGAGAGGGAAAAAAAAGTCGCCCGCGAAGCAAAACCCAACAGAAAGAGAAAGAAAAAGCCTCGTCAACTAGGAAGCGGGAGGGGATCGCTTGATTGCAAGAACGGGAAAAAAAAGGAAAAACCTCCTATGACGCCAAGGAACGCCCCGAGAGGTATAGTGAAAAAAAGATGGGGGCAGCCCAAATGGATCTACCACGTTGATAGTGGACCAACGATCCAAAGCATAGAGTTGATGACAGAGGGGACCATTCTTTCTCCTTAAAAAAAAGAACAGGGGAGACTTGGTTAAATGTTCCCGTGAACCCACCGATAAGGAAACCCCAAGCCCAGATCACCGAACTGGGGAAGGCAGGTGCAGCCGACATAAGAAGGTTGAGGAGACGAAAACAGGCCGCAGATGCCGGTGACAGGCGAGATATGGTATTTGAAGCCCAAAAGAAAACCATACAAAGGGCAAATGGACAGGTATTTGTTCGCGGCTATACTTCTGCATGAACAAACCCCGCTGTAGGCCAGAACCGATGTAGCTTGCTGCAACTGATGACGAAGAACGGTGGGAGGCGCAGACGTGAACACGCCGCGCACAGGGAAAACAGGGGCTCTTAACCCCGCTCGAAACCGTGGGAGCCAGTCCAAAAAGGTAAAAAAAACAAAAAAAAACAAATGGGAGGCGTGGGGGAAAAAAAAAAAATGCGAAATCACCCATTCAGCCAAAAAATAAGAAGGAAATAGAGACACGTCGTCCTTCGGGGTCAAGGGAATGACGGGATGGGGAGGTCCGAGAGGCAGCAAACCATGTATAGCAAAGTTAACCCATAAAAAAGAGCAATGAGACGAATTGAAGTAGCTGGCCTAACTAGAACACTTGTAACTCTCCGCATGCCGTGTGGCCAAAAGAGTGCGTCGGGAATCAGGGGGAGTGCAAACTTAAGATTACGGCAGCAAGGGAATAAGAAGACAAAGCAAAAAGTGTAACTGAAAAAGGAATCGAAGCCATTAGAATATCGCAGAGAAAAGCGACCAGAAACGCAGCACGATCCTGAGCCAGAAAGAAGCGCTGATGTGGAAGTTGGTGTTGTAGGATCTGAGGCAAAAAACAGTGAAGGGTCATAGCGACAATGGCGCCTACCATTACAATAACGCATTGGGATTAAACACAAGGGCGGCAGCTGACGAGCGGGCAGGGGGACCAACAAGCAGTGAAAAGAATGAGCTAATACCCAAACGCAATTGCCGAAATACGTTTTCGGGGGGGGGGGCCGGTTTCCGGTTTGTCACCACAAAGCAAGTACCTCGAAAATACAGAGAAAAATGCCACCGGCGCTGAAAACGTATGAGCGAGAAAAAAAAAGAGGAGAGGAAGATCAATCTTGGTCAGCAAGGTGGCATTCTTCCCGTATAAGTCCTGATCTTGGGGGAGACCCCCTTACCCAGGCCAAGAAACGCGAAGAGGACAATTGGGGACGAGGGGTATTCTGATCCTTGACGCATTCTTCTGCAACTGAGTGTGAGAAAAACGGGAACAGAGGAAAGCAGCTGGACAAAAACCACCCCAACGCAAAGGGGGGAAAGTCAAAACAGAACTTCTTGCAACCTGGATATGCGCCACGCTGGAGGCATAATGACCAACGGAAAGGGGGTGGCACTTACCTTGGGCCGGAAGATCAGCAAAAAATCACACAGAAGCGCGGCCAGATCGTGAAGCTCAGGAAAAAAAAAGAGCGAAGAGAAGGGGGCTGGGAAAAAATTAAAAGTCAAAACAACGCACTGTGGTCGAGTAGAGACTCAAGACAGGAGGATGATACATATCCCAAGAGGCCCGACGTCACCTTACAACGCCACCACGAAGAGAGGAAGAACAGAGCTAAGTGGGAAAGGTCCCAAAGAAGCCAATAGGAGGAGAGGGATCACTACGTAATCTCCAGTGGGGTGCAACTACACACGGGGGCCCGGTGCCTCTCAAACATGGGTTAAGCGTACACTGATAGGACTACCTGCTCACCAGCAAAAGAGAGAAGCAACGAATAAAAAAAAAAAAAAAGAAAAAACGTGAAAGTCGGGAAGGGGGAGATCAACGATGCGTGGAACAACCTCTGTGTAACCAACAAGGTCTTCAAGGCACGGACAGGGACCGGGGAACGCTCACCAGTGGGAGAGCGTTAAGCGACGCTAGTACAGAAGGGGGGAAGGGGGGGAAAGAGCGCAACACAATCTGCACAGAAGAAAGCCAGAGAAGAAGAAGAAGAAAAAAAATGTTCTGGAAACCATCAGCATTCAAGAAAAATCAGAAAAATAGGTCAACGTTGCCCCTTGTTAGGATGGAACAATAAAGCCCAGTTGACTGGCTCTCGCGTGACAGATCTGCGGCAGGCGCAGGAAGAGAAGGGGGGGGGAGAAAACAGCAAAAAAAACACGGCCTTAAAATTCGGGAAAGCAAAGGGACGCGGGGTAGTAGGGAATGGGGGGTGACACGGGAAAGCTGGGGACCAAGTCATTTCGAACGTGGTTTGAAGGAGGAAAATAATGATAACGATGTCATAACAGCTAGGGGAACTCGGTTTGCACGCTCACGTGGGGGGGAAAGAAAGGACTTGCTGAAAAAAAAACCGCCCTAAGGCAAGAAAGGGAACAACCAAGCCGGCGCAGTTGGCCGTCCGGCTGTTTTCAATTGTTGAACCCGTCGCGGGCTCTAAAAAAAAAACGATCCCATGCAGGGCCTACGAAATCGCGTGCGGCTCTTTTCCTCAGAGGAAGGGGGGGGGGGTGGGTTGGGGGGGGGAGGGGGGGGGGTTTGGACTGGAGGCGTTCGAAGGGCGGCACACTAACGCCATAGGAATGGGGAAAATAAGCAGGAAAAATCAAGTTTAGCGGGCCCCCGAAGAGACGGATCAGGCAAAGGGGCGGGCGAATAAAACAAATCTTGTCCTGAATTCTTCCTGGAGGAAAAAATGATCGGCCAGTGGGGGCCGCGAGCTTTTTTGGTCGAAACTTTCCCTTTTAATCATGAGCAAAAAGGGGAAAAGAAGGAACCAAGCCCCCCAGATGGCACTTGAAAAAAATACATGGGTCTAAGCAAGAAAAAGGAGGCGTAGCGTTCCGTGGGGAAATTTTTGTCCGGAAGGGACGTCCAATACCGGAGAAGGAAAACAAAGTGAAACCGGCACCCACAAGGGACTAAAGGAACGGCGAAGGGCGGACCATAAAGCGAAAAAAAAAAACGAAGGAGAAGAATGTCGCGAAAGACCAGTAAACACGAAAATTAGGGAGAAAAGTGAAAGGTGCCAGTTGGGGGGGAAGTAAAAATGGAAGTTCCCGAGGCAAAGCGCCCACAAAAAGGAACGACGAACGCAGGGAAGGAGTACCGAATAAACGGTTGGAAGGCGCCATTGTTCAAAGGGGCTTGGATATACCAAAAAAGACTACACAGAAAAAAAGGGCATATAGGGACTGCAGAAAAAAAACGCTAGTTAACCCAAGGGGCAAGATCATTCTTCTTATCGGGAAAGACGACGCGGCAGAATGTGATTAGAAACAAACAAGGGAAACACGGAAGCACGTAAAGGGCAGAGAAAACAAGGGGTCGATGTGCCAGAAAATCCTAAAACGACCTTCGACAAAACAAAAACCCAAAAAGGAAAGAGAGGAAAAACCGGACAAAGCTTTCCTGGAGCCTGGCATGGTATCGGCGAGGCCAGCGAAAACGTGAACCCGGAAACTGCCTATACGCAAAAACGCCGCCGAGGAGGTCATAGATTAAACGAGAAAAAAAGGCGGGATCGACAGCAGAAAGAACCAAGGTAAAAAGGGGAGAAACCGAGAAGCAACAAAGACTTTCTACCTATGTATCCTTCTTGTCCGCAGTAAACGACTACGCGAGAAGGATTGGGTCCAGGTGGCCCCTGGAAAAAAACCTCAGAGAGAAGACCCAAGAAAGCGGAAAAAACGTCAACGAAAGGGAGGTGCAAAAAAACCGGAGAAGAAAACAAATGGTGTTCTTCACTGGCGCCGTCGTCAGGATGGGCCGAGCGACGATCGCGCCTATGTCTTGTATGGGTAAGAAAATCCAGAAATACACAGGGAAAAAACGTTTGGACAGTGGAGTGGGGTAGTTACAGAAGACTGGAACAAAAAAACGGTCACGTTCTATCAGGATGTAGCTGCTAAAAAGATGCGTGCCGGACTTTGGAAAAGCCGACGTTTCAAGACCCGATGAGGGCAAGAAAACATGTAAGATCGTAAACCCCTCTATAAAAAAGGGGAGCCTGGACAACGGGGAGGTGTGGTTGGAAAAAATTGAAGGATACCCTTGTTGGGGGGGTGTACGCTTTGGGGGTCACCACTAGAGCTGTGAACGGAACAGTTCAAAACCTGCGAAGAATGCTCCAGTACGAAACGTCGGAAGGAGGGGGAGGTCTAGACTGTAGTCTTTCTTAAAATGGGGTTTCCTCTGGAAAAGTGGCCGCTTGAACCATTGGGGCGACGCAGCGTATGAAGGGGGGGAAAAACCATACGCGATTAATATAAAATGGGAAACCCTCAAGTTATAGAAAAGGGCCTGGACACAAGACGAAAAGGGTACTCCCGCATGCCGTGGGTGGGCCAGAAGGTGTACGAGGGGCCTCTGTATAGTTGCTACCATCCAGTGAGGTAGACGGAGCTAAAGCCGGAATCCAATAAAGTGGCAAAGGGAATTCTAAGGAAAAAACAGCTAAGCTAGATCTTATGATTCCCAGAACGCAAAGATACCTGAAAGCCGAAGGCGAATTAACGCTTGACTGTGAGTTTGGGGAGGAAATGAAAACATAAAAGAAGTGAGGGAAACAGTGCAAAAAAAATGAAAAGCAAAGGGGGCAATTAAGGGGTCAATAATTAGAACGTGAAAACAAGCGGCAGCTTAGAAATCAGGGTCGCCCAATAAAGGAGGAAGAGCCGGAGATACACCGGCGACCAGAAACTTAAAAAAAAAAGACTTGGACCGGGGTTCTTGGAAGGGGGGTTTACGTGGGTTTCGACACAAAAAGATCAGGACCGCTGAAGAAAAGGGTGCC
>Ga0179593_1407933_pt1 | contig 23320 bp, 16 predicted proteins | sample CZODoug2_1_08_16_FD_185931 | JGI IMG/M metagenome (GOLD analysis project Ga0179593, IMG submission 185931) | Vadose zone soil fungal communities from Angelo Coast Range Reserve, California, USA - CZODoug2_1_08_16fungal (PacBio error correction) | ecosystem: Environmental > Terrestrial > Soil >...
CGAGGCGCGCCTGGCGGCGGCTTTCAGGACGATTGCGAAGAATATCGACGTCGCTCACGTGTCGAGCGGAAAGGAGATCAGAAAAGGGGGAAGGTGCGCGGGTATGCAGACCGCTCGCGCTGACTCCAAAGCCCGCGCCGGCTCTAGCCATCAGATCGGAAAAAAAAAAGAAGATCCAGAAGCGCTGGAGGGGGGGATAGAGCATCAGCAGCTAGAGAAACAACTTAGTAAATATTAGATTAAGACTGCATAACCTCAAAAAAGAAAACCAAAAAGGGAAGAGGGAGGGGGCCGGCGCTTCGAATCCTTAGGAGCGCGCGCCGTCGCGGGGGCCCTTCGAAAAGATAAGAAGCCGCGCCCACGAACAGGGGATTGACCTCGGAGATATCTCCAAAACGGTGCGCGGGAGTAGGGGGTCTCGCGCGAGCCAGCTACTCCGAAGCGCCGTCAAAGAAAAAACTTAGAGGACGCAGGCAGACAGAAGAGGTGAGGAGAGACTAGGTGCGATCACGATAAAATGAGGTAGGATCGCGACCAATAGAAAAGGACCAAATAAAAAAAAATTAAAGGATGCCGAGAGAAGAAGAGTCGGGGAGAAGCGCACTCCACGAGAAACTAAAACCGAGGAAATGAAATGGGAGGGAAAGGGAAAGTGGGGTGCTGAAAAAAAAATAGCCATCAATGGTGGGTAAAGAAGAGGGAAGTGTGATGGTAGACGAGCCCTCGAAAACCAATTCAAAGCGAATGGAGGAGGGATGGGTGCCTAATAGGGGAGGGATTCAACGAAACAGAGAGCGTCGCCGAAAGAAAGGGGGGAAGAAAGATCTTTAGAAGCCTGGCGACTTCACCTAAACGGGAGAAAACAAAGGGAAGGAGCGAGATGAGGACGTGTTCACTGGGAATCGGAGGAGGCCTAACACGACCTAAAATAAAAACATGATCGCATAAATCAAAGGAGGCCGAAGGGAAAAACCTTCCCTCGTCAATAAGGCGCAGCGCGGGGAGAGAAAGCAGGGAGAGGAAAAAGACCCAGCATCCTCTGAAACTCCTGCGCCAGAAAAGCAGGGCAACGCGAAAACCCGGAGAGGAGCGATTGGTCTTTACTATGGAAGGACGAGAACTAGAGGAAAAGACGAAGGAACGAAGGCCGGGTAGGCGAAAAAAGCCTCCTTGATCTGGGAGGGCACATTCGCTCGGCGACGAGGGGGACCCTGAAAAACATCGCCTGGCAAAAGGAGGAAAGAAAGTTCGCGAGATAAGCGTGAAAGGTGCTGTGGCAAAATAGGGGAAAGCGAAGAGACGCAACGCGTTCAGGGGTTGTCAGGAGACCGAGACAGCCGGACAAAAAAGAAGGGAACCCGAGTAGTACGATCTTATCCACAATGAAAGACAAGCGGAAAGGAGAGAGACAGGTCAACTATAGAAAAGTATGGGGAAGAAGGAGAAGGTAGTTAAGAAGAAACCTGTGCCGATATTGAACATGAGAACGGGGGTGAGGGGAGAAAGAAAAGTCTACTAGATGCGTGCTAAAGGACAATCTCGTTGGAGAAAGTCTGACTAAGGGAAGCATTCATTGGGGGGCAGGGGGAAAGAGGGACTGTGGGGACTAGACTGATTCTTTGATAAAGATCACTTGGGTCCATTGAAAACGAGGCCCATACGGGTGAGGAGGCCAGGCGACCAGTGATCTATACCTTAAATTGAAAAAAGATGAAAATAAACGGATATGTGCGGAATAAAAAAAACGGCATATAGGGGATATCGACAAGGAAAGATGGAGGGGGATAGAAGTAGAAAACAGCGCGTAGACATCGACTTCTCTTCGTATAAAAGCAATGGGACGGGGAGAAGAAGAAAAAACGTATGAATCTCTACTGAAAGTAGTTTTGAGGGAGAAGGAGGTGAGAAGATTCTGAACTGCGCGTAATATGAAATATCGAGTGCCGGAAGAGGGAAAGAATTGGAGAGAGAGAGGGCGCGTGGAGATTTATCAGACCGAATTCCACTTCTTCAGACCACGAATCGCGAGACCGGGAGGGAATCGTCGACATAGAAATCTTCTTGGGATTGACAGAATGCAGGAAAAAAAGGATGCTGGAGACTCCTTGACGCGGAAAAGAGTGCCTTTATAGAGACCTCCGTCTTGGGGGGGGGATCGCCGAGAACGACTTCTTGCGGATGAGAATGAAAAGTCGACGGCGGAGAGGGGGGTCCGGTCAAAACTCCAAAAAACCTCGAAAGTCCTCCTCGCCAGGAGAGAAGGGGGAGACAACCAGTATTTACACATTTAGGTACGTAAGTGGTGGAAAAGGTAGGGAAAGAATAATAGTCTCTTGAAAGGAAAAAAAACTTACCAGGATGCTCCGCGGCAGATTGTTAAGACAACAAGGTCAGGTTCCTGATAGGAAGGGCAAGATATGGAAAAAAAGAAGAACGTCAGAAGAGAGTATGGTAAGTTTAAAGGGAGATAAGGAAGGCCACGATGGGGACGGCTTTGACTTCAAGGAGACTGACATTGGTTCCCTACTTTCGGGAAAGAGCGGGAGGGAGACCTGAAAGTAACTGGACACGGAGGAAAGAATATTGGAACAAGAAACAAATTTTTCTGGGGAGGGGTGTGAAAACTTCAGACGAGCACAAAGAGACGGCCAGGAAGGACCGGGAGAGGTTACCGGAAAAGTAAAAGGGACGAGGACCACGCAGTCACACCCGTACCCATCTTATGAAAACCTAGTGCTGGGAGAGATAGGGTTCAAAAAGGGTGGGTCTAAAGCCACCGCTCATCTGCTCCAGATCGAGAAAAGAGCAACTCAGTTAAATCAAGGATGCGGGGGACAACGAAGAGTCCCGAAAACCAAAATCCTAATTGCTCTCGGAGGGGGCTTCGGAAAGCCGACGCACCTCTTCTTAAGCCAGGTAGAAGACGTTACCAGCTCCCTCAAAAGCAACCCAGGGATGGCCACCTCCAGCCAGCTGACCTCGGACGCGCGCGATTGTTGGGTATGGTCAACTAGGAAGAGAGGGGGCCGGGAAAGCATCGAAAATCAGGGCTGAGCATGCAATACCGAAGCGTGACCAGCGAAGGGTTTTCCTCAAGGCGAGTCAGAAGAGGAAGTGAGCGAACGAGCAAGCTCCTAAGACAACGACAACTGGGGGGCTGGAGTACCATAGGAGAAACTGGACTAGTCGGTCTAGGACTGACCACAAACCGTCCAGAAGAAAGAAGAACCACGAAACGAAGAGGCAAAGACACTTTCTTCCACACCTCTCTGACCAGCGCCGCGAGGAGGCAAAAAAGGAGAGGTGGGTGTCGTCCTTCGTTCTGTTGCGCAAACTAGAAGTCCGAAGGTAGGGTGGAATATATAAATCAAAAATGCCGGGCGAGAAGAAGAGCAGAGAGGAAAAAGAAGGCTTTTGGAGCTTCTGAGTAACCGTCCTTCGTAAAGCGCGACCGTCGAGCGTCTCCGCGTAGTCTGCGGACCGCAACCACGTACTCGGGTGAGTATTTACTTTAAACCGCCTGCTGCTGGGAAAAAAAGCCGTTTCCAGAATAGGGTCCTGCTAGCAGCGTCTCAGGTGGAGCGCGGAAACCAATTGCTCACCGCTAAACAAGCGGAGAACTTGCAGGCGAAAAAGGGGAGATCTACCGCAAAAACTCCAACCAGGTTACAACGAGCGGCATCTTTCGCCGACCTATCGTTCCGTATAGGAAATAAGGTGACCACGACAAGGAAGGGGAGGGGCACCGTCCACCACGATGACGGAAAGAAATTAGTAAGGGGGGGACAGAACTTCAGGAGCATTCTCTTGGAAAGTCCTGCGGTTTGCATGGAAGTCTTCCCCCGCGACCTGGGAGATCTGTAAAGTGGGGGGGGTCGAAAACCATAATTGTAAAGACCAGAACGCCGCGCCCTGTCTCTCGCTGAAGTTCCGCGCCAGGTCTATCGGGAAATCCGGTCGCGTCACAACTGCATCAATGACGATTCCAGCGGGCTCAAAAAGAGGGAAAAGAGAGAGAAAGGGGGACGGCGCAGGGGGGGGACGCGAAGATAACCTCCCCCATCTGACTAGGGCTGGGAGAGGGGAGAGCCAAGTGGGTGAGGAAAAAGTTCCGTACATCTGTAGAAACACGGAGAAGATCGTCCGTCTTTACCGAATTAATGCAGGGACAAAATTACGAAACGAAATCAGAGGGGTGGGAACCCAAGGGAGATCGTTTTTTAAGGTCCGAATCAAAGGGGGGAGGGGGGGGCCTCCTCGTTCTGCTCCTTAAGTGGCACGAATCCTGCCCCGGCTCATGCGAAAAGAGGAAAAGGAAGCGGCACAGAGGGGGGGGAGGTCTATCAGACCATTTGGGGAGGATGCGGAACTGCGGCGCTGGGCGCCGCAGGGTGCCGTGTCAGGTCTCTAAAAAAGAGACGCCTCTAAAGTGCACGGCGTCACTAAGGACTCTTCGGCAAGGGTCTGCAATGCGGAGACCATCACAAGCCACCGAGGGAAGTGGGTCAGTTACGCCGTAGCTGCACCAGCGGTCGAGTAGAGTTAGCGAAGACACTTCTAATAACTCTCCTAAGCCACGACTTCGGAGTTGGAAGTCTAAACAGGTCGAGGCGACTGGTGACGGACCCGTCGAAGGACTTGTCGAAAAGCACTCAGCTCCAGGGAAGGGATCAGAAGGTTCTTCTGAAAGAGGCGCGCGGGCGAGAGGGGGGGACCGTGCTTCCTCAAAGCTTGAAAGGAGACGAGTAGGTGGGAGATTCTGAGGGCCCATACTATAAGAGGAAAAAGGTCCAATGGTAGACCATAGGGGGGGGGGGGAGCTCCAGCACGAATCTTCGAGCTGGTTAATCGGCTCGGAAGAAGAAGTTTAGAGAGGACTCGCAGGAACTCTCACGGTAGCAGAGGGATCGGCCGAGAAAAGGGGCTATGGTTTAAAAAAGCCCGTCGAAATTTTAAACTCACACCAAATCTTCTCGAGGACCGAGGCCGAGGAGTGTTGATGCTAAATCCTTGAGGACGAAGGACGGGGAAGGAAATCGGGGAGGCTGGAAATTTCTGAAACCTCTTCGGAACGAGAAAATCTCGGAAGAATGTCTTCCTGTCGGGGGAAGGCGTCGTGGCAAACGAAAATCTTGCCCGAACGATGTGCCGCTTGCTCGCGGCGGGAGGTGAAACATAAAGCTCAGGAAGAGGAGTTCCCCATCACAAAGCTACGCCTGTGTGACCGGGGGGTGAAGTGTACTCGTCTCCCCTCCAGAAGCTCGGTCCGAGCAACTTCGGGAGGGAATACGGACGGCGTGGGGTCACCAAAAGAAACTAAAACATCTTTGTCACCAGAAAGGCGGGAAGAAAGCAAATCAAAACGATCTCGACTGAAGGAAAGGAGCGGGAAAAAATTCGACAAGCCTTAAAGTACAAAGACAACCATCGGAAACAAGGGTTAAGACCTCGCAGGAAAAAAACGAAACAACTACGAGTCGGCTTCAGTACTCTGGAATCATAAAAGCTCCCTACTCATGGCCACGGCATCGACTGGGTTTGCAAAACGTCTAGGGAAGTGGACAGGAACAAGATAACAGAGGGCTTCAAGGGAACACACCTGAGAGAAAATGAACTCGTTCACCGAGAATTGAAAAAAAAAAAAAACGCGTACATGGAGAGCAAAATTTTCAGAGGCGTCTAGTTCAGAAAGTGTCATGTCTCCGATAAAAGAACATCGGCAATCACTTCAACGACGTCCCAATGGGGGAAAAATCGACCAAAATCTTTCGGCGATCAAGCAGGCCTATAAAAGATCTCTTAACTTCATTTCTAATGTGAGAAATCGACATCATCAAATTCAAAGTGGTCCGCAACAACTGCCTCGACGTCAGTCACAGAAGGAATGAAGGATTAGGACCGATTCCCGTCTTCTCAGAGACGGCAAAAAAAATAATAATGAAAGGCCTACAGAGGCGGCCTCACAGGGGGGACGGAGACAAGAAGGAGTTCGCGAGGTCTAACTCGATGGGGGTCCTAGAGCATTCCAGAATACACTAAAGGCCCGCTGCTCAGACAACGGGCTCGAAACGTCTAAGGACGGAAAAAAAGGCCCGAGAAACTGCAACAGCGAAGACTATCGTCTCCGCTTTTTGCTGAGATAAAGACCCGTTCCTGTTCAATAGTAAGTTCGCGCGGGCGCGGCGTTCAAGGAATCCCAAAAACATGATGGGTAAAGAGGAATGGACGCATCACTGGGTAAGTCCTTACCTCTTCGAAGACCTCGGAATGGCGAATGAACGACAAAGGGGAAAGACGGAAAAAAAAATTAAACCGCAGCAAGGAGAACCGAAAAATCTCAAGACAAGAAGGTCGCATCATCGTCTAGAAAGCGGAGGAGCAATAAAGGTCTGAAACACTACCTCACGGAGTTACGGTCGCGACCAAGACCGGATAATGAAATCTTCACGGAGAGGGAACTGCTCCGGAGCAAATGGAACCATGGGTCGTCGGATACAACGGCAGATCTTAAACCACTCCGTCTAAGAGTGGAGAAGACTAAAGAGGACCCTTCTTCACGCAGGGGAGGGCCGGAAACGTCTATCCAAAAAAAACAGAAGAGGAGTAGCGAGGCCGTGACAAAGAGGGGGTGAGAGAGCCTGACACGCGGGGAGAGAGACCGTCGACGAAGCTGTCCCCATGCTTCGCCCTAGGAAGGAAAAACGAATGTGAAAAAAGGAAAAGCAAAGGATCTTTCATTGGATTCAGGGGTATTGGAAGGGGAGGGCAGGTACTAGTAGACCGCGATCTCTCAAGAACCTAGAAGTCGCTCCGGTGTCGGAAAGGGGGGGCCACCGGGGAATCTCTTGGCGCGTCACGAAGGGAAGGCAGGCTTCATCGAACCAGAGAAAAAAGAGGCGCTGCCCCCACCACCCCCGCACAAAAAAAACAGCCAAATTGCGGCCGGAGGAACATGTCTTTTTCCGTAACGGCGCGAAAAAAACAAAAAGGCGTCATTCGCGCGAGCGGGCGGGCTTTTGCAGCGTTGGACGCTCAGTTCATCGCCAATTAGGCACAAAAAATAGGAGTGTTCATCGATAAAGAGCTACGGGAGGGGGGGCGTCAGGGCCTACGTCTGGCTGGGAACCCCCGTTCCTGGGAAATACTGTCATCGGGGACTTTGGCGCATGCATGTCCACCGAAATAGGGCTGAAAAAAAAATCGAATCTACCAGAAGTCGCTAACGCGTCTGTTCGCGGCAGGGGGTTCCGAGATAGAGTGAAAGACGACGGAAACACACATACGGAGGGAACTGTTCATCCTTCCGCACCGTGCCTGACCGTTCATTCCGCGGCAGGTAGAGGGAAGCGAAGGAAAAGACGTGGCAACTGAGCGCTTCTCACACTAGCGAGAAGAAATAGACATATCCCGGATGGTTTCGAGCTCATGGGAAGGGGGGATCTTCCACTTCGATAAGCTCTGCCGCTACAGAGGAAGTCTCAGAACGCACATCGCTCGTCTGCGTCGGGGAAAGGAGAGAAGGGGATCGTCTCAGTCATTTCGGTTGCGACTAGAATCCAAAGGGGAAAAAACAACAAGCGCACCTGGGGGGAAAACCACCCTGGAAGATCGCTAAGAGATAACACACCGGGTCGCGGGGAGAGGCTTATCCTTCTCATCTAATGGGGACAAACTGGAAGGAAGACCTCGGAAAACGCAGGGGAAAGCAAAGCGAATCAGTCGAAAGACATTATCTCAGGGGGGCGAGGATCGCGCGAGAAGAGAGGAGAACAAAAACACGAGAGGAGGAAAAGATAGGGATTAGATCCGAGCACTTCGCCCTCGCTACTCAGGAAGGAGATACGTGGGAGAAGAAAGAGGATTCTCGGCGGGGAAAGTATTCCTCTTAGAGCAGCGATAGCGACGCCAGACGAAACGTGATTTTATCAAAGCTCGTTCGTCAAAAAAGGGGACGCTCGAGGCAGGCTCCATCTACGCCAAATCCGGAAAAGCGCCGCGGAGAAAAGGAGCGAAACTTCTCTGCAAAGACATACGCTAGCTATTTTCTTATGCTAATTAGAACGCGGTGTCTAAGATATAAGATATCTTGCCGATCGCGACAAAATCTAGCAAGTCCCGCAAAGAAGGCATTGAACTTGCTTGAGAAAAAATACGCGAGCATCGGTGGCGAAGAGAAATTCCAACGGAATAGACCGAAAGAAAAGTCCGCGGAACGGGAAAGGGGGTAGTTGGAACAGGAGACCTGCACGAGGGGGGGGGTTCCGAAAGAGGACAGGTGATGGTCGAGAACAAGAAAACCGATACCAACGCGTTAGCAACGAGTTTCGAGGTATCTGGTCCAAAGAATCGACCAGAATGATGGAGTACGCCACAAATCGGATTGATCGCCGAATCAGAACGGGTAATGTCCCGCGTCCGCGCCGTTAGATACCTCAAGACTGAAGCATGAACTACGGAGTAGGGAACGTGAATTTGGGTAAAAAAAATCAAGATATTCCAAGACCGATCTAATAGAATGAATCGCAGCCGCCAGGCAGGCCTACGTCCCCGCCATCCTCGATCCCTGGGCGCCTCTCTTCTGAGAAGCGGGAAAACCCGGCTAATCAACTTAGAATAACGAAGTCTCTCACCTCGAGGCAACGACCATAACCCTGAAGAAAAGCTGATCTTCTAGAGGTTCTTTACGATGAGATACGGCGGGCTAAGATTGGACCTTCACAGAAAACACTAAATTCGTAGGGAATGAAAATAGACAATGGGATCGACTACAACATCGAGCGAAATGGCAAAGGATCGAAAGACTCGCTTGGGACAATCTTAGGCGAAGGGCTGAGTACTCGTGGGCCAAAAAGAAAAAGAGAGCATGGGGCCGATTCGCGCTGACTCGCGTCTTTTCGGCTCGACCGGAGCCGGGGAAGGAGGGAACGTGAAGAAGGGGAAAACCGAGTGAGTCTTAGATATCCAATATAAAGGGCTCCGGTCGAAAGAGATTCCGACGATCAAGATCAACCTATTTGAAGACGAAGTTCAGGAAAAGAAATGTTGCCGATGGGGGCAAGGAAACAGCGGGTGGGGACTTCACCAAGACTAGTTATGAGGCGTGCGCAAGAGCTCTCGTTGAATAGGAGAATCGAAGGAGAGGTGCGACCATCAGTGGTAAAACCTGAATGGTGCTCAAAGGAGGGGCTTTCCAAGAAGATCAAGTTGTCGTTCACCGAAGTAAAAAAGGACATTATTTGGATCAACGATAACCTATCCCGTGATGGCGACACTCAGAGGAAATCACACTAGGACGGGAGGGCGAAGCAGAAAAGCGCGGGACCTTATTCTAAACCAGGGAAAATAGATCAGGAAAAGTCTGAGATACGATCGCTAACTGGGTCTTCTCAAAGGTGTTCGCACGCCTTACGAACGAAAAACAAAGGGGGGATGCATTCCGAGACGGAGTCAGTTTCGGGCGAATGAGTGCTCCCTTTGAACTGCGGCGTAGAGTCCCCTTCATCGAGGACATCGAAATCCGGAAAGGCCGTCGGGCGGGAGAGTACTGGATCGCCTCGTAAAGTCCATTCTTCAGAAGACAAACCGTTTAACGGATTTACTCTGGTAGACTTCCGATCTCCGTGCTTGACTGGGGAAATTGCCGGACCAAGCACGAGAAGGCTGGATTTCGGGGAGGCACTTAACCCATGAGTGACTCTACGGCCTTATGCTCCGGCACCGGCCTGAGCGCCGCGAACCGCGGCGCTGGCACGAAAAAAGAATGCCTTCGACTTGAGTGCGGGTCGGAGGGACCAAAGAAGGACTAGGGGAGAACCTCGAACTCTCCCGGCCAGCGCAAGCCGCCCTTGGCGGAAGGCGAATTGATTTCACCGTCCAGGGGGTCAGACTCTAAAGAGAAGAGAAGTTCCACATTGAAGTAGAATCTGCGTCATGTACTCGCCGCGGAAGCACTTGTTGTAAAACAAACGAGCCATATGGTCCGGGTTTAGAGGGAGGGAAAGGGGGGGGGGTCCAGAGACTGAACGACGAAGAGAAATTTTGGGCCAGGTGTGGAATTAGATATAGGGGAGGCCAGGGGGGGAGTGGTCTTCTTTGGATCAGCGTGGGCGGACAGGTGTCTCCCTCCGTTCTTTCCTGAGATCGTGGGGGACGCCCTTGCTTACGGGCACGGTCCAGGGTCGAAAAGGACGAAGTACCCAGATGTTAAAGGAAGGTGGGCGACGAAAAAAGCAGAAGCTACTTGATCGGAACGGAGCCGTACTGGAGATAAACGGAAAACAAAAGTCAAATAAGGCGGAGGGCCGCCGAGGGGTTCGGGATAAGTCTTTTTCAAAAAGACCTCCAAGGATCCGGAGACAAAGAGAGAAAAGAAGAAACGCCGTCGGGCGGAGAATATTCGTGGCCACTACAAGGTCAAGCCAGAGTAGCGGAACGATGAGGGGGGAAACCTCGCCGAAAGACGGTCCAATGTCTCCTCAAAATCCAGAGCACGCCGGAATAGCGACCGTGGGGGGTTTACAATCCGAAAAAACCGCTCGGCCTCTGGGCGGCGTGGGGTAAGGCAAAGGAGCTCCGTGAGAAGGGCTAACAGCAGGGCACGTCGGCACCTATCAAAGCGGGCTAAATACCTAACCTCAGCTACGTCCCGCGAACGAGAGAATCGAACTCACTAAGGGACTACATGACTAAGCGGGAATAGAGAAAGCTTCGACGAGGAGTGCTGGAAGCAAAGAAGGGTAGAACCTGGACCTTCTGGCCGGTCTCGGAAGGGCAAACCAGAAAGCCAGGAAAAACGAAGACGCTATCTTACAGGGCATAAGTAAACAACGGTCCGAAACAACAGAGCGCACCGCGCAGAGAGTTCTTGAGTCAGGGAATTTTTAAGCTTCCAAGCTTACGATGAGTTTTCCACAAGGAAGTCTCCGCTATAGCACTACTGGAATAAAGGGAAAAGAAGCTCGAGACGGGGAGGTTGTCTCTGCTGAGGGGAGAAGAGTTTCTAGGAGTAAGAAACACTCCGGGGGTACGAAGGAGTCGCTGAGTAACGCGAAAACTTCTCGGTCTTGCATTGTTGACGACGCTGCTTCAGGCCAGTTGAAGCAGAAGAATATTTCCTATCTCTCAGCGGATCTTGGGGATCGACCTCCATGTTCACATTCTACAGCTAAGTTGGAAGGATCCCGAGAGAGACGAAAAAGGGGTCCAGGCTAAATCAGATGAACGTGACCGAGCCATATTTAGAAAAAAATATCATGAGATGCCTATCTCCCTGAATCAGTCAGGGAGGGAACCTCAACAAAAGGAGGGGGGACCCAAGGCAGGATCGATACCTGGGTTCCGCAGCAGCTCATGCACTCTTGGCCGAATTCTCGTGCGAGGAGAGAACAAGGAGAATTGGCTCCCGGGGGGTTTCGACCAAGAATGTAAGACACATCCCGGCGCGACCACATGTGTCCTCTGCCCGGGGCTCGGAAGTCGTCGCGGGAAATCGACATTTTAGGTTGAACTATCATCTCTCTCAAAAACAACAACGGGGTTATATTTGAGCGGCCCATGGAGGCAGGTTGAAGAAACTACTTAAACTGAGCCATCTCAAGAAAACCTAAGCTAACGATGGGGGAGAGGCTTTGGCGACATGCTGGTCTGGACTGTCTAAAGTGAGAAGTAGCCGGGGGGGGGCGCCTACTTCGAAGAGCAGTGGGAAGCCACATGACATCCGCTGACGGTTCGGGGTACCCCAGTCTGATAATGAGTAAGAGGCGCTGGTGTCGGTTCTAACTGTTAAGAATGAGGGCGCAAGTAGTCTCTGCATCTCAACTCTTATGCGAAATAGAGAGAGGTCGACTACGAGGTGGACAGTCGGGGAAGCTCGAGGGGAGACGTAAGGAAATCCTCGTCCCGTGAGGCTCGCTCACCTAGCTGCGCAAGGGAGGCACTCTTTAATGCACTTCTGACCAAGGCGTGGGGTAGTTCGGTGACGAAAAGAAAATCGGCACCTACGTGGTGCGTATGGCCGTCTACGCTTCAAAAAAAAATTCTGGGATCGAGACAAGAAGTAAAAGACTACTCGCCTCGACACAATATCTCTAGAAGGTCGTAGGCCCCGTTCAAAAATATCATCTGCTCAAAGGCGAAAGGAATTGCATGCACACACTACAGGCCGCAGGAACAATCCAAGGCTGCGAAACGAGTGCGGTCGGGGATCTATTAAGGTGTTAGAAAGGGGCCTTCCTCAAGCCTGTAGGGTGCCCTCTGGAGAGAGGTCGTGGTGAAAGAGGAGAGAAAATCCATGGAAATTTCTCTCGGGGAGCGCAAAAACAGTCGTTAGACGGTCGAGGCGGAGAGTGCGTCGCGCAAGTGAGTCTTGAAGAGATAGACTTGCAAACGGAGTGTGAAAGAAGGATTGGGTTCAAGGCCAAGGAGGAAATGGAGATGATGGTCAGCCCGCGCTCGGAACTTTTAAGAAACAACCTGCGATCAGGAGACCTATTCCGAGGAAAAAGAGGGGGTCTTCGAACTAGGATAGTCCTAGGGGAAGATTTTCACTAAGAAGGAGGACGCACGATTAGGTCGGCGGATCACTAAAGCCTCGCGCGACTTCAGGCCGGCTGGACTGCAAAGGGGGGGGAAAAAGGGCATACAATAAAAAATTTGAAAGACTTGGGAGAGAGCGGTGGACCATGGCGGGCTTCTCTAACTTCTTCCTCCCAAGCAAAGGGCCCTCCGCCTTAGGGGACAGGGTGTAAGAGTGGTAGAGTAGAGACTCAGTAAGGATACCTGTCCATGGCTTAGAATTATTAATCCTCTCGGTCTGGGCACAAACAAGAAAAAGACACGGTCCGCGCCTCTGAGTTCATACGGGCCCCCACTGAATAGGAGGGGAACCCATGTCCGTACAGCCTAGTCAAGACGACCACAGCACAAGTTGAAGAGATCTAATTCCAACGGAAAAAAATTGGCTCCGTCTCATTCGGGTAAATGGAAAGACTCCTCGGGGAAAACTCTCTCATGGCCACGGCCAGAGGAGAAGGGTGTCGTCAAAAAAAGAGCAACCCCGGGGTCTATTTAAACTGACTTGGAAACGAGATGATCTTCCGGAAGAAAGAAGGGGGAAAAACACGGAAGCGTCATCGCGATAACTGAAAAAAGGGGCGCGAGGCGCGCCGCGAAAATATAAGCAAGTAGAGGACCCGACTGGGTAAGACCGAAACAGAAAGGAAGAAAGAGAAAATGACACCAAGACTCGGGTAGAGGATCCCAACCGGAGGCCCGATCAGCCGGCGATTACATTTGGCTCAGGGCCCGCTCAGCAAGGCATCTGGAAGGAAAAAGGAGCTAAAAAAAGTCCAAAATGCGATCGGAATTAAAACGACAACATCGCGGCGCCTCGTCTGGGCTGGAGAAAGGAAAGTGGACGGCCCGGGCCGATACAGTCGCGCCGACATAAAAATTCAGGAGTAGTTCTCCTCCGATAAGGGGAAGTCTAAGCGCATTTAAAACCCAGAGTCGCAAACAAAACAAGAGACCTGAGAAAAAAAAAGGTAAGCTATAAATTAAGAAGGGGGCACTTCGCAGGCCGGGAAAATCAGTCCTCCGCTACGTGACATCTCGTGTCTTACGCAAGGGTACCCTTAGAATGCAGATACATGAGTCGAAGCCATATCTCTTTCAGGTTGATCAACACAGAAAAGAAAGGTGTGGTAATCGGATTTTTCGCCAGTGACTTAAGTGGGGTAAAATGAACATCGCCGGAATAATAAAGGAACAGGGGGGCTACTCGGTGAAAGACAACGGGATCGGGGGAGGAGGGGACATGAATCCTAGAACTCAAAACAATATTCTACAAGAGGAAAATAGCGAGAAGAGAGGAGAGGCGAACCCAGGATGCGACCACGATGGGGAATCCATTAACATATGACTGGCCCCTTAATGACTCTTCCAGTCGTCAATAGAAGAAGACGCGTGATCGTCTGGGACTGACTTCTATCAAGTTACTCGCGCCGTATTCAGGGGGTATCGAAGAAGTAGAAAGCGGGTCAAGGAGTCAAGCGGAGTGTCCAGAGAAGGGGACACTACCTAACTATAGTAGAGAGCGAAGTGGCCAAGACGTACTTCCTTTGACCACCGTAACAAGGAAGGCGAATCCGTGAAAAAAGTTATCGGAATTTCAAACTATCTGCTAATTTGAAAAAAGGGGATCCCCATGGTCTCTGCGGTTCGAAAAAGGGATACCGCACGGGGAAGTGTGCGGTGCCTTTTCAAGGTAAGAGGAGTCCGAAGAAGAGAGCAGCGTCAAAAGAACAGAGCTCGCTCGCGTTCCGCGGGCACTGGTCTAGCGGCCAGTCGCGGTGCGAGCGTCGGGTCGATCAAGGGAATGGCTGAGAAAAAAAGCGAACTCGCCGCCTTGCCGAAAAAGGCGGGCCTCGCTGGTCTGGCGGGGGAATTACGGAAGCCTTTCTGAGGCTATCGATTAAGAGGCCGTTTTCCGGGGAAATACCGACGTCGCGTGAACACGTCGCTCTGTCATGCAATCCTGCTAAACCGGTGGAGGGAAGTCTAAGGGGAAGAAACGCGTGTCAAAGATTTGAGGGGAACGCTAAAAGACACATCAGGAGGGGGGAAAGTAAGAATCGTCAAGGGGTCTATACCCAGCGAACATGGGCTAATCGAGGCGATCGGAAAGAGGATGGTATCGAGGAAAGAGGGGTGATCTACCATCAAACTGGTTCAAAATCTACCAACAGCCTTCAGGAGGGGGCGCGGGTCAAGACGGGAAGAAAGAAGAAAATTCAATACCGCAGAATGGACTCGGTGCTAAAGTACATGGCGTCGCGCTGCAGAAACTAGCTGCGCGATGCGGTAAGAAGGAGAAAAAAGGAAAGTGCCGAGTGAAAGGGATCTTCTTTTTCTCGTAAATAGGCGCTGCATTCAAAGATAAACCGAGGGGGAAGAATCGAAAATAAGAAACTCGCTAGGGACTGTCAGGAGTAGGAACCTTTTATCGCTTCTCAGAATGGGAAGGGGAGGGAGTAGATGGCGAAAGCAGAAGAAAAATCGAAGAGGGTCACCTTGGAAGATCGTAACGCTGCTGGGAAGGAGGAGGAGCCGTCGCTCGAGCGGAGATGTCAGACGATTACTCGACGGTCAACTTCTGAAAAAAGGGAAGACTACTCTTCTATCCTATCTGAGGTGGGGGAGAGGGGACGAAAAGATCATGATATAAAACAAAAAACACTGAGAAGGAACGTCAAAAACGAGAGAACCTCTCCCCACAAGAATGGATAGAGAGGCGCTACGTGGGAGAAAAGCGATAGGAGGGAGAAACTCCCCTTCTAGTGGGAGGGCCTCTTCTTGAAAAGGAGCAGCTACTGAAAGACGAGAAGAAGAAACCGCCGAAACAGGTGCGTTGACGGCGGATCTTCCATGCCGAGAGCGTTCTCTCTGCTCTAGCCATCGACGCCCGCGCAACCCGAGGAAGGGCTATAAACGGAGCGCCCCTCATTCACCATAAAAGGAGTCAGGTATGGGGAGGGTGCTTATCATCTTTGAGCAGGGAGAAAAAAGACGTTCCAGCGATAGAGTCATCTAAAGACATACAGCATTGTGAGTTTATGCTCTCTCGGGGAGGAACTCTTTTAAGCCTGCAACGAAAAAGGAGAAATAGAGACCGAGGAAATGCGGAACGGAACTTGTCGGTGAGGGAAGGATTGAACCAGCGGTACCAAAGAGCCGATGTGGGTCAAACTCCTCGTTGTATGGGGAATCACTATAAAAGGAGAAAAGTAGTGACGAGAGACTTGACTGATTCGATGTAAAAATGGGCCATAGGAAGGGGACGATGATGCGGACGAAAAGATAGGGTAAGTCGGCAATCTAAATTGGGAAGGACATAGACAGAGTCGCGCCGGCGCGGCACACGGCGCAAAGGCAGTCAGGACTACGCGAGGAGAAAACTCCAAAGAGGGGGTCACTCAATCTAAATCGGTCCCACTACTAAGCAAGAGACGAACGGAGAATGATACGCATTAAAAGCGGCAATACTCCACCTTCCCAGAGAAACGTGGGGGGAGAAAGAGGGCGAGGCTCGGGAAAGGGGAGATCCTTCTCATAAAACTCTTATAAAAAAAACTATTATCAAAGTTGCACGAGAAAAGGAGAGGGATAGTCTAGGTATTTGACGATGCTCTCTAAGATTGAGAAAGACTCTCCAAACTAGGTGAGAAGGGGACAGAGAAAAGGGCATAATCCCCCTTGATACTACTGTCTTCACATGAAGGGGTCTACGTTTGCCCATGGCTCTACGCGCTGTGGCACCGGCTCGATCGCGGTTTCGCGAGAGCAAGAGTGGGAAATCCCAGTTCTCGCGTTCAACCTCTTGAGATCAGGATAACTACAGCCTGGGCGGTCGTGTTCTCTCGTAGCGATCTTTAACGAAACGGGACCGAGTAGAAAGGGAGGAGGAGACAAATGAAGACGGCAGGAAGGGGAAAATCGAATTAACGAAATAGAGACGCAATAGGTAGGTCGAATGAGAAAGGAGGAAAGACCTGTGCGAAGATGGTTCATTATCAGCGTTGCAAGTACGGAGACGACGTGAATCGTTGACCAAAATCGAGGGAGTATAGAATGCGATCATGGAGGGAAAAGGACGTGTAGGGTGGAAAAGACTAAGTCAAATTAGTTCTGACTAAAAAGATTGGGTAGGAAACCGAGAGACCATGACGGTGAGAGGAAGGGAAAATGGTCAGGAGACCACTTCCACTATTTGAAAACGGACCATCCCGCGAAAGGGGTGGAGAGGGGGAAAAGCAGCAGCCAGGCTAGGACCTTATAGAACGGAAAAAATGGAGTCAGGAAAAGAAAGAAGAAAAACGTATAAATCGACTTAGAGGGAGGGTCTTCCTTGTCTCCGCTTAGCGCGTATCAGATCAAGGAGGTAGAGGTCGGTGTTAGGAAGAGGAGCGTCGTAGCGCACTTCATGTAATCGAGTCAGAGCCCTCAGACGATAGACCTCGCTAAGCTTGTGGAGATAGGAGGAGGGCGACGTACTGGATCTGGCTCCGTACCACGTTCCTTCAGAGCCGACCAAGAAGGAGAAAAGAAAACAAGGAGGACTCAGGCGACTCCGAGAGCCTAGTTTACTTTAAGTATGGACAGGGTGACGGGGACACCACGCGTGGGCCTTCTTGGAAGGTTTGAAAAAGGCGCACATGAGGAAGAGAAAGGGAAGGACGGCTCTGCATAAGCGGGAAGGAAACCGCTGCGGGAGGAATGAGGATCGTCAGTACCCTGTCGGAGCAAGAGATGCCGCAATTCTCATACCCTGAATAGTGGACACTTCGATCTCATCCTCTACATTATGTACGCTCGAAAAAGGGGCGAGGTTGTGTCGACCTTGGGAAGGTGAACGAGAACTACCGTTCCACACCCTCGGTGAACGATAATAATCTCGGTTCCACGGGAAAATCGCCGTGAAGGGAAGCGCAGCCGGAACCTTGGGAGAAAACACCGAGCCGAGGTGTGGTCGTCGATGATGGCCAGACTCAAAAATTCTCTAACGAAGGATTTGTTCAGGGGGGGAAGTAAAGGAACTGGGTGCGCTCGTCTTGTTTGAAGGTCAGAGGGTCGGACATGGGTTCGAAAATAATGGACTCAAGAAAGGGATGGGATCTTGGTTTCACTAACTTCTTACAGGGGAAAGTTCCAGAGGAAGGGAAGTTGACCATTTTCTGAGGGGCACGAAGGACGACAGCATAAAGGCGAGAGACACTTAGAACAATTATCCTATTAGAAGCGGAAAAAAGCGGACCCCGGTTACCGATTTTGGGGAAGACCGAAAGGATGAATGAATAAAACGGTGCGAACTCCAGGTTCTACCTAAACCGCCAGTCGCAAATAGCCAGCGGACCTCGTCGGTAGGCAAGATTCGACTGAGTGGCAACAGGATAAACCATACAGGCCTAAGTGGACCCGAGGTCAGGTGCGGAAAAAATAGCCGGACAACGTCTTCGTTCCGCATGGTCTACGTGAAGATTAACCATCCGGTCAAAATGGTTGGGAGCCTAAACCATCGACCCTCGGAAAGGAGACGAGTTGTAGGTAGGATTCGCCGGGCGGTCGAAAAAAAGCAAGTTTTCTCTTCCTGGGACCATATACCACCGTGAAACATCTGCACTTTGAACGGGATCGCAGGACACACTTCTCAGCCATCAAGGGGAAGGCCTAGAACACGTACGGTGGAACAAGGGGAACCTTGACCTGGACGGTCTACTTACACTAACTCCTAGGAAATCCGAAGGGGAGAATCTTCAAACGCAATGGTAAGCACTGCCCAAAAAAAGCCACCCGCTGCCTCGAGAAGTGAACTTGTCCTCCTATTTGAATTCTCCTCTCTCGGTTGATTTTATCAACAGTACTTAGGACGGGAGGAAAAAAGAGCCTCTACTTACGTTTCCTCCCTTAGAGAAAAGGAATTGTTTGTCGGCGGACTTGATAATGGTAGGCTTAAGCGCGACAAAAAAAAAGAAAAGACAGGGAATCCTAGTCGTCCAACCAGCCCCCTTCTCGTGAGATTTGCTGTTCGGCCAGCAGCGCTTAAACGCCTGGGGTCCCGATACGATGGTTCACACGAGGCTCTTGTCCGCGAGCCGCCACCCTCACTTACTTTCCAAGCCTGAAGGAACGACTAGCACGCCACCTTAGGCTACCTCGATGCCATGGGGAACGAGAGCTATTTCGGCTCTCAATTTACGGATCCTTGAATTCAATCCAGGGAAATCGTAGAATTGGACGGGGGGGGGCACCTAAACCATCTTCTTCTCTCCTTTTCCCTCATCAAGGCAAATACTCGCTGGAACGTGTGCCTTACAGCCGGTGCATTTTCTGAGAACCCAAGAAGCGGTAGCAGCTTAGCCATGTTTCCCTAAAAAGAAAGGTCCGCCAGCACACCAGGGACTCGAAACTTCCTAGAAAAATCTGACGCCCCTGGAGAAAGCGGAGCGTTCGTCGTGTCACCGTCCCAGCTGATTCAACAGTCTCAACCATAAAAAAAGATTAAGGTAGAAAGAAGGGACTCTTAATCCGTATCATGGGGGGGAAGAAGAGACGATATAAGTAGAAACGTAGTTCCCGCCATTTTTCATAGTCCGGGGGACTTTGGCGACGGAGGATGGAGGCGACCAACGGATACGAAACACCTACGTTTGCGCCTACATGTCCGCAATACTTCAAACCAGGGAAAGGCGATCAGGAGGACGGTGGGACCCCTAGCGACCTGCGGGACGAGAAGCTGGTGGAGGGGAAGCCGGCTCGCGCAAAACCTATTGACTCTGAGAAGGTGGGACAACGCTATGAAAAATTCGGTAAGAGGGAGAGACCTTGACCTGGTGGGTTCTCGCAGTCATTGGAAGGCCGGGGAAAAAGGGAGAGGGCGCAGCAAGGTTGGATTTCCGCGAGAAAAAGAGACAATGGGGGCTCAAGGTAAGAACTTTTACTAGTCGTAACCGGAAAGGAAGACCTGGCTGCGCAAAACAAATCGAACACCAAGTGAGAGGTTTGTAGTCTCACGTTAGACTGCTCGGAGGAGGCTCCTTCACTTAAACTCTCATAAGACGGGGAGCCAGAAAAGAAGTAGGATCGACCGTAGAGGCTCTATGCACGACAACCTAAATGACAAGTGGGGTCTCCACTCTGGAGGACTCGGAGGAAAAAATAGAAGGGGGCTGCCGGATTCTCTCGCTTTTGGAGACCGTGGCAGGAAATAGAAGAGGAGGTTGCAGCCTCGCTATTCGGGGGTGAGGTTGTTCCCACACTATGACAAGAAAGGGTCCATTAGAAATAGGGTCTCTCATCCCTCCTTCCGTCCCGCAGGCATCTGCTCGAGGAAAGGAGTCATTAAGACTCGGGTCCTTCAAACGGGGTGTCGGGGTCAAGGCAGGTAAGGAAAAGGTATCTGGAGTCCAGCGAACTTCAACGCTCAACAAGCCCCTAGAACGTGGCCCTAAACTACCACATGTCACCCCGTGCAGGGGAGGCCGAGGCGTTGTCGTAAAAATCTCAGGGCCAGCAGGGCGCTGGGGACGCGGCTACCATTTACAGCAAAGAGGGAGTCGAGAGAGGTCCTCCTCAGTCGGTACGTCTTAAGGGGCGACTTCTCGTTTCAAAAAAGTGAAGAGAAGGAAGACTATTGGAACGCTGGGAAAGAATCTTTTACGGCCGTGCTTCTAATGACGTGAATCTCGACGCCGTCTCCCTCAGAAAAAAGGCTGAAAACTATCCGGAGGGGCCTTTTGGATCTTTTCCTGGGGTTTTGGGGGAGGGCAGTCTAACGCCTCCAGAACTTGCTCCGTCAAGCGAGAGGTTCTCCGGGGAAAAGGCTCCGTCCGCGTGGAACACAAGCAAAAGAAGAAATGTGTCACGCGCATCCGGACGACGGGCCAGTGGAAAGGAGAATTTCTCCAAAAGAAACACTATCTCGGATAGAAAGGAAAGGAGGGGGGGACCCGGGAAGAAAAAATCCTAAAGCCGAACAAGTCTGGCAAATTCCGCTATATAAAAAAAGTCCACCCAGAAACAACTTGGGCTCAAGGGGGCTATTTATGGTAGGGAGATCTGCGTCCTCCGCATGGCAAAGTTCAGCCGTTTTTTCAAAACAAGAGTGAACGGCTGGAGTAGATAGGGACTTCATTTGGACCATGAAGAGATAGGTTCAACGAAGGAACGTACACAAGTCAGAGAAAACCGCCAAGGGAGCGGGGAAGGGGGGGCATGGCGAGAGATCGTCCACTAACAGAGATCGGCTGTGAAAGGCACGAAAGCGGCAAGAAACTTTACGCAAAGACCAGAAATCCTAGACGAGGGAGAATCGGACGGGGAAAGAAGCCAAAGTCCTTCCATATCAGCTAATGGGTCGAAAACAAAGGACCGCTACATCAGCAAAGGGAGAGTGGTCCGGCATCGGCTCGCTTCAAAAAATCGGTCCGAGGAAACCGTCTTCGAAACGGAGGGGGGAGGGGAAGAAAAGTGGGGAAACTGCCAATCCGAAGAGAACGAAGGAAAGGAGAGGCACGACGGAGTTCAGCAGGTCTACTCGATGAAAAGGGCTCGAAAAGTCAAAACTAATATCCACGACCCTAACAAAAAAGAAGAAATTCCTGTCTGAGGGCCGGCGACAAGCTGGGAAAAAATGAAGCAGCTAAGTCGATAAGGAGGTGGCCTGGAGAGAAGACCTCAGGAAAGGGGGAGAGATCCGTCGCGCTTATTCACTGGTTAGGGTAAGAGGGCGTGTTTAGAAGGACACGTGGAAGGAGGTAGAGAGAACGCACGTTCATCAAACTCACCACGGAAGGGGGTTCAAGACTTTTAACCTGGGTATAGGAGGAAAGGCTCAAAGATAAGGAACCAAGGAGAAGCAAGGAAAATCGACAAGATCGAGAGGATCGATCAAAGAGATGCGCGTGACTGAACGTGAAGGGATCGGGCTGACTTTATGCGAACCCAAGAGAAGAACTCTTCAAAAAAAAAAAAAAAAAAAAAAAAAAAAAAAAATAACACAAAAAAAAGACAAAAAAAAAACAAAAAAAAAAAAAAAAAAAAAAAGGGGGGATCGGTGAATTCGCCTCGCCTTAAAATCGGGCATCTTCGTCCTACTCGTCGAGTAGTAATGACGCGCCCGTCTGCATGTGGACTGACGAAAAATGTACCGCGTTCTTCACGCTCCGCAGGCCGGCGAGTCGCAGGAAAAGAAAGAAGGGGAGAGCGAGCGAATGGCCAGCGGAATGGCCAAGAGATCTGAGAAACGGAAGAGAGAGCGGGGGCCACAAGAAAGAAATGTAAACCCAAGTAACGAAGTGAGATAGCCCCAGGGGATCGGTTCGATTGTCCATACCCGCCCGTAGGGGGCGGGAGGCATGTCAAACTCGGCTTCACAGGCAGAACTACGGAATACTACAATGACCCTCGACAAGAAAGGGGAAGGGGGGCACCGCGAAGATAGCGGCGCGGCTTCGTCAGAGGCAAAGGATGCGCAGGATGAATAGAACCCTCTACGCGCTCTGACAAAAACTTCGACTCTCTCAATGTAGGTGGGCAGTCGGCCGCCTGGATGAAAGAGAAGATTCCGCAGCTATGAAAGGGTTCGGGGGAAGAAAAAGGAGATGGAGTGACCAGAGCTGCGCAGACTCAAGTCTTGTTGGCAAAGCTGGAAAGGAAGGGGAGCCCGAGGGGGGGGGAAGTCGCCGAAGAACTCTGTGCGGTTTGCTCAAAAGGCGCCGACTTAAATAGTCAGGGGCGTCCTCAGTCTTACGAATTGCATCAGAATCTAAATCGATGAAAGAGAGCACGAAAAGAGGAGGGTAATCGAGGGACGAGTTCCCAGAAACGGCACACTCGGCGGAAAAAAAAAGAAGGCTAATTACGTGGTCCAAGTCAACCGTTCCAAGATACCGTTACGCGGCATGGGAATTGTTCGGGCTCGGCCGATAAGTTAAAAATTGAAAAAGCAAGAAACCTCAATAAATCTCCCACTAAAAACAAGGAAAGGCCGGATTGGGAGGGAGCTGCTAGAGGGTATCGCACGAAAGACCGGGCTCACCGCGGAGAGAGCATCCTCACCTCGCTCGGGCTGATCTCAGATTTCAGAGGGAAAAAATTTATCGCTGTATAAGAGGAAGGCGGCAGGGGGAGGCGAGAGAGAGATCGAGCACCGTGGATTAGATCTCATCTTATAAAAAAACAAACCGGGTCGGCTGTGCGAAGGAGCCGTCGCTCGCTCTTATATTAATACGAGACCAAGCCGTCCTCGAGAGTAAAAGATACTAATCCACTTAAAAGGAAGCCCAGGAGCGAATGGGGCCAGGGTGCTACTGCTCATAAACGTGGAGTATGAAAGATATGATGAGGAATGATGCCGTCGAGCACCTCGCCCATCACCGCTCCTGGAGAGGTCAAAAAAAAAATGAATCCTCGGAAGAGGAGACGACGCGCCTCGAGGGAGGAATGGCGGACCATCTCTATCGGCGGCTCCGGACGCCACTGCGGACTGTCCCGGAGAGATAGGAAGGCAAAGGTGATCGAGACATTCGATGAAAGGATACGCCAAAAAAAAGGAAAAGAAAGAAAGTTCTCCCTCGACAAGCCGCGCCAACGAAGCGAGTGAGAGGTGAGATTCTAAGTTTAATCTGAACTCAGAGGGGTTCAGTATCTCACCTAAGTCGATCAGCGAAACGAAAAAATACCTGCGGTACTTTTCTCTGGGGTCCTAGGGGGCGGCGCAGCTCGGTGAGACGAGAACCCACTTATAACCTCAGGTCCAACGGTGGAA
>Ga0179593_1740552_pt1 | contig 23318 bp, 40 predicted proteins | sample CZODoug2_1_08_16_FD_185931 | JGI IMG/M metagenome (GOLD analysis project Ga0179593, IMG submission 185931) | Vadose zone soil fungal communities from Angelo Coast Range Reserve, California, USA - CZODoug2_1_08_16fungal (PacBio error correction) | ecosystem: Environmental > Terrestrial > Soil >...
CAACCACATCTGTGGCCACGAGGGCTGCCATCAAAAGGTTAAGTGGCCATTTGAAAGAGCAGGCAAGTGATGAAGAAAAACTTCCTTCAACAGAAGACAGCACCTGGTGCTCCACCAGGAGCTCCTGAAAAACCAAACTCCTGGCAATGGTGAAGAAGACATGAAAAAAAGGTTTTTCAGAGGAGGGGAAGACTGAAGCGGGAAGACATAAAACCATGAAGGGGGAAGAAAATGCCCATCCTCCCGGGGGGAGGTCCGCGACAGAAAAAGGAAAAGATGATGGGAAAAAGGAGAGTGAATTCAAGGTTGTGGATGGGGAGGATTTAGATGAAGAACGTTTCTTTCACGGCGGGCCACTGGTACAGCTTACGTTAAAAAAGTGCTAGAGGAAGAAACAATTCAGAGGGGGAATGGATCATTATTGGAGGGAGGCATTGAACAAAAATTTCACAAATTAGAAACATCCACCTGAAAAGGAAAAAGGAGGTCACTGAATCCCCCATCAAATGGGGAAGTGTCCTCTGGAATGTACCAACACGAAGCACATAGCAGAACCTGCTGTGACTGGGGCAAAGGAACCCATGCAAGGTAAAACTGGCTGGGCACCTCCATCACGGAATGCAAGGACTTCAACTCCAGCATCACCACCAACACATCAAACATGGGGGCTGCTTCAGAGAACGCGACAGGTGGGGATTTCGGGGTATATTTTTGTTTCTGGGGAGAAGGTAATGGGGAAGGAAACATTATTCGTATAGTGCATAATAATATAGACATGTGAAAAAGACACTCTGAGGAAAAACCATTGTCTGCCTAAGGGGGCACGGGGGGGGAAAAAATCCTGGGGTAAAAAAAATTCATGAGATTGGGTTGCCTGTGAAAATTCTTAGACTTCATTCAGGAGGTGGGGGGTGGGTTTGGAGGAAACCCACGACGCCACAGGCACAGTTTTGAAAAGTGGGGGGGCTGGTCAAAGACCTTCCACTTCTTTTGTTTGCCATGTTCAGGCCCTTTTGCCAAAGCAAAGCTGCTCAATTTGTAGAGAATAGCCGGGAAGTGGCAGTGGACTGGGTCCTCAACAAAGGGGGGGTGAGGCTAAAAATTTTTCCTGGGGGGGGGCTAGGGTGGGAGGGCAGAAAAAGAAAGGAAAACCATTCAAAAGAGAATCCTTTGTCAGTGTACTCACTTGAAAGAGTGTGCCAAGGGTCCTTGGAAGGGGGGAATGGGGGAGGGAAGTGAACTGAACACCATGCTCCAGACACCTGTGGAAAAGGAAATAATAGATCTGTCTGGCGTGGGGGGGAATGATCAATCCCCATGGGGGGTCCTGTTAGGTGAAAAGGTTGGCATGGGGGGGGAAGGCACGTACGTTCCTCCAACATTTGGGAGTACGGGGCCCTTTGAGAAAAGGTATTCCAAGGGGTGATTCTTTTGGCACTATCAGACCAACGCTGTCGCTCTGGGGGGGGAACCTCTGTGTGCCAAAAGGGGGCAAGGCCATGAGGTGTTCCGGACGCTCCATTGCAATAAACAGATTAGCCAAAGTAGAATTCGTGGAAGGTCTCAAGCGCGTCAGTTGCTGGTAGGGGGGGAAATGGTCTAAGTCACTAGGAAAAAACAATAAAGAGAGTCAGACATGGCAGTGGGAATTACGGAGGACAACCAATGGGCAAGGCAATGTGACCAGAGGACATGGAAAATGCTTGAAACAGAAGCTCATCTGGGCAGAGGCAAGGGGTCAAAAAGGAACCAGCTTCAGCTGGGTGAGACCAATATTAAAAAAAAGGGGGTTCAAAAAGGGGCCTGCAAAGGGCGTGTTGTAAAGGTGGACTCAGGGGAAGTTAACGGGTTGGGAAGGAGGCATACTGCAAACTGAAGCAAGGGGGACATTTCTAAAGGTCCAGCCAGGGGGGAACGGTGGCTGGAGGGTCTTTAAGAAAAACTCAGAAGGGAGGGGGGGGTCCGAACATTCGGTGGTTAGAAGTTTCAGGAAGAAGACCTTCACTAAAGGCCCTTAACAGGGGTGTAAGAATGAAGGAGATTTTCAAAAGGGGAATCGCATGTGTGGGAAATGGAGGGTCTTATGACCAGTAAGTTGTTTTAGGAGGTGACTCGAAAGGGCATGTAGGGGGTCCTCAAGCCCCCTCAGGTCAATACATGGGGATGGCAAATGAATGCGGAGGGCCATGTTAACAGTCCATAGTATCTGGAAGGGGACCAGGGACATCAACATCATTGCACGGGAAGTTTCATTAGCAAACCCAGTGCACCTAAGTAGTGGCTATGGAAGCCCTTCTTAGACGCTCTCAACAGGGAGTCGGAAAAAGGGTCCGACGTGGAGCGAATGTACATCGCAGTGGAATAGGGAAGGGACTGCTCATTCCGTTTGAAGCAATGCGAAAAATGAGGAACTGTACTGTCCCATGATTGAAGCATCATGTCAATAGAAGAGCACCGGCAGGGGGGAGAAACAAAGGGACCTGGGGCAGCGAACCACTTGTGTCCACGGGTAAGACAAGCCAGAAAAAGGCCTGACTGCCCGGTGACCATAGGTCAAGGGAAACATGGTGGGGGAATTTGTTGAGTGAATGTAGGACATGGAAAGTTCATCCACTGCATGAGCCAGAGGATTTGTTTGCAAGGGCCTCCAAGAACCATGGAAAGAGGGGGGAAATTAGAAGTCAGGGAGGAATATATTCCATCAGAACCAGTATTTAGGAAGAAAAGAAGCCACCACCGCGAGGTGCCTTTCGAGGAAAAGGGGGGGGGAGGGGAGGGGGGGAGAGAGGGAGAGGGAGAAGAAGGGGGGAGGGGTTGGGGGAACAGAGGATGGGAGAGGGGAAGGCATGGGGGAGAGAGAGAAGTTAACGGAGAGGGGAGGGGGGAGGAGAGGGGGAGGAGGGTGGGAGCGATGAGGGAGAGGAGGTGGTGGGGGGAGGGGGGAGGGGGAGGGAGGGGGGGGGGGGGGGTGAGGGAGAGGAGTGAGAAGAGGGGGGGGGGGAGGAAGGGGGGAAAGGATGAGGGGAGGAGGGGGGATGGGGAAGGAGGACAAGAGGAGATGGGAGAGGGAGGAGGGGAGGGGGGATGAGGTGGGGGGGGGAGAAAGAATAGGGGGGAGAGGTGGAGGGGAAGAGGTGGGGGGGGGGGGGGGGAGGGTGGGAGCGAGGGGATAGGGAGGAGGGGGTCGAGAGGATGAAGAGAAGGGCGAGAAGTCAGGTGGAAGTTGGGTGTAGGCGAAGGGAGGAAAGAGGCGCGAGGGGATGGGTAGGGGAAGAGGTGGGGGGGGAGATGGAAGATGGAGGGGGGGAGGGGAGGGGGGGAGGGGGGGCTAGAGGAACAGGAGGTGGGGGGGGGAAGGTAGGGCTGGACTTATGGAAGCGCAAAAAGAATGGAGAGAGGAGGGGGGAAAGTGACGATAGGAGGGAGAGGAGGGAGAAGGAACAAGGAAAGAGGTTGAGGGAGGGAGAATGGGAAGAGAGATGAAATGCAGGTGGCGGAAGGGGAAAGGGGGGGACCGAGGGGGGGAGAGTAAGGGGGGGAGGCCGAAGGAGAGAAGGGGGGGGGAAAGGGTGGGGAGGGGGGGGGGGGGGGGAGGCGGAGGGATGCTAAGGAGGGAGTTACGAAGGTAGTGGGGGGAGAAAAGGGAAAGGTGGTGACACGGGGAGGGAGGGGGGAGTGGGGGGGAGGGGGGGACAAAAAGGAGAAGTAATATGGGAGGGGGCGAAAAAGAGGAACGAAGGGGGGAAGAGGGGGGGGGGATAGGGGGGGGGGTAAGGAGGGAAGGAGGTGGACAGGAAATAGGGGGGAAGAGAAAGGGAGGAGGGGGAGGGAGGGGGGGGGGGAGGAAGGAAGAAGAAAAGAGAAAAAGGTGGGGAGGGGGAAGGGGTGGGAAGGGGTTGGTGAGAGTGGGGGGGAGGGCGGGGGGAGGAGGTGGAGGGAGAAGTAGGGAAATGGGGGAGAGGAGAGCGGGTGAGGGAAGGTGGCGAGGTAAAATGAAGGCGGTGGGGAGAAGAGGTGTGGGGGGGGGAAGGCTTGGAGGGGGGGGGGGGGATGAGGGAGAAGGGGTGGGGGGGGGATAGGAGGAGGGAAGGAGGGAAAGGAAGGGAGGGATGAGAGGTGGGGGGGGGAGGGGGGGGGGGAGGGGGGGAGGGGGGGTAAGGAGAAGTGTGGGGGGGGGGGTGGGAAGGGGCAGCAAGGGATGGCGGTGGGTGGAGCGAGAATGGGGAAGAGAACAGGCGAGGGTGTGGGGGGGGACCGGAGGGAGGAAAAGTGGGGGGGATGGGTGTGGAAGAACGGAGGGGGGAAAAGGGAACAGGGGGGGAGGAAGGGGGGTGGGAGAGAGGAAGGGAATGGGGGTGGAGGGGGATGAGGAAAGGAAGAGAAGGGGGGGGGGAATGAGGGGGAGGGAATGGGGGGGGTAGGAAAGGGGAGAGAGGGGGTAGGGGGTTGGAAGCAGAGTGACGGGTGGGTCGGGGAGACCGGGGGGGAGGGGGAGGGGTGGGAGGAGGGGCGGTTGAGGACAGTGGGTAAGGGGGGTGAAGAGGGAGAGAGGGGTAGAGGTGGGCTGGGGGTGGGGGGAGGCAGGATGAGTATGGGGGTGGAGGGGAGGGGGGGAGAGGGGTGTGAATAAAAAGATGGGAAAGGCGGGAAATGGTAAGGGGGGTGGGGTCGGAGGGGGTGGTGAAAGGATGGGGGGGGGGGAGAGACGGTGACAGGAGGTTGAGACAGAGGGGAGAGTGGAGGGAAGGGGGATCGGAAAGGAGTAGGAGGGAGGGGAGGAAGGGGGGGGGGAGTGGGGAGGGGTAGGAAGGAAGGAAAGTGGGAGGAGAGAGGAGTAAAGAGAGAAAAGGGGGGGGGGAGAAGGAAGATGAAAAAGGAGGAGCTAAGGGGAGCGGAGCAGTGAAAGAAGAAGAAAGGGGAGGGATGACATAGGGAGGGGGGGGGGGGAGAGGTAGGAGAAGCAGAGGGGGGGGAGGGAGGGGAAGGGGAGAGAGTGGCAATGGCGGTGGGTGGGAGGGAAGCTCAAGAGAGTGGGGAGCGGGGAAGAGAGAAGGGGAGGGAAAGGAGGATGGGTGGTGAAGAAGAGCGAAAGGAGGGAGAGGATGGACGAAGGGGGAGCACGAGGGTAGGATGGGTGGTGGTAAGAGGGGAGGATGTGGGGATAAAGGAGGGGGGGGGGGGAGGTAGTGTAAGGGGAAGGCGGAGAGGGGAGAGGGGGGGGAGGGGCGAGAAAGGATGGAAGGGGGGGGAAAAGGAATGGGAAGGGGGTGGGTTGAGGAGAGGGAGGGAGGGGGGGAAAGACGGGTGGAGGCGGGGGAGGGGGGAGTAACGGGGGGGGGGGGGGGGAGAGTGGGGGGGGGAGGGCTGGGGCGGGGGGGGGACAGCCCAAGGGGAAAAGGGTCGTAGTAATTGAAGGAGGTTGTGAGTAGAGGGAGGGGATGGGGGGAGAAGGCGGTGGTGGAGAGAAGGAGAGGGGTAGGATGGAGGGGGAAGGGGGGGGGAGGAAAGCGAAGGGGAAGAAGTGCGGATGGGGAGGGGGGGGAGTTTGGGGCGAGGTGGGAAGAGAAGAAAAACGGGGGAGGGGGGAGTGAAAGGGGGATGGAATGGGGAAATAAAGAAAAAAGCGAGGGTGGGGGGGGGGGATGGGGGGAGAGGAAGGGGGAGCGAGGGGGTGAATGGTAAAACACGAAAAGAGGTAGAAGAAAAATAAAAGTAATGGGGGGTGCTTGCCCCTCTTGGGGGGGGTCTGCCCCTCTGACGCGGGCTTTTCTCTAGGGGTTTTCCCCTTAGCATACGCGTTCTAGGGGGGGAAAAGCCTTGGGGGTCCTGAGAATGGGGACAGGCCTGGCGGTCTCCACCTTTTTGAATGACAAGGGTCACTGCGGAATGGTAATGACTCTAAGAGAAAAGAAGAGTGATAGAGGAAAGGGCCCACCTCCCAGCAAATGGCAGGGAGCGATTGCTCACAAAGTGAAAGAATTCACTGCAAAGGGGGAGAAAGCCTTTTGATGCAGGAGAACGACACCAATGGGTCGACTCACGAGATTCACTGTGACCGGAGATGGCAGGCTAATGTAAAAAAATCGAGTATAAAAGTATGGATATTGACCAGTACGCAGCTATGGTACGGAGTGAGGGGGAAAAACCCCAGATTCTGCAAGTAACAATCCCACCATTAATGCCGGTGGCATACCAAAATCAACTCACACACAGGGGAATTGATTTCATGAGAGGAACAGATGCATATTCATGTTTTTCACGAGCATGGGTGGGGGATGTCCCATTGGAATTGGGGGGGGGTTGGGATCTCCATGTAGGGGACCATGTTAATGCGCAGGGGAATGTTTCCAAGAATCGGGTAGTGGGACCACCAGCTTACAGCGGAATAAATAGTTGAGAACTTCACCTACAAAAGAACAGTGGATAGGACGAAGGTTGAAAGCTCTTCATCTGTAGACAAAGTCGGGAGAGATGCATCTTGTGGCAAATTGCATAAATGCAACAAAAATTTTAAGGGGAATCTAATAAAAGGGGGAGACAAAGGGGGGGAGGTCATCACCCACAAAGTAATGGGGAGTGATCGGCATTGGTAATACTTACAGAAAACCTCACAATCTGAAACTTGACCAATGCTGGTGGAAAAAAGTTAAGTGGGCTAACGGTGTTAAAAGAGACCTATCCAGGTGTTATTATGAAGCCTCTTGTTTTGGCCCCCTTGAGAGGTACCTTAAGGGAAACAATAAAGGGGCGCCTAATTAGAAAAACGGGCATCGTGGAAAAGGAAGCCAGCACCGCGGGATGTGTTGGGGGGGGAGGGGGGCGCGGGGGGGGGGGAAGAGAAATCTTGGCAACACTCTTGATTGTCGGAGGCCTCCCATGTAGGGGTAAATGCTGGATGGGGGAGGGGGGGTATGTCTATGGACTGGCAGTTGGGTGACAGATGGAATGATACATCCTCACGTGTTCTGTGGGGGGGACGTGTTGGGTGGGGAATGTTTCGTTTGGGTAACAATCCTGGGGGTAGGGGCCTCGGATCAGAAAACTCTCCTGCTTTGGAAATTCAGTGGGGGCAAAAAAGCAAAACGGAAGACCTGTCCAAAAGATTGACATAGGGATCTTCAGAACTCCATCCATAAAAGGATTTCTGCTCAAGGGGGGACTGCCACAAGTCCTCAAAGGGGGAGAGACTCAACCCATGGGGGTGGGCATTTGAAAAAGGTGCCTGGTTTGCGGGGGTGATGGAAAAAAAAACAGGGAAGTCTTCCACCGCAAAAACCACCATGGTGGGGGGCATGTCTGTGGAGGGAGAAAAAAACTGGACCCGAGTGTGGGTGGCAGAGCAGGGAAACAGGGGGGGTCGGCGTGGTTGACGAGGGAGGTGTCATCAGAAAGTGGGGGCAATGTGTTATGCACGGGCCTGGGAAAAGGAAGTGATGGATTTTCCATTAGGGGGACAGAGGTTGTGTGAAAACAACAACGGAGAGGAGCTAGAGATTCACACAAATCGGCCACTAGGCATCCCCCAGCCCTCACCATTTTGAAAGTCATCACAATCATGGGGACACAATCCCTCCACTGAGGCAACCCGCCACAGAATGGTCTCCCCAGTCGAGCTAGGAAGCCAACTCTGGTCCAAGGAAAACGACATGCACCCAAGGGGGGTTGAGAGGGGGGAAAGGTGGAAGACATGAGCAATGGGAAAAAACATCACCAAGAGACCATGCACAGTGAGAAGAAAAAAAGGGAAGAATCCACAATGTGGGAAGGCTGCTACCATTGAAGGGGCAGTAAGTGATGCAAGATGAGGGTGGAGGGGATGATGAGACTATGCAAAAGTATTGAAAAGGTTTCGTTCCATCTGGGAAAAAGAGGACGTTAGAGGAGATTGGTTCCACAAGCTCCAAAGGAAGAAAGAATGTAGACGGAGAAAACCATAGTTCACGGACACCGGAACCATGGGAGTCACAAAGAGGGTTGTTGAGGAGGTAGGGCCATTGGACCAAGGCATCGACGAAAAACCTCCAGCCCTCAAACTGTGTGAAGAAGGGCCATTCAGCACACGGTTCCCAGCCATCAGGAACGAGTTGGGGAAAAAGTGCACCCCTGAAGCATTGGAAGCCCATATAAAACTGGTACGGCTTCAGAGAACGAATCTTCGGGAGAGGGGTGTATAGTTCTAAATGATAGGGGGGCTAAAAGGAAACTGTCCTTGGTGGGGTGCCGCACCAAGGATTAGGTTTGCAGAATAAGGGGAGTCTGTCCTCTGCACCACTGGATGAAAATTTGGGGAGGGCACTGTGGCTTCCACCGAACCAGCCTTTGGGGAGATAGCAGATGTGGATGTGGCAGGAGGGTACGGTAAGTCTTCTCGACTTCCATAGGGGGTGGTTTGAGGAACCAGCCACAGTCAGGAGGGTGTTTTACATATTAGTGGAGTCCACTCTGTGTTGGGGGCGTTTCTGCCATGTGGCAAGGGGGAGCTCTTGGGGGGACCTTTTGTCGGATGAAGAACCGGCAGGTGGCAATGGTGACTTTGGGTCCATCATCCACTGGTGATTGGGAGTAGGTGAAGGCTTTAGGTCCTGAGATGGGCCTATGTGGGTCAGGGTGGGGAAGCACCATACACCAAGGTTGACTGACCACTCCATCAATAAAAAAGTCCGGGGACAACTGGAGAGGTTTGGCAGAAAAGTTGATCCAATTTGGTGGGGCTCCTTCAGGAACTGAAAAACCAGAGACACCTTTCCAATGGACTGAATAGAGTTGGCCTATTGAGATCAAAAGGTTTCTTGTGAGAAGGCAGGTTGTCCAAAAGATCATGTGGTGGGATGGGCCGTTGCAGGCACCATGTTTAAGAGACTGTTTCAAGTACACTCAGGAAAAAAAAGCTGGAGGAACTGGTCAATATAGAAAAAAGGAAGAGGGATCTGTGGGGGGGGTCTGGAAAAGGTCCATTGGGCAATGAATGGAGAGGTGGGCAGGGGACGACATTTGTTGCTAAGGACATCACCGAGCCGCTACTCTTCCTTTCTTTGGGGTTTGAGCAAGACGTCAGAAAGTGCTTTGCTAAAGGGTGTGGCCAGTGGGATGAGGCAGAACAATGGGTTTCTAGTAAGAAGAAGGTACCTTCATTGAAAGGAAGAAAGAGTTTCATCAACACGTTTTCGAGAATATGAATTTCCCCCTGGGAGGGGGGAGTTACCCCCTTTGGAGGAGAACATTCCTGCTCCTCCACTCTTGGACATCTTTCAAGACAAAGCAAGATGAACCGCTTCACAGGGGGCTCACCCAAAGAGTTGGGGGCCCTGGGAAATACTTTGCAAGGGTGGGGGAGGGGAACTTGCCTAGATTCCTGGGGGGGGGGGTAGGGCTCGCCTCTAGCCCCCCTGTCAGGAAAGCCTTGACCGGGAATTTAAAACCCATGGGGACATGTGCTGAGGGGTTCTCGAAACAGACAATTTGGGGTAAGAAAGGACAGTGATGGTCGGCAGCTGGGTCCAATCAACAATGCCCTGACACACATTTTTTTGGGGGAAATTTAAGAAGGAAAAACCACATCATGGCCATTTGGGGGGAAAGGCATGGATGGGAATACCTGCCCGTGGAAAAAGGTGGGTTTAGGGGGGGGGGCGAGGGCCATGGCTTTCACTGTGGGACCGGAAAAGTCGTTTCTATCCTCCCCTACATCAGGAGGTTGCTCTAAGACCCTGGTTATTGCCAGGAGGACAATGTGTTCGATGGTTTTCCCTTACAGAGAGGGAAGAGAACTTGCTGGGACTCCTCCCAGAAAAAGAAAATTGGCGGGTAAGGGGGGCTCCAACCAACATCTCTCACGGTCTAGTTCCCAACACTTCTTAAAATCTCTCAAACGCCCCAGACGTCTTTCTTAGGAGGATCTATCCTCCGGTCTCTTTTCAGAGAAGGGTTAAGTTCTGATCATTCCAAATTTGGGAAACAATGATGCTGGGAGAGAACAATCAAACTTTCAGGGGACGCTTGCCTGTCAAAAATGGCCAAGGGGCATAAAAAAAGACACATACGTGGGGGTGGGCGAAAACATGACAGCCAAGGGAAAAAGCTAATAAACAAATGGGGAAAAGGAATTAAGAATGCTCCCCAAAAATTGCCTGGACCCCCATGTGACCATATATGTTCAAAGGGATCAAAAACATTGGGAATTTGGGAGTGAATGACCGAAAAAGAATCCACTGAATTTTCAACCATAATTGTAGGAGTGGGGTTCAAAGATGGAACAGCGGAAATTTTATAAAGGAAAATCCGATTGAACAGGGACATTTGGTATGCGAAAGAAGACCCAAAAAGGAATTTAGGCCCATGCACTCAGCCAAAAAGAAGATTTGGCAGCAGTACAAAAGGGCAAATAGGGGAGGGGGGACATCTGAAGAGGATTTTCTTTCTGGGGGTGCCCCCTTGACTAAGAGGGATTTAGGCTGGGCACTCTTGGTTGTAACATGGCCATTCGAAGGGGGGGAAAAGGATGGGCCTTAAGAACCGTGGTGACAGGATTGCACTGCGGACACATGGGAATGAGAAGGGACTGACCTGCAGGGAGGGACGGAAGATACTGGCACAACCGACATCAATTCACGGGCAGATTGAGCATTCCCAACAAAAAAGACTGAAGTAGAATGCAGACCTGGTGAGAAGAGGTTTCAACAGGGTAGTTAAAAAAGCCAGGGATCACTGTGGAACCACTTTGATTTCACTCGGTGAACAGTGATGATCCGAAGTTGGATGCTTAGAGGCCCGCCTTCCTGATGGACCTTCAGGCCATTCAACGCTCAACCTGTTCTTCAAGGGGGGGGGGCCGTCCTCAAACCAAGAGGTCCCATACCAACATGCCTCGATCAGGACACCATTTTTATTGGAAGAAGGAAAATATACAAGAATTCTATGGGGTACGTGAGACAGTTTGGAGATGGGGGTCAGTTCAGAAGTGCCCATTCCAGGGGAAGACGCATGTGTTTTAAAAGCCAGTTCCGGGGGGGACAGGGGATTCTTAGGGATGGTCATTCCAAAAGGTTTTAGTTTTGAAAAGGTAAAACCTTCCAATCTACACCAGAAGTAACGAGGTGTATCCCGAACATATAAACTAAACCATTGAGTGGGGGACCCACCCCCCTCAAGGAAGTGCAGGGAATCTGATACAGGGGTATTCACCTGGTAAAATGGCGAAAGAAACCAAACGAAGTTTGGAAGGAAGAGAAATGGGGGGGAAACACCCCCTTTCACAGGCTGTAGCATCAAGAAAGGATTATGCTTTCGAAGTAGAAGAAAGGAAAAGGAAAAGGCAACTCACCTCTGAAGAGGGGACCAAAGGCTGGTGCTGAGACAGTCCAAGGAAAGGGTGTGTTACATCAGGTGACAAAGAGACGAAGGTAAATAGTTGGTTAAATGCAAAAGAAAAGATGGTGGGAAGAGGGCACCAAGGGAGCAAAAATTAGAGAATAGACCCCAAGGCATCGAAGATACTGAAGGGGCGGCCAGACTCTGGGTTCTGGGGGGTCTGGGTTCTGTGGGGCCTGGATTGAACTTTGAAGAGTTTCCAACTAGTATGTAAAGAGTGGGGAGGAAAAGAATGCTGTATTGTTACAAATCTTGGGGAGGTCAGTTCTCTTAAGGGGGGCAATTTCCATAGACATCACATGTTAAGGAAATTGGGAGTGGGAAACAGGTGGATTGGGTAGATTGTGAACAGACATGCAGACTGTCCTCGCCAAAAGCCTCTTCCCAGGGGGGTGGAAATTCTTTGGGCCAGTCAAGGAAGCAGTGACAAGCTAACCTCAACTGTTGGACAATAAGGGGGGTGCTTCTCAAAAATCCCATCCGCAAAAAGCTCTCAGAAAGGGTGGGACTGCCACCATAAGGGGGGCCTTCAATGTAAGCATTAACCCGAAAAAACATTTTGTGGAAGGCATTTTCGTCAGGGTGCTATTGATGTTTTAAAGAGTGCATTATAAGCACTCTCTGGCAAGACGTCACCATTGGGGAGGAGCCTTTCACCACTAAAGGTTGGCCTTTAGTCCCAGAGGGGGGGAGGTGCTGTCGCGAAGAAGGGGGGATTGTGAATCAAGGCCAATGATGTTTGATGCAAGGGAAAAAGGTTGATGGCGAATGTGCCATTATTGCAGGAGAGAGAGTCTCAAAAAAAGGGGGGAGGAGGAAAAGAAGATTTCAAAATCGGTGCCACTGAGGGCACAGCCCTACAAGGGAAGAAAGGTTGACAGTGCCAGTTGATCAACACAGCCAATGATGAATCCCTCCACTGCCGTAACAAGAAGATACAACCTTGACGTCTGTGAGAGAATTCTCTCTCCAAAGGCTGGGACAGCAAAAGAAGGGAGGGCCAAGAGGATAACAAGACATGGCTGAAAACCAAAATTGGTGTGTTCATATGAGTTGGAGGGGGGTCAAAACATCCACCAAGAAAAAAGGCCATTGAGAGAAAAAGGACCACAAAATGGGGGGAACATTGAAGGAAAGTGGGCATTCCCCTCACTTTGAGCAAGATGAGGGGATTGTGGGGGGGGCTTTAGATAAGGAGAAAAATGGATGAAAGGTTGAGGGGGGTAAAGCTGGGACAGGAACGTTTGGAACAGGCCCAAGGGATTTCCTTCGAAAGCTAAGGTTATGAAAAGGAAAGGGAGAGTGACCAACAGGAAGGTTCCAAAGATAAACATCCACCGGCAAAAGAAAAAACCATTTTCATCACCAAGAAAAATTGTGAGGATGTAGGCGGGCCATGGGAAAACCAAAAACAACTTCCTTGCCAGCGAATGCTGGGGGAGGGGGAACATACGCATTTTACGCACACGGGAGACAAATCCAGAACACTAGTGTGCAAAAAGACTGCAACTCCAGTGGGAAACCCCAAACAAAAAGCTGGGAGGGGATCTCACTCTGGCGGGGGGGGTAGAGGCTGGGATACATAGATTTTTGGGAAAACACATTCATGTCCTGGAATTATGGCCAAGTATAGATAATATAGAGTATGGTCTCTGCCTGATGTACCACACATTTTCCTGCACTAACTGGGACTGTGGCTAAAAAAACTTTGGGGGGGGGACATATGTGATGTTGCCTGTTCCTGTCTTCTTCCGAGCCATCATTTGGTTGTGTTGGGGACAAGGTGTGTGTTTTCCGGGGAAAGCAGTCCAAGTTAAATAAGGGGTGGGGGCCATTATCTTGGTAGGGAACACAAGGATGCATCGAGGGATGACTTTGTAAGATGCAGAAAAAGTGGCAATGAGGTGAGTGGGTCCTCATCAGACACTGGTGAGTGGGGAGAGGGGAAGTTCTAATCGTTAGGATGACAGATTTGGCATTGGGGACACAAAACTACAAACAATGTGAGACGTAACCATGACACTCAACCACTGGACAAGTCACTGGAGAGGTGGGACATGGTCCGATCCAAATTTTAAGTTTGGAAGTAGGAACTGACACCATAAATCCAGTGCCAATGGAATGAGAGCATCTTTCTTGTCGGGGGAAGGAAAGAGATAAAACCATTGTGTCGGGGGGGATTGGTAGAACCTTCAGGTTGGAGGGCCCAGTTCCGTCGCACAATGGTATAGGGGAAAATTTGCAGTCAAGTCTAAGTTCAAGAAAAAGAAACTGGCTTATCAGTTTGGGACAAAATAGGGACATCAGAAAAAGGTGGTCAAGGAGCCATGTTACCTACATTTGTTTGTTGGCTTAAAAGCATCACATGATTAGCGAGAAGTGATGCAAAGGGTTTGCTATAGAGGACTCCCAGGGGGTGCTGGGTTTGGGCCCAGTGAATCGGCACTGGGGACAATTCTTCTTAAGGAAAACTGGCCATGTTAATGTCATTCAAAACGGGAAAGCAATGCAAGGTCCACCCTGACATTACAAGGGATGACCTCAAGAAAGGGCAGCCTTGAAAGGGGGTGACAAATCAAGATAAATAAACTTCATCTGTCACAGGGTCAATGGGAAAGGATGCACCTATTGCGGTGGGAATTTGGAACCAGCTCAATGGGGGAAGTGTTTTGGGGGGGATAAGATGAAAAAGGATCCATGCCCTAGGGGCAGTTCTCCATTTTTGCCTCTCATGACATGCTGAGGTGAGACCAAATCGACAATGGGCAGAAAGAAGTGGATGAAGGGAGTGGGGACGGGAAAATCAAACAGGAATAACCCCCTGTTTGAGGGGAGAAATTGAAGAGGGGGTCACCAGGAGTCAGGGGTGTGGGGAGCAGTGTCCTGGAAGACTGGGCCAGGTACAAAAAAAAGGGGAGGGGAGCGCTGACGGGGAGTGGTTCACGGGGGGTTCTAATCCCCCCATAAAAAGCAGGGGGAATTCTCAATGTGATGCCCATTGCTTCAAGGGGGAAGGTGGCCATCAAGGTCGGGGCATGAATGGAGGGGATCGGAAGAGACATCATTGCTTTCAAATCTGTTAAATTGGCCAGAAGTTGATTCTCAAGCGAAAAACTTCTTAAGATCAACAAACCAATAAGGAGAAGAAAGATCAGAGGGGGGTACATAGCCATTTATGTTCACAGGGGAGTCAAAAAAAAAAAGGGGGAAGGAGAAACAACACAGATTGCATGAGCTTGGGGAGAGCCCCTAAAACTTGCAAAAGAATACTCTGGACTGGGGGTGGCCCCCATCACCATGTAGAGCACCGGACATTGATGAGGGGAGAAGGGGGGACATGGAACTGGCAGGCCAAATGTGTAAATGTCCTTAAGAACAATACTGATAAAAAGGGCCTGACTGCCCCCAGAGTCAATTGGAGGGAAAACAGTACATTTGAGTTAATTATCATACTGCACGGCATACTTGCACAGGGGGTCTGACCATCGGTAAGGTGTGGGAAAGACCTCCAGCCAGGTTACAAGACGGTGAAGCAATCTGATTGTCTTGGATCAGGGATGTGCCTATCCCTACAAACAGTATTCGGGACCACAATCATCAAAAGGGTTGTAGGGAGGGAAGTGGAACCAGGGCAAAATGGGGGGGAGGAAACCAGAGAGCGGGTGAGGTGAGGGCTTGTGACCCCTGTGATAGAGAATTGAGGTGTTTTCATGTCGATGTACGTGCCACTGGGAAAGGAAGGGAGAGTGGTGAATTCCAAGGACACTGCGGCCAGAAATTGGGGACAGTGATGTGACGATTCACTGCACACCGACAAGCAAATGCACTGGGGAAGGGAAAGCAAACAAAAAGATTAGTAAGGGAAGAGCCTTGTATGAAATGGAAGAAACCAACCAGGGTACCACGCCATAGGTAAAAAGGGGGAAAAAGATGGCACCAGGTAAACACAGGCGATGATCAAAGTGGGATTCGAATAGACAGTCCAGGGGACTGAGTGAAAAAGAAGATGGCAGTCCCCCTCTCCCCCGTTGGCAAGGCACCACAAGGGCCTTGGCAGAAAAAAGGAATCAAATCACACACCATTGTATTGAATTTTGCAATTACAATACAGGAGATATTCCAGAGCATTTGGGGGGAGCATTGTGGAAGTTCATGAAATGGACCATTCCAAATTGGCAAAGACCATGGTCAAAAACATGCCTTTCCAGTGAGGGAGGACGCTGAAGGATTGTCAGGAAAGAATGGTGTAGTGATGGGCAAAAAAAAAAGAATGACACGCATCTCAGGTACGTGGATCCCTCACCTAACCCAACCACCAGTGTACATCAACCGTCAGGCCACAAGCCACTGGCGAAGGTTCCTGCGGATCCAAAGTCAGATAATCCTGCAATGTGTAACCAATAAATGCACCAAAACATAAGTGAACAATTACAGCCCCTTAATATGGAAACCAACGGTCACATCCTGTTTCTGAGCAAAAACCACAAAGTTCGGAAAAATTTCAGAGAAATTACTTACAAAACTCACGTCTTAATACTTTTACCAAGGCTGGGGGGGAGGGAATCCACCAGTGCCAAGGGTGCAGAAAGGGCAGAAAGGACATAATGTGTAGGAGTTATTGAAAATAGAATCATTGGTGGGCAGCACCACAAGGAAAGGTGGGGGATGTTATACACCACGGAAGGTAGATTCTCTGAGAACAGACAGCTTTGATTGTGGGGGGTGGGGGGTGATGTCCACTGGAATGTGAGCTGGGGGGCTGGGTGGTTCTGTAAATGCTGGTGCATTCACGTTTTAGGGCTATTGGAGACTGGAAGGTGTGGTGAAATGGCGATACATCATGTTGAATTAACAGAGGTGGCAGGGTGGTGGTATCTGTTGGGTGAAATAAATGCCTGGTACAAAGCATCATAACCTCTTCCTGAGCGGGGGGGGGAAATCTAGGGGTCAAACGAAAAAGGTCCCAGCTGACCCGCAAAAGGTGGGGGAAAATCACTTTGGAAAGGCCCAGGGACTATCTCTGCCCAAGTGCGGGGACGGGGCAAGCAGAGTTTCCTTCAAGGGTGAACATTTGTGGAGGAGGGGTGTCGCTCAATGTGTTGGTGAAGGGACCACATGCTTCATGTCAGACCACTCCAAACGCTGCAAAAACCAATTGTGGGGGGAAGCTGTTCTTTTCACCAAACAGTTGGAATTTGGTGAAAGGGGGAGAAAGGGAGGAAGGCGTGTTTGGGAAAAAAACAAACAATGGGGGCGTCACACAGCACACATTGGGAAGTGGCTTATGGGGGAGGAGGGGGACTTTCAACATGTTGATTTCGGGTACATTATTCACGAGGGTGTGCATACTCTCTCACAAAAGAGGGGGGGAAAATAAGAAAAACCTCTGTGCCACTAATGAAAAATCCGCAACGGGGTGCCCAGTTGGAAACATAGTCACTGCTGGACAAATCCCCTCCAAAGTCACACGGGGGGTCCTATCAGGCTGGGACATTTTTACACCCCCTGGGGCCACCAAGAAATCTGGTCTCAGGTGAGAAAAACAGAACAGGCAACCAGGTTTTGAAAAGGAAGACATGAAGCATGGGGGCAAAAAATCCCAGAAGTCAACACAGGCAAAGGGAGAAAAATGCCCTCCTCAAAGTGGTGTGAGGTAACAAAAGAGCTATGGGGATGAGGCAGATATGAGGAGAGGTTGGATTGGGATTAGTTAGAAAAAAAGTTGATGTCAACCAGTGGCCAGTTGTAAGCGAAGTACGCAAAACTTGAGATTTCCACGGAAGAAAGAAGATGAAGAGGAGGATGGAGGGACCTTCCCACACAGATAAAGAAGCTGTCCCAAAAACGCCATTTTCATAAGAACGAGAACACAGTTTGGGGCCCTTGTCAAACCCACAGAGAAAGAATCCCTCTCCCCTGCGGGAGCACGCATCGAGAGTTTACAGAGGTCCGCAGCCAGAAGGAGTGTTTGCAACATATTTCAAAAAAAAGACATTGGAATAAGAAACCCCATCTCCAATCAAAAGGGGGAGGGGAGTCCTCTCATCTCACCTCGGTTGCGCATTTTGGAAAATAAATAAGGGGGTCTCCAAGGTTTTTTTTTGGGGGGATACAACATGCATGCCTGGGTGCCAGTCTTGCCCACCAAGGATGTATCTATGGTAAGAATGAACACATAGAGAAAGTGAACAAGATGTCCATTGGGCGTCAATTGGCACTGGGGATTCCCTCATCAGAAAGGGGGGCAAAAAGGGGATGGGGGGAGTGTCCAGTAAGTGAGAACTGCAGCTCAGTGTCTTATGGGGGTTCTTGATGCTAAGGGGCCCTTTGGTTGCAATATTAAGTGGCTGTCCAAGTTTCACTTCGGGGGGGGGCATTTGCGAACCAATGTCTGATCGATGGTCCCGCCGACCAGAGCCATTGGGGAAAAAAGGGGGCAATGTGACTGAGGGAAGCACAGCCACTGGGGGCTCCAACTCGAGATGTGTCTATGTGGGTACCAGCACACCACGACATGAAGGGACTTGAAATGAACTCAAAGGACAGGACAAAGGGGTTCACCACATGGTCGGGGAAATCCATTGGGGGAGGGGGCCATTCCTAGGAACACAATAAGACCAACTGTGCCAGGAAGCAACAGATATTGGAATGAAAAACCCATGGTGGAACTGGTGGATGTCAGGGTTGGTATAAATCATTTAATGGGGAGGGGCCCCGTGAGGTGCAGAATATATGGTGACGGGGGGGAGGATTTGGCATTGAACACTCGAGCTGTAGTATGTTTCAATAGAAAAGTCCAAAAATCGATATGGGTCTGGAAAAATATCCATTGGGGTGTAATGTATGAGAAAGGTGTTACGGACATTGGTGGGTTGCAAAAGGATTTCCTCGAGTCCTTTCAGGAACCGGGGTTCCAAGGGGGGCTCAAGAAGGGAAGTGCATGGGTGTAAAGGGGAGAGTAAGGGGGTCAGACAATGAATAGGTCATCAAACGGCCGCAGGGGAGAAGGGAATTCAACCTTTTGAGAAGGCAATGAAAGGAGACTGGTGCCAAACCAGCGTGCAACATGCACGACAGAGAAAAAATCATCTTCAGGGTCGGCAAGATAAAATCAAGACAATAAATATTTTCCATGTTCCACGCCAGGAAAAGATGACAACGGGTGGGGGATTAGGGTGGACCAGGGAAAATTTACCTTGTTTGTAGGGATAGGCAGGAAAAGGATCAAGGGAAGGAATTGACAGTTAAAATGACCATCCAGGGGGAGCCCTGGCTGGGGGGTTCTCTTTGCCACAAAGCGGGCTTACAAGGGGTCATGCAGGCAAGTGTAACAAGCCAAAGGCCCTTAACACCTGGGTGGATAAGTTAGAAGGTCCACCAAGGGGGGCCAGCATGCAGGGGGGAGCATGGGGGTGTAGATTACGGCCAGTAATTGTTAGATTTGCCAGGGCGGGGGGACACGTTTTCTCATGGAGGTTCCAAAACATCATCAACATGTAGGGGAGTCTACAGGTGGGTGCCATGATGCGGGAGGGCCATGTGGCCAGACCCAGAGTATCCTGTCAGGGGGCTTGTTGAAGACTCCCAGAAAGGGGGGGGGCTGCAATCTGGGAGAACATGGCAAAGGGCTATGTACAAGCTAAAGGAGTGAATAAGAACAAAAACACAACACGGAGGGGAGGAAAAATAAGGGGAGACTTGTATACGCCGTAAAAGGGGAATCATTCACAGATTTGGGGGAGAGGAGGGGATAGGAAACAAAGGTCATGACAGAATAAGAGGAGAAAGGGCCCATTGAAGGGCTCATGAAAAAAAAAGAAACATGTAGGGGGGGAAAAAGGGATGCCCTGAAATAGACAAAGACAAACAACTGTTGTCCACGGCAGTAAAGGACAAAGAAGGAAAAACAAATTGCCTAAGGGGGACCAGATCAAAAAAAAACAGGGGGGAAGGCCATTTTGTTGGAGGGGTCCTACATGTCAGATCATCACTTTCGTTTCTGACCATGGGGTTCAAAGAACCTAAGCCAGTAACCAGGGGGGGCTGGAAATTGAATAAAGGGCAATCAGCAGGGGGGGTGCCTATCCCTACAAAAGGAAATTTGGCAGGGTCACCACATCAGCGAACAAGCATATTTGCAAAAAGGCAGTGGAACAGGGGGGGGAGGGGGGGGGGAGGGGGAAGAGTGGAGGGGGGGGGGGGGGGGGGGAGCCTCGAGGTCAGGGGTGCAAAGAAGTGGTGAGGCTGGTGATGTCTTTGTACCAAGGGAGATTCATAAGAGGGGAGTAGGGCATGGGAAACATGGGGGTGGTCAGCCGGAAAATTGGAGTGCTTTGGCTCAAACAAGTTTTAAAATTCTAGTGCAGTGCTTCCATTGGCCAGTCCTCGCCGCATGGGGGGAAAAAGCAGCTGCTCGTGCGAGATGCAGGCAAGAATTCCTTTGGGGGAGGGAGGGGGGGACCAAAACTTGGAAAAGAAAGGCACTGAAAAAAGGAGAAGGCTAAGGCAATGGGAGACACCCAATGTCGTTGTAACTCCTGGCATAAGGGAGACCCCTTTAGAGGAACCCTCTTTACCAGATCACTGACCCATTGGGAGGAGGCTCCTTGAAAAAAAAGGCCGCCAGGGGAGACCAGGGAGGCCAGTCCACAAATCACAACATGGTGGAATGACAAGTACTGGGAAAGCAAAACATTAACAAAAAGGGGCAAGCACCCACATACAAATGGGATTTGAGGGAGGCCAATAGACAGAAAGATGCTATACAGGGACAGGAGAAAGGGGAGAGGGGGGGGGGGAGTTCATGAATGCACAAGGGACAAGTGTGATGACATACCAGGGGGGGTGCACAGAACATGCCTGTGAAGGATGCGAATGTTCCCGTCAAAGAGGTGGAGGGGGTGGGGTAACACAAGAAGCTGACCAAAATAAGAGGGTGTGAGGGGCACATTCACAATCACCAGGGGGGAAGGACTCACTCAGCAAAAAAGTGCCAACAGGGCTAAAGCTGATACAAGTCAAAAAAGGATGCATCCCTTGGGGAAAATGGCAAAAATTCCACAAAAAAGGAGGAACAGCCACTTAAAACCCACTGGCAAAGAGGTAGCCTCAAGAAAAAAAAGGAAGAAGCTTTCGAAGAAAAGTCTACACAGCAACATCACAGCGGAAACGGGGGGAAAATCTGTTTGAGGTGTGGAAGCCAGAAAAATTGCACAGTACCTCAGGTCATGATAAGGGGGTTGGGGATATATTGAGTCAAAATATCTAAGAGGGGGTGGGCAAGGAACCCGACAGATTTGGCGAAAAGATCATTAGAATCCCGTCGTAAAAAACACTGTCAGCTAGTCTCAAATTGAGGGGGGTGATGGGAAAGTTCCACAATGGGTGAACATGTGCACCGGGACACTATTGATGGATGGCTGGGAAGAAGCTGGTGGTGAACATCCTTGGAGGTGTTTCGATGGATTGGGGTGGTGGACAAGGGAAAAAATACATCCTCACAAATGTGCTGGGGAGGGGGGGGGAGGAAAGTTGGCAGTGGATGGGTATTTGAACATCCTGCTGGGGGGGGGAGGGGGCCTCTTCCTAATAATCACTCGAAAATTGGAGAGGTGAAATCTCAAGTTGGCAAGGGAAAGGTCAGGCATTCTTGACATCAACCTGTTGACAGGAACTTTTCAGCTTCGAGAAAAATCCAATCCCACAAGAAATACGAGGCCGAGGAGGCCATTTTTCAGGCAAGGTACAGAAAGACAAAAAAGGTGGGAGGAGGGCGTTTTAGGCAGCAAAGGGGCCTGTTGCTATTGGGGGTGTGACCACAGAGAGGACACCTCAAGGAAAAAAACAATGGTTTGTCATGGGAAGGGGACTGAAAAAGATGGAAAGAGTTGGCCTTTGGGGCGAGCGGGAACAGAAGGGGGATAAAAAGAGGGAGAGGGTGACGGCAGTGGAAGGGGGTGCTCAGTGCTATGTGTTCTGCAACTGCCTGGCAAGGGGGCAGTGGAGGGATGTGCAAGGGGCACAGAGGTGTGGGGACAACAACGGAGGGGGAAAAGATAGATATTTCACAACCTCGGGCCAACTAATGGCACTCCCTCCACTGCAACACAAAACGTTGAGACCATCATGCACTTAGAAAGCACTCTGATTCAACACAATACAGACATCAAAAGGGAAAAAGCTTAACTTCCACCAAATTCAAAGAGGGCATGGGAAATAAACATTACACCAGGTTTTTGTTAAAAGTGAGGTTTAAACTGGGGAAAGAATCACAAAAGGCACATTGAGAAATGCCGCCAGCAAGTGTTTTTAGGGATGATAAAAGGGGAAAAGATATGGCAGTCCCCAAAATGATGAGAAAAGGGGGGGGGATTTATTTATAGACTAGTGGAGGAAACAGTTTCGGGACAAGGACAGGCTGACGTTTAGACCAACTTGAGGAAAAAAAGCCCCAAAATGATTCTTGAGGACTGGGGCCATGACCAACAAAAGGGATTTTCACAACAGATAAAACCCCTGCCAAAAAAAAGGTTCATGAAAACCAAGCACAGTTGGTGGAAAGATTTAGCTGTCCAGGTAAACCCAGCCAGCGAAAAAAGCCCTCCCACTGCGAGGCAACTGAAAGCATTTACAGCACACTGTTCACCATCCAGAAAAGATGTAGAAAAAGGGAGCATTGGACAAAAAACCCATCCCAACACATCAAAGCGGTGCAGGGGCTCACTGTTTGGGAGAGGTGTCAGTCTAAATGATATGGGGGTTTCTCGCCCGGACAGGGTCATTTATTCCCACCAGGTAGACGGGAATAATATATACATAGTAGGTCCTCTGGGGGAGGTAACAAACATGGGAGCTGGTGGCTTAGAATCCTTTGGTGTCAACGAGTAGATGGATTTTGCCTGTGTCAGAGAGGGACTGCGCTAAGTGAGGGGTTTCGGGGACCACAAGGTCTTGGACAGGGGTTTCATATTAGGGTCCTTTGTTTGGGGAAGGGGGTGTCCCTTTGTTGAAAAAAAGGTGCATCTCTGATCGGACTGGGGAGCAAGAGCCATGCAGGTGGGGGGCAATGGTGAGACCAAGGTGAGGTGTTCGATGTGAAGCGACAAAGCGTGGGGGCCGGAGAAATGTGAAGGTTTTACCAGAAAATACCCAGTACTTGGACTGAGAAAAGGGCCCTCAGCGCAAGTAGGGGCACGAGGCAACTGGGGTGTTGCAACCCATTGGGTAGGGTTATCCAATGGGGGGGAATGGGGCCGGAGTGACTAACAAGGAAGGCTCCACACAGGTGGTACAAATTGTCCTGGGGGATAATATCCGTGGTGTATGTTAATTACATCAATCCACATGTTTTACCTGTGAGTTGTGAGGAAATTTGTATGAAAGAGGAAATGTACGTTGGATTTTCCAGGAACTTGCGAAACTGTTGAGAGTTTGAGGGGCCTGGCTGTCTCCCTCAGTCCATCTTAGACTATATGAATCCCACTGGAGATAATCTGTCTTGGGTCGCATCTTTTTCCAGAGGGGGGTCAGGCTAAGTTACCGGGGGTGGGGGGTGACACATTCATCAACACCAGGAGAGGGGAAGGAACTTCCTTCAGTGAAGGTGCCAAGTGGAAAAAATCAGTGCCTTTTCTGGGGGTAAATGTGCAGGAAAACTATCAATGAGTAAGAAGGAGTCTGGAAGGGGTCCGCATGGAAAAGTGTCATTCAGTTTGATAACTCAAAGGCAATTTCCCAATGAAGGACATTACAACCATAGTGAAAAAAAGGAATCTTGGAGGAAGAGGAAGGTTGCACAAAGAGAAATAAATAACAGCTAGGATGTTATCACCCATTTTGAACCTGGTTCCAGGACTTGCCTTGCGGGTGGGGGTTGACCAGGCACTAAATTTACGGGGTTTTTATGGGGGGGTTCACAAATCATGAATCAGGACGTTATAGGTCCAGCCATG
>Ga0179593_1491124_pt1 | contig 23316 bp, 30 predicted proteins | sample CZODoug2_1_08_16_FD_185931 | JGI IMG/M metagenome (GOLD analysis project Ga0179593, IMG submission 185931) | Vadose zone soil fungal communities from Angelo Coast Range Reserve, California, USA - CZODoug2_1_08_16fungal (PacBio error correction) | ecosystem: Environmental > Terrestrial > Soil >...
AAAGAAAAAAAAAAAAATAGAAAGTCGCAAGGAACGGAACTGGGTCAATAATCACGGTCAACAACTTATGCTGGGTCACAGCCGAGACTCGGGAGAAAAAGCAGAACGGTTGGGAGGGGGTAAAAAGAGAGTTCTGAGGAGACTACGGTCAGAGACACACGGGTGGGGGGGGGAAAAAACTACTGGATTCCTTCGGGGGGTCACGCAGTTGTGGGGCAAAGCAAAGTGAAAAGGTCGCAAGGGGGGGGGTGGAACAGAAAAGATTATCGAGATCCTCAATGAAAAACCAGTTCTCTCAAAAACCAAACCATGAGAAGTCTGCGTTTCGGCTGTCCGTGTGGTATCACTGTGGGTAGATCTTTCAGATAAGCGTGTGTTTTGCATCAAACATGCGTGCATGTAAGAGATCACATGCGAGACGACCGGTGACGGGTGTGTGGCGCGGGAAAAGAGAGATAGGGTGAGAGAACTATGGGAGGCGGCCCGAGAAGTACGGGGGGGGTGAAGGGGCGCAGGCCAAAAAAAGGGGGGGCAGCGTAATTCGGGGGGATTAGGGCGAACAGGAGAGGATGGGACTGAGAGGCACAAAACGCAGCTGAAAGGTTTTGCACACTTGGAACATCCCCGCAAGAACCGGGCTATCACATAGTCGGAAAAAGCTGTATGGGAGAAGAAGATTTGACGAGGGTGCGGGGAAGGGAAAACGGATTCAAAAAGCGCTTTTCTTAAGAAGCTATCAAATAAAAAAAGAACAAGTTCGTGGCGGTAAGAAGAATACGTGGACGGGGCAGCTGACGGAGGAACGGGCAAACTCCAACCACTCCCTGGTCCGGAAGTCCGTGCTAAAGGGACAGTCAATGCGACAACAAGAAAAAACTCTGGGACAGAAGGATAGAAGCGCACATGGCCCATGGGTGAGAGAGGAGTAGTGTTGACTTAGTGGGGGGCATAATGTGTTTGGAAACGAGAAACGCGGCGCGACCCAGGAAACCACTCAAAGGAATGGGCCCAACATTATTGAGGGAGAATGGGTACAGCAGAGTCAACGGCGGTGACCAAACTGGGGTTTCGAGTCACGACCCAGTATTGTATGAGACGAGGCGGACAACTAAGCCAATATCGGCTCGAGAAATCTGGGATCAAAATTCGGAAGTCGTCTATTAGTCAGTCGGGGGGGAAAAGTGCATCATATTTGAGGTAGATGCTAGACGGGGGGGGAAAAAGAGGAAAAGCCGTGCAGCGGGTGTGGGGGGAACTTTTTGATACATGTGCGGAGTCTCGTACGAGAGCAGAGTGAGTAGACAGGAGGTAAAAGAACATTCAAAGGGAGGGGTTTTCAAGGCTTGCGAAGCAGCTTGGGTGAGTTCGAATCGAGCCGATGACCCAGAAAAAACAGAAAGGGCATATCCTATTCGAAACAATCGAATAAAGCAGATTGTGCCAAGTCATAGCAGACCCTACCACGCGATCCAAGCTTGGGAATGAAACAAAGACGCCGTGGCCTCTGTCAGTTGGAACAATATTCCGACGAATCGTTCGCCGTGGGACTGGTGGGTACAACTGGGGGAGTTGTGCAGATTAATCGGGGTGTGTAAGGAGCTGGGTTTGCGGGGTGGTTTTTCTAGGTATGCTAGGAGGATGCCTCAATGGAGCCGCACTCCGGGACAAATCACGTGTGTCGAATGAGGGGGAGGGAATTTCGAATGATGGGCTGAGGGGAAAAGGTGCCAAGGCAAGGGACCAGTAAATGGGTACACTGTGGGGAAAGTTTCAGGATAGGGGCGTTGTTTGGGTGATAATCGACCCGAAGGGTTAGGTTCAGTGCCGTGCATGCTAACGCAACATACGGATAGAGTGGGAACAGGATGCCATCGCTATCACAGGGCAACTGAACGGGGTTACAGAAATTAGAAAGTAAGGCTGTTCGGGGGGGGGGGGGGGGGGGTTTGGAGAACATAAGCACCCTCATTAAGATGGTAGCTGGGGGGGCCAGAGAACATCGACTTAGGTATGGGGTTCTCAACCAAAAAAAAATAGGAGTGGACCTGTTGTTGATAGAGTAACCACGTGGAAGATACTTGGGGGGCGGGTGCGTTCTGTGTGGAAATGCTCTGTGTCCGGAAAAAGAAGAGATAAGAAAATAACGGAAGCGGGGTGGGACAAACATGGGGAGGGGTGAGAACACTTGGCCAGCGAAGGCATACTGTAAGAAAAACCAATAGCCAGGAACAGGCAAGGAAAAAACTACACACCTAGACAAACACAATCCAGTAAAAGTCGGGTGCGGTAGGAAGTGGATTGGACAAAACTCCCGTGCCGGTCAGTGTAAAGATTCACACGCCAAGCTATGGGGTAATCGGGAAGGGATGGGGTGGTGGGGGGAGAGGGGGGGGGAGCGGGGGGTGTTGGTTTCGAGTAGGGAACGGGTCCGTATAATAAGGTGCTGATTTTGCCGAAGGGGCGAGGAGCACTGAACGAAGTCAGCATAAATCGTCAGACACTACGTGCTGAAGTTGCTCTACAGGTAGATAAATATACCCGCATGACACCTGGAATAAATTGAGACTCATATGTGGAGGCGAGATTTATATGAGGCTGTGTACGGGTACGGTAAAGACAGGCACCAAAGGGGAGAGAGTCAACCGAAGAACACACCGAATACCAGAAAGTTGGAAGGAAAAAAATTGGTTGGGGGCCGAACGACGGCACGTTCTGCCTCAGCTGCATAAGAGATGGGTAGCTAGGAAAAAGAAAATGGGCACGATGTGACATACAAGTCGCGATGTAGAAGTGGGAGACTCTGGCCGACCCCGTCCGCGCGGACAAGGGCTAAAGAAAAATGTAAGCTAATAGAATCAACTATCAAGAAAGACGGTCAGGAAGATGGTCCAGAGACCGGGATAAGTTTGTGTTGTCAACCGGACAAGGGACAAAAGGTCTCACCAGGGAAAAAAAAATAGAGGAAATAATGGTACCCAATCATGGGGTGAATCTGTTCCCGGTCGAAGCACTTACGTGGCGACTCTGGGCACCACGGTTGGGTGGGGAGAGGAGGCTTGGCTTCGTCACTGCAGACTCGTGGAAGATCTTGGGCAGTCTACTGAATAAAACGTCTAATAATGTCAAGTGTCCTGCGCTTATCAGTCCAGCGAGGACGCTTATGCACGGGAACCATAAAGGGAACGTGGCGCAGCAGCAAAGCAGCCGGATCAGGAGACTCGGATAGGCGCACATGAGTCTTCCAAGTGGGGGGGAAAAGGTATGCAGCGCAAATGGCGTTGCGCAAAGCAGGGACGGCGACAGGACAGTAACCTGTGAGGATCAAGGAGGAGAAGTGGCAAAACGAATCAAAGGACCAGGTCGGCCGTCGTAGGTGGCGGAAGGGGACAAGAAGGCGAAGGTATGCGAGGATCTAATCACGTGGTGGAAAAAGAGAGTCGTGTGCGGATCTCCCGCGGATCAAGCGAATGGTGAACATCGTCGATAGGAAGCACACGAGGATATGAGGTAAGGCTAAAAGGGTTGGGAGAAGCAACGTGGAAATGAAATCACAACACGCGAAAGACATTGATCGATAAGAGAAAAAGGCGATCTTACGAGATGAGAAAGGCTCACCGGACATCAGAAAGGATCACACCGTTCGCAGCCGAAGAATGAGATATAAAAGACGAAGACACAAAGTTGTGCAAAAAGGACCTAACAGGACAGGCAAAACACAAAAAGGAATCAAACACGGAGCGATGGGAGAGGGGAATTATGGGCACTATACGGCTACACAAAAAGCACACTGGCTACTTTTCCTGGTGACCCAACGGGCATTAGGTATGGACCTGGACATCACCGGGGTAATTCTCTGAAGCGAGAACCGACAGCCCCAAAAGTTGGAAGGGACGGGGGGCAGCATAAGCGATGAAACGAGATGGTGGCCAGCAAAATAACCTTCGCGTGGGAGAAAAGATGTCACCGAATGAGGGAGACAGCAGCAACATGAAGGTGCGGTGTACAACGGGAGAAGGACAAGGCATGCTATTAACACGAGGGGTGGAAAGCCACAGCTCACAAAGGATCTACAACAAATAAAAGGAGGGTCAACGCGAGGACAAGGAATCAAGCTCATCAGGCCAAAGTAAAATAATACATAAAGCAATGAGAGCGGCTAAGGAAAAAGGGGACTGAGGGAAAGATGAGAAGGCGGTGCGCGTAATGGCTGGACCGTTAGAACATAGCGCGAAAGGGGTGAGTGGCAAAAACAGAAAAAAGAAGGAAGACTCGGACGCATGGGGTTCCGCACAAGGCGAGTGTGTCACGCGTCTGAAAAAGCTCGAGGGGAAGGGCAAGGAAGGAAATGCATCTGTTGAAAGTAAGGACAGGTGGTTCATCAAAAGAAAGTAGCAAATAAGCTGACAAACAAAGAAAAAAAATCTTAGTCCAGGGTTGGGGTGGCCGGAAGTAGGGGCGGGAACGGAGGTGCGGGGCAAAAGGGAAAGTAGTCGGGAGAACGCGGTCACGGAAGCGGTTGTCCGCAGGAGCGAAGGATAAGAGGGTTACTAGTTAGCTTGCGGGATGTCTTCTCATCGATCGCCAACACTCTTGGTTGGGGTGTCCGGAAAAAGGGGGAAACCCAACCAAGGGAATCTAGAGGGGTGGAACTGTTCTATGAGGTAAAAAAAAGTAAAAAGGCGGAGAAAACCATCTTTCGGTGCAAAAAGTTGGGGGGGGAAGCCTCAATAAAAAAAGTATCGACATCTCCAATATTTCGGGGACCGGCTGGGAGCGATCATAGAGGTAAAAGGGGGATGGAGGGCCCTACGAAGTGGCGAACGAATCAACTGCTTACTTTGAAAATTAACGAGGTGCAAAAAAGTAAACCAGTCGTGAAGGCTGCACTCACACAGCTTTTTGCCATTATCAGGAAAGGGAAGGTCGTATGGAAGGTCCCCGAGTGTGAGAAAGGATGGAAAACTGGATCTCCCAACTAGAAGTCTTACAAAAATGGGAGAAAGAGAACCAGAAGCTCACATGGGGAAAAAAGGGGACAGAAGAGAAGAAATTGTAATGTAACATATTTTATTTGGGCTGTTTTGAAAAAAAGAACGGAAAAACGAGTAAATAATTTAAATTCCGATAGACAAAGTAGACAGGGTGGCATCCAGGGGTGAGGGAGACGTAGTCAGAAACGCGGATGTGTACAAGTGACCTTAAATCTGAGAAGAGGTTATGGGGTAACAGCTGACGTGCGAAGTAGCTCAGCACTGATCATGTTTGAAAACACGGGTGTGGGGAAGAAAGATTAAATGAAGGATGGAGAGCTGGGAGTATAAGGGAGCCCTAGGGTTAAGTGACCAATACGTGGGGCTGGCGTGATGACGGAAAGGGCAAAGAAGTACGAGGATGACGCTTTTGGTTCGGCCCGAACTGGAGGATCGTGGATGGCAGAGTCGTAATCAAATGACGAAATAGGGTAGAAAGACTGATATAGCATAAAGAACATAGTAGATCTGAGTGGACTCAGGGGGCGCGGAAAAAAATAAAGCAAGTTCCGTGGACAGTCTCTCAGAGGGACCGTCCGTAATTGAGTGATCTTCAGGAGGCAGAAACAGCAAAAAGATCCACGAAAAACGAACATCTGTGGGGGGGTGACACGTCAAATATCCAAGATACTGAAGGCAAACACTCGCCTGCTCGAACGATTTACAGAACATCCACAGGATGCAACGTCTGAAACCTCCACAGAAGAAAAAATATTGGGCAGGGAAGATGGCAACTAGCAGGAAGGGAAAAACTGATATTCCTCCGCCTAGTTAGGTGCAACCGAAGCAATGACTTGGGCGTTGAATTGCACCATTGGGGGTGCTTTCGTGGAACTTAGTGGGGAGATGGGTTGATTATCTTCAGTTGAAGAATGGTCGATTGAAACTATCGTGAGGTAAGCGGGGAGAGGTCAATGGATCCCCGACTGCAGGGGAAAAAAGGCAAAAAGGTTGCTGGCAAATAGGGGTGGGACAATTCATTAAATCCTAGGGAAATAAAAGAAGGGATGGGGGGGGGAGCGTGTGTAGTCAACACAAGGTGCAAAAAGGGAACGAAAATGGGGGTCGCCTGGCTGACAAGAAGCATGTGGGGGGGGGGAAGGGACGGGGGGCGGGGTCGACCCCGATGACCCCTCTAGAACAAAATCTCCATATTGTGGGGATAAAACACAAGGATAGTAATGTACGCTACAGTATTGGAAAGTACGTGTGGAGCACCACATAACATCTGTTGGATCAGCTGTCTAGGAGGGATGGAGCAACCGTCAGGAAGAGGGTGGGTAAGCGGAGATGGAAGAGAGTACTGATGAGATCACGGGACTTGGCAGCATAACAGATGACGGGAGAGAAACTAAAAATTAGTCTCTGGGCACCGTGGGGGAGGTCAGGGTGGGGGGGTCGGATGGCCTAGGATAAAGGGTCGGGGAGCAGGAGCTATGATCTTCATCCTAGGGGAGGGAAAGAGAGGGGGGGGACACTTGAGTTATATCGTTCCTTTTCTCGTAAGGAGGCTGTACATTGCATGCAAGCAATCACAAAAGGTCATGTGTTTTTAGAGCTAGTGGCGGGGAGGGAAGAATGGTCAAAAAAAGTTAATCCTACCCTTGGACGGCAAAATGGAATAGTGGTTGTCCGGTCGGAAGAGCGCGGGATAAAGAATCACTTGCTGACGGATTTAACCAAAGTTTTCTAAGCGGAAAGGCTGCATCTACGGCTGCGTGAATCGGGGCTGGGGGAGACTTGATTAGTCGCCGGAATCGCGGAAAAGCAGGATGGTAGGACAGAGGTAATACTGACCCTAAGGGGTCAAGAAAAAGAAATCAAGAACGCGCACCACCAGGGCAAATAAAAAGAAAAGTTTACATAAGGGGGCTTACCACCTCTAACCGCTTGCTGGTTTATTGTTTGGTAGGTTGTGAAACTTCCGATACTGGTGTCCTTCATGAAAAAGTGAATGGACGGGGAAAGAATCTGGGATCTCAAAAGTACAAGTCCGGAGATAAGGGGAAATGCGAAATGAAAGTTATGTACGCGATTTCTGGAATAAGAGGGGGGTGTGAAAAAGGGTCAAGTGAACTGGCCCTTGAGTTTGATGGTACTTGGGGAGACATCACAGGGGATCGAGGTCACACTGTGTGGAAGGACACAATCCAAGAGTTCAATAGGGGTGAACAACGGTATGTGTTTCTATGCGAAAAATATAGCTAATCGTCCGGAAGGAAAAAACTTCTTCAAAAGGAATGAAAACAACAATAAGGTTCCCATCAGGGGTCAACCTTTGGGGGGGCGGGAATTAGTTGTAAACCTGTAAGAAGTAAGAGGGAGAATTAATCAAGGGGTTGAAGAGGGGGCCATGGGGTGTACCAGACAGGGAAAAAGTTCAAAGTATTCTCGTAGGTCGAAGAAATGTGACAAGTCCGAGAAAACAGGAGCAAGATGGCCATCATCAAGATAAAACTAAGAGTGGACCGATCAAAGAACACGAAAACGAAGGCGTCGGAGCTGGATTATTCATGCACGAATTCTTGGAGTTAATGGCTGTCCGAAAGAAGAGGTGAATAGCAGGAAAGGCCAAGAGGCTTCGGTGGTGCACGCGTACCGTCTGTCTAAAATGATGCAACTTGAATTCATTGGAAAAGGAGGTTATCATGGAAAAAAAAAAAGGTTACCCAGGGGGGAGGAAGGAGGTTCGAAAATGGGAAACTGCCTTTCCGGGGAGTGGGCAGCGTATATCTGGTCAAATATTTCGTCGCTAACGGCAGAGCACCTTGAAAAAGTCGTTCTAAGAGCGGGGCCGCAGGACAAAGTCGGCGGAGAAGTACAATCGTTGAAAAGGCGGTATGGTACTGTAGATGACGCACTGAGTGGGAAAGAAACTGAACTAGGCAAAGGGGGGGAGCGGCCTCGACTGCAGGAACTGCGATGGCAGATGTTTACGCAGTCCGCCATTCTTCCTGCTGCAAAAAAAGTTCTGGGAAAAAAGGGAAAATGTTTGCGGAATTGAGAGACGCAGTAACTATGAAAGGGTCCTGGCTGACACGCGCGAGTGGCATTTACTGTAATGATCAAAAGGTCGAGTGGGATCTTGCTCTCGCAGGAGGGTGACAATTGAAAAGAAGTGACTTTGCGAGGGGTGGGCCCGAAGGAATGAGGAGCAATGGAACTTGCCGACCACGTGCGGTCGAGAAAAAACGGTGGGAAACATGACAAAAAGGGCGTAGCGCAAAAAGAACCCGCGGAGGGTTCAAGTAAGGGTCGGCTTGGAATACCTCATCAGGGGGGGGAGTGACTGGACAGCGGGGGAGTGGGAGAAAGATTGAATTATCAAAAAAACTCTTCATCCAGGGGTTGTACCGAAGTGAGGAGACGGATTAAGGAGAGTGGGTGAAAAACTTTGAGTGAAACCACTCTCGACGGGAGCGACTCACAGAAGAAAAAAGGGGGGTCCGGTGGAAAATAAAATCAAGTAATCTGCGCGCTGTAAAAGTCATAAGGATTGCGGTGGAGTGCCCAACTTGTTTTGCGTGTCCCTCTTGGGGTCGTCTGGCCTTTGGACATTGGGTGATAAAGGGTCATGGCAAAAGACCTTGGTCGGGGGGGTGGCTTGATATTGCATTTTGTGGGGCGCTGCTTCCCTTCCGGCTGAAATTTGGGGGGGTAACGCAAAATGTGCAATAGGGATAGAGGCTAGCGGGTTGGCCAAAACAACGAGGGTGCTTCAGGAGGCGGCTCAAAAAAATAGCCTGAGGGTAGTCTGAGCAGGCTGGGCTGGGAACATCAACAAACAGGCCTGACCGATGAAAAAAAGGGATACAAGAGCGGCCCGGAAACTCAACAGGAACTACCATAAGCAGGAAACAACCAAACTGTGAAAAGAGAGATTCAAATGTCTCTAGTGTAAAGGGGGGGGAACGGCCTACTGCCTGGCGGACTTTTAAGTGAGAGGGACGTTCTTGTGCAACGTTTCTGGTTGGAGCAAAAAAACGCGGTAGTGGTCGCCGGGAGCTTCTGTCCTGATCATAGGCGAGGTGCGAAAAGCACTTTAAAATTCCGAGTACATACGCATCCCATTGGCCAAAAAGAGGGGCTCCGGGAGAAGGCGGTTCAAAAACACGGTTACACTCCTGAGACACCCAGTGCATCAGACGAGAAGGGGGCAAGGACGAAGGGAACCAGTGGATGGGAACGACAGGACCAGAGTCTAGGCCCTTCGATTGCCGTGGCGACCCCGAAAGCCTCTGCTTCGCTTGGAATGATCGCATCTTAAAAGTGGAGAGAGATTGAGATAAAAATCACTGGCTCGCAGGAACTCAAAAGATAAAAAGAGATGTCGGGGTGAGAAATCGAGTACCCTGACTTGCACGAAAAGTCAAAAAAGGTGTCTAAAGCTTTGATTGCAACGTTGTGGCTGCTACTCAAAATTGAAGGCGAGTGCTCTGCGAGGCCGAAAAACACTTTACTGAAAATTAATAAGGAATCAGGGTTCATCGCGTGATGGACGAACCTAAGGGCAGGGAGATCTTGGCCATTCAGTAGGAAAAACTGGTCAATCAAAAACCCTGCGCGGAGAGCCTGTGTCGACTGTGGGGATGGTTGTTCCATTATGCCGACATCTGTTTCTGCCTGTGTATGCTAAATTTGGGATTGCACAGGGAGAATGGCAAGAAGAGAACCTTAGGGGCACAGCGCAAAAATCGGGTTTTTCGGCGTTGAGGGGGCACAAAGAAATTGTGGGGAAATATGGTTACTTATCAATCCTCACGGTCGAGAAAAATCGGGACGTACAAATAAAAGTACAGTGCGCGGGGGTCTGCCTACTTACTCCAGGCGATTATAAGATCGGGCAAAGGGTGTTGGCTAGTTCGACTAAGAGCATGAAACCTAAGGGCATCGAAGCAAGGGGCGCACACACATGCCTTCCGCAAGGCGTGGATTACAGCAGAAGTCCACAGCACACCGAACTTCGAGAAGGGGGGACTTGGATTACTAAAACAAAAAGAAGACACTCTTGAAGAACAAAGAAAGAAGATCTAGACCAGTCCAATTTAAGGAAAAAAACAAGGCTCGTGAAGACGGGAATTACGCAAGCCGAAGAATACAAGGGGGGGAAAAAGGTTTTTGTGTGGGGGTTTTGTGGGTTTTGGGGGATGGTAAAAAAAAAAAAAAGGTTCAAATGAAGAAGTTCTTGTGGGAGGAATCTGCCCGGACTTGCGTTAAGCAAGCCATGTTATGAAGCAAAGTACATCCATCGCAATCGCTATCTTGCCCGGAAAAAACCAATAGCAGAAAAAACGCTAAGAATCCGCTTCCGAAAGGCAAGACCAAAGCACCGCAAGCAAAAGAATCGAGCGTGTGGGGCTGTCCCTAGGGGGCCTGCAGGCGTGTTTCGGCCGTCGCTTGCAAAGAGTACACGAAAGCTAGGACCCGTCAAGAGTCTTATTTGAAAAGAGGTATGGGGTCAATTCAGAGGGGATATTGGATAGTTAAGGCGGCGCTTAATTCGTCACTGTGCAGAAGAAACACCCATTGAAACGGCCGATCGCCGTTAAAGCCGCAGGGGGGGCCACGAGAGATGTGGTTAAAGTCTGGGAGTGGGCGAAACAAGGGAAATTCAATTCCTATAGCAATACAAAATGGGAAGATTTGTTCGTGGGAGGGTTGACAACAAAGAGGAACCAGGAAAAAGTGGGAAAGAGGAACTGAAATTTAGCCCTGCTTGGTTCAAATCCGTGGGTTGGGTTCATTACGGACTGGCGTCGGGTAGATGCCATGTCAGGGGAAAGGGAACGTTGTATGCCGGACACTCGGTCGAGGCAAAAATGCCGCAATGGCAAGTATAGTGGAAGCAGCGGTCAAGCAGTCCAGGAAGCGCTCAAAAATAGGAAAGAGCCAGAAACTTTGAGACCTCTGGATCAGAAAGACGGTGGCGCAAAAAACTGGACGCAAAACTGGGTAAATGTGTCATCCGGGGATGGTAATTTTTCGATAAGGCACTAAACAATTAGGGTTGGGAGGGAAAAAACGGACCGAACCTGGCAGAGGAGGGAGGAAGATCAAGCAGCAAAATCTATTTTGCGAAAGGCAGTCTGAAAGTGCCAAAGGGAACCGGAGAGCTCCGAGCAGGGCTCTCGCGCGAGGGGGATCACAGTAAAGAGAAAGGGAAGCTGAAATAAGAGGCACACTATACTGAAAACGAACTGGGTGTCCGATGTGGGATCGGAGAATTTGGAGGGGGGGAGGGGGTGTGGAAGAGTCACCAGGTTTGCATTTCAGCAGTTTACCGTTTTTTGGGGGCGCTGAGCTTGGATTTGGCAGCGATGACCGCCGTCTAAGAGAAGGGACGGCGTCGCATGCGATTTGCAAACAACCACAGCGAAAACAAAGACCGAAGGCGACTACCGGAAACGTGGAAACATGGGGGGAAAGCTAGACTCGATTTTGGTCACGTCGTGAAAATCCACCGCTTCAAGATTAGTTTTCCTAAAAGCCCAACTCGAAGCGGGTGAACTACAGGTTGTAAGAAATCCACCCGCGTTGTACAAACGCCGACACAGGTTTTAAGCGGAAGTGCCAAATGCCTCGTGGCGTCTACCGCGCAAGCTGGCTTGGCATTCCTTCATGCGAGAGCAAAACTTTGCCCGCATCAAATTGCATGTGTACGTGTGTGACCTTTACCTGGGGTTGTGGGGAAGGTGGGGTCTTTATGTGGGACTTCTCGTCCTTCAAAAGGGCTCCGGATGAAAATCAAAAACACACGATCAAAAAACACACTAAGAGTTAGGGGTGTCATTCAGGATAGTCGAGAGGTTTTGAAATCCGAATTCCGTGCACTTACAAAAAAAAAAAAGGAAAAACGCCCGTCACGCGCAAGCAGACAGGGCAAGGCCGGCGGCATCTTCTAAAGTCAGCCGGTTAGGAAGCGTACTAAGCGGTCTCTGGGAACAACCGTATCCAAGTGTTCCCTGGCAGTGCTCTCCGGCGTCGCACAAGAACCGACTCGATCTAAGAGAGTTAACTTCACTCATTTAATGTGCGGGGAGTCGACCGAAAAAGAAGGTGCGACGCGAACTTACTTGGCCCAAGACATTCCGGCAATCCCTCGGAGATTTTTTGCTATGTCCGGGGGGGTAATCTCCGAGGTTCGAGTCCACGAACGAAAGTTGCTGACATAGAAGGCTTGCTTAAATGACATAAGCAAATCGCCCGGCCCATACGGAAGGAAAAAATTTGTTCCACGAATGCCGCGTTGGGGATCTGGATAAAAGGCATGAAAAAGGTTGTGCGCGTCAAAATCGCAAGAATACAGGGTAGGCTGAAGTTCACGCAATGAATGGACTGCGTCAACACGATACTCATATCTAGCTGAAGTGTTCGAGGAAAAAAATAATCATCACGTACGGTGGACCGGAATTGATCTCTGGGACGTGTTAAGGAAAAGTCGTGGAAGTCGCTTCCTGCGGGGAGCCAGTGAGGTCCTGCGTATAAAAAATCATGTCCAAAAAGAAAATCAAAAACTCACATGCCAGGGAAAAAAGAAAAATACGTTGCGCGTCAAAAGATGTTACTGAAAAGCGGCGAGGCCTCCCGGGCCGAATAAATGGGGGGGATCCATTTCATGGTTTTGGTCTAAATCTAGGCTCAATGTACGGCTGGAAACGTAGGGCAAAAGTAGAAAGGCAGCGTCCGGAACATGGACAGTCATACGTTGAATCCAGCAGTAACAAAAAAAAAGGTTATGCAAGAGGGATAGCCTCGGCATAGTTAATCATAGGAAAACAGCAGCGCTAACAGAAAAAAAAAAGGGTGGCTTAAAGTAGCTTAAAAAAATACGCTATGTAAACTATGGGTCCGTTTCGTTGTGTCTGGTTCCACCCGTACGCTAAAAACTTCCCCATTCATTGATAGGGGGGGCCGCGGTGCTACCTCGGGGTAACGAAACTTCACCTTATCAACGTCAGGAAAACAAAGATAACTAAACATTCGGAAAGGGAAGACGGTCCCGGACACCGATTAGAGCAAGCCGCTGCAACCGATCTATACCAGGCTCGGAAAATTGCTGGGCAAAAAGTAAGGCAGATGGGGTCCTGTCATAAATCAGTCACTCGAAAAACTTCATAAGGAAGAGAATGGAACAATCGGACACCCTTCAAGCCCTTTTGTGTCTGGGGTCAAAAGTTGTTAGAACTTTGGGGTAATGTCATACTTATGGGGAAGTTGTCCCGCGGGAAGGTACAGTAACAGGGGGAAAAAATGGCACACCTTATGCGGCTAGGCGAGCGGAGACCTCGAGGGGTAGGGAAGGGCTCAGTCTCCCAAAAAAGGTCCCGCCAAAGAGCCTCACAAAAGAGATCCGCGGGACCGGGGGAGGAGGCGGCTGATGCGAGAGGGGGAGCGAGTAAGATCCCTCCGAGCTTCAGCTCTAAATTTGGCGTAGGGTCTTGTGGAAGGAGAAAGTCAGGAATGTTGTCCACGGTCTGCCGAGGTGGTTTTCTTCTAGTATTCGGAGGGGGGTGCCGTGGGCAGCGGGTCTCAGTACCTCTAGAAAAGGAGTCTGCGAAGGAGGTGGGCGGGGGGAGGCGGTGGAGTCGCCCTTTTATGACGCCTTCATGTCGAGGGTTGTTCCGGTGGGGGTGGGCGAGGCAGCTGGTGTGGAGGCGTCTACGTTTCGTGAGGTCGTTGGCGCTGTCGGGGAGAGGGTGTTTGGGGGGGGGGGGTACGGGTGTTCGTTGATAAATTGGCGTTGAGTGGTGTGTCCTAGCACCTCAAGGGCTTTTCACCAAAAAGTTGGTTAAAAAAGATCCTTGAAGGATGGGGCGGAAAGATTCCAAAGTCCAAAGTCATTAAGGGACATTCTGAGAGACAAGCCCGGTTTCTGCACGTCTTATTGGTAAAATCGAAGAGATTCATCCCATAATAGCCAAGATCAGGGGCAATGCTATCAATACTGGGAAAAGAAGAGGGACGGGCAGGTCGTAAAAAGAAAATTGGTATCTGACTCACGCCGGTTCCACCATATCTTGGGGTCAGGGGGGGGTAAAGGCAAAATATGCTTTGAAAACAGTTAGAGAAGAAAAAAAAGGCGGAAGCCAACTGATGGGGGGGCGTGCGAAAAAAACGAGCCGGGGCAGGCAAAAATAGGCAGGATAATTGTCGGATTCCTAAATGAATGATGAAAAAGCAGAAGAAGGATCCCCCTGAGAAGGATGGGAACAACTTTGTACTATGCACTCTCTCTGAGGATTCCGTAACACGGTGGGGGCAAGCCCTCAATTACACAAAGTGCCCTATGGAAAACAAAAGGGAAACACAAAGGTTGTCTCAATAGCCATAAGAAAAGAAGCATTTGTGGGAGGAAAGAAAAATCTCCCTGGCATTCATTTAAAGGTTCTCAATACACGGTCTCAGGTATCTGCAGCTTGAGGTCGGGACTCTAAAAATGAAAATCTATGAGGAACCTCTCAAAAAGAAACTGAAAGTGAAAGTCATGTCTTAGATACCTGCGCCGAGCTAGAGGGGGTATCTGTCACCTTTCTCAACGAAACTATCTCCTAAAGGACGCGTGAAATGCGGGGGTCGCCTAGGGGAATACCATCAATGAGGGGAGGGGCCGCCTGGCGCGTCCTAACCAGGGCGAAGTAGGGGGACTGTACCCCTATCAATGGGTACTGGGGGCGGGGACAAAAAAAAACCGCTGTCGAAGATGCCTGTGTGGGTGCCAGTCCATAGGGAGGACTTTACGAATCATGGTCAAATGGGTTGGGGCATGGCGCCGTAGGGGTAATAAGCGAAGCGTTCATAGGGTCGAAAAACAACTCACCCTGCGGGAAAGGCGTCTCACAACAAATTCTTCCTAAGCGACCAGCTACTTGCCAAGAGGGAAAGTATGCAGACTCGTCCTCTGCAAATAAGTCTTGAAGTTCCGAACGACAACCAACTTAGATCTGTAAAGAGATTAGACAACTGCGCGAGGTAGGAATGGGATATGAAAGTCTTGGACAGACTTCGTCTCAAGGCGGATTCAGACTGACTAGGGTTGCACGAGACCTACACGCATAGGTTCTGTCACCCAAAAAAAACTGAGGAAAATAGCTAGGAAAAAAAGACTAAAAATTGCATCTTCTACTTGTCTCATCCATCCATGGGTCCTGTGCGGGGGGGAAAAACCCAAAAAAGTTGGGGTCCTCAGTTCTGTGCACAGTCCGGTCCCACGCTCCGAGAAGTTAACATCCCAGTCCTCGACGAGGGCTGTCAAGAACTGGGAGGGAGAAAATGCCTCAAACGAACTTAACCATTGTCAGATACTTCAGGGGAAATGCAGTCCTCCGACGCCTCTAGCAGGGAAAGCTATCGTCAACTTAGGAAGATGAAGAAGGAATAAGTATAGGCTGGCCATCAAGTCTTTACCGCACGATTGAATCCCACCATCGGGGCCAAAAATACCAGACAATTGAGGGAAAAACTGGTCTCGCGCGCACCATGTTGGCATCAACCCCTCAAAGGTAAACATTTAAACGAGAGTCGCCGAGAGGCGTCGCCGAGAAGACATAGGATAATCTAAGTACATGTTTTCCACTCAGGTACAGATCATCGCTAGCGCTCGAGCATGCTGGCATCGCACGCCATAAAAAGAAAATCACTCAAGGCGGCTTACAACTCCCCAGGAAGGTAGGCACAAACAACTGTTCGGCATTTGTTAACCCGTTGATTGCGAAGGGGGGAAGTCGGGGCGGGCAGTTCAGGGCGGCAATCTGTCAGTTTGTCGGGTTTCAGGGAATTTTATAGAAGTCATCCAACGCGGGCGAACATAAAACTCCCGACGAATAGATAGCAAACGGGGGCACAAGATGGGGGCCGGGACGTCATGCCGATGAAGTGTCAATCAAGGGGGGGTTGGGTAAACGGTAAAGCCGGAAATGTCGTCGTGCGTGACACGATAAAAGTCAAGGGGGGGGGGTCACCGTGCCGCCCAAACCGGCTTGGGAAGCCGCAGCAACATTAGAAAAACCCAAAAAAGATCGACGCCGCAGTCAAAAACGGACCGATCAACGAACAGGAATTATTGCACACACCGAGAGGGGGGCAGGGTCCGTATCGTACATATCATAGAAATAGAATGCTTTAAAAGAAGAGGGGAAAAGAAAGCACAGACGCCAGGCGCCGGTAGGGAGTCCAAAGGGGGCAAACATTTGGGAAGTCTGGAAATCGACTGTCGAGGTGCGAGAAACCTGAACGAAGGACTAAAGTGACAGCATAGAGATCGAGCGTATTGCCAGGCGGGGACCATTTAAAAATAACCTTCCATGCTCAAAGAAAGAAAAAAAAAAGGCACCCCTATACGGTCACGATATAACGAAAAGAAATTCCTTCACTTCACCGAAGTAGGGACCAACTAACCTAAAAAACCTCCTCCCACTATAACACTCTTTGGTTTCTGGATTGGGGAAAAAATTCAAAAAGCTTTACAATGAAAGATTGTTAAACTTTTAACTGACTGTCTACTGAAAAAGCCCCAATCCGCCTACGAGGGTCAAACAATGTATTTGTCCGGGTAGTGGTTGAGGACATGTGAGACGATCAGCGCGCGAAAAGGAGGGCACTCAAGTCAGGATGAAACCCGGTAGGGGAAAAAGCGATATACTTCTATTTGCTCTTTTCCTTCGAGGGTTCAAGAATACATGTTTGGGGGGAATGGGCTGTCGTGGCAAGCGGACAAGGAAATCTCTTCAATGCAGTAACAGTTCGAGTGAAAATTTTCCAAACCATGACCAGTTACGAGGATGGCAAAGCTGTTCAACGAGGTTTTGGGGGTCAATTCGGGAAAGAGGCGAAAAAAGCTGGAGGGGGGAGCCTACTGAAAAACGCCTTGATCCGTGCAAAAAGGATTCTAAAAATGTCGACAGGGCACTCTGAAAAAAAGAGGGCCGGATGCACATGCCGAGATGGCAGGCCAAACTCTGAAAAAGCCAAAACGAGACATGTAAGATACACAAGGCCTCCTTACGGGCCAGCTAGTGAGGGGTTAAAAAGAAAGAAATGTCCAACTGTAACGGAATTTTTCCGGCCGTGGCTACGTTAAGGCATGGACGGTGTAAATTGTAGTGATTAGAAGTAGAAACGCCCCGTAGGAAGAGTAGGTGCAAAAAGTGGGGCGTCGGGGCTAAAGACGAAAATTCTAGATCAAGTATAATGCATTTAGTTCTGCCTGAAAAATCAAACTGGGGGACAAAGCGACGTGATAGAAGAGAGCGAGAGTATTAGGGTCAGAGAAAGAACAGCTAGCTCGACTACTTCTTAAACCTAAGAATGTGAAGGAGGTCGAATCCGGGGGGGAAAATGGGGGGAAATTGCACAGCGATTTGGAAGTCCGCGATCCCGGGGGTTCGGGGGGAGGACTCACATTGGTTGAAAAGAAAGGAAAAGATGCTAAATCTAGGCCTAGTGACAGATATGCTCGAACGCGAATTTGACAACAGAAAAGTGTGAAAACTCGAGGACGCTATCTTCTTCAGATGACCTTCTATAGTACTGGAGAAGCACGCAGGGGGGGTGCTTTGGGTGTGGAAGCGACGTGAGAAAGGTGTTGGATCTCGGCGGTCATAAGATCTGATCCCCTCACCTTCTTACGGGGCATCAGTTGGGGACGTCGAATCTTTACCAATCCACCAAAAAAAGAGAGTTCAGTGGGATGCAAACCTGCGAACCCGAGACGACGGCACGGGCGGACCGAAGAAGTGCAACTTGCGCGTGCTGAATCTGTCTCAGAGTACTGCGCTGGGTGGTGAGGTCACGGGAACAGTCCAATTGCTACTAGATGAGGAAAATTCTTCGCCAAATACTATATCAAAAAAAAAAAGGGAGGGGGGAAATAAGGTTTTGGCGGGTAAATCTGAAGAACTTGCCAAAGGGGCATCCAAAGACGCTGAATCAATGCAAAAGCGCCATCAGTCAGTGGGGCGGAAAAGCGGCAGCTCTTGGCAAGCTGAAAAGAATGCGTCATATACAGCTATCCTTGAATCGCTAAAAATCAGCTTGTGCAACATGCTCGGATCCGACGGATGGAAAAGAGGGCCTCTGGTGATAACAGGGGGCGAACGCTGACCGTTGCGCTCACGAATCCGCTAAAGCGTAGAGGGGTCCCGATTAGTCAGCACAATCTCGAGTGGCGAGGAAACGCACAGGGCCGCACGGGGTACAAAATGAAGAACTGTCCTTCGGTTGGTTCGGGAGGGCGCCTGGTTGCTAAAAAATCGGCGAACGTGTGAATCTCGTGCGTGACACGGTGTAGGGGGTGAAAATGCTGCGCCGACCCAAAACATTCCGAAATTTCGGCAGGAACGTGCTGGCCTAAGCATGGGAAGAAAATTTTAGCAGGCCAAGGGGAGAACACAAAAGGGAAAAAGACAGGGAAAGTCAACAGATATCGCGAACGGAGAGGAGACCCGTGGGAAACCAATTCCGAAAGTAAACGAGAGCGCTTAAAAATTCGAGCGAAAGAATCGACCAATAAGAGACAGGGATAGTCAGACTGAAGGGAGAGGAGGGGGGATTTTGCATACATCCGAGGCAGACCGGTATCCTCCGTAAATCAAGGGGGAGAACTATGCGAAATCATTTCGAGTGAAAAGACAGACGGAAAAAACGGATGCAGCCAAAATAAGAATCCGTAAAACTCTTTACATAAATAAACTGCACAGCAAATAGGAGAGAAGAGAAATCCAGCGTAAGAAAAGGCACCAAATTGCTCTATTTTACCGTGTGAGAGGGGGAGAGAGGCTATCATCGACATTAAGCCTGAAGTTCCCATGGCTCGAACGTTCGTCAGCCGTCGGGTGAAGACAAAGTAGACGCGCGTAAAAAAATGGGCCAATGGGAAGGAAGGCGGCAGATCTATGTCGGCAAAAAATGGGACCGATGCGACCAAACATATGGTCTGGTTGGACAACAATGATCTGAACACGATCGGAAAGTTGGGCCCTGTTGAGGGGGGAGGTGGGGGGGGGAAGCTATAGCGTCTTGCGAAAGGCAAAAGATATTTGAAGTCGGGAAGGCAGTTGGCGCAGAAGGCCTGACCAGACAGGGAAGAGGAAAAAGAGGAAACAGAGGGGAAAAAAAAAAAAATAAGCGGGAAGAGGATCTCTGCCGGCATCGTGGTGAAGGGACCCGACGGAATGTAAAAAGCAGCGCACGCGTGGAAAAAAATCAATTCGAGGGGGAGGACCGGGAAGTACCATCTGCAAAAATGGCACTAGAAGGCTGAGAGTTTATGCGCGACATACTTAAAAAGAAAAAAAACGCAGGCTGCAGTTAAAGAGTACCCAACCATTTCCGGAGAGAACTGTTTTTTTGGGCGGGGGTACCGGGCGTTGGGATGGGTGCGTTGGGGGAAAAGTCCCCTGGGCTCAAGTGCGTGAAAATTTTGGGTATAGGGGAAGGAGAAGAGGTCCGCACCCTTTATTTGAGATCTCCGAGCGAACCTCTAGTCGACAGGAAAGGCTCGATATCAAGCCAGATTGCGAGAAGGAAAAGTGCGCCGAAAACTCAACCTTCTCCTGACTGGGGAAGGGGTCGGGACGCGAAGAAGGCTAGTACGAGCCAAGTGGGGGCTGAGGGTTAAGGGAGTCGATGAGGGTCGATTTGACCGCTGGTTAAAGTTGTAGGTGAGTGACTTACACCAGTTGAGATTGGACGAGAGGGTCATGGGTGCGCGTTAAGGGGACTTAGTTATGGATCCACTGGGCGGAAGGTGCGGGTCTGGAGAAAAAAAAAAAGGACTTTGACTAGTTGCCTTTGGTCAGACGGAAAGGTAAAGGGGGGGGGAATCATAGTCAAAAATAATTATTGACCTCGTCCAACCAGGCCGTCGGAGAGGAAGACAGAAATACCTGAGAACTGACCAGAGTGTGCGCGGGTCATAATGCTAGGAGTCATAAGTGATCGGCAGGTGGTTGGAAAAGCCGTTCCTGATGAAAGGTGGTACATCAGAAATAAAAAAAAGTGAACACTCATTTCCAAAAGACATCGGAGAAGGATTGCGGATGTCGAGTCGTGCCAGAAGCACCGAAACGGGGAGGGAAAAGTAAAAACGAACGATTTTGGGTGTGCATGATAACGCTCCAGCCCTTGCGTCCCGGAAATCAGTAAGCCGAAGGCGCAGCGAGCCGGAGGGAGAAAACCAATGAGAAGGGAAAATTGGCGCTTAGGGGAAAATGAGGAATTTAACCCTGGCGATGGGGCCTCTGAAGGAGGAGCGTGAAGCCCTCTGGCAGAGAAATAAAAACTAAAAAAAAAAGGGGACAGCGAGTCAGAGAAAAATTTGGCAATAATGTGCTCGGAAAACGCCCGAGATGGAGGAGAGTCAGGGCATGCGGGTGGACTTCTAGCGGAAGGCTCAGGGCGGTTCACGAGAAAGGATGGCATTATTATGCGCACTATCCTTTTACCGGAGGAGAACGGACTCTCTCCAAGCTTGGAATGCGGGGGTTCGCTAAAAAAGCAATAATAGGATTCTGAAGAAACGCTGGGGGTGGTCCTCGGTTGAGTCATACCTCACGGTAGCATGGATTAGAGGGGTAATCGACTAATGGTGCTAGTTCCTGGTAAAAGAAAAGAATGGGTACTAGCTGTTCTGGAACGCCCAGTCTTTCAAGGTGGAAGGCTTATGGGGAAGAAAAGGCGTATTTCTCGGGTCTGAGGGAATGGGGGAGTTGGTTCGAGGGAGTAGGTGGCACTCGTATGGTCAGAAGGACCGACGGGGTTTGGCCTTTCTGGCAGCCGCCGGTCTTCGTAGGAAGAATTTCAAAGCGACAGATGGAAGTGACGAACAGGTGGGCAAAGAAGAAAACATGATAAAACGGAAAATGATGTATAGCACAAAAACCCTAACTGAGATTCCTGCGTCGAGTGGGGAGAAAGCGTAAACACCGGAGGATAGGGAATTAGAGTTTATTGGTATACAGTGGAAAAAAGTAAGTGGAACAAGAGTCATGAAAGGTGTAATCTTGCGAAACTGCCTTTGCGTAAATGACGCGGGGGAGGTGGCCCAAAGAGACAGGGGGCGCGTCAAGGGATCAGGGCCGTCTATCATAATAAACGAGGGCCATGTTTAAGTCTTTCGATAGGCTATCTGGTGAGGAACCATCCAGGGGCGGACAACAGTCTGTGGGAAAAAAGCTAGTAGGGTTTGAGGCGGAGAGGTACACAGCACTTTCTTTAGGCCTTCTCCTGTAGATCGACTAGACGAACCGATCTGATGTAGGGGGGAGCTCAAGGTACTTAACTCAGAAATTAAAAACTCTTCGCTGGGATTATTTTTCCGTTGATGGCAGGACACGTTCACGGGAAGGAGGGCTCATGACTAGAGAGAGGTCGTAATTCAAAAGAGGAAATCGAGATCTCTGAGGGATAGCCATATGCCATTGTAGTGCTTACAGAGAGAGAACACTTAAGGAAGAGATGAACTTGGTAGCGAACTCTTGCAGGAGTTTGTATTATGGCTGTTGGATGAGAAACTGGGGGGCATCAACCCTCGTCAATTGTCTGGGGAAATTTTCCCTAAAAGAAATTTGCTTATGAAGGAAAGAAAGAAAACGGCTCTGGAGAAAAGAGAGAAAATTCAATGGGGGGAAAGGAAGCGAAGCATCCAGTGGATGGATTCCTGGGGGTAGATATGTTCACACGGAAAAGTCCTTCCACTTAAAAATCGTACGCAGAAGGGAGGCACTAGGGCTTCGTATAGCAGCACACACATCGTCGGAAAAGGGTAACGCTTTGTTTAGGGATCTGAATGAAACGAGCAAGGAAGGTCAGGTGCACAGAGGCAAACACAAAGACAAACAAACCACAAAACAATAAAAAAAAAAAAAAAAAAAAAAAAAAAAAACCCGGGGGCGCAGTGTATGGAACTTTGGGTTCGAGGGAACAGCACTTTGAACGAGAAAACTCACACCCAAGATTCTAGAGACCTTATACAAAGCCATATGACGCCGAACTAGGGCGGGGGGGGGGGTCTTCTTTGTGGTTAGCTGGGCTTATTGTCATTTCGGGGTCGATTGCCGCAGTGGTGTGAAAAGAGGGGCAGCCGCTTCGTTTGGAAATGACACGCGATGAAAAAAGAGGTGAACACGGGAAAGTGTGCGCCCATGTTGTCCTTCCCAATGACGTTATCCCTCACGGTAGAACACGCAGCCGAATAAGATTGACAAAGTTTCTGGTCACATCAGGAACTACTTCACGCCCCTCGAAGGAAAAAGGTATGCGGAATACATCAAAATAACCAGGTGAGACTAACAGGGAAGAAGGCCTTACAGGCGCCATGCATGCTCGTATGGGTCTCAAACTGGAGAGGGATAAAACTGGAGGGGAAGCTTTAGGTTAATGCCTTACTTTGCAGCTGAGGAAAGTTCGAAAAAAATCTCAGTTGCCCGAGACGCATACTGGAACCGGAATCCGCGCGTGTGCGGGGAGAAAGCAAAAGGCCCAGACACAACGCAATGGTGGGGAAGAAAAAATCACCTCTGAAATAAGATCAAAACCTAAGCGAGCTACAAAAACCGGGACTGGTAAATGTGGATTGGAAAGTTCGCTTCGAGACTAGAAAAGTGTGAGGGTTAGGGTAGTTTTTCGCGAAAACCAACGAAAAAAAAACGTTAAAGACTATGGGCATGGAGGGAATGGTTGAAACATAGGGTCAGACTTACAAAAGGGCTGAGACCGCTCAGCTTGGTCTCGGAACACCATGAAAAGGGTCGGTGTCTTGTTCTCTTTATGATCGGACGGATCTTTTCAGAACTCGGGGTCAGGCCGGGAGGGGGAGTACAATATGTCCTTCTCCTACAATGCACTTTTTTCTATAATACTTGTGAAAAAAGAGTTAGTGTGGATAGAAATCGTAATCTGAAAGAAAGGAAAAGGGGCGGGGGGGTCAAATTGATATGGTTCAGCTCGAGTTCTACGCGATGGGGGAGGGTGGAGGGTGGCTTTGACGAAGGTTGAACCTTCCTTCGTAGGTGAAAAAAGGGAGGCATCATCTAGGATTACTGCCGGGCGGCAAACAGGGGCTCTAGCGTTAAAAACTTAGTAAGGTTCTTAGGGTCCGGGATTGCAGGGATACAATAAAGGCAGGGGGAATATGAGTCAAAAGAGTTGGGTGCGCGTAATCGATGCTCACGCCGATTGCGATCGCATGCTGACGGAGAGATTCCCGCTTAGTTTTTTTGAGCCTACGGCTGAGGATGGAGGGGGAAAGGCGGGTCTCGAGATTATTTATGGGGTCTCTCGAGATTGAGGG
>Ga0179593_1622564_pt1 | contig 23315 bp, 36 predicted proteins | sample CZODoug2_1_08_16_FD_185931 | JGI IMG/M metagenome (GOLD analysis project Ga0179593, IMG submission 185931) | Vadose zone soil fungal communities from Angelo Coast Range Reserve, California, USA - CZODoug2_1_08_16fungal (PacBio error correction) | ecosystem: Environmental > Terrestrial > Soil >...
AAAAGACAATTATCTAAAACGTATTGACTTCGTTGCCAGCGAAAGATGGGGGGGGGGGGGGGGTGTTACTGGGACAGGAGGGGGTAATGCGTACTCGCTTATGTACTCCAGGAGAAAGGGGGGGAGAGTCGAAAAAAGAGAGTCTGAGAGTCCCCGTAATTCGGCTTTTAATCTCTTTATCGCTTAGAAGATGGGGAGGGAACTACTAATACAGAAGGAAAAAAGGTCGGGAAGGATCATCCGACCGGGGTGCTTCTCGTGAAAAGCGAAGCAGGAGAAAAAGGATCAGAAAAAAAAAGTGAGGGGTTAAAGGTATCTAATCTTCAACTTACTCCCAAGGAAAAGACTGGGCATTAGAGAAGCAAAGAAATGTGAAAGGCCAGCAAATCGGCCGAGGGAAAAATAAAATCTCTCATGGAGCGAAAAGAAAAGGGGCTGGGAGATGAAACGCGTTGTTGCACAGTGACACAAGGGAGGGAGATAAGGTAGAAAAAGACCAAGGGGTTTTTGCGACAGCCCGGCTCAACCGAGTATTTCAAAGTAAAAGAAGAGAGAAAAGGAGGAATTCAAGCAGGAGGGATTTAACGTTTTAATCCGCGGCGGTCGGAAAGAAACCAGGAGGCACTCTGGGAAAGAGGGACTGGTCGATGAGGGTCGTACCTCACAGGGAAAGGATGGGGGAAGAGGTCAAAGGGTGGGTGCAAGAGTGCCTTTCTGGCGGAAGGGGGGGGGGAAAGGTTCCGGTTGGGGGGGGAAGAAGGAAATCTCCGGGCAACATGGAGAAAGCAGAGACACCGGGGTCTGGGTACTGACCGCAACCTATCCTGTTGGGTTACAGCGAAGAAGAAAATATAGAAAGCACTCGACGAAGGGGGAAAGAAAGGTCACAGGGGAGGCGTGAGAAGATCTTTCCTCTGGGACTGTGGTATGAGATGTCACGGAAGATATAGAAAGGGATGATGGTCGAAGCTTCCTGTATGATTAGAAAGTAGAAAACCAGGGAGGATTGGTGGTGAAACGAACAAAGGGGGAGAGGCTCCAACTGGGCATTTAAGGGAAAAAAGCTGGGCAGAGGGAAGGGTTCAATCTTGAGGGGGGGGGAAAAGGAAACCTGAGGGAGATGGAGCCTAAACTGCTGAACTGGAAGGTCACCACCGTTGAAGGAGGGAAAGGTCCACCCAATAGTGAAGAGTAAACTCAAAACGGGGCAATTCTAGAAAAGAGTAGGAAAAGAGAAAGGGACGTATTAGGGACTCGGGAAAAAGGGGGGGGGGGGGGGGGGGAAACGGAACGCAAAGAAATGTTAGAGATTGGACAAGGGTCGGAGGGGGTTGGGAGGAAGCCTCAGGAGGGGAAAACATCAGGGGTGGAAGTTCCATGAGCACCAGAAACGAGGGGAATCGGGAAAAGGGGAAAAGGAAAATCGGGGAAAAAAACGCGGATCGGCGGGGGGGGGACAATCCAGAAAATGAAAAGGGAAAAATACAAGAAAGCAAAAAAAGGACAGGGGGGATCGAATTATCCTTTTAACAATACCACCATCGCAACCAGAGAAGAAAAGAATAGAAAAACGAAAAGGATTGGGAAAAGTAATGGAGAAAGAGGGGGCAAGGTGTGCATGAAGATAGGGGGGTATTCTCCATACCAAATCAGGGCGGAAGAGGGAGGGAAACTCGAAGGTGGAAGAAATATTTGAACGGCGGCAAGGGTAAAAAAAAAAACCTCAGACGGGGCACAAAAAGGAGAACTCAAAAAAAAGCGGAACATCCGGAAAAAAAAGGGTACCGGCGTCAAGTTGTGGGAAGAGGACAGAAAAAAATGAAATACGAGAAAGAGCTGGTTTTATTTCTGAAATCTTATGGAAAGGCTTCATCTGACCGACAGGGGAAAAGCACCATAATTTTACGGTAGAGGAAGAGGGGACCTATCCGGATGAGGTACAGATTGATGGAAGGTCGGTGCGGAGAGGGACGAACACAAGTGGTAAAACGGGGAAACAGATTTAGCCGAAGGCACCGTGAAAAAAACTAAAAATATCGAGGGGAACCGTTTAAGAGAGTAAAATCCGTCCTCTGAGGGACTACCGGTGGTTGAGCAAGGGGAAGAAACGGGAAGACGGGAAAGTGAGAGAGTGAAAAACCAGTGTCGTCATTGTTCTCAAAAGCAAGGGGGGGGGGGGGGGGGGATTTTGGAGGAGGGGCACTTGCTCATAGGGGAGTTCTCGTCTTCCATAACTTTGAAGGGGAGTCATAGAAAGTAAGGGGAGGAGGCGAATAGGGACTAAAGGACGGGGGGGATAGGGGAAATGTCGAACCGAAAGTTTTATTGGGGGGGAGAAAACGATTTGAAAGACATCGATCCGGATGGTATTATAACATAAAGTTCAATCCCAAAGGAGACACAGACAAACAAATTAGGAGGGCTGGGTGACAACAGATCGTCACCAGTCGAAGGTTGGGGGAAAAAAGAGGGTTACATTTATTCCCGACGGTTGGGAACTCACAAACAGACTCCAGCGTTTTTCAACATGGCGAATAACGTCGGTGGTTATGAAAAAAAAAAAAGAGAGAGTTCTAAAAATGGCGGGGGACTTAAAAGAGAGGTTACACCTGCTTTGTAGAGAGGGGATATATTCCGGGGGGGAGGGAGGGGGGTCGAAATCAATGTTTAGAAGACAGGTGCGAGCTTGTGTAAAGGAAACTCAAGGGTAATAAGTTGGAGGAGAAAAAAGGGGATCCCCCCGCTTGGGGGGTCAGCCATCGCCTGCTTAAAAGAAGGAAGGGTGGAACGTGGGGATGTCGCCAGTGATTGGCTCTTTGGAGGGGAGGGAGGGCGGGGAAGTTGGGGGGCATATCGTGACAAGAAGTGAGCCGCCGAACGGTGGTTGACATTGAGGCGGAGGGATTGTTTGTTGGCGAACACGAGAATCCCCGGGGAGAAGAGGGGGGGGGGGAGTAACATGATAGGGTTTCAATAAATAAACTGATTAGGGCTCTTAAGGAGAAGAAGGGGGCTGGGGGGTTATCAGGGGGGGGAGGGGAAGAACAGATCAACAACAACAAGGGGGGGAAAGAGAAAAAGAACCGAAAAAAATGATGTAGGGGAAGAAGAGAAAGCATCACCAAGCGAGACCTCTTTTCTTCGTAACAGGATCCCACCAGGCAGAAAGCCATGCACGTATCGGGGGAAAAAATATGGGAAGACCAGACAAAAAACAAGAGAATTGTTGTCGAGTAAAAAAAGGAGCTCGGGAATAAAGGAGACCACCACAATCATCGCAAACCAGGGGGAAAACATGTACTAAATGAGGAAAACTAGTCTCTTTCTCAGGATGAGGGAGCTGGAGGGGGGGGGTTAAAGTGGAGAGGGAAAAAAAATGAGTAAAGAAAAATTATTACTCTTCACCAACAACGAAGACAAAAGGTTGGAAAAATGAATAAATGAACAGAGTAAATAACTAACGGGAGGGGGGGGGGTGAAAAGAGAAAAAAGAGGGTTAAATACCTTAAGGTAGCCATTCGATAACTCTCAAGGTTGTTCTCCACGCACAGGAGGACTGTAAAAGAACAACTCAAGGGAGGCTAGAGGGGGGATAGCATCGTCCATACCCAGAAGTTAATACAGAAGGATTTAACAGCAGAAAGGGGAGATAACCCGATGAAGGAAAAAAAGCTGTTGCCCGTGTCTCGATAGGGGGGGGAAGAGCGTGCTTACTTCAAGGTTCAAAAACTTTTTATCTAAACATGAACGCCGTGGAGGGGGCTAAGGGAAAAAAAAAGCGCAGAGAGTCAAAAAAAAGCAGAGTTAGGAAATCGTCGTCTTTGAAATCGGGGAGAAAACAGTGCTGGGACCGGAAATAGCGCACTTTTCAGGACGAGTAAGAATGACAAAAATTTCTTTTTCTCAAGGGGGAAAAAAAAAAAAAAGGTGGACGAGCGCAGGTCCGAAAAGGGGGGAGGAACAGAACAACCGAATACAAAAAAAAAAGTGATGTGGGACGCCCCAGAAAGCCCATGACTGGGGAAGGATAGGAAGGTAGTATAAGCAACTATGGTTCAGGCTACCACCGGGGGGGAGAGAAGCGAAGGCGGGGAAGAAAGGCTTTAAGCAAATGGGATCAAATTGCGGGAATTTACTATCCCCAGAAGAGGAGTAACGCGGTGCCCACTATCGAGTCAACGGTTACTTCCAACCGGATACACGCAACGCGCAAAAACTCACGGAGGAGAAAAAAAAGAGATCGGTGCTCCCACGAACATTCGAAGGAAGGGCACCACAAACGGTTCCGATGAATTGTAAGACGCCAGGAGGTAAGAAATCACCGCCGGTCAAAATGATAATGGGGGAGGGAGGGGTGTTCTGGCAATGATTCACGATCACTATTTGGAAAGGATTTTCGTCTAGACGTGGTTTGCAGAGAAAGGGATAAGCTTTGTGGGGGGCCGGCCCAACGGGCAACGTTGTCAAAAAGGGGGGGATACGCGCAAAATCAGTATTTAAGGGAGCCAAAGGAGAAAAGGGCCATTCAGGGTGGGGGTAGCGGGATCCCCCACACCGAACGATGAAGAAGTATAAAAAAAAAGAACGGGGGAAGGATGAGGAGGGAGTGTGGAGATGAGTTTCGGAAGGGTATTATGGGCGGGATAAACGAGACATTATGAGCAAGGGGGGGAGGGTATTGCGTTCTGGTATTAAAACTCAGGAGATGGAAAAAAAAAAGGCGAGTTGGGGGGGGGGGGCGAAACAAGATTCTCCAAGAAACGTTTGGGTACTCTTAAAGGGAAGTTCTTGGAGGGATGGGAAGGGGGGGGGGAAGAGGGGGATATGGGGTGGGTAAATCTTGTTCACATGGAGAAAAAAGAAATTCCTCAGTCGGAAAACTTGGAACACAGGAAACCAAAGGGGCAAGGGATTACTCGAAAAAAAGGGGTCCTAAAAAAGGTCTTCACTAGAAAACAAAAACCAAAAGGAGTAGGAGATTTGAATAAGTGGTTTAACCTTATCACAGCAGGCCAAAACGGTGGGGTGTTGCACATTGGCAGACGAGGAGAGAATGTAAGAGGGGTTGGGGGAGAAAGAAATACCTTTTGTAAAGGTTCACACGAAAGGTGAAACGCCAGCAAAAAAACTTCGGGACATATCGGGGCGAAGAGCGGGGGCGAAACCACAACAACGGAAGAGGTCAGGGGGAAGATCCCCTTTTATAAGAAATCCAGGGCGAAGTAAGCGAGAAGCATAAAAGGGGACTCAGAAATGAATAAAGGGAAAAAAAGAATACCGGTCCAAACCTAGGGAAGAGCCACTGAGAGATCACACGCCCCTGTGCAGGTTCAGGGCGTCTTAGAGGGAAGGGGGGGGGTTGATAGAAGCTTTGATTCGCGGAGTCGCTTAAAAAAGGACAAAAGGGGTCGCGTTAAATCAATCGAGGGGAAACGTGGGGATATCCCGGCGAAAACACATGGGAAATTTATGGGAAAAGCAAAAAAAAACCTGTGGCAACCTTAGTAGAAAACATAAAGCCGATAAAAAAACAAGCAGCTCAAAAGGTTGTACCATGCCAAAGGAAGGAATGAATATGGTCTTTGGGGAAAAAAAAAATCGAAGAACCGAAAAAATGACTGATGAGGAGGTAGGTCGACCCGAGCCTGAAAACCATCTGTCGGCGGGATTTGAAAGAGAATGCTTTACGTAGCTGGGGCTAGAAAATCTTAAATAAGAGTTGAGACAGGGCGACGGGAGGATCGAAAAACAAAAAAAAAGGTTTCATTAGAGGGAAATAGTGGCAACCGGGGGGGGTGTTAACAAAGACCTTTTTCTAATAAACAACCGTGGATCAACATGAGAAGCTGTCCGGAGAAGCCGACTTTGGTGGCTGGCTCTTGTACATGGGGGGGGCGGATAATCCGGAAAGTCGGGGGCTTACCGGGGGGGTCTTCATTGTGAAGGGGGGAAGACTCTTCAAAAAGAAATTTTTGAGGGAGGGGTGGGAAGGAAGGAGCGTCGGGGAAGGAGCTGGGGCGGCCAGAACCGGTCGGCTTGGAAATAGAAGAAAAGTAGGGCTGTGAGGCCGGGGCAAAGTTAGAGGGGGAGGGCAGATGGAAATTTTGACCCGGTAAGACAAAAATAGGGGATGAACTACGAGAAGGGGGGTTAAAGAAGGGGTCGGAATAAAGGGGGAAAAAGGACCGGGAAAAAAAGTGTCCGAAGGGTTCAAAAGCCTACTCCAAGAGAAACAAAATTATGAAAGGAGCTGAATTTAAAAGGGGGGTTTGACGGAATAATGGGGAGGTGGAACAAAATTCAGTTAGGACAGAGGTGAAAAGAGACGAATCAAACGGCGGCAGGTTCAAAAAAAGATTTCGCTAGGGAAAACAATTTCTCTTATCTAAGAGTGAGGATAGGTAACAAAAACCGCAATTGGTATCTGATAGGAGGACTTTCGGTGATGGGACCAAGGTTGGGAGGAAGGGGGGAACGCTTGCTTTGTGCGAGGCACGTGGAGAAATCCTTGAGAGGAAAGGGTCTAAAACGACGCGGTTTGGGGGGGGGGGGTTGAAAATCCTGACCATCAATAGGGGGAATGGTAGTTGGGGTCGAAAGGGGGTCAGTCGAAGGGTGGAAATGGAATGCAGGGCGTTCGGGGACGAATATCTCTTCAAAATGCCCTAAGGAGTTCGCCGAATCACTTTGGGGGGCTTCAAATGCTGGTGGGGGGGGGGAGAAAAAAACTGAGACGAGACTAAAAGCTACAGGGTAGGGACTGGGCGGGGATAAAAAAGGGATGGGGAATTAAAACTGGCTGTTGATATGGATTTGGGGATCGTACTGGGAGCACCACACTGGGGAGAGAAAGTAGGATGAAAGAAAAAGGGGAACAACTCACAGGAAAAATCTTCGACTCAGAATCATCGTAGAACAGAGGTTCTTACGAAAAAGAGGTAAATAAAAGCAAAAGGAGGATTATGTAACGGGATAGAACACAAACAAAGGACCCAGCTCGAAGACACAAAACGTGCTTAAAGGGATTCCGCCGAGCCGCGAGAGAAGAAGATAGGGACCAAACAACGGGAATTAAAGATAAGAAAGGCACAAAGGAGTAAAGTCAACGGAAATCCTATCTGAATTCTGTGGAAATAAGTAGATGGAAGGACAAACCACCCCGAGACGCTGATTTGTCGAAGGGGAAATATCCAAGAGTATTATACCCCCGTGATTATCCGCACAAGCAAATTCAAAGGTGCATACAAACAGGTCATCCCATGACGAGTCATATAACACTGACAGAGTGGGTTTAACAGGATCTTTTAATACCATGGTTATATAAGAAAGGGGGGTGTAAAAGACAACGAAAACTTTCTGCCAGCCAGTAGGGGGAAAGTTATAGATTAGGCATAAATTTACATTTACCGAGGCGTATAACGTCTGAACGTGTTAGAGATCGGGGGGAAAGGCGTTAGCATAAGGGTTTTACTGTGGCGAGTCCGCTTGTTAGCTTTAAAAGCAATCGACCGGTTCTGAGGGTACTCCGAAGACAAAAGTAGAAACTTAAAATCCTTAATTCAGGAGGAACCGAGACCAAGGGACCTTCGGTCTCCACTACTATACATTCAATGCGATGAGGTGGCGGACGAGGTGCGGGAGGGGGGGAAATGCATGAGGGAACTTAAAAGGATCCTTTCACATAAAAGTTACTACGCGACAGTAAAAACCCGTCCCGCAGAAACAGAAAAACGAAGACCAGAAAAATTTTTGAAATGGGTTTTAATATCGAAAAAATGCAACATGAAAAATTCTTTGTCAAATAAGGAGTACCAAGATGGGGAATTAATCTAAAAAAGGATCGATTAAAATACAGGCTTCTAATGGATGAGAAAGTGAGTAATTGGGGATAGAGGGAGGCTGAGGGGTAAAATGCCCACTAAAATCCTCTACTGCCATACAAGTGTTGAGATAAAAACAAGGCGAACTTCGAAAAAGGGGAAAAGGAGCCGGGGGGGAAGTGAAGGAAAAATAACGACCACAAATCTATCTGTTCAAAGCAAGGGAAACTCGAAGTTGGGCGCCAGGACGGGAGAACGAACCGGGGACGGAGCAGGTGAGAGAGTTCCAAAAACTTCAAAGAGGGGGGGGGCATCAACAAGAAAAAATGAGAGGTGTCAAGATTGAAGTTTGGGGAGTGAATTGGCTGGCAAAGGTTGCAAGAATGCTGAAGGGGGGTTGTCACCTGTTACCTTTGGGGTTTGGAAAAACGGAGAAAAGAACCGGCAAAGGGGGGTTCCTAAGTAGGATTCAGCGACCTATAACATGGGACCGAGGTTTTGTGTCGGAGCTGAGATCAAACACTTATATCAGCAAAAGAAAACCGGGAAACGATCTCGTTAAGAGAGACGGGAAGGGGGTCGGTTGAATGACGAGGGGTGACGTCAAGGGGGGGAAACACTTATCGAAGAAGAAATGGCGTGTAATGGCGGGGTTATGGATTCTGCAAAAGTACAAAAGCCCCCGAAAAGCAGTTGGTGGGGGAAAAGGAGCCCAAAAACTGGGGACCGAAATTGAACGTTATGGAGGCTGGCAAAAGGTGGAAGCTGCGATTGGAACTCACCACTGAGCATGGATTCCGAAAAAATATGGAAAAAAATCAGTCATTGGAAACGAAAGGGAGCCACGGTTGGAAAGGGAAAAATCGGCCAAAATTGGGCCTAGTCATCAAAGGAGCAGGCGAAAATCACTCAAAAAGAAGAATTAAAACGTTGGATTTACTCTGAAATTTGGGGGTTGAAGTCATCAGCAAATGGTTAAATGTGTTCCTTAATAGAGGAAATTGAAACGATTCAGGGTAAGATCTGCGGACAGACAGTGGGGCGGTCCAAAAACAGAATGGGTAAAAAAACCCCGAAAAAAACGTCAAGGGGGGGAGAAAGAGCCACCATTTGTGGAGAAGTTCCACCCACAAGCAGGGGGGGATGGGAGTATCAACGGGAAACCACAGCAGGTCAAGAGAAAAAATACCCAGGGATCAGGAAGCAACAACAGGGAGAACCCTCGGGGAACAGGGGTCATCGGGAACGGGCAAAGGGGGGGGGTGGGGTCTATCATGTGGATCGTTCCTTTGGGCGAAAGAAGAAGAGGGGTCATCGATTCAAAAAAAACAGGCAGGTCGGGGAATCGAATCACATCGACGGTGAGCGGGACTTATCCCCATGGGAAAAAAGGGTGCATGGAAAGATTTCAAAAAAGCAAATCACCCGGGGGAAGCGTCAAACCAGACGAGCCATAAAACATAGAAAAGGTTCGCTTCAAATAGGGTGAGGGCGGGGGGTGAAAGGCCGCCTCAGAAGGGTAAAATGGAATAAAAGGAGAAGTCCTTGTGGTTGAAGAGGGAAGTGGATGGAAAATACTTGCTGGACAGCCCCTTCGGACTGGGGGAGGTGCAGAAAGAAAAGATCGGGTGAAATACAGTCTATTGTTAACGTCAACAAGTCTTGCCTAACCTTCTCCTATACCAGGTTACCCTAACACGGGAATTATAATGAAAGATTTTCAGAATTGCAAAGTCTGCTATTCCTATAGGTTTTAGAAAGGAAACCGGGAATGTGAGGATAATCCTGAACTCGGGGGGTTGAATTTCTGTTTCTCATTTTGATATTGGTAAAGAGGGGAAAAAAAAAGTTGGGTGAGGGTCACTGGAGGGAGTAAGGGGGGGGAAAGTAAAGAGGGGGCCAAAAGCCAAACGGTCATCTGGAATTATCATTAATAAAGTATGGAGGGGAAAAAGAAGAGGACTGAATAGAGTAGAGTTAGCCCGAAGGTTTTCCCAGACGGTCTTTGAAGGGAAAAAAATAGGTTCCGAGCTGAGGAGAACCTCATAAAAGAGGTCGGAGGGGGAAAAATCACATCCTCACTAAAGCTCGAAGGGGGGGCAAGATTGAATAAAAGACGTTTGGGGAGGTTTAGGCAAGCCTCTGTCATATTCCCTCTTGGAAACGAAGCGATACCACTCGGGAAACGCCGAGGGGGGGGAAAACAGGCTACTTCGACTCTGTAGGATATCTAAAGGGGCTGTAAGGGGGATATCTTTACAACCCCCCCCGCTTGGTTTATAGGAAAACCACCCGGGACATGGATGGGCTACGACCCTAAGGGGGGGGAGGCCTTGCGTGCTTTTGTAAAGGAAAAGAAAAGAAACGGGGTGGGGATCCGAATCTGTGGAGGAAAAAGTTACGACTAACTTGTGGGGTGGCAACAGAAAGCAGTCCAGCGCCGTGGGGGGGTCCTTTCTGTCAACATTGGGGGGTACGGGTTGGGCCGATGGTTCTTGGAAGTCTTGACTTTGGGGGAACTCAGAGCAAGCAAGGCGATGAGGAAGAAAAAACAGGTTTTTTGGCCTTGGGCGAGGGTGTGGGGGGGGGTGCTGCGTCTCGACTGAACCTTCGTCGGACAGGGGTGGATTAGGTGGAAGAAATAAAAGCTATTTCAAGCGGGAGTCAGGGTGCGGCGTCACATTGAGGGGGATACGAAAAAGACAACAAAAAAGGGAGGAGGAACTAAGAAGGAACAGCCAAGAAAAACCGATCGTCGCAGAGAATCACAAAACAAAGGAAGAAGGTTTTAACTGCCTTCCAAAGATGTAGGAAAAAAAAAAGACGACTAGCTTATTGGGGGGCATCAAGAAACCTCCGACTCGATTAAACAAAAAAACGTCGGAGCGTCCTCGCGAGTGCATAGACCCAACAGGTCGAAAGATCACTCAACCCTGAGAAAGAGGGGGGCGGAAAGGAAAAGAGACTTTCATCAGGTGGCCTCACAACCGCGGGGGGAAAACTTGTAAAAGAAGAAACAAAATTATGGAAAAAGGGGACTCAGCAAGTCTCAAACAGCAAATGCGGTCGGGGGCCCCTGCATCCCATTAGCAGAAAGGAAAGGGAACTGTCGTGTCTTTAAAAAAAACTACCAGTAATCCGTGCAGACGAGGGGGGGGGGGATCCAAAGGAATTTTGGGGAACAAACAGGGGGTATTCGGGCAGAGAGTGGATCGCTTGGAACGTGCAAGAAAGGAATATAAGGGGGAGGGAGTAAATCAAGAATAATCAGGGGGAAGAGAGCTCTAAGAAGTAATTGGTTAAAAGAAAGGACTGCTTATCTGACAAAAAGGGGAAAAGCCTGGATGAGTTACTAAGATGCAGATCGATCGTCGGAATCACTCTTGGGTATTAAAATAGTCTGCCTAAGTAAAAGGGGCAATTAGGCATGAGAAAGGGGATTTAAGTATCGGAAAAGAAAAGCTACATTCCCTCCTGAGGCCAACCTTGACCGGGCGGCCGACGCTCAGTAAAAGAGAAAAGAAACCAAATCCTCAGGGGGAAAAAAGGGGAACTAACACACGGAATTAATACAAAACCAGGGGGGGTCATCTAAGTAAAGGGAAGAAAATAAAGGAATCTAACCCGAAGGAAATCGAAGCGGGGAACTACAGAGTTCTCATTGAGCAAAAAAATTTCATTGGTCGAACCTTTTCGGACTGGTTTCAACCAGTTCCTATCGGGGAACCCAAATACCACGGTTTTTGCGATTAGCAACCCCTCAAAAAAAAAGGGAACCCGAAGTATTAACGGGGAGGGGGAGAGGGGAATCGGCTCCCGGAAAAGGGAACTTATCGTGTTCCGAGGAAGAGCTCTTAAAACCCCACCAAAACCCAAGAAAAACAGGGGAGATAAGGATCACGAAAGGTCGGGGGTCAGGGGTTCTATATTGAGTTAAACAGGGGGAACAAAAAAAAAATATTCATAAGTCTCTATGGGTGAGGATTGCATAAGGCGGGGGGAGGGTTTACTCTTACGTGGAAAACAAGGAGATTTTGGGTTTAACTTACAAAAGGTCAGGGGGTCGCACGGGAGCCGCAGAAACAAAAACTCAGGAAGAAAGGACCGCAACAAAAAAAAAAGGGAGAAGGGCCTTCACTTTGTTTGTGAAAGCGAAAATAAGAAAGAGGGTCGCACAGAAAAAACGACTAACATAGAAGAAAAACTTCCACAAGGAGATGTGGTCTCCGAGTTGCTCCCTTGGTGGTATTGGGGGGGGGGGAGCAGGAAAATATGAGCCAGGGTTCGCAGGATCAGTGCAGCGTGCAAAAAAGCAAGAGAAGGGATATTCCCGAAATGTTGGTGTCGCCACCGACTGCCCGAAAACATGGGGCGATTACAAATTCCAACTGGGCCAAGAGGGGAGGCCTGCGTCAAGCTGGAATGGGACTTCATCAAAGATCCGAAAAAAAAAATTCCGAGAAATCGCGCACAGGGTAACAAGTTCCCCCGGGAGATAAAGAACACAACGTGGGAAATGCAACTCTGGAAATCTGCTACCAAACAACTGATTATGAGGAAGAAAAAAAGGGAAAGCCTTGGTGCTAGTTAAAAAACACTGAAAGGGGCCAAAGGACAAAAAAAGGGTGGAAGGGGGTTCATTTGCAAGGGTACGAGGTCGTAGGATATCGGTGGGAGTCAAAAAAACATCTCATCTGGAAAGAAATCAATACAAGAGAAAAAATGGAGGGGAAGCTCCATTAGGAGCTGTGGCGCAAACCAAAAACGCGTCTTCCTTGTGGGTAATATCCCCTGGGGATACTAACAGCAGAAATCAAAAGGCACTATTCCGAAGGTACACGAATGGGAGAGATCAAAGCGCCCCCAAAGGGGGAAAACCCTCCAGATCCAAAGAGAACATCAAAGGGAAGGGAAGGGTCCTGGGGATGTTGCATGGTGAGCGTTTAAGACGAGAAGAGGGACAACTTCAATAAAGAGATTTAGCGGTCGGAACTTGGGGACTATGATCCAACATTGCGAAAAAGGTGCCTGGGCATAAGTTGGAAAAAAAACCCCAAAAAAAAAACCGTCAAGTTCCGGCAGAGAAGAAAAAGAAACAACCCACAAAATAAGAGGGAAATAAGGACAAAATATTGAAAAAAACGGACTGGCCAAAAAAAATTTGGGGAAAAATCCAGAGCAAACCAGATAATACAGCGTGGTCATGAAAAAAATTGATGGGAAAAGTCACGGAACCGTTTTGTCGTTACAAAAAAGGCGTGGACGTAGATCGTATCATATGAAAAAAAATTCCTGATCGTTGAAATCTGTGTAGCCGGAAAAGGCGTATCGGCAACACCTGGTAGAATAACCCTTCGACAGATGAAATTGAACCGAAGGAAAAAGTTGGATATCGTAAATGGCAATGAACAAGGGGGGTTGAGCCAGAAACTTAGGGAAACGAAGGCCGAAGGTGGGGCGAAAATTTGTCAAGTCACATAGTGGCGGACCAGGTCTTCTTAAACATTCTGGGCGGGATGCATTGTTTAGGAAACTGGTCAAAAGAATTTTAACGGGTTGGGGGAGGGGGAGGAGGAGGGCGAACGGAAGGAAAAGCGGCCAGAAGAACTGGATTAAAGAAGGCGTGAAGCTGTCCTCTAAAAAGATAGAGTCTAATGAATGAATAAGAGTGAGCCTAGGGGCCCAAGACACCGTTTCTGCGTAACTCAGGAAGAGGACTTGGTTCAAAGACGAAGAAAAGGCTCGACGGAAGAGAACCGTCTAAGAATGCAAATCAAAAAAACCGCGAGAAACCCCAAAATGATCTTCGCGAGGGGGAAAAATCATCATACTGGCTTCGGGCGGCAACATCGGGATGTTCCTCTGGATTAAAGGAAGCAGGGGGAAACCAAAAAACCGCTTTGGCAAAACCAATAAGTCGTTCGCGGTTAAAAAAGAAAAATAATGGAATGACGGGAAAATGGTAAAGGTCGTAAACCCCAATGTTTTGGGGAACCGCAAGGGATGGGGTTCTTGACAGGATGGGTCTGCCGTTGCCGCTGGGGCTTGTGTTAGGAGGAGAACCACGGGGGACATCAGGAGTGGACTAAAAGGGAAGTTCTCCCCCCGCAAAGGTTGGGGAAACATCATCCTGCAAAACAAGAATTTGTCCTGTAAGGGATCGAGGTGCTCGGGTGGATTGGCTTCGAAAGGTGTCTAGGGCTCTAGGGGCAAGAAGACTCGGGGAGGAAGACAGTTGGGAAAGTCGCACCGGGGGGGGGTGGGGCGAAACGGCTGAGGACTACCGAAAAATCGTCGCTGCTGTTATCTGGGGGCCGGAAAACGCTAGCTGGGTTAGGAGGGTCTCGGACGAGAGTGGAACGTGGGATCTTGGAGGGGGGGCAAGCGATCCTAAAAAAAAAGTAAAAAGAAATGAACGACCACCGTCACGATCAATGCACAGCAAATCGCACCACCATCGAACAACAGCGGGGGGGGGAGGAAAAACTAATGTAGAAAAAAAAAACTAGGGCGGTCGAGGGGGGAAACCACATCAAGCGCGAATGACAACAAACGTGGCGGCAAAAAGCCTTCAATAGAAACTAGCATACAGCACAAGGGGAAAAAGCGAAAGAGAAAAACTCGTACGCAAAAAAACGCATAAGAACCCACCCAAAAATTCTCGGTTTCGCAGCACGAGATGTAACACACCTTTACAACAAATTCAGGGAAAAAGAAAAGGCTGTCAGCCAAGCATCCAACATGAAGCAACATCACTAATCGGTGGGGTAAGGGACCATATCCATTCGAATAAAACGAGAATGGGGGGCATACACTCTCCAGTACTTAGAAAGCCGGTTCAACAAGGGAAATGTAAGTGGGGAAGATTGATCCCAGAGTTAAGGACGCGTAGTATACCAGCAAATAAAAAAATAAGCGTTGCAAGGAAAACGACTAGAAGGTGGTGGGGGTAGGAATTCGGACTTGAATTAAGCAACGCGGGTTCTGCGTCCGAAGATACGGATGGAAAGTTAAAAATCCAAGGAGGGCATACTCAGAACTGCGTCCTTTAGGCTCAACGGCAAAAGGCTATTGAAAAGTATAGCCGGGGGGGGTTCGTTCCAGGCGAAATTAAAAGACTTAAATAAAAAGGAAAAAAAGTCCGACCGGGCGGCCTAGAGCAGATCCCAGATCGAGAAAAGGAAGGACATCCAAAAGGGATCAAAAGTTTGGGGGGATAACTCGAACGAAACCCAGAATGGAAAAAAGAGACGAGGATATCCAACAGGGGGGAAGCCTACCCAAGATAAAAAAAGCATACCGCGCACCGGTGTAAGGGTCATTTATCTCAACCGGCTATTCACCCGGTGCAAAAATATCGCTCGAAGCGGAGACGTTGGGGGAAAAAAAAAACGCCCCAATCTCCGAGTATTCACCGATCAGATCGATATGCGAAAAAAAGAGAAAAAGCTGGGGTTAAAAAACAAGGGAATAAAAGTGGCTCCAAGCTTTCGGACTCAACGAATCATGAACAAGTATCTGGGCAAGTAGGGGTAGGGGCACTTAAACCAGAGTATAAAAATTCATAGTTGTGCAAAGCGGTACACTAGGGGGGAAAAGTATGGAAAGTGGTTTGAACATCACTTGGCCCAGGTGGCTGTGAGAGAGACAAAGTTGGGAAAAGGGGATCCTAAGCTCAAAGAGAAAAGAGACCTGGGAAAAGGTTGGGGGAAAATGAAACGAGAGAACAAAAAGGGAAAACACAAAAAGCTTATCAAACTTGCACCGTTTATCGTGAGAGAAGGATCTGCCGAGGGTTGCACGCACCCGGGTTAGTGCGCTTCACTCTCTGATCAATAGGGAGAATCGACTGCAACCTGAGTCGCAAGAATGGATTGGACCCAGAGTACAAAAGTTTTGGGGGTCCGCACCGAGAGAAAAGAAAAACTTCGATACCGGTCTGGAAACTGCGAATGTCAAAAAAAACGGGAAAGCTGCGGGACAAAAGGAAGAGATGGTCAAGAAAAACTAGATATTCCTCGACTGCAACTGGAAAAGGAAACACCCGTGCCCCTAGGAAAGCTGGACACCTGCAAAAAAAAAGAAACGACACAGCCAGGAAGAGAAACCCACAAAAGAGAAGATCTGGTCCGCCGGGTTGAGTACGCGCCACTTTTTTTGGAAAAGGGAAAAAGGCAACCGGTGGGGATGGTTCCAGGGAAAAAAAAAGATTTGAATGATCAGTTTTTTCGAAGGATGCTGAACTCAGGTGAACATCCAGCTTGAAGAACCCTGAAATAAAAAAGAAAAAAGTCGGCCAGGGGGGGGCGAAATTGGGTCTAAAAAAAAACAAAAAAGAGGGTTATACCGTGATCTGCACAAATACAGGGCAAGCGAATTAAAGAACCAACATACAAGAGCATCAGTGGTCAATACCACCCAGGGCGCAAAACCAACGGCAGGGGAAAGTCCCACGCAAAGGGAAAAGGTTTACTGAGGACCGTCGATCTGGGTCGGGTGAAGGATATCAGAAGGTGTAACGTTGAAAACCGCAACTGGACATGTAAAAAACGGGGTCCCTGTCATTCAAATAGGGGGGGGGTTGTGACGTGATAAATTGCCCTACCAAGGGGAAAAACAGGGGGAACGCGAAGTTGGGTCAAACCACCACACGGAACATTGCCCACCGTCAGAGTCACACACTGGCCATGCACATCCGAAAAGGGACGGTTAAAACAAGGGATAAAAAGGGGTGGGGGGGGGGAAGGTGCAAAAAAGAAATCTAAGCGCGAACTAACGAAAAAGTGGAACCACTGATGCAGCGTCAGTCTGAAAAAATTTGAAAAGGGAACATCGCAGAAAAGACTTTCGGGGAGCATTGCCGACTTAGGTGAAAGTACGCGGTGAGAACGGTCTCGGGGGGGGAAGTAAGGTCCACACAAAAGGGGGGGAAGGGCTCCGTAAGATTTACGGGGGAACGAAACAAGGGTGAGGATAAGGCAAAAACATTTGAGGAAAACATAAAGATGTGCCTCTGCGATGAAAAACGATCTGGGGGGTAGAGGGAAAAAGGGAAATAGCTGATAAAAAGAAATCTTAAGGGTTTCATGGCTTGGGCTTCAGTGGCAAACGGGGGGGGGGGAAAGTCAAAATCAAAAGGGTTTGTGAAGGCGCGAGTGCGCGGAAAACCGGGGGGATCTGAATTAAGAAAAAAGAAATGCTTGTGAAATAGGGAGTCATCTCTCTTGAATGAAGCGGAGCCCAAAAGGTTTTACCACGAGAGGGAGTCTGAAACGGAGGTTACCGAAGATCATCCGGCTCTTGAAGATGAATCAGAAAGCAGGAAATGTAAAATTGAAAAGGGGAAAAAGCAGGAAACGCACAAGAAAAAAAAATTCGATTCGAGGGCACTCTCGCCAGAAAGAAGTTGGTTAAATGTTGCTGTGAACTCCCGCCATCGGTCAGGGTCCAACTTTGGGGGAAGGAATCGATCAAAAGAAGGAACACCGCGAAACAGTCGATCCGGAGGCGTGGAGAAACACAAAGGAGGAGCTTCTATCGAATGGATGAGGTCCGGTAGGTCAAATCAGTTAAAACCCCCCGAGGTGCTTGGGAAAATGCCGTTCAGGTATTGGAAGAAAGGACATTGGGTCGGTTTTGAAGCTTGCGGTGGGGGAGAGAATCGGGGTATCACAAGGAGGTGTCTAAAAAAAAGGCCCAACCGAGTGTGCCGAAACCGGCTGACAAGAAAAGGGAGAGGTTTCCTGGGGGAAGTCAGTGCAGGTACTGGGGCGATGAGCTAAAAAAAGGGGGTGGCATGTCGTCTATTTCAAAGCGCTAGAGAGCTCAAAAAAAGGGGGTTTTTTCGATGGTTTAGTGCAACGGCCTCGACTACGCACGTCAGCGAAGAAGGGGGGGCATTTGGGGAAAAAGGATCCAGGGATGCTGTCAGGGCTGCCGCAGGGGGCGGTTGGAGAAAACTGGTGGTCAGTGGATCAGAGGAGAAAAAAAAAAAAAAAAGGAGGGATGAAAAGAGAAGGCACCAGCTTCTCCGCAGAAAGCAGCATCCAAACAAGCAAGGGAAAAGGAGGTACAAAAAACCAAGCCGACGCGCGAACCCAACCAAAACCGCGCGAAAGGAAAACCCAAAACGTCAAAAGAAAAGTAGCGTAAATAGAAGGAAAAAAAATACAACAAACCACCCGGGGTACATGCACGGGGGCGCGGAAAACCTGGTTCGGAATGTTCGCAGTAGGAAAAAAAAAACACAACAAAACGTCGGGGGATAACTTGTCGCAACAAAAAAGGTCCTCAACAACAAAGGGGGTGATTCTCCGCCCACAAAAAAAAAGGGAACGGCGCTTTCTCCCAGAAAGAAGGACGGAGCGAGAAAGAGAGGGCAAGCGTACGAAGGGGTGAGAAAGGGAGAAAGTAAGCCAGGGGGCTATGACGAGCAGATTGGGTCCAAGAAAGGAGATTCAAGGTTGGTGGCACTCCCGGGCTGTCAAGAACGGTGAAGCTTGGGGGACATCCCAGATTGGGGAAGAACTGGAGGAGAGAAAATGAGAAATTGGGAAAAGTGTCCCAATGTCATTGGGGGGGGGCTGGAGTAAGGACAAAGACCGCCCGGTTCTGAGTGAGTACAGGCCGGGAGTAAAATAAAAAAGGAAATCTTCTTATGAAAAAAAAAAAAAGAAACTAGTCTGGGGAAACGGGCTAGGCAAGAAACTTCGAGTCATGAAATCTCTATAGGTTATCTGAACTATGCTTACAGCAATTACTTGGCTTCATGACGAATGGTCCAGCCTGACCGAGGGCAGCGAGGAAAAAATAAAAAAAAGTAGAAAACCGAAACAGGGGGAGGTGGGTTGGAGCGAAACGACTCCAAACGGGATAAAAAAGAAGAGCCAAAGAGTGAAGTCCATCAAAAAAATCCAGAACGGCTGGTCAGCATGGGGATCTCAACGGTGACAGGGAAGTCTCAGGGAAGAAAAAAGGGTGCGGGAGGGGAAAAACCTTCCACTGGGCAAAGTTAAACAAAAAACGGTGTTTCAAGAAAACCGGGAGAAAGGCACCTGTATTCAAAAGATAAAAAAGGCCAAGAGACAGTGAAAGCAGGGTAAAAAGCACGGTGTCCGATGACGGGGTCAGCCGCTTGAAGAAGAACCGGATCATTATCAAGGGGAGGAGAGGGTCTTCTGAATTGCTTCTACAGAAAAATAGGCACCCCAGCAGGTGGGGAAGGGACACTGGTGGAAGACAGGGGACAGGGGTTGTACGTCTGTGTGGGGCCTGGGACCAAGGTGTTGTGGAAAACTTCGAGAAATTTTTAAAAAAGGAAAGACAAGAAAAACCGTCGGGGGAATGAAATAGGAAGGCCGTGCATGGTGGAATGACCTTGAGAATCCAGGCCGTAATATCGAAAGGAAGAAGTCGAAGGGAAAGTTGCCGGGGTCGGAGAAGGGAAACGATGTTCTCAAGGGTGGGTATTTCGAAAGGGAAGGTATGATGAGAAAAAGGGGGTGGGGGAAATGGCTGCTTGACTGGGGGCACTGACGACAAGGGGGGAAAGAGGCCCCACTAGCAAGAGGGAGGGGGGTGTTTGGAAAAAGAAAATGCCAAACAGGAGATCGCCCGAACGGGACGATTGGCCGGGGCCCCTTTAAGGGAAGGGAAGCATAGGCGCTTTTAAAATTATTTCAGCATGGAAAAGCTATAAAGTGACTCGAGATGAACTGTAAAAATTCACCCCAGGGGGACCTGCTGAAATGGAACACCGCAACCATCCGGGACACTACGCGGAATCAGAAAAAAAACAACACAACTGGGGAGAAATATATATTAAGGGGAAGAGAAAGACGCCACGTTTTGATCAGGCAGGAACCGGTGGTTGAAATGTGTTTCGGGGGCAAAAGATTTCGAGGGATTTAGAGGGGTTCTCAAAAACATCATGCAACAGAAAACCAGGAAACCGACAAGGGACAGATTAACTGTAATGAAAAGGAAAAAGTTGTCGAGAGGGGAAGAGGGTGACCCCTGGCCTTCCCTTTGGAATCGGAAAAATCAAAGAATCCAAGCAAAAAAGATTCCTACTACAATAGAAGAGAAAGGATACCACAAACCCTCTTCAATACAACGCAGATCAAAAAAAATCCATTCTGGGGGGAACGGAGATGGTCGGCGGCCGGTGCTGATGATAGGAAAAACCTCTTCCATGCCACCATGGCAAAGGGGACAAGGGAAGGGAGAGCGTCAGTCAAAGGGGGGGGACGGTGGATCTGGGGGGGGTGAATGCGAATGTTGAGGCGTCAGTGGGTACAAACCCAAACCGAAAAGGGTCACCAAAAAACAAACGTCCCTGGGCAATTCAGCATAAATAAATGAAAAAAGAAACAAAAGGGAAAGGGAAGTTGGAAGTGAGGGGAAAAATTTAGAGAAAAAGACTACAGATAAGAAGGCTTTGGAAAGAGAGGGGAAGGTGGTATTTCGAAGAGTCGGAAAAACTAGACCGGGTTCGTGTAGAAGTGCTTGACGGTGGAATCGGGGAGCTATCCGATCCCACCTCGGTGGGAATGGAGGAGCCGCTCAATCCGCAACAAAAAAGTGGTCTTTCAGGCTGCCGATAGGGGGGGGCACGGGGGGGGAAAAACAGGGTTTACGGGAAAATTTTAGATACCATGCGAAGATGGTTAGTTGAAAACGAGTGGGCTAGAAAAGGTGGTGAGCGGGGAAGGAAAATATTCTGTATCGACTGAACGGTCTGTTCTGAGGTGCCGAGGGGGCAAAGTTCTTAAAACAAAATCAAAATTTTGGGAGGACGGTGTAGTTCGCGGAGCGAGCGGTTTAATAAGGAAAGGAGGCCCAAGGGAAAAGAGAAATTCTAATAAGTAATAAAAAAAACAGGGGCCATCTAAATCATAAGCAAAATCAAGTTAGGTGGTGGAAAAAAAGAACGAAACGGTTCTGTTTGGCAAAAGTCGATAGAGAGGGGAAAAGGACGCCTATTCTCTTAGAAACCACGCAACTTCCTTTTCTGGGATTCATGAAATAGAAAAAAAGGACTGCACAGATAAGAAAGAAAAAGTATGATCTTCACAACAGGGCATCAAGAGTGGTAGAGCATTTTTGAACGGGGCTCTTCCGGAAGAGAACCTTTTCCCATGAAAGCACTATCAACCGACCGCACCGGACGGGGGGGGGGAAAAAAATAGTCGAAAGTTACAAAAGCTGACCGCAATGGATTACGGCGGGAGGTCAAGATCGGACAACAAAACCAACCGCTTTCATTTTAAGAGGTCGCGAAGGAAAATTATTCAAGGACCAGCCGTCCTTTATGCTGGGGAAGTAACAATGGGGATCCTCATTAGTGAGCAAGGAGAAAACAAAGTTTGGGTTCAAAAGGAACATTCTGACCAGCGAGTTTTGGAACTTTCTTTCTCCGGGAGGGAAGGGTTAGGGAGACGTGTATCCTCTATTGAAGCGAGAAATGGATCGGGCGAAAATTGGGTTAGGAGAGCTGGCTGGTTTGTGGGGGCACATAGATCGACGCGCCGCAGGTCGTCGACTGAAGGGGGGGGGGGGACATTAAGGGGGAAGGGGGAAGCTGTCCGCTGATCAAAAACGCAGATGGGGAGGTGGCGGGGGGGGGGGGGAGGGAGACCTCAAAACGGAGTAGGAGGAAAAGGATAGAGATGAACAACAAACAGACCAACCGCAATCCTGAACGGGCAGATCTCATAACCAGAGGGGGAAGAACACAGCGGTTCTGAGTCTTCAATCATAAAACGAAAAAATGAAGGTATCAGAGTCAAAAAAAAAGAAGCGCGAACCAACGGCTCGGGAGAGCTCTAGCAAAGGGGAGAGATGAACACCAAACGTGAGGAAAGAGAATCTCCACCCAATAAAACTTCACTGGATCGGGTCGCGGTCAGCGATATTTGGAGGCCCCAACCAAATCGAGGAAACTTCGCAGAAAAAAAGTCCCCACTGAAGCTAATCAAAACGGACAAAGGTTCAGGGGGGAGAAATCAAGAAAGAGGAGGAGAAGCCTAAAAAGGGGGGGGTCCATCGGGGGGCTATTTTGAATCCCTAACGCCATTTCGATAACTATAACATTGTGGGGGGGGGAGAAGACTACCGCGGCCTGTTTGAAAACCAAAGAGGGGGGTCGCGGGGAGAAGGCTCATCACCCACTACGGAAAAGTAGGCGGGGAGACAAAAAGAGCGAAAAGGGGAAAATGTGGAGGAGGAAGTCGTTGCCCAAAAAAAAATGGGGGGGTTGCTGGAGGGGAACATTGCTGGGGGGATCGGAATGCAACTCCAAGGATGAGGGACTAACGAAGAGGGATGTCGAAAAAACAGTTCGGATAAACAGAAAGAAAATCAGTCAACGAGGGGCATTAAAGTAAGATCGAAAGGGTTGACGTAATAAAGGGAAGAGGGTAAGAATGACGCCAGGGCTGGGCATTGGCCAGCCAGGATTTCCGTACGCGAAAGGACCCCGATCGAGTCCTCCCGAAAATCCCACCGAAACTCAAAAAAGTTGGGGGAGGAGAAAAACTAGCAATGAAGACAGACCAATTACTTGTTTGAAGGGGGGGGGAGGTAATGGGGGAGAAAAGAGGGGGCCACTAAAAAACCGATCGTGCGGAGAAACAACTCAGAGGTGCGCATGGGTCTCAAAGGGGACAAGGTTGGATCTCCCACTTGAGAATTAAGTTGGAAAAAAGGGTTCCCAAAAAGATTCCTAATAAACACGTTCGATACCACCAACCCGGAATCGCCGCGTAGGGAAATCATTATCTGCAGAACCCGAGAGGCAAACAAACTTGGTCCAACAAGGGTGCCTGAAGAAAGGCAGAAGCCACGAACTCACCCAACAGGATCAAAGTAGGGCTGGGTTCAAGGGAGGGGAAGGGAACAGCGATGAAAATCAAAATAGGTTGGGGAAGAGGGAACTATTGGGGGGGGATTCTGCTCGTTTTTGCAAAGATGACGGGGGAACCATGGAGGGTGGGGGGTTTTGGAAAAAAGAGTGGCACTTGGCAACTGTCGAATTGGGGGGGGGAAAGAACACCGGGGTCTCTGTTAAAAAATGACCTCGTAGAAAAGACTTCATTGTGGTTAAAAAACGACGTTCGTAGAAGGTCGTATGAAAACAGTTGCACATGAAGGAAAGAAAAGGGGGGGGGGGGCACCGGCTGCGGTATTGCAGGTTTTTCTCTTACGTGTTCTCAAAGGGGGGCTCATGCTTGTGTTAGCATAAAATTCCTTATTCTTCGGGCAAAAAAAATAGTGCCAAAAAAGAATCGAGGTGGGGGGTGGGGGGGTCGCCACCGATCAGCTGGGCGGATTACCGAATTGGGAAGGGTCCGGGTCAGGGGGGGAGGCCGTGGAAAGGGAGAGGGGACAAACTGGAAATAGATAAAAAAAAACTAAGGCCATCGAAGACGCTGACTGGAAATTTCACCCACCATGTGTTCCTGCTGAGATCAAAAGCCTTCAAGAAAGGCTGCC
>Ga0179593_1311113_pt1 | contig 23313 bp, 32 predicted proteins | sample CZODoug2_1_08_16_FD_185931 | JGI IMG/M metagenome (GOLD analysis project Ga0179593, IMG submission 185931) | Vadose zone soil fungal communities from Angelo Coast Range Reserve, California, USA - CZODoug2_1_08_16fungal (PacBio error correction) | ecosystem: Environmental > Terrestrial > Soil >...
AACGACTATAGCATATGGTAGACATGTTTTCAAAAAGAAGGAGGAAACGAGGTAGAAGGGCAGGGGCTACATTCATAAATGGCCTCATCTGGGAGCCGACCAAGAGGAAAAAAGAAGACGCTTACGCATCGGTGACGGCAAAATATGGAAAGGAGCACCAGTTCATCGAAGTAAGCATCGGACCGGCCAACAACCGCTCGCATGGGCAGGGGAGGAAAAAACAGGTCCCCCATCGCCGGTTACATGGGCAGCTCGGAAGAGATCAGATGGAAAACCGGACATTGGCGCAAGCGAACACAAGCGCGAAGAAAAAGGGGGGAGTCGTGTAGAGATCCAGAGGTGGAGCAGGGAGAAAAACTTGCAAAAACTAGCAAAGTCGTGAGAAGAATAGCGGGACGACCGCGCATGAGGGGCAAAGAAAAACCGTTTGTCGCTTCTGAGAAGAAAAAAATTCAAAAACGTGCAAGGTTCCGTATCGGGCAAACGGGTTGGGATTTGGATTTTGGCTTGGGGTTTGGGCAAGCGACGGGAGGGGTAGCAGCTCTTTGGGAGTGGAACGGAAGGAGAGCGGGTGCGGACTAAGGATGGCGTCTGGAAACGGACTAGCTGTCCCGCGTGTTTGAAGAGCTGTCGGAGATTGGGTCATGTAGGGAGCGAGGACAGAAGGGAAAAACACCTGCTTCGCATTTCTATGTCCGTTTCGGAAAGGGGGGTCCTGGTATCGGAATCGGGAGTGTGGCGGGAGCGGGAGAGGGGGGAGGTAGTGGGAAAGGGATTGGCGAGAGGGGGGGCGGCGTGCCCTTTGTGAGGACAGAGATGTCCAAAAAAATGGACGCGGTGGAAGGGGGCAATGAGGGAGTTGGGGGGGCGACACAAGCGATTGGATAGCCTCGATTCCTGACTCCATAAGCATATCTCACTGCGAGAGAGGATGGAGAGCAAGAGGATAACTCAATAAGATAACGAAGGGGGACATTAAGTTCGGAACAGAAGGGAATTCTGGGGAGTAAATCAACGACCCTAAAGAGACCAAGTCGCACAACTTTTGATGAAATGAGCGGAACACTTGGCAACAGTTTCAAAAAGGGGGGGGAGCATCATCGCGACGTACGCTTGGGACCTTCAACAGGCGAGAAGGGGGGGAGTCTTTTATTCCACCTTCGGCGGGAGCCCGCATCACCTGCGGGGGCCTAAAGAGAACGGGATTTTAGCGACCCAAGATCGCATGCGCATGGGTAAGACTTGAGTGAGATTACCAAAAGGGGGGGGATTGACAGGCGTCTAAGAGGTGTCTGAGCAGGTGGAAGCGTCGGGAAAGTTGGATCACTCGATGTTCCGAAATCCTGGAAAAAAACATCGCGCTGAAAGATAGCGTTGCAAGAGGATTTTCAAGAGGGAAAAGGAGGAGTCTATCACGACTTGTAAGGCCGGCAGAGGGGAGGAGAGATATATCGGAGGGGCTTAAAGGTGGAAAAGAGGGAGGGTCGTAAGGTCTAGGGAAAGGCTAGTACTGTGAAATACTGGCACATGTGAAAAAACAAGTCAAGGAGGACCAAACCCGCCTGAGGGAGTGTGCGGTCCTTGGGGTGGTCTCGAAGAATAAGTGCAAGTGGCACTGGCCATAAAAAGTGACCTTCCATAAGAAAAAACCAGACATTTGTCAGGGAAAAAACACTTTAAACAGAGAGAGCGAGCAGAGGGATCGAATAAAACGGATTCCAGACCCTGAATGTGAAACTATGACTCTTATGTATTAAGGAGTAACAATCTTCACTAGTAAAAGTGCGAAAAAACCGCGGCTTTCGCAAAGGCTGGCTGCCCCTAGAGAGAGTGTTTCAAGAAGAGCTAATCAAAGGACTGTGCTGCGAAAATGGGCAAGAATGATCGGGGGGGAGTGACGCCTTCGGGACGGGAAGGTATCCTCGCGAAAAGTGTTGTCAACAAAAAGGCGAAATGAGAGGGGGAAGCGCGCTGAAACTCTAGACATCGAACGAGGGAAAGTTCCGGGGTCTTACGTGGGAGTGCACCGCGGGGGTATTAAGGACGAGCTAAATAGAGGGTTGCATGGACTGCTTTAGGGGGGTGGGGACGGAGGACACGGAGATGGGCTGATGAAGAAGGCCGAAAGTGACGACCAGATGTAAAAAGAGAACTCATTTTCCACAATATTCGAGGGGGGGGCGCAGGGGGAAGGTACTGGTTATTCTTGCGGGACTCAAGAAAAACGGGGGATCGAGAAAGATCAGACCGGTAATGGGGGGAGCCGTCTACCGCGTGGGCCCGATCGTCACGACGCGAAAACACGGAAAAGGAGTTGAACTAAAAAAGGCTTCGAAGACAGAGCCATTCAATCCCAGTGACGAAACAGGGGGAGGAAAAAAGGCAATTCTTCAATGGAACTGTGCATGTTGGAGCCCTGTACAAAAACTCAGGGAGAAAAAAAAAAATACCGGAGTGATTCGGGCATCAGGCTTCATGCCCGATCGGTATAGAAGAAAAAGGAATTTCGATTTTCGGGGGGAGCGTAAGAAAGGGCCAACTTACTAACGCCTTGCGGCACAATACTATCGGGGGGTGCATGGGCTAGATTGACGGCGCATCTAGCGGCGAGGGAGCGGCGGTTGGGGTCCGAGGAAAAAAAGAAGAGATGAGCCAACTTAACGATCGCGGGCGATTCGCGGTTGCTTCGCGAAGGACATAGGAAAAATCTGAGGAAAAGGGCTAGTAAAATGGGTTGGTGTGCAGATTCCGGGGGGGAAAGGTACGGGTAAAACGGGAGCACGGCGACGTGGGTATTGGAGGAGCTGGAGGAAAAAAAGGAGGGTTTTCGCGGACGGATCGACGATTGGGAGTGAAAAATGAAAACCGGTCTCTCCAACAACGAGAGCTCCAAAAACTAAGAGAGAGAGGCAGAGACGACTCTTTTGAGATGAAGAATGGATATGGGCTAAATTTGAAGGAAGAAGAAGGGGAAGGGTGGGGCCTTAATTCGATCGCGGTCGCGCCACTCGAATGAGGGGAAAATTTTGTTGACGGAATGAAAGCGACGGGTTCTAGCGATAGCAAAAAACATAAGAATGAGTGAAAAGAGAGAGATATCACCCGGCGCTGCATCGGAAGAAAAAGGAAAGAATCGGAGAGTGCGCGAAAGAAGAGTGCGTAAAAATCAGGCAAAGAAGATGAAGGCAAATTTAGGAAACATATTAAAATTAAAAATAGCGCCCGCTCGAGGCGTCTCGCGCGTAGGAGGCAAGGAGAGTACGCTCTCTGGTACGAACGGGTTCATGCGCAAGAGAAAATACGTAGGAAGGATAAGACAGAGGCAACCCAAACCAGGTTCAACGCTGGACATGAGCAAAAGGGGGGGTACTACTAACGTAACTTAAACGATGCCCAGAGCACCAAATCCAATCGACGAGCCCGGGGAGTCAATCGAAACTCGGAGAGCAGACCAGCTCCGAAAACCGGCGAATCGCACCGAGGCTTGAAGGGGGGAGGAAAGACACATTAGGTGGGGACCTCGACCAATCCCGCGCTCCACGCGACCGAGCGACAGGAAAAAGTAGCCGGATTGGACGCACCAGATAAAAGAAAAAAGGGATTGAAAAATCTTAGGAGGGGCCCGATGAATCCGAACGCATAGCCAAGGCGAACTAAAGGGTGGGGAAAAGAGGACAGAAAGAATGGCAGAAACCTTCAGCATTGCCGCTCCTGCGTAGCTTTGATGGGGGGGGAGGACCGAAAGGTTGAAAAAAAAGGAGGCACCCTGTCCACAATCAAAGGGAAATTACGTAATTCCGCTTGATAAATGGTTTGGGGTCAATTTTCTGACTGGAGGAATGTGGATCTGAAACGGAGTCTTTAAATACCTGGCGGCCGCGTACCGTGAACGGGGCATAAGGAGGATATATCTTCTCCACGATATTTCGGAGGGAAGGGACAGGGTTTGAGGAGTCCAAATAAAGAGAAACTTACGAAAAAAGGCGCCACAAAGCGGAAATAAATGGGGGGAAAAGGATTTCTCTGGGAAAGCTGAAAGTGAAAAGCTCGACGGCCCGGGGAGGGGAAAGCAAGAAGGAGGTGGCAACCGAAGGAAAGCCATCGAAAAAAAGACTATACGAGCTGAAATAAAACGCGGGCACGAAAATTAAGTGCCCTCGGGTGCCGCCGTTCAAGAAGAGAGGAAGGGAAGGATCTCTCCATCTCATCGGCGAGGTGGGTGGACAAAACAGTGGGAAGATTAGCCAACTGCCGCCCACGAAGGCGGGGACACTACCGCAAGGCATGGAGAAGAAAAAACCTTTGATAGAATAGATAGTGGACACAGCGCGAAGTGGAGTAAGGAGAACGGAGTCAGAAGGGTAAGAGACACATAATACGTTACAAAGTAAAACTGCTAAGTGCGGGCGAGGGTCATACGATGAGGTTAGTCTAGGGGACAGAGGGGGGTCATCTGATACTCAGTGCGAAAAAAGAATCAACTTCTGTGTCCAAAGGGGGGAGGACGCTCAAGGCGTGTCATGTACTGAGACAACATCCTGGTTGACAGGGACATTAGGGTAGTATCATGGGGGAAGGAGGCACATAAAAAAAAACTACACCAAAACACTCGACCCAGATGAAAAAATGTTATTGTAAATCTGTCGCCGTAGCCAAACGCCGACGGTAGCCGCCGAGCGGGGTGGGGAGAAAAAAAAGTGAATGCAACGTAAGGTAAGACCCTAGGCAGGGAATAGGAACGAGGTCCCGGCCAGCGGGGAAAAAGAGGAAAGAATCGAGATACGACGAACGCTGAAATAGGCCACCCATGAAATAAGGGGAAAGGTTGGGGAACTGTGCAACTCCGTTCTTGCCGCAGAACTACTAGCGAGGGGGAAGTGAGGAGAGAACGAGATATCGAATGCGATCTCTGACCAGGAGGGAGTCAAGAAACTCATCTACTACGACTTCATTAAAAGGATAGCGAAGCTAAAATGCAAAGGGATATGGGGAAGTGCAGGATCAATGTCCGGTTCTGATGACATCAAGGTGCTGCGGATCATTGAGACGGCAGGTATAAAATAGAAAAGGAGGACTGAGATGCAATTGTGTGGGGGGGGGGGGGGGTGGGGGGGGGGGGGGGGGGGGGGGGGGGGTGGGGGGGGTGGGTGTGGGGGGGGGGGGGTTTGGGTGTGGGGAGGGGCATTCAGGATAGACGTCAGGCGGGAGTCTGAGGAAAAAAGGGTTCCAGACGCCTGAAGTGTGACTAAAAAACGTTAGATCAAAAGGTGAATAATCAGCTGTTCTTATGGGCCTTGACGACCGAAGAAAGGGGGGGGGCTGGACTGGGAGGGAAAGGTATCTATGTAGAAGTGTATGGATGGGATAAAATAGGAAAGGAAACAAAATGAAAGGGGGGATCAATGGATGGGGAGGTCATCGGGGAAGGAGAGAATATCTGAAACAGGTAGGAGTTAAGAACAACGTACCGGGCATTAAAGCCAAAACGCGTCAAGTCGCAAAGATGTAAACCAAAGGGAAGAGCAAAACCAACTCGAGACCTCCCACTCCCCGCCCATCCGATCAAACTCCCGAGCAAAACTCCCTGCCGCTAGTCCCGGATACGGTCAAAAACATAAAAGAGAAAGAGAAAAGAGCTCAATCATGTATCAGCTCGGGCTCTCGCTAGAAGTACAAAATATAAGAGCAATACACAAAATAAGCAAAAACTGAATGGGGCCTCAACGCCGCCAGCAGGAGACGCATACCGAAATACCTCAACACCACTCTCCGTCTGAAGACTCTTGCCCGTCCAACGCGAATAAAAAGAAAAATAAGAATCGCAAATCTAATGCACTAACGCCAACGTAAAGTAAAGAAGATCTGAAGACCAGATACGGCAGAAAGACGCGAACGCTGGTGAGGTGCCCCTTCCTGGGAGAGTGAGGAGCTCTGACGTAAAAAAAAAGGGAAGGGAGGTTGGAAAGTGTGGTCGGTTCGGCTCAAAGCCAATGGAAGAGAAAGGAGAGAGAAAACTCATGATAGGACGCGTGGGTTAGAAGACCACGGAAGGGGGGGAACGAAAGCTCCTGAAAGCTGACAATTAAACCGGTCGAAGTGAATAAGGGGAAAAGAGAGGAGTCTGTGGTTTTCCTCACGATGCGTATAGATATGTGCGAGAGAGTGCACATCGGAGAAAGGAAAACCAAGCTGTGAAGCGTAGGTAAAGGGTGACCACGGAGCGAAAAAAGAGAAAAGCCATGGAGCCGGAGCAAGAAAAGAATATAAGGTAAAACCATGTACTTTAACAGATTTCGCCCATAGGAGGGAAGGATAGTAGGGAGAGAGAATTAAACCACAAAAACGAGGAGGAGGAAAGAGAGCCAATACTTCGACAGGAAGAAAAGAGGGGGCATGAAGGGAAAGATAGGTTTAAGGGAGGCGGCATCATGGCTATTGGGGGAGACCACGTTACGGTAAAAAACGAGATAAAAAAAATGACGAGAGGAGCTTTCAGCGACTATAAAAAAAAGATTGAGCGCGAAAAGAGGCAAGTTCAACTCTTCCTAATCGATTCCGAAAAAAAAAGGAGAGAGTGGCAGGGGATAAGTCAAACATAAAACTAGAAGGTCCCGAAGGTTACAGGGGGACGCAGGGAAGAGGAGGAACAAATCAGGGGGGATACACTTGAAAAACGACACCAAGGACGCCAGTGCGGAGTTTCAAAAAAAGAGGTGAGACGTGAGGAACATCCAGAGGGACCAAAGGACAATTCAAAGTTCGTGGAGCCGCAAGAAAGGAACGGGGGGTAAGGAAAAAGGGAAGGGCGTCGTCCTTCATGTGAAGGGCATGAAAAAACGTGCAAGTGAAGAGCGTTCGGGCACTGAGAATTTGGAGTGGGTGGATTGGGTGGGGGGGGAACTCTCGGGGACGGGGGGGGAGCGTGCAGGAAGAGGATGTAAATTAGAAGGCTGGGGGAGGAAGTGGTCTATTTGGACGGAAACTCGCTGTGCAGAGGTGGGGAAGAGGAGATTTGGAAGAACGAGAGGAGAGAACAGGAGCAAGTCGGGAGCGGACTTTTCTGTGGGGCCGATTTAGACGACAACGATGAGGAACGGGAAAGGGGGGGGCGGGAGGGGCGCGGGAGAGTTAGAGGAGGGGGGGGGGGCAGTGTTTATGGTCGGGAGGGAGAGAGAGGGGGGCGCGTGGGGAGGACAGACGAGTGCAAAAACGCGGGGGCTGGCTCGCTGACGGTAAAGTAAACCAAACGCTTGGAGTAGCCTCGACCACATGCTCACCAAGATTGGAAAGAAAGGTGAGGCAGAGAGGATCTGTCAAGAAATCGATCAACTCCAAGGTACTTAGGGAAAAAAATCAAATGGGAACTCCGAGATGGCGGTCGTCAAGCAGGGGCCGACACTAAGAAACGAGGAGAGCAATGGGGATCAGGAGATGGCAGGTCAGGGCAGTTCGAAAACTGGGTGGGAGAGACCAACAACTCTAACTTTCGCGAGGAACAGGGGCAAAGCAGATCGAAGGTTTCGAGTAGTTACCGGAGGCTTCAATTGCTAAGAAGAACCACTGATCAGGGACAGGGGGGGAATCCTGCCCATAGCATGGAGCATTTGGAGGAGCTTAGGATAGAAAGGGGGTGGAAGTAAAAACGGAGGGGGCGAATGATGGGGTGGCTTAAAAGAATGGGAAGAGCAAGGGAACGTCGGCGGGGCAGCAGGAATGGAAAAAGCCATCAGAAAGAGGAGTAAGCTTTGCAGAAGAGACTTTTGCAGCGAAAGGAGAGTAAAGCTCTTAGGGAAGATGGCTTGAGGGCGAGCGGCGAGTTTCAGAAGGGGTGGGAACCGATGGAGTATAGGTCTAGCCCCAGAACTGTTAATCGTACCAAGGGGAAAAGAAGGGAAGAACTTCTTCAAACACGCTCGTAGGATAGTTCAGGTCCTGGTTGTGGCAGAAAGGGAAAGTCACTTTTTCACTATAAGCGGGGCACACAGCAGCAAAGAAAGCCAGAAATGTCCAGCTAGCGATAGGAGAAAAGATATAGGCTTAATACACCAGGATCCAGTGCCGCAAACAACAGAAGGTATCCACGAGGACGGTTGATTTGGGGGAGTAGGCGGAAACAATAAGGCCTCTAAGGATCGACACAAAGTCGTGGACAACGATGGAGCTCCAATAGAGATTGAAGGTTTCACTCATAAAGTCTGAAAAGAGGGACAAAGGAGGGCTAAAAGAAAAAAAGGAGCGTTTAGGAAAACAACGCAAGGGAAGGGGGGGGAGACGTGAGAAGATCATCAAGAATGTTGGGTTTCCAAACAAAACGCAGGCGAGATTTATCTCATTGTATCGCAGGCCCTTTCAATAACAGTAGACTGGAGACCCTGGCGTTGCATTGCAACGCTTGTGGAAGGAAGGAGCGAGAAGGCGTTTCTGGGGGATGCTTGCGGGGGGGAGGGGGCGTGCAACGACTGCGAAGGACAGCAGGAGGAGAGAAGCAGGGACGTAGCCAGCTTTCCCAGCGAAAGCAGAAAACCAAGTAACGCGGGTGAATAAGGTGTCGCGTGGGTTGATTGGGGGAAGGGACGACACCTTCGGCTAACTCAAAACGACGGGAGTCGGGGGCGCCGATCGACCGCCGGGGCCCGATTATGATGAAAAAGGAACTAAGACAGATTATTTAGAAACAAGGCTCGATCAACAGCACCATGAAAAAAAAGGGTGTGAAGGCTCTTCGTCGTTCGTCATTCAAACGGTTGCATTTGCAAGGTTTCGATAACCTCGGGATAGAAAAAAGAAACTGACTCCCATTAGGGAGAGGATGCAATGACCCGAGAGGACACTAATACAAATACAGGGTCAATAGGAAGGGAGATTCTGTTAAATGAAAGGGCAGATGCAAAAAGGAGCATACTCCGCTTGCAGTAACTCCCATTGCCAAGACGAGGGGTTTTGCGAGAAGGGCGATCCCCTGTTGGGAAAGGGGAGGAAATATCAAAGGGGGAGGAGGCCGAGGGGTTATTTGGGTGCAAAACGAGAAGAGAGACACGGAAAATCGAGGGAGAAGTGAAAAGGAAAGGTTCGTAGAAGGCGGAAGAAAAGATACTGAAAGGGCGAAGTCGATGTGATTTGGTGAAAGGAGGGAAAGTACTGACTTAAACGCCGGAGAAAAACATTGGCGACTGGGTAAGAACAGGGGAAAATGTAGGAAGTTTTCTCTGCGGAAGTCGAGTAGGTGGGCGCATGAAAACCAGTTCGCGCCCGAAAGACGAAAGCTAATTGCAGGCCTACGAAACTAAGGAAGAGTCTGACGCGGTTCGCTACACTTCATATGGGGCGAAAGTTGAAGCAAGGAAGGGGGGGAGGATGGAAAGAAGAGAGGAGGCGCGACCAGCTAGAGTGCTCATGAAGGGGGGGGACGGGGTAGGGGGGGACCTGCAATGCGCCGGGGGGGAGATCTCGCAGCGCTACAAAAAAAGAAACAGTCTGGAGAAAGAGAAAATCTCACCGTCTCTTGCAGGGCCGTCAAAGCAAATCCGAAAGAGGGGGAGATCGGGAAAGCGAGCCGTAAAAGAAGGAACAAACCATCTATGACGAATCGAAAATATGAAAAGTCGTCGCCCGCGTCAACGCGTCTCGGCGCGTAGGAGGAAAGGAAGGGGAGATCGTCGGGGCGCCCGGTGGAATTCCGCAAAGACAGAAAAGGACGGTAACTTCAAGATAAAAAAAGACGAAATATGTTCAAATCTGCTTTCCAGGAGAATGGGTTGAGTCAAGCTCAACGAAAGAAAAAAGGAACCGAAGATGCACCAAATCCAGAGAAGGAGACCTTCTCAGGAGGAAAAAAACGAGGAGGGAAGCAAAGAGAAAAAAAGCCGTTAGAAAGACGCCCGCGATCGTCAGGGCGAGAGTCGTAGTTGGGCAAAAGAGGGGAACCAAAACGACAGACCAAAAAGAGAAAGCTAAGCCAGAAAAAGGAGACGTGAAGCAAAAAGCAGCGAACTCTCAAAGAACTTGCGGGAAGGCGTGAGGAAGTTGGCATCAGATCAGAATCAGGAAACTAAAGGAAAAGTTGTAGGAGGTAATTTTATGCAGATAGAAGATAGCCGGGCAAATGAGGTTGGCTCCGAGAGTGTTAGTCGAACACGGGCAAAACCCAATGCCATGGTTCAAGGATGCCGCTGGCCTCAATGTTTGGGGTAACGGAGGGGGTTGAGATGGCTAAAGCCGGGGATTCTTTGACAATACTGTTTCTTGGAGAGAGGACGTTAAAACAGACGGGCACCCAGAACGAGAAGAGAGACAAGATCAGGGGGAGGGCGGGCCAAAAGTAGAAGCAGGGGTAGTTTAGACCAAAAAAAAAACGGAGGACAACGGCAACCCTCGTATCATGGAAAGGCCGGAGGAGGTGACTAGTGCCTTAAGCGGCGAGAGACTGTCGAAGGACTCAAAGTAAGGGGGGCAAGACATCAAACCCGAAAGAAGGAAAAAACTAGCTAAGGAGAGTTCATCAAAACAAGAGGGCAATGCGAACGGAAATGCCCGCATTGAAGACTGTTTGTAGAAAAATTCCTGAGGGGGGAAGGCGCTCAAGTCCATCGTCGATTGGGGAACAACGGAGACAAGGTGGATCAGGGACAAGGCCGCCCGAAGGCGGTCAAGAAAAGAGGGAGGAAAATGTTAGCCGACTCCCTATTTTAGGGATACCGAGGAAGAGGGGGACAAAGACGAAGATCTTGAAGTAAGTCAGCTTGCGAACGCTTTCCAGGCCGCCTCCTGCTGGATGTGTACCGCAGTAAACAATAAGAGGAAGCCTTGGATAACAGTCTAAAAGGTTTGCGGAGAGGAGGGGAAGCCATTATCCGACAGGAGAGTGAGAGCCGATTTTTAGCGGACCAAATGGGGATGGGGGGGAAGGGGAGGTTCGAATTCATGGACCCGACTGACTTCGCAAAACTGGAAGGAGAAATTCAGAGAGCGGGTGTAATAAAAGGAAATTCCGGGCATGGAATGTGCAGAAGGAAAAAGTGAAGGGGACGGGCACTCTCCTTCGAAGAAAGAGTTTAAAAACAGGCTGCAAAAGCTACGTAGAAAAACTCGCTGCCACAAGACACGGAGCGAAAGAGACGTTGTACCGAGGAACATACTTTAATGGGAAAGAAGAGACACGACGAGAAGAGGCTGGCAATTACTTAGGAACAGACGGAATAGAAGAGGGGATAGCCGAGAAAAAGGGACTTCAAAACATCACGCACGACGTGCAACCCCCTTAGAGCTAAGAGAAAATGAGCAGGGAACGATTGGCCGGCCTTCGGTCGAATGAGAGGGATTCGTTCGACTGTAAGAATCGAGGTACACAAGAAAAGGGAGGTATCATGGTGTGACAGTGACAGGAGCTTGATCTGGGAGGAGAAAAACTTTTCTAACCTCGAATGTGAGCGAGGGAGGAGAAAAGGGTAAATCAGAAAGGAAAGGGTCCGAGCCCTGCAATGAAACAAGAAAAGAATACGGGGAGGTTTAGAACTGGAAGTTAAGAGAGGGAACGGTTAAGGAGAGTACAGGAAAAGTAACGCAGAAGGTAGATCAATGCTGGGGATTAAGAGGGGGGGAAGAGGAGGAGAAAAAGCGTGTCGAGGTCGCGAAAAAAACTAATTAGCGACACCGCTCCGCGCAGGTCCTAAACAAAAAGGGGGGGAAAAAACCAAAAAAAAACTCTAGTCCACGGGGCTCGGTGAAGGAGCTCCTCGGGTGCCACGGGGGGGGGGGCTCTTCGGAAAAAAGGGTGGGGGGGGGGGGCCTCCCCACTCACATTCCGCTACGAAATAAGGGGAAGAGAAGAGGAAATGAGAACGCGCAAGCAGGCTTAAATCTGGCTCAGGAGGACGAATCAAACAGATAAAAAAATATACGTCCCCACCGAAAAATAGCGGCAGAAACTAAGCTCAGGGAGGAAAGCCGCAACATAATCCTGAAGAAAAACGAACCTCTCCCAACGTCCCGCGCGGGAAAAAAAACCCAAAACCAAAATCCCAAAAGATCAAATCAAAAAGTCAGGAAAAGCACGGAACTTGCAAATAGCTTGGAACATGCCTTGAAGCGAGAAAGTGAGCAACTGGATGGTCTGGGGTGAAATGAATGGCGAGGTCGGGGAAAAGCGTCGTACCACGAAGGGGGACCTGGTATGGTGGAAAGGGAATGGGTCACATCAACAGAAGGCCGAATGAGAAAACCGCACAGTAGCGCGCGGGTTCAGAGTGTCGAAAAACGGTGTACAGAGAGAGCAGTAAAGCTGAAAATGAACCGACGACAGGGAAAAAAAGGGGGGGGAAATACAATTAAAAGACGAGAAAGTTGTGCCGTCATCGATGAGTCGGAGATAAAGGAAAGGGGAGGAAGTCAAGAGAAGAGGGACAACGCATCTCAAGAGTCAGTAATGTCGTCGTCGGGTGGGAAAGAGAGGGAAGCCGAATATAAGGGACCGTAAGGGACCATGAAATTCATCGAACGGCCCTCGTACGGAAAAATGGAGACCATCTGCTCGAAAAGGTCGGTGACGAAAAGAAAAGAAAAAAAAAAACAACGGAGGGAGGAGGAAAAGAAGAAGGAAGAATCTGGAGAAGAGGAGGAAGATGTGTTCAAGAGAGGGGGAAACCATAAGTTCATGGCGAACGCATAATGCTAAGGGGGGAATCCCCTTCGGCACCCTCGACGAAGCCTCATCATCAGGGAGCTGAGGAGAGACTTGAGATGAAAAGCGTCGGCAAGTTCAAGTCGCCTACCAAGGACGGCCAACAAACAGCGAGGGAGTGAGGGGGGTCAAAAAATCACACAGGCCCACGTAACGGTACATTTTCATCTAGAAAGAGATCTTAAAGAATAAAGAGTGGCCTACACGGCGACACAGACATCTCGCTCAGGTGCGGACAGTGGCGAATTCAGGCCAGTGCTTGAGCGAAAAAAAAGGGCCCACAGAAAGGCAGGGTCGTAGAAGAGCTGCCGTCTCCTGGTGAATGGGGGAAAAGAAAAGTAAGCAGTGGCGAGTCTTAAAAAGAAAGGGGAAATTAAAACCGAAAAGTGGAAGGTCAGGCTGATTCGGCACTTGAGATTTTGAAAAAGAATTGGGATTGGGTTTGGGGCACTCAAGGCAAAAAGGAGATGAAAAATCTGTTCTTCGGCCTTGGGAGCGGGCAGGTAAGAAAAAGATTTGCGGGCAGTAATGGCAAGGAGGTGGTAAGGATCGTCTTGGGATCGGAGAGAGGAGAAAAAGGGAGGAAAAGCAAGGAGGGAAACGCTTTCTAGGGTCCATTAGGGGGGGACAACTTAGGAGGGGAGCGGGGGAAGTAGGGGGGGAGTGGGGAGCGGAGGAGCGTGAGTGGGGAGGGGGGAGGGGGGTGTAGGGGGAAGGAGGGGGCGGGCGGGCCACGTTTTTGAGGAAAGCAGGAGGTAGAAGAACAGTGTTGAGAAAGGGAGGTCCTTTGGGGGAGGACAAAACTCGAATTTGATCTCGCGGAAAACGATTAAACAGCCAGAAGGATTGAGAGCAAGGAATAAAAGTCCGTCTCAAAATTCGAGCAAGACCAAAAAAGAAAAAGGAAAAAAAAGGAAATGGGTAAACATGAGAAAAAACCTTAAGGAGGGTACGACAAGAGGCCCTCTACCTAATAACAAATGACTGATTATACTGGTATCAGACAGGTATAGGGGAACCGGACAGTCGAAAGGTTTTCTCAGACAACGACTACAGGTGAGCTAGGGGGCCCTTTCCAAAGGCTCGACGTGTTGAGGGCGTGTATTGAAAGACGGGTAAGGGAAACGCGCACCCACATCCTACAAGCTGTAAGGGGGGAAAAACGGCCAAAGGAGGATGGCTAATTTGAAGCTGAGAGTAGAGGGGAGGGAAGATTGGGAAAAACTGGAGTGGCGAGCAGAATGGACGCTCGGACCGAGAGAGGGGATCGTCCAAAGTCCTTGAATCCTCGCGCGTAGATCAGAGGGGGGGAAAGAGGGTGCAGCGACAAATATATATTCGCAGAGCAGTGAGACAGGCTGAGGCAAAGCTCGACTGATTCAATAGAATTGTGTACAACGGTACCGATGTGCGTCGAAAGAATTTCAATAGGGAAAAAATGGAAGACGGCACAGGGGTACCTTCTGGATGAGGACGGAGAAAAAAAGCCATGACTGATGCGGACGGGGGCACAACGAAAAGGTGGGAAAGGATCAACAGAAGGCCCTGCTTCAGCAACAGATTGTCAAAGAGGGTCAAACCTCTCTTCGCGGAAAGCAGGGGTAAAGGGATCACAGTTCTCTAAACAAAGGAGAATTGAGGAAGGCGAGTGGGACGCTTCGGGCAAAGAGGCTGTAAACTCCAGGACATATATTAAAATCGAACAAAGGAGGGCGAAGAGATTAGATCCAGAGAGAGGAAATCAAAGAAGGATAGGAAGTCGGTGCTTCTTAGAAAGGTCCAATAAACGTCAGGGAGTGAAACTAATGAGGGCTGAGGTGGACTCCTCGAGAAAGGTGGGGGAAAAACCACAAAAGCGCCGATGTATCTTGAACGTAGAACTAGAGCGGCACTTTCTGAATCTGGAGGAAAAAGGCTGTCAGAAAGGGGGCAGTAAGCGGGTTTAATGAACTATAGAGACTGATCTTTGTCAGTGAGGATGGCTGGGTGCGGTAGAACCAACTCTGCTGATGCATCACTGGAGACGTACGGTTCACGGGGAGAAACAAAAAGGACCAGCGAATCATTTCCACCCAGGAGGTAATAGGGGGGCGCAGGTGTCGGCCTTGAGTTCTTGGAAGAGTAAAGCCTTAGTCTATAAACGGCACAAGAAAAGGGGCCGATCCTAGCCGCCGTGGGACCGTAGTCGTCACTTGAGAGGCCGAAAAGAGGGGGTCCAAAGAACGAATGCGGAGAGCCAAGGAGAAGGCCCAGTGACCATTTCAGAGCAGCGCGGAGGCATGGGCACCAGGGAAGTGGGGCCCGGGGGACGACTAAAAATAGGAGACCAAAGCAAAAATCTTATTCGGCATAGTCTGAATGAAAAAGAGAGCCGAAAGCAAAAACGTCAGAAAGATTGGCGAAGCTGGTCTAAGTAATAGTCCACGGAAATGGAACAAGAAAAGAATCAGTGGGTCTCGAAGTATAATCTCGAGTAGAGTAGAGGAAGGATAGGAACTCGTAGAGTGCACAGAGAGCTTGCAAGCCACGGACCGAAGGGGGGCTAGTGGAGAAAAGCGAGGGAAAAAAACGGCGACTTCAGAGAGCTTCGGAAGACAGGGCTAGTAGAGGTTTAGGTGGGTTTGCAGAGTTTCGGCAGCGTACGTTCCGGAATTCGGAGAAATGGGTTAGTCCTGTAAGCAAGGGGGAAAAAAGATGGGTTCGCTGACGAAAGTGAAGACTAGTAGGTGAAAAGTGAACAAGGACGACCAGAAAGATAGCACTCTTCACGCAAGACTCGCGAAAAGAATAACGAAACTGTTCTCTAAACTTTCATAGGGGACGAGGGGCATGAAAATCAAGGGAGGGGGGGGGGGGACCATAGTAAGAATCGCTGTCGTCGCAACGGAACTAGTCGAGGAGAAAAGAAATTGGGGTGGAAGGCCCTGCAAGCAAGGTGAATCCGAAGACGACAAACAAAAAAAGAGGAGGCTAAAGAAGATAGATAAAACCACGCGCATGGCGGGCCGTCAAAAAAGTCAAAGTCCGAAGAAAAAAACGAACTCAAGCGATCGAAAGGAAAGACACCAGACCAGAGAAATTAAGGAAAAACTTGAGAAAAGAGAAGAACGATTAGCAGGGAAAAAAACGTCTAGCGTCCGAGAGGTAGGAGGCAAGAAGCTCAGGAGGGGGAGGAAGAACGGTCATCGCAAAGGAATCGGGGGTCGAAAAGAGCGCAAAAAACAGCCAGGGAAAAGTAAGAGAACAGAGCCAAGGTTTTGGCGCGATCTCCGGACGGACGAGGCAATAAAAAAAAAAAAAGGAGAAAAAAAAGAGGCAAACACCCCAGGGAAAAAGAAAAAACATAAGTTAAAAACCAAACAAAAAATAGAAAAAACCAACAATAAACAAAAAGAAAACAGACCACCAAAAAAATAACCACCCCCCAAACCCACAATCCAGACCGAAAGCCCGGGAAAAAGACAAAACCAAAACCCAAATAAGCAACACTCCCATGTCCAAATACTCCCATCTCATACCCGACACACTAGGAATACAATCCCATCAAAACTCTCTACTCATAAAAAGACTCGTAAAAGTCCTCAGACTGTCCTAAGAGAGCTCCTCTTTCTTAAATCGCCCGTAGACTTTACCTGGGTCGTATTTAAGATACTTAGGAATAACTACCATCACACGCTCCAAAACAACTCTATTCTCCACCTCCATAAAGAGGAAAGCGGGTCACCCAGATTGAGCACTGGGAGTGCCGGCAAGCGGAGGAAGGTAAGATTACTTACCCTCAGAAATCGCAAAATGACGGTTGGGAAGTTCTTAGAAGGGGTACATTCTTAAAGGAAAAAAAGACGCCGGTGATTTGGTCCGAGAGTGGAGGAGAAACAAGAAAAAAAGGTGAAAAACAGCCGCTTGCCTGCAAGTGGTGGTCACACTGCTTGAAAAAGGGAGGAGGGAGACCCTTCGTCACGCATACTCTGGGGCCGCGCCGGAAAACGAAGCAAAAGGGAAAACCAAGGATGAAAGATCGTAAGAAGGGGTCGGCTTGCCGATAAAGCAGTTGGATTAAGGTCAAAAAAAAGAAGAAAAAAAGACTCGCCAACAGGGGTGGAAAGGCGTTCGCTGGAACAGCTGAGGAAGTCTACTGACGAGCACGGGAGAGAAGAAGACGGTGCTAAAAACCCGAAAGCAGCAACGCATAGCCTCTGAGTCATAAAAAAAGAGGGGGAGTGAAGGCCACCAAAAGCAGTTGCCAGTCGACATGGCCGGAGAGTGTAACAAGGAAGCCAGATCAGCGGAGAGGGTTGGGAAAGAACATTGGCGACAGGCGCCCTGGAACGCCCGTTCTGTGTAAAAAGAGCATGGCGAGGCAAGGGAACGCCCGATGGGAAGAAGAACTATAAAAATCGCGATCGGGGATAACAATAGTTAAAAAACAGTCGCGTCACGACTGCCGGATGTGGTACCAATGATCGAACAGAAGAAACAGTGGCTACAGACAGATTTCTCTGGAAGAGGGTGGGGGAATCCCGTTTACCGCTCGACTCTGGAGGCTCTGGAGAGGGGTGGGACTGAACTGTTATGGAAGGCGGGTCGAAAGGGAGCCTGTGGCAAAATAAAGGGAATAATTCGTGGAAAAAAACAACGGCCAAAATAACGCCGAGCGGGTGGACTACGGGAGCCGCATGGTAAGAAGTGTTCCTAGGAAAAGGGGAAAGATTAAAGACTCCCGGGAAGGCAATAGGGAAATAACCTGGGGAGGACATATCGGCCTCGAACACCGCGGCATAGGGACTACAAAGCTTGGGGAGGAACGGACGTTGTAAATCTAGTCCGTTCTGGCAACGCCTACAGAGCGAGAAGACGGAAAAAGTTAACTGCTTATTAACGAATTCAAGGGAATTCGAGGACAAAGATGTTAAGACAACTCACGGACGAAAGAATGCATCCAATGAAGGGGAAGACCTCCAAGGACGGATGGCACGGCGCGCCTTCCGTGGCGTGCAGAAGGTTCTGTCGTGGGGGGAACGTGAAGCAAAGAAAGGGCTACTCGAACCGACGGAGCCTGATGGCAAGGGGAACAAAAAAAAAGGAAAGAGAGTAGGAAGAAAAAGTTGCGAAATGAATCTAAGGAACTCGAATGGGAGCGAAGGGGGGGGGAAAAAAAAAATCCTCATTGACGGGGTCGAGCCTGCTTGAGTACCGAAAGACGGGGAGTGAAAAAGGCAGTTACTAGAGTACCGTGGAGATCTCGATGAAAAGATGAATACAAGGGGGGAGGTGGAAAAAAAGAAAGGCGGAGGAACACATCGTGAAGAGAGCTATAGAAGAGAGTTCGGTGAAAAAAAGGCAAGAGACAGACACCGCGTCCGTCGCCGACAGGACTCAACACATAAAGAAAGAAACCGGATCGGAGACCACCCTCCCCCACCGCGCAAAATAAGACCCGAAAACCTACCACTCACTCGGATCTCCCGAAAGACGGTAAGATAGTACAAAGAAAGCAGGATCAGTATCGGAGAAAAAAGCACGATAAAACAAAAAAGAAAAAAAAAAAACAGAACCCAGAATCTATCCTCCACCAACCCCGGCAAGAGAAAAAGACGCCATCTAGAAGAAAAAGCTACTAAGTCCTAAACGAAAAATACATAGACCCTCCCAAGGAACATGGCCACCAAAAAAATGAAAATTCAAAAAGCCAACTCCGCCGGTGAAATGCCAACGAGAGTGGTTCCTGGCCCTTCACGCACGCTAACGGCATTGTCTTTGCAGAAGCAGGCGCAGGAAAAGACTAGAGACTTGCCATTGGGGAGGGGGAGTCAGGAGGCTGTTGAGGATCAAAAACGTTGCCAATCGCACCGGACGGAAAAAAATGGGGTGCGGCCTGTGTGGCCCAGACGGGGGCCTAGAAAAACAGGCAGGAAAGTCACAATTAACGGCGCGAGGGATGTGAATGGTCAAAAATGCCAAACATATAGGGGGAGAAAACGAAGGAGTTGAAAGGTGAAGGGAAGAGCGAAAGAGGCATCGAGGATCGCAAAAAAAATAAAGTCGTCGTCGGGGGGGAACAACGTGAGCGAAAAAAGAAAGATTGCCGTCTCCTAAATGAACGTTCTATGTCGTGCCACTTGAAAAAACGAATTTCTACCAAAAGAGCGGAAAAAGGGAGAGGGGAGCAGGCTCTAAAAAACAACGATGTGAGGAAATAAGAAAGATAACGAAGATTAGAGAAAAGTGTGGGGGCATACAGAGGGGGGTAAAAGGTACGGGGCAAGGGGTTTAATGTGCGAACGGCAGCATGGAGAGACTTTTACAGAGAAAGGAGTCAAAACAAGTACGCCTAGCAGAGTGAGCGAAACAAGACAGGAAAAAAGGGTAAGAATAAAGATCAAAGAATACTTCCTAGAGGAGGGGGGAAAAGAACCTCTAAAATTGAATGGGCATTCAAACATTCAACCAATCAGTAAGTGATTGCGCGCTAATTTCTTAGATCGAAGAATAAGGTGGCGCCACGCGAACCACATCGGAGAGAATCAGGGGTTTCGAATTCAGGAAGTTAGAGGGGATACGGAAAAAAAGATTGAAAACTACATCCGGTCGTTTCCTAAATAAGGAAGAAAACTTCCTGTGGGGGACAAGAAGGTGTCTCTTATGAGAAGCTGAAGGGCATGCACCCGAGCAGGGGCAGTTTCAGGCCGAGGAGTTAAGGCACTTGTGGGAGAAGGGGATGGGGTTTGGGGGGTTCACTCGGACGGGGAAGGGAAGTCTCAATGTAGGCTGCTTAGGTATCGGAGGAATACTAGGGATGGAGGTTCAGGAAATCTCGGTCACCCCAGAGTTTGGGGATATCGTAGATGTTAAGAAGTTCGATTTTCTATCCCGAGATTTTGGAACGAAATTATCGCGTCGCTTTATGTCCTGTTATTTGAAAAAAATATGCGTAAAAGAAAGTGAGTGGGAGCGGGCGCGGGGCGGAAAGGGGTATTGGGTAGGGGGTAAGGAAGGAAGATGGACAAAAGCAATTTGTGAGGAAAGCTCGGAGGACGGACGAAGTGTAGTTGCGAGAGGGACTTGGGCGTACCCCCAAGACCGCTCCGGGAGATAGCCAAAAAAGAGGGAGTGAGAAGTACTCCAAGCAGCTTGACTCAATCTCTCTAGTCATAGTCATACGCCATAGAGCACTAAAAAGAAAGGAGATAAAGATGGACGACCGTCGCTTCGGGGCGCAAAGAATTTCCTCGACAAGAGAAAGGAGGGGAAGAAAAATCAAAAGCTCAAGGAGTACACTTCGAGGCAGTGAGGAACACGGGGTGACTAAAAGTCAAGCGAAGTGATAACGAATGGGGGTAAGGTCAAGAGTGGGAAAAAGAGACGGGGTCGCGGGAGTACCGCGTCTCAGTGCGAAGGCAAAAAACAGTTCATCCGATCCACACTGAGGGAGAAGTCAAGGGTAAAGTCAAAAGGTGGGGCTTGGCGATACAGGGGATGGTCATCGAGAGATGTAGGGTCTGAAGCAAATGAGCCATCCTCTTGAGCATCGGGGCGCCAGTGACAGGGGAGCAGAGAGCGAGGCGTTTGGGCAAAGAAAAGAATTTGCATTAGGAAAAAAGTCGGGGAGAGGTACGCAAAGAGGTCAAGATGCAGGACTGTCGACGAGCTGCAACTGAAAGCAGGGGACAAATGTACCGGGGAAGCGCTGCTCTCCTTGTAAGAGAAGGGAAAAAGCCGGGAATTCCGGAGTACAAAACGATAGAGGAGAATTGAGGAGGTGAAAGGTTTGGGATCTGCACGGTGGTAACAGATAAGGGAAGGGAAAAAACCAATAACAGCACGATAATGGGAAAAATCATTCAACCCTCTCGCAGCTCTCGTATAGAGCGGATAAAAAGTGATGGAGGGCGGCGAAAACCTTCGCCTTAGAAAAAGTCATGGGGAAAGACATTGGAGCTTTACACAGATACTTCATCGCTTAAGGAAGGGGAAGACCTGCGTTCGCACACGCCGGAGCGAGCAAGATAGGAGATGGAAAACATCGGAGTCAAGCGCGGACGGAGAATCTTGAAAGACATATTCTTTAATGACCGAAGAGGAGGGGGGGCTAGAAGTGACGCAAGTCGAACTGCGGGGGAAAACCAAAACGAAAGACAGTATCCAATGAGAATTGAGCGTCTAGTGAAGACTCGGGGGAGAGCGCAAAGGCTGGACCACTTCTTTGCAAAACGGAAGTTGCACTTTAAAAAGTGCAAACAGCTAGGAGCGTTGCTGCGCGGTCAAATGGGGGGTGGAGTCCAAGATGCTGGGCGGACTGCGGGGGACACTGAGCGAACCAAGGATGAAGGAGCCCTCAGCTGGGTCCCAGCGAACGCTTGGAGAAAAAACATGAGGAGGGCAGGGTCGTACGGGGGATGGAGGGGGAGTTACTCAGCTCTAATAACGGCACTAAACGAAGAAAAGAAGGGCAGGGCGGGGGGAGGGGCGAAACTCTAGCCGCCGTGGTCACAATTCGGACGGACGCGATGGTCATAGTAATAGATGGACAAATTAAAAACGGCTATACCAGACCATTCAGAAAGAATTCCAAACCTTGAAGGCAATACTGCACGTCATGTCAAAAGGTAGTTTGGAAAAAAACGACGAGGGGACACTCTGAATACAAAGGAAGAAAGGACCTTCGGGTATACGATAATATTCTGACCTATGGAATACAAAGTGAAGGGGCGGGGGGCGGGGGGGGGGGCGAGGACTGAACGGAAATTCATGGGAAACTGAGCTCAACCTTGCCGGCAAGATTTCAGAAGAGAGGGTAAACTGGGAGATCTTTGCGGAGAGGTACGCGGCGCGGGGAGCGCGCTGAGGGGTCGATGGACAAACTAAGAAGGCTCGCCAAGGCCCGAAGGCGGGAGGAAGGGGCGAATTCAACGCGGAGTTCTAAAATGGAAGTCGGCGAAACAGAGAGCTTCGGTAAGAATGTACAGATTGGGAGGGGGGGCCTAGGGCAAAGTACGTGAATTGACTGGGGAAAAAACAATTGAACCTGGAACAGCAATGAATTGTAACCAAGGGAGAGGGGGGGGAGGGTGGAATCTTACGGAAGGGAGGAAAATTTCTGGTCGGGGCATAAGTAGAGACATCGGGAACAAGACGAGTACTAAAACATTGCGAAGCCGGACGAGAGAGGGTGAGAGAGAAGACCGGGTCGCTACGACTTTCAGGAGGGAAAAAAAGGTGCAGAAGGTGGGTATTTGGAACGGGAATTGACTATGCAGAGGTAGCGAAACTCGCGCTCTGAAAGGGAAGTGATTGGATGGTGGGGCGGCGTAAGCAGTGCTATCCTATCCGCAACACGAAAAGAGGAGGAAGAGAGATAGCACCCGGAGATGCAAAGTCTTAAAAAAAAATTCAGCATCGAAGAGTGCGAGGCGTCTTCAAGCCTAACGCAGCAGCGTAGACGCAAATTAAAAAAAAGCATTAAAAAAATGCGGGGCGACTCGAGTCCGGAGAGTGGCAAAGGCTAGGAAGGAGAAGGATAATCAGGGCGATTCATGCGCAAAACGAGAAGATTTCGGAAGGAAAGACGGGGAGCGCCTCCAGGGTTGAAAAAGTGCGGAACAGAAGACACTTGGGGGTGGCGTTCAGGAACGTACTCTGAACGAAAAGGAAAAAACATCGACGAGCCCGCGTCCGAAGAGGAGGGAAAAGGAGAAAAAGAAAACTCCGAAATTCAAAAATCGCCCCGATAGGGAACGTGTCGACGCAAGATAGGGGGAAGTTGAAAGACCACCTCCGGAGAGCTCAAACGGCCAGCTAACTCCGCAAGCCAAAATCGGCGGCCCAAAAAAAAAAAAAAAAAACAGGAAAAAGATCGGGGGGAGGAAGAAAGCGTGCCCGCCAGCGTAGGAAGTGTAACTCTGACTTCACGACAAAGAGGGAACAAAAAAACTGCGGTGATCTCCGATAAAAGAAGCAGATGGAAAAGGCGCCATCAGCCTGTGGATCACGAGAGTGGAGGTGCAATCAAACACACATGATGTGCCATGAAAGAATGGGACGAATTAAAAAGGCAATGGGGTCACTGGGCTTGACTTTCTCGAAACGAAAATAAGTTGGCAATACTGCGGCCAGCGGCCAGGGGAACGATACTGAAAAGGAGGAAGAGATAGCAAACCATATCTGTCGCTGTCCCGATGAGAAAAGGGGGGATTGGAAATTCAAAGAAATAGACGACACGGGCGCCCACCAATCGGGAAAAGGGGGGGAAATGCGGGCGGGGAAAGGGTGGTAAAATAAACGGCTCAAGAGCCAGGACATCAAAAGGAGTTGCCTACACAAAGGAAGGAAGCAAGAAGAGACTATCTAGGCGGATAAAAACGATGGGGGTCACTGAAAAAGGAAGTGCCCGAAGTGGGCATCAACTTTCGACAGGCCGCTAGGAGGTTGAAAAACCGCAGCGGCGCTTTGGGGGACAAAAAAGGGTGGCTAATACCACGGGCGCGCGCCCATAAGATAGAGAGGGTCAAAAACAAAGAGAAAGGACGGGTCATGTCGGACGGCAAAGGGTATATGAGAAATGCGTGAAAACAAATCTCTATCGGGAGATCAAGGCGAAAGAAAGTTGCGAGGCCTCACGACTGCCTAGGGTGGAAAGG
>Ga0179593_1357519_pt1 | contig 23313 bp, 24 predicted proteins | sample CZODoug2_1_08_16_FD_185931 | JGI IMG/M metagenome (GOLD analysis project Ga0179593, IMG submission 185931) | Vadose zone soil fungal communities from Angelo Coast Range Reserve, California, USA - CZODoug2_1_08_16fungal (PacBio error correction) | ecosystem: Environmental > Terrestrial > Soil >...
TGGGAAGTAGTCCCTCCCAAAACCGAAAAAAACAAAACGGCTCAGGCAAAAATAGATTCGACAAAAAAAGACGGGGAAAGATCACCAGGGTAAACGGTCCGGCGTATGGAAGGGGACCCGGACATAACATTAAACCGAAGTCACCCAGAACAGCTGAGAGGAACAGTCACCGAGGCAGCCAAGTGTTGCAGAAGCCGCGGAAGTTCTCAACCAACCTTAAAGAGCAGCAAGAAAAACGCGGGAAGGGATGAAACGAGGACGTGTGGCCTCTTCGCTCCTTTGGGTCAAAAAACAAACCACAAAACAAAAGATCAGAAAAGGATCGGGTTGGAAAGAGAAAATGGGGCACCGCTAGGGGCGGGGATGAAACGAAAAGAGAAGAGAAAGGCCTTGAAAAACCTGGCTTCAATAAACGGACGGAGGAAAAAATCTTTTTAAAGACCACGAAGGGGGGGGGCAGAAAAGCCAGGAAAGCGTCGGGGGACTCGCATACACTGAACAAAAGGTGCAATCGAGTCAACATTAAGGCATCCCGAAAAAATAAAGGCAGAGACTCCGCGTAACACAGGGAAACGAACTGTTCAAGGGAAGGTATCCCCAGTTGACGTCGCAAAAAAGGCTCCGGGTCAGAGGGAACAGAAGAAAAAAAAACGAAAACATCTCGAAGGGGGACCATCATCAGGTCCCCGGAGAAAGAGAGGCGGCCAGGGAATCTGCGAGAAAGGGTGCGGGGGGCACAGAAAGTCCAAACAAAGCATACAATGAGAAATAGCCGAATACAAGAATAATGTGCTACGAACACCGCCGGGAAAGAAAAAACACGTTGAAAAGTCCAGCGATCATGTGCGATCGCGTTGGGGAATGTCGCACAGTTGGGGTGGACCACAAAACGAGATGGAAACCCCAAACGAGCGGGGCAGGGCAGGGGGGGGGATCGGATGCCGTTAAAGGAAAACAGGGACTTTAAAGCGTGGGACTACAAAGAGAGTAGCCACGAGCGCAACTCGGTTAAAAGAAAGGGGGGCAGCAAAGAAATACTCCGAAACGAAAGGAAACCACTCTCGCTAATCAAGGAGCGCTCAAAAAAAAAAAAGCCTACGGTACTAGAAAGGGTACTGGGCCCTCATAGATGGGGGGAAGGACCTTGGGCAAGGGAAAACGAGGTCGAGAAAACGGGTAATCCGTTCTAAGATCCTAACCGGGAACGTTACTTTCTCATTCGCAAGGGGAGACCACCGAATAGTTGGGGACGTGCTCGTAGTCCAGCCGCTAGGGGGGGGTTGCCCAAAACAACTCACAAAGGATAAAGAAGGAAGGGTTTTTTAAACGCGGGAGAAGCGGCGGTTGGGGCAATCTAAAAGGGACAACAAGTGAACATCATGCAGGCACTTTCGTCGAAAAAGAAACGTTCGGGTGGGCAAGTGAAAGTGAAGGTTTCTCGTGACAAGTGTCAACGAATTTCGGCCAAACAACGCGAAAAAAAAAAACTCCCAAAAAAAGGGAAAGGAAATAGAAAATGCAGAACAATTAATGCCAGGGGGGGGGGGTCAAGATCAAAAGAAATCGTGGGTGATGAGTTTCGAATAAGGGGGGGGAATTATTGGGGGCCAAGCTGTCCCCCAGAGGAAAATAATGAGGAAAAAAGGACCAAGTCGAAGAGTCGGCCTGGTGAAGGGTATGCTCGCTAAAAACGGGGTTATAGAGCTTAATGATGGGGTCAGACAAAACAAAAGAGGAGGAAGGAGGAAGAGAGGGAACTCGACAAGATGGATAAGAAAAGAGAGCCAGAAAAGGACGAAAGAAGGAAAAATGGGGTCCTGCGGAGGGGGAACGATTGGAAAGGGAAATGAGATCAAAAAATCCCAGTGGCGACAAGGCAACCAAGGGGTAGTTCAGGTGGAGGAAAAACTTCCGGACTTTGGTCAGGATAGATCCTCCATGATACGGTGAAGGCGGCCGGTGCAGGGGGGGGGGAAAGAAAGCCCTGGGGGTTCTGATCGGCCCTGACAAATTGCGAAAGCGTTTAAGCGGACCAAAAAGGTTACTCAGGGAAGGAACAATGGGACACGTTTTGGGAAAAAACGAATCAAACGCAAGGGAACCGGGAAAAAAAAAAAGTCCATCGGGGGCGGGCGCACGACGGGCCCTGCATGCAAAATGGGGTTAAACAGACTGAGCTTAAAAAAATGCAGTCCTGACTAGGATCCTCACGGGGGGGGGGGGGGTGGAGTCACAGGGAAAAAGGAGACACCGAAGTGGGGAAACTCACTCGCAAGGGATTGAGGGGGCCGTACGGGGCCTCAGGGTCGGCGCGCTCGAATTAGCTTGCGGGGGGGGGCTCCAGATGTGCATCGGGAGGGGGAATTACCATACACCAAGTAGATTTGTACGATCCCTCTGTACGAAAGTGTACAAGCATGAAAAAAAAACGGGTGCTAAGCAGCACAGCACACACAAGCCACCTTAAGGATGGATTTTAATGCTCCATAGGGGGTCGTTGACCAAGCGAGAGCACATGCCCCACGGGGGGTCCCGAAAGCCGGTGTCAAGTTCCTTCAATTAAAAAAAGAGGAGAACTCCAACCATAATTAAGGATAAGTTAAGGGGGGAGATGTCGTTGGATGGTGCGGTCATAAGTCTGATTGAACGAAACTTTAAATGCACGGGGTCCTGAACTAAACGAGTTGCCCGTGCAGACAAGGGTTAGACCCAGTCGGTGAGTAAATATGTTCATTACTTGGGGAAGGGTAAACAACGGTGGTTTTTAGGGGGACCAGGAAAAGGTGTGGGGACAGGTAAAATGTCGAAGGTGCTGATGACGCAAAGGCGGTGTAATGACTCCCTGCAGGACAAAGGGCGACCGGGGGGTTCTTAAACTATGAATTAGAGAAACGGATTCATCGGGAGGTAGACAAGAGTGGATGGACGCAAAAAGGATGTGGAAGCCCGGAGTGCAGATAAATCGAGGGAAAGTGACCCCGAGCGGAATGACAAGAAAAGATCAAGGGACAGCAAATCAGCTTGTATACAACGACTTCGTAGGGTGCGAAAAAAAAAAAGTAAACTTGGGAACCGTGCGAGCAATGGTAACGAAAAGGGGGACAGGCTGAGACTGTGGGGAGACAGCACGCTGTCGGAAATAGCATCGGTTTGAGGGGGAAAAGGGGAAACGGGGGACCGATCGTCAAGGTCGGGGCCTGAGGGATATGCAGGGAAAACGTACAAAATGGAGTGGGGGGGTACTGCCCGACCGACCGGTGGAACAAACGAGGGTTCATCTGGGGGGAAAATAAAGAGCGACAAGATACTTCAGGGAATGCAGAAAGTGTGTGGTACCTATACGACTACACCGGGCAAAGGAACAACCGTAATAGGTTAAAAAAAACCAGGGTCAGGGTCTAAGTGAAAGGACCCTGGCTCAGGGCGTGACGACAAGGAGACATGGAAGGGACACTGCATCAAGGACCGGAAAGAAGTTAGCTCGGGGGAAGCGCAGGGAGGGACCAAAAACATTTAACAACAAATTATAGGTTAACTAGTCAGGGAAGAACGCGTGGGGACTGGAAGTTGCGAGAATACCAACGTAAAGGGGGGACAAAAAACCGGCACTTAAAAACGAATCCGCAATGGGGCGTGGCAGGAACGTCAAATCTTTCAAAGGGGGAGGAGCAAATGATAGCGAGAAGAGAGGGGGTTGAAAAAAGAGGGCGGCAGAGAGCTGGGTCTTGTACTAATGACAGGATCAGCCTAGGATCGCCAATGTATAGAAGATCGGTGGGGAACATGAAATAAAATACGAATGGACAGCAGCTCTAGGCACTTTCACAGTGGAACTAGGACCTGGAGAAAAGAAGTTGGGCCCACTAAAGTCATATGACGCATAAAAACTGCTGCATCGAAGGAAAAGGACTTTGCCCTTTGTAAAAAAACGAGCTTGGTTGGAAAAGCGGTCGAAAAGTCGCAGAGAAAAAAGGGATCCACCCAGTGTCAGTCGAAAAAAGGCGGGAGACCCTCCCCCCGAAGGATCCGAAAACTGCCCGCAGAAAATAACCGTTATCGGCAAGGAAAAAAAAGGGCGGGAAAGAAGATGGGTGGATCGGGCAGGAAATGAAAGGGTGTTACGGCTAACAGACGGTACCACGGACACTGACTCATGCGGTAACCCCTGCGCTGCCGAGGACCGAATAGGGGAGAAGGGAAAGGCGAACAACGCGTCCTTGGCTGGAGAGGGCTATCAAGGGGGGGGGAACGGAAAAGGGACCCCCCACAATGGGGGGACAACGCCTGTAGACCTTTGGGGCCTCACAGCCGAACGCGAGCTCATTCACACAGAAGAGAGACGGAACTTGGGGAAAGAGCGGACCAATCTGCCAACCGCGCGCGAAAAAGGCGATTATGAGGTTCAAGGACACAAGACCAGGCCGGGAAAATGTGCGGGGTTGACGAACAGGCGAGGGATAACCCAGCGTGGAAGATCAACACTCTTAGGGCGATCGTTTGAGGCAGAGTATAAGCCCGGTAAGCGAGTGAAAAAGCGGGGAACCGCCAGAAGATGTTGGTACCAAAAACGCTAAAAGGGAAACAAGAACCATATTTTCAGAGAACCGGGTATCAAACAAGAATGAAAAAACCTTCGAAGATAAAGTGCCTCCCCAGGAAGTCTACTGTTACCAAGTAAAAGTCCGGTCTGACAAAAGGCGAGAGAAAAGTTCCAATGAAAACTCATCCTGAAGGGTGAAGGGGGGACTTCAGTCCAGCCTTCTAAAGACAATAGGCCTGGAGGACGCGGGAGAAATGTAAAAAAAAAAAATAAAAGGAGAAACATCGCGGGTTGGAGCACAACAAGGTCGGCATCAGGAAACACCGAGATCGGACGATAACCCGCTTCCCAGCGAAATGGGACTAAGGGAAGGGGTCTTCAGGTCACAGCCGAACACTTTCAAAAGAAGGAAAAGGAAGGCTAATCAAACAGAAAACGATGTCAGAGACTCGCAGAAGGTACAATCCCTTAAACGTATGTAACGGAGTGCCCGCCGCGGAGAAAAAACAAAAAAAAAGGATAGGGAAAAGGTGTCGGAATACTTGATGGAGTCGAACAGAGATTGCCGTGAGCTGCCAAGAAAAAGAAAGAAAGAAGGACTTTTTGAGAAAAGTAAACAGGGGAAAGTAAAAGGAAAAAAAAAAAGAAAACGGAAAAAAAAAAACAACATGGACAAAAAGATGTCGCGAACGGTGGTGCATGGGATTGCATGTCCCGGGGTGACAAAGGGGTGATAAGAAAGGTGATGAAGAATCTTAATGCTGGGAGCGAAGTCTCGAATACCAGTACTTCACGAAAATAACTAAGAAGAGGGGAAAGGCCGTACAAAGGTGAAAATTGGACCAGGGGGCTAATACACGGAAAATAAGGGTGGATACAGGGAACAGAAAGTAGACAAAATCTGTACCTGGACAAAAAACACTCTCTTTAGGGGGAAGGCCAAAATCCTATGGGGAAAGACCACCGCTTTCCAGCACAAAGGCAAATCAACGTAAAATATGAGGTCAAGAAAACAGGGGGGACTGTGAAAACGGCCAACTGGCCTGACGGTGGGGGAAAACAAAAATCTCAGTCAAAAACGTCAACGGGACAAAATCGACAAAACGGCCTGGGTAAACATGGACCCAGGAAGAAAGGAGAAGGCCAAGAGTGGGGGGAAGGGATGGGTCACTTTCCACAGCTTGGACAACCGAAGACGTCAAAGGAAGAAGGACTCAATGGAAGCTGAGAATCAAGCAAGCGAAACACAACAAATGAAGTATGAAAGGGTAAAGGATAAAACAAGTAGGGCGTTTAGATAAACTTTCCAACTTGATTGTTAAAAAAGAAGAAAAATTTAGTTTAAGGGGTGGGGTTCCCGAGGGAAGACTGAAAAAAAAAGGGGAAAAAACAGGGTTTCGAGATCGGACAAGACGGACGTTCGCGGAGCTTTGGAAAACAAACCGGCGGTGAAATTCGTCAAGATGCTGGGGAAAAAAGGGGTGAGGGTTTGAGGCATCAAAAAGACGAAAATGTACAGGAAAGGGGCGATCCCCCGACACGGCCAGAGTTAAAAGGAAAAGGGGGTAACCAGCAGGGCAGGAAATCTGGCCTCAGGTTCCACGCGAATCCGAAACCACGGATGCGCTGGCATTAAGCCGGTAAGCAGGGAAAAAAGGCAGGGGACACGACGGGGAGTTTGTGTTTGCATGGAAAGACGTCGACTGGGGGTATGGACAAGAGAAAAGGGAGTGGAAGGGAAAAAAATCGGAACGAGGGAACTTCAGAGATGCGAAGAGTAAAAATGCACTGAAGACCTTTAAAAGACAAAAAAAACTGAACCGAGCCACAGCTGTGGACGGTTAAACTAAGCCCTAGGTGAGTAAGGGGGGACAATCGATAAGACCGAAGTGAGGACAAGGAATGGGAACGAGTGAGAATTCTGGGTCGACTCCGCAAAAGGGGTAAAATCAAGTAACTGGAGCCCGCTGTCGCTCAATTAGAAGGGACATGAGACTCGAAAAAAGATGGACCAGGGAGAGAATCAAAGAGATGGGTACTTCAGGAATAATGTGCAGGGGCCTTTGAAGTCCACCGAAGTGGTAGCTGTTTCCCGCCCTGAATTAAACAAGCAAAAGGTTGGTAGAGAGGAGCTTTTAGGGTTTTACGAGCGGGGATAATCTACGTGGACGATCGGAAACGGGGGATCAAGGAGGGAGTATGTCGGGGGTAGAAGACCCGGGGGTCAGACGAAGAGGCCTCCCGGATAGCATTCAGTTACATGGGCGGTCCACCGTAACCCGTATGAGTCATTGTGAAGACTAGCTACTCAGGGGTGACAGACGCAAGACTGAAGGCGAAAAAGAGAAAGAAGTTGGTCTGGTCCAGTTGGGGGTTCCAAAAAAGAGGAAAGGGTTCTGAACACTCGATTGGGCCCAAAGCCGAGGGGAACTGGCCCAATTACTTGGTCTCAGTGATCCGGGGCACGGGGGGGGGGTCACAAGCACTATCGTCTCTTGGCTGTAAAGTTGTTAAAACACTCTATAGCCAACATTGCAGGCACGCTCCCTTTCCCGTCCGGGTTCCCCCACGGGAAAGACGCTGGGATTCTGACGAAATGCGAATACCAAGGGAGAAGCAAATTGAGGTAGTCAAAAAGAAAAAAAAACATGAGAAACCGGGGTGTTACATAGGCAAAGAAACGGAGACAAACTCAGGGGGGGGAAAAAAAAAAAGAAGAAAAAAGATTGAACAACACAAAGCCCCGCCAAAGAATAATCATTGCCTTGGAAAAAGAAATAAAAGCGGGGGAAGGTGGGAACGGCGATAGGGCATAAAAAAAAACCAATGTTAAAAAGATGTTCAATCATAGCATGAGATCTTCCGAAAGGACCGATGGAAAAAGAAGAACACCTTTCCACGGCAGCACGGGAAGAGATTGTGGGGGGGGGGGGAAACTGCGGGTCACGGAAAAAAGGCTAGACGCTGATAAACAAAGAAAAAGAAAAAAAAAAGAAAACGAGTCGCCACAGGGGGCACTCACCGAATCAAGGATACGACAGCCTAAACTGGGGGGTCACGATGTAAGCAGCAGACCAGTCTTAGCACCGCACACCTGAAGAGGAGACTGAGAACGTCGCGCCGGAAAAATTCTGTTGAAATGTGGCAGATTTTCGAGGGGGGCACACGAGACCAGTGGCGAAACGTCAGGGACAGGGCGGGTTACGACGGGGGGCTTGTGTTGGGGGCTCCAATTCTCCTGTAAGCCGAGAAATCATCATTTCATCCATGGGAGGGGGGGGAGACAAACTTGGGGAAAACTGACTACTACTGAGCTAGGCGAAGAGGCTCTGTAAAAAAGGAAAAAACAAACATCGTTGCAGCCCTGCTGGCTCCCCGATTTCTGGGAAAAAAGACATCAACGAATTGGAGTGCTGAACGAAAGACGCACTACAAGAATGGAACACAGGACGCTCTTCCAAGGTGTGCGATTGAGAAGGTCGCGGGGAGTGGAGAAAGAAGGAGAGATGGGTCTGTGGAAACCCTTCTTACTGGCAGGATGGGAGGGGCAATATAGATACAACTATAAACCACCGAAGAGGTCAGGCAGTCAAACGGTCTCGAACGAGCGGCTTACAAAAGAAATAATTCGAAGGTGAAAAGAAGGGTCTACCCATGGTCGGAAAGAGGGGAAGGATCCTGGAGAGGTTGTCCTCGAAGCAATGAAAAAGAAGGTCTAAATCCGCAGGCCTGGACAGAGGGGTTAGGAAAGAATTTATCTAGAAAAAAGGGGAAGGACGGGCCATTGGGGAAGGAAGCGAAAAAAAAAACAGCACCTCAAAATGGTCACAATCTCGGGGAAAAGGTTATTCAACAAGTCTCATAGAAGAATTCTACAACATATACAGTACTTTTTGTGGAATGGTCGGGAGGGGTTCCAAGGAGTTCGGGTTGGGAAAAAAATTCTTCAGTAGTATTAGTCCTCACCATGACTCGAGAACCGAGCTGGAACAGAGAGAAGGAGAAAGCTAGACACAACCGAACTGCTAAGGGAACTTATGCATTCAAAGAAAAAGGCCGGGAAGGGCCGCATGGGTTAACCCCAAAAAAAATTGTACAGCGGCTGTAAAGCGAACGGGCCCACCCGAACAAAGTGGTGTCAAATGCGATTCGGCGAGTGGCGCCGTACTCCCACCCAGAGCGTCTGGCGCGACTAATGCAAAGACGGAATAGGGGTGCAGCCGTGAAAACGGGTTTTGGTAAAAAAGTCCGGAGAGTAAAGGTACTTTAAATTTGTGTGTCACCCCCCTGGAGTTGGGTGCAACCCAGTGCTACGCCCAGGGACTGGGGGGGGTGGGTCATTCGGACGTGTCGACCGATCTGGGAAAGAGGCACTCAGTAAAAGGGCCCAGGAACGTCAGGGAAATGAGTCACGGATTAACATATGGTTGCGAAGACAGTGTGAAAGGGGGGAAGAGCCCGAAAGGTCTTTGTCGTACGAATAGAAGCCGAACACTGGGGCGGACACAAAGGTGTCCAGGGGGCTCGGCCCGAACGACTCTAACAAAGACTGCAGGAGTTCTCTAACATGCAAAGGTGCCAAACTAAGACCATTTTCCAATTTCCAGGGAGAAAAAAGGTGGTACTGGCGGAAACCGGCATGGAAAAGGACCAGCTGCCTAAAGACTAAGGGTCGCATAGTCTGGAGAAACCAGTAGGTCGAAAAAAACTACTCTTCCATGAACGAAAATTTTTCCTTGTGGTAATAGCGCCGCCCAAGCCGACAATACACAAAAGTAAGAACAAAGTAAGACTGAGACTAGAGGGCACTAGCCGAAGAAACGCCCTAGAATTGAAAACTGCCGCGGACTAAGTCAGGGGGGTCAAGGCGGTTTGGCAAGGTTGTAGCATGTTCTCGTTCTGGGGGGGGGGGTTGTTGCAGGAACCCTATGGAGAAGGCCACTAAAGGACCACTTAACACGCGGAGCAGGGTGAAGGTGGGATGGAGAAAGTCAAAAAAAATTCACAAACTTCGTCAGCACTGGGTACAATAAGAAAGAAGGGGGATCCATAGGTAATCTACTTTGGAAGGCAGAAAAACAAGACAAAGAAAGACGAAACCCATAGCCTCCAAAAGTCTCCGAACGAGTCTCGAAAACGAGAACATACTCCTTAAAAATCAGGCAAAAAGAAGAGCTTAGTTGAGGAAGGTTCCAACGCTGGTTTGTGAAGAAACGCGGGGAACACGAAAGGAAGGTCGACATTGAAATCAGAGTCAGGTTCCAAGCTCGAAAAGTTGGGAAAAAAAAAAAAAAAACCCATCCTGGGCGTAAAACTCATGAGGGTAATGTTGAGCGAAAACAAGGGGAATGGAACGGGACAAGGGTGTTTCCACGGCAGGGAGGAAGGTAAAATTCGGGAGAAACGTGGCCCAGGGAACATCGAAGAAACTAGTGTGAAAAACCAGACGAAGGCTCCGGCCGAGTCGGGGGTAACATTTCGGGGGAGTGGCAGAACAGGGGGGTAAGAAAGAACAGCGGGAGCTAAAACCCGAAAAACAGCCGACTCCAAAAGTGTCACATGGAGAAACGAGAAGACAAAGAAGGCCGTGGGTGTTGTTAAAACGGAAAAAAGACGGGAGGTTTGTGTCAAGGGCCATGATGAAGGAAGGGGGTCGCTGGGGGGGGGGGGGTGAAAAATCCATAGCCAAATCATAAAGAACGATGAAAACGTCGAATATCCAGGTAACGTGCGTGCAGGGGAGGCATACGAGGGGCCTAGCGGGTAAGTGGCCCTGAATCGAGGAGAGACGACAAAACAAGAAACGGGGTAGGTGAGTGGGGAAAAGATAAGATACAGAGTAAGCTGCGTGAAGGGGGGAATACCGGCATGCCCTCTACAAGAAGGATCAAAAGAAACAGTTTGGACAAGGCCCGAGGGGCTTTGGGAAAGAAAAGATAAAACTCTAAAATACATCTTTCAGAGGCGAAACAAGGCACCCTCTTGGAGTGTTGCGAAAAAGGGCAATTCAAAAAAGACTTGGAAAAGGGGAAGGGAAATCCTACATGATTTGGCGAAAGGGTGTAGGGGTGTCTGGGACAAGGGCAAGAGATGGGGGTGGTTCGGACACCCCCTCGAGGACTGCAAAAACAAATTCAGAGGGGGGGTAGCTGCAAGGGTTGGGGGACAGCATTGGGAGCGACAGGGCAATTTGTAGGTGGAAGAAAAAAAAAGCTGCCGGTGAAAAACAACTCAATCAGGGTCACTCAAGGGTTGAGATGGCAAAGAAAACGGTCAAAAACGGTCATGACAGGAAAAAAAGAGGTTGGGGGGGAATAAAAGAGGGGTATGCTGAAAAACATGAACATGAACCACTGAAGAAAAGGGAAAAGGAAAAGGAATGAAAGGTAACGACAAAACTCGTTGTAATTCAAAAATGTAGATTGCGGACGTCTGATCAAAGAAAAAAACGCTCGTCCTTACGGTACTTTCGGAACGGACGTTTTTGACCGGGACAGGCACGTTGGATTGACAGGAAAAAAAGGACCCAAAACCAAAAATACGTAAGAGATGTGAAGAAGATACAACAGAGACGGGGAGCTGGTTGACAAGAGGACTGAAAAACCGTTGCAATCAGGCATCGATCAACTATTCCCACAGGGACCACGGAGAGGGGGAGTGCGCCAAAATCACGTTGACGTGGAACAGATATGAAGGCTCAAAGAACACAAATGCGCAGACCCTAGCGCTCGTGAAAAGCGATCGCGGCGGAGCATCCGTCGTCGACGGATTCGTTTCTGGGGGCCTGCAAGGAAGCGTCCTTGTGTAACGAAACACGGGGACATCGGAAAGCCTAAGCAAGATGTGGGGACAGCGGCCGATGGGTACGACAATAAGAGAGGATGGGGAGAATCACCTTCATGCACCAGTAGAAGGGGGAAAAAAAAAAATACTATGGGCAGGGGGTTAAGAGCGCAAAGAGGGTCGGAAAAAGGGGCACGTAGCTCAACCAGTACCTGGCCAAAAATGGTTGACAGGAGTGAGAGTAAGGGACAAAAAATTAATTCATTGACGACCTGATTGCGAAGTGGTTTTCAAGAAAAAAAACCCGGAAAAGGGAAGACGAGGGACAAAATTGAACGGGAGGAGCTAACAGATCAAAAGCTCCCCAAATTCCATGGGGGGAAAAAAAAAGAGATTCGAGTAAGAACGGACGCGGCAAAACAAGAACCGGCCGCTGGTTGCTATCGGGGGAAAGAAAAAGAAAAAATCCGGGGGAATGCTGACACTAGCGATAGGCAACCATTGAACATGGTAAGAAACGTAGCGAACGCCGCCCGGCAGGTTGGTACCTTGATCTCACGCGTAGAATATAAGTTCGTGAATACAGAGAAGAAACTGGGAAGAATAAAGGGTTGGTATGGTCCGCAGGTTGTGGTTTGATACTACTAACTAAAAACACGGTCAAAAGATAAAAACCAGGGGTTCGGAAAAGAGGTATCATGCAAAAAAAACCCAGGATACAAGGACGGTGCCGTGATAGATAAAATGCTGTTTTATAAAATTACTAGGTAGGGGGGGACTGGCAGCGGAGTAAAAAATTGTGGTCCTGGAGAAAAGATTCCTGCGGCTTGGCTGGGGACAATTTTCAATCAGTGCTTTCATGAAAAGGCGAAAACAAACTTCAGAAACTTCCTTCTCTATATAGAAAAAATGGGACGCCTGTCAAACGCACGTCTTTAAAGTGCGAGAAAAAAAAGAACTGAGTGAGGAAAGGGGAGGAAACAATGGGAGGTCACAAGGCGGGCCGGATCTAGCGTACGACTTTAGTATGAGGGGGACAACTGTAAGAAGGGATCTACCGTACCTTAAAAAAAAAAGAAAGTATAAGAAACTAAAAGGCCACAGTTGGCACTGGAACGAGGGGTAAAGAAATGGGTTGCCAGATGAGGTCGCTCAAAACGGAAGAGTTCAAGTCTGAGAAGCGGGGGGAGGTGACAGAGGATGAGCAAAAAAAAAATTGTGGAAAAACAGGTGCTCAAACACAAATCGACCCCGTGGGGTGACATAGATCCAAAAAAGTCGCAGAGGACAGGAAAGAAACACAAAATGGCAGGTCTACGAGATCGTCCCCACGCGGAGGCTGGGGAGTTTTGTAGCGGGGGTAACACTACATAAAAGAAAAAGAACTCTGCAAAAGAAAAAGTGAACGAAGACGCGAACCGGAGGAAAGGCTCGCAAAAGTGATTCCAGAGTGGCAAGGGAAATGATCAACCTAGGTGGACCGGCCCGAAAAACTAGTTCTGGGATTAGAAACAGCAACTGCAACGGCCAAAGGTCGGAAGTCCGAGATACGGAAAATCTTCCGAGGACAGGGGCTCTAAATTTAAACTTCGAGGATCGCGAGAGAAAACGGGGTTTCGGGCCCCGCCTAACACAACTACTTCCCAACGATATTTGGGGGAGCGCGGAAGACCCAAAGAAGCCGGGGGGAAGGGGGAGCAGGAAACTACAAGAGGATTCCTGCTTTAACATCTCGTCGACGGGGGAGGGGGCACCTCTCTAAGCGGGACGATTATTAAAACGACAAAAAAGGGAAATTGAGGAGGTGTTTCCAATAAGGATCGGATGTTAAAAAAAACGGGGGAAGAGAGCCCTAGCAATGGCCTTAGACTGTAAACGGGGTCAATCACACTGACAGGGACACACGCATCTCTGTTGCAAACCGAAAAAAAAAAAGGAAGGACGGGCCTTGGTGACCCGAGGAATGAAGTCTTAAGCACAGAAATAAAAAATACGCTACAACACTGTCTCTCGGGAAAATATGATCAAAAGGTGAAGAGCCCCAAGCTGGTACAGGAATAACATACGCCGATCGGACTTGAGGGAAGGATGGGCAGAACAACAGGACTAAGGCCGGAGGGGGAAGGCTTTTCCGGGGAAAAAAACGACTTCAAACGAGGGTTATGGTGACTGCTGGAAAACTCACGGAAACTAGAAAATAGTCCCCGTAAGCGGTACTCGAAGAAACGGAAGGAAAAAGTGAGACGAAAATACCATAGAGAAAATAAAGCATTTGTGAATCCAAATCCTATTCGCCACAGGATCGGACGAGACAGACAGGGAGGTTCCGGAAGGCTGGAGAACTCGAAAGTGAAGGACGCTGAAAGGCAAACGGATAAAGACGATAGAATGGAACAAGAGCTGAAGGTCTGTGACTAGACTTTCAGTTTCAATAAGGGGGGTAAAACTGCCCAGAACAATTATCGCAACGCTTAAAAGGGGCTTGGCGAGAAAACCTTTGACGTTGAAAGAGGGAAAAGACTTCACACAAGGAAATAGACAAAACGCATGGGGAAGTTATTTGGACAACAGGAGGTAGAAGGAACCTTAAAGAAATCAATAGGGATCTCCAGTGTTGGGTGACTGATTAGTAAATTCGGGAAAAATTCAAGGAAAGTGAGAAAGAAAATTGAAGAACAATCTTCAAAAATGCCCTTCTCGGTAAGTGCGTAATCGTCAACAGGGGAAACAACCATTGAAGGGTACATCAAAGAAGAGTCAGAGTGAGTGGTCATTCACGGACCCTGCAGAAAACCAGGACGAAGTGCAAAAAAAAATCCTGTTTATAGGAGGGGGAATGAGGACGAAAATCATCTTGGAAGCTGTAATCAGACCCGCTGGGGGTCGTAGTGTCAATACGGCGTGGGAAAGGGAGGACGTGGAGGACGACAATCAGAGCCAGAAATTAAAAAAGGGAAAAACTTTCAACACAAACAGTGGAGAGGGTAAAAACCCAGATCAGGGGAAGGGAGAGACTAGTGGGAGCAGGAAAGACAGGACAACGACTTGGAAAAGGGAAAACGAAAATACAAGAGGTAACCGACTCTTTTGTGGAGAAAACAAAAATGAACAACCAGAGGACCGGAGAGATGAGAAGGCAATCCTAAAAAGAACGGTCGAGTGACTACAACTGATCAAACAACAACAACAAAAGTAAATATAGTAAAGAATGAGAGACCGTATGGAAAAGGACAAAAGATGCTGTCCAGAAGCTGTTGGAACCAGCCCATCAACAAGGGGGTAGGGTTTACTTTTCTCAAACGGCAGTAACCATCCACAGTTTTGAAGGAAAAAGAAAGGGGCAGGGGGTCATTTTCTCTCAAGCGGTTTTACTACTGAAAAGGCGGTGAACTCGAGCACCTCCTTGAGAGCATAGGGGGTTTGAGGTTCCACTGAGCCAACAAGCCTAAAGGACGCCCCCCGTCTGGACCCTCCCCCCTACAAGTTGCGACTGGGGGAACGTCGATGGGAACCAAGGGTGACCAAGAGAGTGACCAGGCCAAAATAGTGTATGAACAATCCTTCCGGAAACCTCCTCAAGTGGCGATGGAAGGTTCGACATGATCAAAGACTAAACCACGAAGATCTGGGGAGGTGAATCTTCATTCAGGGTAGAAGACGGGGTCCAGGAAAGGGAAACCTCATATTTGTTGCTTTCCATGACTGGGGGGTCCGATAACCTCGAGAGCATCCAGAAAAAACGAGCGAATAAATGACGAAATGAAGAAGGGGGAACATTAAACAGGTTGAAAGCACCGGCGATCAACTTAAGGACAACTGGTTATGAATAAATCATATCACCCGAAAAAAAAAAAAAAGAAAGGACGTCGGGACAATAAACGTTCTGCTGACGTGCACATGGGGGGGTCTCAAGAGAACAAAAACACCAGGGGAAATATGGGGACTCGCACTCAAGAAAAAACACGTGATGGAAAACAGAAACGTGGCTCTCGGGCTCGGCCGGACAGGGAAAAGTGTAAGAAGGGAAGAGAGAGTCAATAAAGGCCGGAGTAGGTAACGTAGCGCTGGTTAAAACGAGGATCGCGAGCCACCAAGAAAATGACTTGTCCCTTCCACTGACGGGTGGTTAGCTTGGACAAGGGGGGCCGTCATTGCTCAAAGCAACATCCAAAAGAAAAACCGGAGAGGGGCAGGTTTCACGGAAAAAGGAGGGAAGCAGACAGGGGTCCAAGCCGATGGAAAAAAGTTTTGTGAATCAAACGGAAAATAGAATGGGTGTAAAGCGGGAGGGACTCGAAAAAAGTGCACGACAGCGAACTCCAAAGAAAATACACTCAACAGGTGCCTATTGGTAAAAAATCGGAGACTGCAAAATGGGGAAAAAAAAGCGTGAAGGCACCAAACAAAGCGTGGGTGTGAGTGCGTTTGTGCCAGAGGGGAAACGCCTCCGACCAGCTCGGGGGGCTGCTAATACAGCTAAGGGGAGCACACCTCTATGTATGGAAAGCGTGATCATCAAAAGGGGGGGTGGGAAGAGGTGCCCGGGGTTCGGTAGGATTCAAAGTCGGCGGTGGAGGTGGAAGCTGCTGTCACCAAGGGTTACTTGGCGCAACGTTAACACAATACTGCCCGTCACAGGGAGGGGGGGGTATGCAGAAGGGAAAAAGCGCATGACATCGTTAGATGACAGAAGAAAACCTGCTAGCTGGACAATCAAGCTAGAACTAGTTACACTCGAGGTGAAAGAAGCTTGGTACCACTGAACGTAAAATAACGACGCACGAAGGGAAGACTATCGCACCTGCTTACTAATACATAGAAATGGTCACCTTACGCGGAGAAAGGTGAACAGATAACCATTCCAACGAGGTTACAGGGACTGGAGGAAGGAGCGGAATGAGTGTGGACTCTTTGATAAGCTCACACATCCCGGGAAGTGTGGGGGTCACGGGGGAGGGAACCGTAAGAGAAAGTCGAATCCGCAAAAGCTCCCAAAAAGAGCAAGGCGAAAAGGGACACCTCCTAGACTGCCAGCGCGCCAAGTAAGGGTGGGGAGGAGAGAACATACAACAGTCTTACTTCAAAAGAGCTCCGCACCCTTAATCCACTTGGGGAATCGATGCAATGGCCACGATCAGTTTTAGCGAAAAGAAAACTTAAAAAAAGGGGTTCTGAACTATCAGGCCGAGCAGAAAAACCACTTAAAGAAGAACTGGACAAACCATTGGTGTGAGACACTATATTCGACGCGTACTCTCAACTGAACGTGTGAACGGAACACACAGACTTTCCGACATCTCGACAAAGGCACGCGAAAAAGGAGATCGCGAGACGTCTTGACCAGGGAAAAGACGGGTCTCATGAATTTTGAAGGAGACGGTTGTGGAAGTAGTTCCGGTCCGGTCAAAAAAAAAAAAAGAAGGGCGCCATAGAGATCGGAAAAAAAAAACGAAAAGCAACTAACAGAGTAAAATGTCCAAAAACATCGAATAACTCTCAGGTTCAGAATCGGGACGGCGAAAACAAAATTTTGGGGGTTCTGGAGAGAGCACAAGGGGTGGGAGCTCGTGACCTGAAATCGAAAAGGAGGTGAACGAGGTGCGAAACCAACGGCGATAAAAACTCAAGTCCAACATCAAAATACACCCTGGAATGGGAAAAACAACAAAAAATTGAGTCATGTGGCACACGCAGGACCCTGGAGGTAACGAGGGGAGAAAAAGCAAAAAACGGAAAGGAACAACTCAAAGAAGCCTGACGGTGGTTGACATCGAAAAGAGTGGGGCATCAAACGGGGTGTTATATACAAGTCGAAAAGTTTTAGTATTAGACTGACCAACTCAAAACTGGCCTAAAGCCAAGGCTCAGAAATACGTGACCGAACTCAGGGGACTGGACCAGTACAACAAAAAAGCGTACAGGGAGACCCAAGGTGACAACGAGTAAAGCGGTACAGGAAAAATCTCAGCATCAAACAGCCAAATGGGGACTCAAACTACTGAACTCAGGTGGACAGCTAAAAGAAGACTCTCGAACAATGGACTGAAAGACAAAACCCCGAATCCGACGTGAGTGTGTGTGCAAGACCAGTCTGCACGGGGTTCGCCTAGAGAAGTAGGAGGGGGGCCAAAGCGATTTCGCGTCTTTGGGTAAGCTCAAAAAAAAAGACAAAAGATTCACAACTGAGGAAGGAAATGGGCCGTGGCCAAGGGGGAAACGAGGGTGCACAAGGAGTGGACCCCATTAACTAAAGGAAGGGTTCACACCGAATAGAAAAGAAAGACTAAAGAGAACATTTGGAAACGTGCGCCGAACACTCTCCTCAGAAAGAAATCTCAAAAAAGAACAATCGTTAAGCGCCAAAAAGTGCAACGGCCCACGTTGACGTGGGGGACCTTGAACTCAAAAAAAAAAAAAGGCAAAAAAAGATGAGAAGAAATGCGCAATCTGCGGCGCCAAAAAAGAAATTCTCCGGGGAAAAAAGACGATGCCGGAAAAACAGTAAAAAATTCCAACAATACCCTTTTAAACACACGAAAGAAATGGATCCTAGAAGAAAGAATGAAAAAATGAGGAACGGTCCTCTCAGCAACCCATTTCCAACCGTGGTGACGTGCAAGGAGAAGGGGGGAACAGACCAGGTAAAGAGGTGGTCGGATTGCCTCAACAAAGAGAGTGGGATTAAAAATTAGTTGTAAAATGGATCAACCCTGTACGACCCCGAGGTGGCGCAGTTTAATGGATAGTATGCTGACGGGGGAACCCCATCTGGCTCGTCACTGGTTAAACATATCACCGTAGAGCGGTAGAGCTACGGGACAGAAAAGAAGGTGGTGACAGAGGGGGACAAATCACAAATCCCGGAACTACCCACTAGACCCATCCAGCCAGACTCTGACCGTCTAGAGAACAATCACAATAACGCGACAGCTCATGCGAGCGTAGTCATTTAAGAAATGTTGTAGAAAAAGAAGGCAATCACTTCTAGGAGGAAGAGTAAGGCCCGGTCACGTGGGGAGCAAAAATCGAAAGGGTTAGAAACATAGGGGTCCAGTTCGTCAGACTTTTGCCCTTCGTGGGGGACAGAAAACGCGAAAGTGAAAGGGGGACGTTGTTTTTCAACAGAGGGGGTTTCGTCTGGAAAAAAGGCACCCAAGGACTACAATGGGGATGAAGAGCAAAAGGGGGGGGAGAGGAACAATTGAGAAATAATTGACAGTCATGTGCTTCGGAGGGGTACAAGTACAAGGGGATGAATGCTCAAGACAACAGAAGGAGCTCCATGATCAGGAAAGATCTATGCGACCCCGGAAAAACAGTGGGTGAAAAACATGGGAAAAAAAACTAAATCATGGTTGAGTGTTTAAGGGGGGAAGAGAGTGGGCCGGAATAAGTTTTTCACAGCGAGCAACAAAAAAGTCGGAGAGGATCAGTGGCCCCCGGAACAAAGGGTCGAAGCTTGAAAATGAACTGGGATGACTTCGTAACCGGAGAAGATATGGATCTGAAAAAGACAACGAGAGGGAGGAAAAGAAAAATATCAGAAGATGGAGAAAAAGGCTAAAGCAAAAAGGAAGGGTAACGAAATATAGACAGTTGCCCAGTAATGCGATTACCTAATGGAGAAAAGCGAAAACGGACTCTTAAAAAAGTCATAAAACTTCGAAAAACAAAAAAGATAAGTTCGAAAAACTTGCAGTACCTGGGAGAAGAAGAGAAATCACCCAAGTTTGCTCGGTTAAATGACACTCAACCGCCCTGGTGGGAGGAAAACAGTCATGGGAAAAAACCCTTCAACGATGCAGCCGGGACAACCAAAAAAAAAAAAAAGATAAGTCCTGGAACGGTTTCGAGGGGACATCCGCGCAAAAGGGGAAGAACAGAAACACGTCCGACGTTACTAATAAAAAAGCCAGGCCGCGGACATCAGGAAGACGTAGACCATAGAATGAAGAAAGGGAAGAAGGTGCTAGAAAAACAACTAACTGAAAACACCTTACCGCCTTCGGATTGACAGAAGGAAAGGTAGCCGGAAAAATAGGTGAGAAGAATAAAAAAGTCCAGTTCCGAACTGGCCAGGAGTTGCGGGAAAAGAATGAGAGTCCCGATCATGACTATTGAAGTGGGTGAAAAAGCTGGGGACGTGGAAATTCAGATGAAAACAGTCGATGTAGAGCTCAGAGTCCTTGCAGATGTGTGTAACAAAGAGTCACTTAATAGAGAATAGAAGGGCAGCACAAAGGGATTCCTAGAGCTCCTCCACCGAAGGAAAAAAGCAATGACTCTCTTGACGGCAGCCAGCCCCAGATTTGGTAGTGACTCGAGGAGGCGAGAAACAAAAAGAAAATCAGATTGAAGTGGGACCACGCAAAAATCCGGGTGCCATAGACTCTCATGGGGGGTGAGAAAGATCTCTGAGTCTCTCGTAGTACTGAGACAGAAAGAAATGTCTGCGGGGTCGGATTAAAGACTTTAGGTTTAAAGCTGGGACACTTATTTCGGTAATAGGTATCACTAAGGTCGTGTCGCGACCACGATGCACCGCTGGTCTAAGACTAGGCGTTACTTGTGGCCAGTGAGGGTACAAGATTTATGACGGTAAAAAAGGACCCGGGCGAGCCCCCTTAGTGTCAGTGGGCTCAGAGACGTAACGCACCACCAACATGGAAGTGGGTAAGTGCTGACAAGATTCGAGCAACTATGGTACAGGAAACCCGCTGGTTCGCAAATACATTAACCACAAAGACCGAATCACTGACTATGAAGGGCATCGGGAGAAACTGACGCTACACAGAATCGAGCAAACCTACTTGGCGAAGCAAGCGACTTTAGGGGGGAAAGAATCTCCGCATCACCACCGAACAACTTTTCTTTGGGGACTAAATAACAAAAGACAGCGAGAAAAGCTTCGGGGGGTAAATCTTCCCAGTAAGAGAGCTAAAGCTTTTCATTGAAAAGGTCAGCGAAAGTAGGAAACCGTACATGGAGTGGTGTGTTGACAGAGAGGGAAGTGATCGATAAAAGAGGGGACTTTAATAGAGAACTCATCGAGACTGCGGGGGCAAAAAAAACAGACGGTGTGATTGAAAGAGGGACGGAACCGGAAAGTGTAAGAACAGAGTAAATACACCACTCTTCGCAAGTTCAAAAAACAGGACCGGTAACCAGGGGAGAGCAAATCAGAAAGCAAAGTACACGTACCTTTCGACGCATGACAAGGAAGTCCAAATTGTGTAAGTGAAAGAGTACTCCTTCCGATAGTGATAATAGGAACTGGATCAAAGACCATGGAGCGTTCTTGCAAATCACGGGGACTGAAACGTAAGAAAGAGGAGAGCAGACAATTAGACGCCCTGGGGACCATGAAGAAGGCTCTTTCAAGTCAAAAATTTAAAAGGAGGGGACTGGCGTGTGGATGGACACAATCGATATCAGGGTTCCACACTGAGGAAAGCGAAACGCAGGGAAAGTTAAAAGAATCTGAGTAGAGTATCAAAACGCAGATCTAGGCAGTCAAACGGAAATGGGGGGACAACTCTTATACTCTAGAACAGGGTGGTGCTTCTGAGAGCACGCCTAAATTCGGGGTTTGCCGGGGTTTCACTAGAGGCTTGTACAGCAGACAATGAAAGGGACGAAGAAAGAAGGTGACAAGTAACAACAGGGCGGCTGACATCTGCGACGCATCAAAAGTAAAGAAGGTCCGAGAGAAAACTTGGGATCAACACGGAAAAAAAACGGCCTGTACCAAAAAGAGAAGGGGGTAGGCGTAAGGCGAGGGCGGGGGGGCGAAAATAGGATACAATCTAGCCACGGTCAGCATGAAAAAGATAACGGAGCTGCGTGGGTTAAAAAGAAGGAACAGGCTAGGACAAACAGGGTGGAAGGACCGGCGTGGGATCGCGAGACAGTAGCGCAAACGCCGGAACAAAAGCTCTACAGGAGAATGGGGGGAAGCGCCGCCAAAAGGGGGGGAGGGGGCCGGACACGAAGAGCAGAGCGTAAAACACAAAAATCTACCAGATGAAAACAGACTGACAAGACACTTGGACAGGGCCCTCGCGCAGGAAGGGAGAAGTTCGTCAACCGGGAGAGTTTTGAACAGCACGGAGGAATGGAAAACAGAAAAAGTAAGAGAAACACAGAAGAGGGTCATGGGAGGAAGTCTGGAAAAAACAAGAATTAAAAACTTCAGGGTTAACACGTACCGACTACGGTGATTGGAGCTCTGGGAAAGAAGAGTACGTATGTCCCCCTATACTGTACCTGTCAGGAATAGAAAAAAAAAAAACAGGGGATAGGGATCAAAGAAAAGGTACCAGTAGAACTTTCATGCTAAGAAAGGAGTAAGGGGGCCGAAAAAGCAATTCAAAAATAGAGTCGCAAATGAAGGAAGGAAATGGTTTACAAACCCCACCAAGTAAAATCCAACGCCTGCTTGAAGGTGAGGTGGGGGAAGCTGTTGAAAGGATTGTGCGAGAAAGACCAATCCAAACGAAACGATACGGGGAGGATACAAATTCGCGGGAACAAGGAAGTCACCCGGTTCAGGAAATACGAGGAAGAAAAGCAATGGTGTGAACAAAGAACAAGGGGGGGGTTACGACCAGAAAGACACCTGAGCACCTCACCGCAGGAAAAACAACTTCAAAAAAAAGCAGCTGGGACGTAGGTAATGCGTGACGAAAAAAACCAGTCCCCAACAAAAAACGGTCAAAAGAGCCTTGAATTGGAAAAAAAATATCGAAAGTCAACTCCAGCCTGAGGTGAGACGAAGGGAAGTCCAGAGTGACACGAAAGTAAAGGTAGCCAGAGAAGCAGGTCTCAAGACCAAAGGGGAGAGCGTACATCTAGGTGCAAAGGACTCTCGCTGGGAGGCCAGGAGAACCTCCGGGAGAGAGAAGTTATCCAGTCCTCAGGGCCAAAAGGGCGGAAGAAAAATACTTACCTTGGGAGAAAGGAGAAGGAAACTTCGTTAATAAAAAATGCCTTATTCTACGACGTGGTGAGTGGGTGGCTTCCCAGGTCGTACACACCGGATTGTCGTTATTAATCACGACAAGGGGAAGAAGAGACTAAGAACTATGGGAGTAAGAGAACGTTCGAAGACGCCCGTAAACTAAAGAAAGAAAGATTAAATCAAACAGATCTAGGAAGGGGAAAGGCAAGACAAAGAAAGAAGACCCGAGTCGTTGAAAGCCGGAGGAAACACGCTATCCAACGCGGAAAAGGTGACGAAACGCGGAGGGAAAGGTTAAAGAAGAGCAGCGCTAACACGAGGGGGACACACCGGTGCATCGAAACGTGAGGAAGGGACGTGCGCACTCTGCTACCCGAATTAAGAATTCCGTGCATGACCGAGTTCCACCGGGACGGAGTCGAGTACACACAGAAGAGACGACCTAATAAGAAAGTCGGGTCGAGCAAACGTGGCTGGTACTCAAGACCACGGAGAAAGAGGAACACACGAGGTTGGGGGATGGAGGGGCAACCTAGGGAGAAACTCGGGAGTATTCAAGAACCCTCAAAAAAAGAAAGTGGGAACCTCTACACATACGGGAGGAAAAAAAAAAAAAACAACAAAAACGGGAGGAGATAAAGAAAGAATAATGATAAATACAGTGAAGGATTGGGAAGAATTTTTCAGGGGGGGGGGAAAGATGGTTCAGAAAAGAATCAACTAACGGGAGAAGAACTTAGTAGGGCACATGGTTAAACGCCCAATATTGGGGGAAAGGCGTACGGACAGGAGAAAAGGGGTCTCTGGAAGGACAGGGGGGTAATCGAACGAAAGGGAGGTTGAGAACGTAATCGGGTTGGTACAAAAACGTAAATGAAAAGCGTGGACTACCAGAATGCGCCCCTGTCAAGATAGATACCCGGAAAAGGAGCGGCAGGAAGGGAAGCCAGGGTCTCGTCCCTCGGGTAACCTCTTCAACATTATAGCGTGTGGGGGAATGAGGGGTCATAAACGGGAGGTAAAGCTTCGA
>Ga0179593_1331811_pt1 | contig 23311 bp, 21 predicted proteins | sample CZODoug2_1_08_16_FD_185931 | JGI IMG/M metagenome (GOLD analysis project Ga0179593, IMG submission 185931) | Vadose zone soil fungal communities from Angelo Coast Range Reserve, California, USA - CZODoug2_1_08_16fungal (PacBio error correction) | ecosystem: Environmental > Terrestrial > Soil >...
AAAATCAAAGTGCTTTCGCTTATTCAACCATGAGAGGGAGAGGGGGCGTAGGTCGACGAAGAGGAACGCACGGAAGGCAGTCAAGTGCAAAGATTTGAAGGGCTCGGTAAACGCAATCGGGCGTTTCAACGTGAAAAAAGAAAAAAGGTAAGTGGACACATCCAAGACGCTGGGTGGAGGAAATTCCAGGAAGCCAGGGGGAGGATACACTCACGAAGGACTGTGTTAAAACAATCCCGAGCGTTGGGGATCACCGATAAACGAAAAATCCTGAAGAGGGTCCACCGCTTCACAAATTACCATAAAAAGGAGAAAAAAAAGGGTCAGAAATAAGAAATTCCTAGCAGGAGGAAGAAAAAGGACGGCGGCCCGGTCCAAAGGTCGATGGCGAAAGTTGTCAAAGAGGGGAGGAATGTGAGGGACCGCTCACCGTTCCATCTGGTTGAAAAAGGCGGGGGGGGGGGCTACAAGGTTATGAGCAATCTCTAGGAAAGGAGGAGAAAGATAGAGATCATACAGTAGAATTAAAAAGAGAAAGTAAACCGTATCACATCCGCACCGCTGCGATCAAAAGGCAAGACGACCAACTCGGGCGCTCATTTACAGTCGTCCAGAGGCTGTAAAATATAAAAGTCGCGTCGGAAGGACATGAGGCCGGGGAAGAGTCGGGTGGCACGTGCCTCCCTAAGGGAAGTGTCAGTAGTAGTCATCAAGGGGGGGGGGAAAAATCGGAATTTGCGGGATAAACCAGAGTAGGGGAGGGAGAAGAAAAATGACTGAATAGTCCGACCTCCATCAAGAGGGGGTGAAATCCTGTGGCAACCTAGAAAAGGGTAGGGTTGAAAAAACTGCGAGGGGAAGGTGTACCGCAGGGCTACAAAGCCTCTATGAGGCAAATTCATAAGTGCATGCGTCGAGGGAACGCAAGAAGAGAAACCTGAATCGTGTTGATCAGCGAAAAGAAACTCTGGAGTTTGGGAGCTAACGAGGAACGAAAGCTGTCACGACGGGAGAAGCTGTAAAAAACGTTTTTCTAAACTATGAAGAGGACAGGGTTCCAACCGTCGAGATACTGAACTCCCACGATGGACGGGAACGTCTTCTCACCAGTTTGTCACATGGCAAAAGGAAAACAAACAACCGCGAAAACGTGGTGTGACCGTGGTGGGGGGGATCATAATCCCAAACCCAATGGGGAGCGAAAGGGAAGAGGACGAAACAGCAAAAAATGCGTCTGAAGGCCTTGTGAGGAAAGCGAAGGGGTTTCCTGCTTCGGAAAGACGCGTGAGGGGAGAAGAAAAGACGGGAGATTGGTGATAAGAGAAGGACGCGTTCGAAAAGTTTCAACATCCCAGTGGAAGGGACTCAATCGGGTGTTAAGGGGATAAGGGACAGAGAGCTTTCGAGGGTTAACAAGCTCGGGGCTTTTAAAATCCAAAAACATGATTCGGAAAGGGCGGGAGAGAGAGCCAATGGTCAAGCGGCAGGCTTTTGTGAAAAGGATCGAGAACCCGGTGCAACCAAGAGAGCTGATCCAAGACGCAGGAAGCCGGCAACGGAGGAGAAGTGGGCTAGGCTCGCAAGACAACGGCTGCTAATACAATTTAAAAGCCTTCACCACAAAGCGTAACCAAAATTTGGGGGGAAAAAATGCTCGGAATACCTCTGCGTGTGGAGGGCGACATAATTACACGACCAGGACCTCTCAAGCGAAGTCTAGTGATTATATTGTGGGGACAGAAAACCAAAACATAATGACAGGATTCGTGCAAAAAACTCGACAAAAAACAAACGGCCAGATTAATGGGTTCCCAATCCAGGAAAGCAAGGAAACAATAGTATGGCCATCGGGATGCAGGTTGAGAAGCGGCATGTTACCAAAAGATGACCGGTGCCAACTCGGCATCAAGATATGGTTCAAAATGGAGACGAAGACTTGGCGAGGGTGAATGAAACCGGAAAAGCCGGATCGAGGTCCATGACCAGGAAATCTAAGGGAGGGCATCCGGGAGGATAGAAGATGGTGCCCCGGTAAAACGAGGAACGCGTACAGGAACCAAGCCATCGCGGCTCGCAGATGACGATGAGTTCTGCCGCCGAGGAGACTATGTGACCGAATGACAAAGGGGGGAGTGTGTCCGGAGCCTCGTGACATTTCTGAATCTTCTTAAGAGAGCACTATACATCCTCGGAAGGAAGATCAGAGAAAGGGGCGAACTCGATCAAGTTAAAGAAAAATCTTCAGAAATCGAGCGATCTACGGCCGTAGCTGGTTCCCATAGACAAACAGAGTCACGCTGGCTCTTCGGGGAAAAGGACCGTAACAACTTTGAGGAGCAAGACAGAAAAAATGGAAGGCGAACAGACGGAACAACTCGTCGGTGACGACGGTTCGTAGCTGCTACGAGGGAAGGGCAACTCCGAGAAGGACCATCCGAAAAGACAAGCGGAACGGAAAAAGCTTCGGATCGTCAGGGCCCAAAAATCAATCTCGGGAGGCAAGTCAGAGGAAGGGAGGGTACTGCAAAAAAGGGGAAAGATCGTTGGGCCACAAATCTTCTCGACCAGCCCAAAGCGCATCGAGACTAACAAGAAAGTGTCCGCAGACCAGGAAAGTCATCCGGAGGGATGCGAAAGAGGGAAAAGAGCGTCAAGAGACCCCGTCGTTCTCGAGGAGTCGCCGTAAGAAACTTTTTATTATGCGAAGAAGGGGAAGCCACGAGGGGACAAGAAGTCGAATGAAGAAGAAGACATTCTATACGCGCCGAGGAGGTGTAGTCGACTGGACATTCTAGAGCATCGAAAACCGAGGGCAAGAGAAAAGGTCGGCTAGGGAGCGGGAACAAAGGGGCAATCGGGGATTGAGAAAAATAGGGGAGGAATGGCTCCGCTCCAAAGTATCCGGAGGGAACCTCTTAATCTCTGTCTTTGCAAAAAAGGAAACGGAATTAGCTCTCCAACAGAGACTGAGGGAGAGAAGCCTTTGATTCTGAGATGGGAGGATCGGTAACCCCGACCAAACAGAACAGGACTTCTGTTCGAGCGGGGAGAGCGACAAGAAAGCTCCACGAGAGATAGGCTTTTTAGATCTACCCTTAATGGTATATGAAAAATGCACCATAAACTAAGAAGATGAAAACGTCCAGAAATAACTGCGCTACGTCCGAAAAATTAGGAAAAGAAGGAGAAGCATTCCCGACGAACCGAACCATAAAGACGAGGATAAACCTGACTCTCCCTAACGCTAGGGTGAGCAAGGGCAGTCCTAGGGGATGGTCTTAAAGTCTCACAACCGAGGAAGATCTCCCCGGAGCCAGAAGGAAAAAACCCCCCTCTTAAAACCTTCCAGGTGAAAGGGAAAAAAAAAACCGGCAGAGTCTAGATCTCTTTCACATGAAAAAAATGGTGCCGACTCGATCAAGATTGTGAAGGAGGGAGACTAAATCCGGCAGAGAAATTAAGGTTTTCAAACAGCTCAAAGAAGAATCAAAGACTCAACAACAACACAGGGGAGGGGAAAATTTTCGACGAGGGACTTGAGGAAAAAAGGAAGGAAGAGAAGAGGGAAAAAAGTGAAAAAGGTTGAAGTGGGAGAGGGGCTGCCCAGTGCCTCTTACTATTAGGATAAAACGGTGGCTCGGCTACTTGACAAACCCGAGACACCCGGGGGGGGAAAGGGAGAGACTTAAGGGAACACCAAAACCGAGATCTTAGAAAGGAATCAGCTGGAGTAAAACCAATAAAATCACCAACCCCCCCCCAAAAAAAAAAAAAAAAAACCAAACCAATCGAGATAGAAAATCAAAAAAGCGGGCACTAAGAGGAGCCTGTCAGGGAAAAAAAACTGTTTTGTAGTAAGGGAGCTCTTCTAATGTAAAACTACAAAATCCCCCTCTATAAAGTGGAAGCCGTCAGTGGAAAGAGGGGACCGACAACTCTCTAGGGCGCGCAAGGGGAAAACTAAACCTCTCGACCCCAAAGAAAAAAAAAAAAAAAAAAAAAACAAAAAAACCAAAAAAAAAAAAAAAAACACAAATAACAAAAAAAAAAAACAAAACACAACAAAAAAACCCCCAAAAAAACCGGGGTGGGGGAGGGATATCTCACCCCTGGCCCGTTGAAAGGGGGAGATCGGGAACGAAGAGAAATATTTCCGAGACCAGGCTAACAGCGGCGGGTGGAACGCTCCGTTTCGGGGAGACCAACAGAAACCAATCGGAAAAAACAATGAAAAGGATCCTTTCCAAGGACTAGAAATCATGGCGAGGAGCAGAGGCCGTATTTTATAAACCTCGGAGGAACCTCTTCACAACTCAAAGGCGGGGAGGGAAGGCCTAGATCAATCGACCTCAAAAATGTCTTTGAAGCAGACATCATCAAAGGACAATAAAGAGAAAAAACCGCGCGGGTCCGGAAGGTGCGAACACCCAGTCGTTCTCTGAAACGCCGGGATCCGCTGAGCAAGACAGATGTGGTCGGCCGTATCGTAGAAGAAGTCAATGCGGGAGAAGAGATCGCAGAAAAACGTATCGGGGCGCCAACCCCCTGGAGGCGAAAAAAGACCAGGTCATGCACAGGGGCGACGCAAAAGGAAAGAAACCGGCCTCTCGTATATAAGATACAGGGGGAAAAGGGAGGCTAAAAAAAAATGGCACTTAATCTCCCTTCGAAAGAAGGAGACTTAGTACTTCGATCATCTTTGGGGCCCTTCGAACAACAGAAGGAATGACACAGAGTCATCCCTTTCACCAACACATGTGGAAGGAAAGAAGCTCAAGAAAAACATGCTGCATCTTCTCAGGGGGGCAGAAGCCCTTCAAAAAGAAGATAAATGGACGAGACACTGATTGGAAAAAAATTTCCAATAGAGCTGAAACGAAACGTGTGGAAAGGCCAATCTCATGAGGGATAAGGTAGAGAAAGGATCAGCCCGGGCGGGAAGCTCGCGTAGAAATGAAGGGTTGGGGCGGAATGGGTCAGCGGTAGGGCGAAAAATCTCAAATCGGTCAATCCCTGAAAAGCAGGGAGTTGAAGGACTAGGTGTAGGTGAATAGCGAAACGCCAGAATGAAAGCTACACACAGGTCAGAACAGAAAAAGGTCAAAGTCGGGAACCGAGGACGCCAGGCGAAAGACGTACAAGAAAAAAAACGAGAGAAGTATTGAGTGGGGGGCGACGAATTCGCGCCACGTGGAATTCGAATCCACGCGAGCATCAAACCAATTACTCCGAAATAAAAGGGGGGGGTCAAGGGAAAGAAATCTCAGCTTTGCAGGGCAAGGCCCCTCCATCGAAAACGAAGATCTGCGACGTGGACCTCTGATCTTTTGGGGGGGTACAGAAGAGAAAATTGAATTAAGAAAATCTGAAATAATAAAAGGGGAAGGGGAGGGGCGCGAAAGGGGGCAATTAAGTATGCCTTTGTGTGCAGGAAGACTGGTTGCAAGAAACACCTTGGTCCGTAGGGTTTCACAGTGGAAAAACGCAGCCGATTTACTTGAGTGCGGGGGGCGGAGGGTAAGGGGGGTGGGGGTACGCGGTGTGGGTGCGTGAGCGGGGGGGGGGGGGAAGTGGTGGGGAGGGCGCGGGCAACGGGGAGGGCGGGGGGGGGGGGGGTGGGGGGGGGGAGGGGGGGGGGGTGAAAGGGAGGCTGGGGGGGGGTGCACATTTCGGGGGGGGGGGAGGGGCGGGCAGTGCGGTGGGTAGTGGGGTTTGCCGGGGTGGCCCGTGAGCCGCCGGTGCCGCACCAGGCGCGCAGCACACGACGACCCATCCGGGAGCTGGCGATCGAGGCGGCGTTTGCACCGAGCTTGGACAGCATAAGAGGAAAAAAGGGGGCTCTCTACGCCATGACCTGAAAGACAAGGGGGGGCAGGGGGGGAGACCAAAAGGTTCATCCTCGACACGAGTAATGGCAACGTCGGAAGTCAACCGACCCTGCAAGAAAACTAGTGGGATGCCGCAAAGGGGAGGAAACGTCCGTTCATCCACCATAAGGACTCGGTCTGGGAGGGAGGACAACTCCGAGGGAACGGGGAAGGGGGAAAGCTGATATTTCGCACCACGGACGGCATTTTTATCTGAGAATCTAAAAAAAAGAAAAAGGCTCCTGGCGCAAAAGGGAGAAAAAAAAAGCACACAGGATTCAAGAAGTAAAGGACATTCCAACAGGGGCTATCAAGCGTCGAAAAGTAAACTACTTTTCTCGCGAACGGGGGGAAAAATTTAGAAATCGAAGAACAGGGGGGGGAAACCACATGAAAAGGAACAAGATGGAAAAAGTAGAGGGAGAGCCACACACGACAGCGGGGAGGTGAGAGTACAGTGCCAACTCAAGGCAGGCGCAGTCTGGATGTCGACGAAAAAGCCCCGAAACGGAAGTCAGGAAATTTTCAAAAAAGCTGGATAGGAAAAACCGAGGAAAAAAAGGCGGTAAAACGGGGGTTGCGTAGGGGAAAAGAAGAGTGGACGTTTCCAAAAGAGGGGACAACGAAAGGTTGATTGCGAAATTAGAAGTCAAGGGCTAATCAGATCGCTGGGGGGGCCCCATACCAATTTTGTATAAAGATTACCGAAGGAAGACTACCTGATGGCTCGATCCACGCGTTCACGCGGACAAACAAAATGGAATAAGACGCCAAGGGAGAGACCTAAGAAACGAACAGGACAGGATACGGAAACTTCCGCCCGATTGAAAAAGATTCTCAAAGGAGACCGGTTGGAGAGCCCATGGGGCAGTGAAAACGGAAAAAAAGTTCCCCAACCAAACAATTTGGGATGGTGGCCAAAAGGGATGGTTTCAGGGTTTATGATCTCTCCCCCAAACACAAATCCATAACAAGTACCCAACAAAAAAATGGCTCGAAAGGGAAGCCGGACTAAAAAAAAAACCCCTGCAGGCAGAAACCGGTCAACACGATAGAAAGGGGAAAAGCGGGCCGAGCAGGGGAACCATCCTCATGTGAAGGTTAAAAGAGGAAGGGGAGAGTGCGACATGGTACATCTGCCGATGGAATGCGAGGTCCGCGCCATGGGACGGGAAGGGAGGTGAGTACCGAGGAACGGTGATTTACCCGAATATGGGGAGAAGGAAAACAGATTCGGTCTCCTCCCTACTTCCGTTCTGTCAGCAGAAAAGCAACGGGGGGGGATCTGTGACTAACTTCAGGGGGAGGTCAAAAACGGGCGATGCGATAAGAGACGGAGCGAAGAGAGAAAGAAGGAGGGACCTTCCAGTAAGGTGAAAATGGAGGAGAAATCCCCCCTAAGGACTTGTTTTGAAAGAAGAGGAGTCTTTGGTGTGGGGACCGCGAAGCAAAGACGGCGCATTCTTAAAAGGATCGAAAAGGACCATTGGGGGTTTAAGTAGTCGAGAAGGGAGACGAACAGCAGGGAACCACCGAAGGGCCCAGGGGCAATTCCACTTGCACATGAACCGCGAACGGTTGCCATTTGGGGGGATCCAGGGGGGACTGAAAACCTGTTTCGTCTAAAGAAAGGCGATCCAATGCTGCCGGGGAGTAAGTCGGAAAGACCGGTTTCCTGCTGCAAAATTGGTACGCGGCAAGGATGGCTAAAGGCAAAGACAAAGATGGAAGTGGTGATGAAAAACTCGTAGGCCGATTCGCACGTCAAAAAAACCGGGTTTGGGACATTCAAAGGGACCGCGTAGGTGTACGTGATAAGAGTAAGGGACAGGAGTATCTGGAACGCGGTGACAAAGCTGATCAAGTTCCAGAAAACTGGATCTGAAAGGATGGTACTATCCCATTTCAACGGCAGGCGAAGAAAGATCAGGGAAAAAGAAAATTTCCCCCGCGTCATTGACACAAGCAATCCGAAAAAGGGAGAGACTTGTCTCGCTCTCAGGATAGGAAACCGATGCGATGCGATTTCACCCAAAAACACCTCTAACCTAAAAGCGGAAACAGAAAAAGGGGAATGACCTCCTAGAGGGGAAGGCTGATTTGATCGAGGAACTAGTTGCCTCATACCGATCAAGGAGTAATATTTTCTGCTGCGGGGGTTTAACGAAAAAAAACATCCGGCATTTGGAGGCTGGAAAAACTGTCTGAAAGTAAAAAAACAAAAAAAAGGGTGTTAAAAAAACATCGTAGTCTCACAGAACCTCCAACTTAAGAGGGGTACGCTCGAAGGCGGACATAGTCAGTGAAACAAGCAAAGGGACCAAAAATCCCCGAGGTGCCAAACAGCAAAGAGATGACGAGGGGTCTCGTACTTCTGTGGGCGAAGGGGTACAGCAACTGGACAACTAAGGATACTCTTCGCGATAGCTAAAACCACGCATCGGCGAATAGTCTTTAGAAGGATGGTAAAACGTTAGAATACACGAAGAAAAAGGAGCATCGGAGGGCCCACATCCCTAAGTTATCGTGACGCTAATATGATGACGATCTGAATTAGTCTACGAAAGTACAGGGAGGTTTAAAACTTAAGGGAATTACGGAGATGGCATGTTAGGGGAAGGAACTTTTAAGCTTCTGGAAGCTCACCTTCATGCAAAAGAATCGGCCTGCATGGAGGCCAACAGACGCGGCCCGGCGCAGATGCCAGAGGAGATTGCGCGAGCGAGGGGGCAGCGGGCTTAGGCAAGCCTGACTCTACAAAAATCTTGCGGCGCGGACGGGACATACCGCGCCAAAACGTGGAGAGGACAACGCTCATTGTCCTTTAAAAGAACGCCGCCGATATGAAACTGAGGAAAGCGTGCAAGAATGTAGGGTGGTAGAGGTTAAATCTTTGACAGGGCGCCGGGGTGAAAAACCTCTTCGGAACACGATCCGCTACTGAAAAGGAAGGACGGCTCGACGGAGGGCTCCAACTTTGATTGCTCCGGAGGGACACTATAGTTAGAAGGACTGGTATGAGGTACGAAAACGCCTCGGGGGCCCCACCTGAACCCCAAGACCGTACAGACGAAGCTCATATCCGGCAGTTAGCGTTCGTGAGGGGTTCGCCAGCACAGAAACACGAATCAGTTGATCGACACGATTCGTCGGAATCTCAAACGGTGAGAGGCGACCTTGAAGCTAAGGTCCGCGCCGGGTGGGGATCGCCTGAACGGGGGATCTACGAAGTCAAAAAAAAAAAGAAAAAAAAAAAACTTGTCCTAGACACGATTACGAGAAGAGCAGCTGACGGGACCCCGGACTAGTCTCCATAACGCACTCCAGGAAAAAGATCGGGCTGGGCTTAGAAGGCCGGACGTCGAATAAAAACAAAGGGGACGGAAAGCGAAAAGACTTGAACCACATAGAAGCGGGAAAGACGACACCAGAAAGGTACGGCTATGTCTTGGGGCGAGAAAAAGAAAAAAGAGGCCGAGAGACTTCTTCAAGGTACTCTCCACTGAAGGGGACGAGAAAGGGGGACTAAAAATCGGAGCTCGGGATTGTCAATAAGCAGCGGCTCCTATCACGCGGGAAAAAATCCGACGGGCCCCGATTCTCGAAATCCAGGAATGAGGCGGGCTGAAGAGGACTGTATGATCGGGAACCGACCCTCGAGGGAAAACGCGCTGGGGATCTCGGACAGTAAGGGAAAGAGGTCCAATCCTAATCAGTGAAGAAAGACTCGCGAGTTATAAAGAAAAGAAGACGCTGGTCATCGCCAACCTAGAGCATTAAGACGTTCTGAGAAAACAGGCCACGACCGAGGAGCCGCCGCAAAGTGTGCAATCGTAGACAAGAATCGCGCCCATCGCGAAAAAGACGACCATGACGTAACGCAGAAGCTAACAAGATCTCGCGCGTCTCTTGATACCGCTGATATCCTTGGATCATCGCCGGGGATGGGACTTAGGAGACTGCTGGAACTGGAGGCTTCATAATAGGTCTCGCCTCCAAAGAAAAGGACGGCCTTAAAAACCTTCCAGGTTGGGGAGCCGGCCACCTGTAAGAGTGGGGGGGGGGGAGCGGTGGGGGGAGAGGAGAGGAGACTCCTCAGTTCACGATGAAAAGGGCGCAGCATACTAACGGAAACCACTTCGTTAACTGGAGAAAGAACACCTGACGGACGAGCGCTCTCAAGGACTTTGTCATCCAGCTCAAAAAGAAAGGAAGCGAACATCAGCTCTCTCAACGGAGAGATTGGAAAGAGAAAGAGATGATGTGTATCTTACGTTGGAGGAAAAAGGAAGACAGACAAAATTTTAGCATCCCCGCAGTCAAACCCAAGGTGGTTTCCTGGGGAGGGAGTGAACGCTCACAGGGCTCCGTGAAAGATGGGAGGAGACGAAATCGGGTGGTTGGAATGAACGAGGGAAAAATACTTCAACGAGGGACCTTCGCCTAGGGCGCCCAAGGAGACACGGAGATGAAGAGGAGGAAAGAAGGAGACAGTAAATCACCTCGAGATTGAAAAGGACATCCCCGAGGAATCTCAAATCGAACAGCTGCTGTTCGCATCTCAGGCACGTGAGGCGTCGTCGCCGGGGGGGGTGTGTGGGGTGGTTGTGTGGGGGTTGCGGTCGCAATGCTGCAAGAAACTGCACCCCGCTAGGCGGCCGAATCCGCAGCTTTGCCTGCATGTCGAAGACCCGAAGGGGGGGATGCCAGGAGTTGGGGCAGAGGAAATCACTTCGAAGAAGTTGCTGCAAAAAATCCCGAGCTCTCGTGCGGGAAGCGTCGATTAAATGGGGGAGCGACATTAAGAGCCAAAAGAGCTTTGAACCGGAAGGACCGGGGGCAGGGGGTTTGAACTTCTCGCCAAGATCTGAGACAGCCCAATCCGCATGAATTACGGTCAGCATAAGGTACCAGAACAAATCGGGCAGACCGTAATATCCGATACGTCAGGCTAGGGGCGACTCGATGAATTCAGCCCGGTCTCATAGAACAAATTAGGCGCTCGAACTAAAGAAAAGAGGGAGGAGAGAAAAACAAAGAGCGTCCTCTTTCAGCTCGCCCTCTCTAGCCTTGCAATGTGCTCAACAAGCACCGAGCGTGTATAAGAGGCGCCCGAACGCTGTCCCGGAGGAGCAAACAGCAAAGCCTCTTACGTAGAGGATATCTCGCCTTCGAGAGAATAGAAAGCCAGCTGTCCCGGTGGGGGAGGGATTCTGGGACCGACCTCCCAAGTCAGGAGTAAAGACCACTTCAGAGACCGAGATGGCGAGGTAAAGTAACGCGCACCTGGTCCGGCTAAAAAATCGTACGTGAAAAGAAAGAAACATCAACCTAGGGAGGAGAGGCACACATAAAGCAAAGCAGCGGAGACTTAAGGATACGCGCAGGGTGCGGAACAAACGTCGATCCGCTGGAAAAATCGTACGGTTCGAAAGACCTGAAATAAATCGGTAGGAGGAGCTCCTCCAGGAGCAATCACGTCTTTTCGCCCCGCCGCGCGACCTGACCAAAGACCGTGCGGATCGGACGACGGGGGACTAAAAGATTAAACCTTAATGCGCCCGGCAAACGTACTCGTTGGAACGAAGCCGAACGCGGTCGAATTGATAAAACAGGGAATTAGAGAAAGCAGAGAGACTGGCAAATGCCGCGCAAAAGGGGGGGACCACGGCGCTAGGACGCCGCGTGGGCCATCTGGACGTGTTTGAAAGATCAGGGGTGCTCACCCGAGGCGACAGCGAAAGAGAAAAAGAAGGTGGAAGGGGGGAGGGCGAACTGTCTCTAGTTCGCCAAGAATCAAAGCATCCCCTGCGGCAGATGTGAAGACGGCGGTACGGTCTTGAAAGGTTACGAAAAAACAAATCCAGCGACACGAAGGGACGAAAAGGTCAAGAAAAAAGGACATCTGAGGAAAAAGAGTGACGAACGAAGGAGAGTCATAAAGCTAGAAGAAAAGACACTGTAGGTGGGGCGCGAGAAGGAAATAACGCGCTCAAAGGATTGGCGAACGGACCATCTCGAAGAAAACGCCGCGCGATCCGACTAAGGAAAGGAGAAAACTAGGAGGAAAGAGCAGTCGGGGGGGCTTGTACATGAGTCACCGAGAAAAAGAGGCAACTGACTACACGAAAGACTGGGAAGGAACAAAAAAGCTCTTTGGGTGGTCCATACATGTCAATAGACTATAGGAAATAATCCCTGGAGAGAACCAGCGAGGGGGTGGTTGGGACGACTAAGGGGAGTCAACCTCCTTAGGATTTGGGTGTAGAGTACGAAAACGGAGCCCTCCCAACTTGGTAAACGGTGGTCAGGAACCCAAATAGAAAAAAAAGATTAGTCGATTGGGGAAATCAACTGTCAATTGCGTGACAGTGGCCGCAGAACGCACAGGCCGCAGACACGAGGAAAGGAAGTCGGTTCCGCTTTGGGGCCGAGAGTGTAAATCGCAGGAAAGGACCAGCCCAAGAAAAAGCACCACGGGGGCCGGCTAAAGGCGTTGGGGGAAAAAGTCGAGAGAGGGGGGGAATCGTTTTACCAGACGCTTTGACAAAATCCTAAACGCTGCTTGGTCGCTCAGCCATTTCCCCGCCAGCAAAAAATTTGGGAGGGAAGGGAACCGGGAAGAGCTTGGTCCTCTCCAGCGACGTAATTGGTGAACGAATTACCAGACGCGAAAGACCGGGCCACCTGTGGAACTGACGGAAACAAACCACGATAGCCGACGCGGAGTCATCACAAAGGACGGAAAAAGGGTGGCCTGCGGACCTCTTTGGGTGAAAAGGTCAACTCAAGGGGCGTATTTAAAACCACGGATGCCCAGCGGATCGCTAGAATGGGGAACACTTGGGGGAGGATAAAGGATCTCAAGGATACCACACAACTGGCAATTCGTCGGGGAATGTGGAAGTGGGAAATGGAAACAAAGTGGCGAATTAAAAAGCGGGGGGCGGGGGAAAGGCATGCTACTACTGGGATCACGGTGGTAACCAAAATGGGAATCGATCGAGAACACGGGGTGACCGCAAGGGAGAAAGACCAAAAGGAAGAGCTTGCTCCAAACAAAACTCCAGGACGTGTACCGTGCGGATATTCAAACCAAGGAGGGGCTCGGTCGGGGGGGAGGAAGAAGGCCAGTCACTACACGGGGTAAGCATGAATTAAACAAGCGGGCTTGATGGACGCGACTGTCGCATTCGCATCGCGGGTTGTAGCTTACCGACAATTAAGGGGAAGGGGCAAAACAATAGTGAAAAAAAAAGTGATTTCCCAGAAGGTCAAAAAGAAAAGTCCACTGGGTAGACACTACACGATAAAGTGGGGAGAACGCCAAATACCGAGAGTTGGAAAGGAACGTAAAATAACTACCGCAGGGGACGATCGTCAAAGGCGGTAAGGGAACAGAGGGGGAAGATTTGGTGCCGAGAAAGGAACGGGAATATGTGTGGAAAAAGCAACATGCAGGATAAGTAAACATGCGCGGCCAAGTGAACCGGTGGTCCTTTCCTCGGCAGGGAAACCAAGGGGGGGGAGACGAATGCGATTTGATAACTTCATTCTCTGTTGACCCCAATTAGGGGGTCTAACCGGTGAATGAGAGATCTACACAACCGGAGGAAGGAAAGAGAGAGAAAAAGTAGGACCAAACGAACTTGGTCAAAAAGAGGGTTTGAGAACTCACATCCCCCATGCGGGCGAGAAAGTCAAGCGAGAAAAGGACCACTCGGTCAAACGCATGGTTTTAGTCATCCTGCTGTTGATTGAAATAGTAAGGATGTGCGGCGAGAGAAAGATGGGAAGAATGACGAGGAAAGCTGAAGGGGGGTTTCAAAGTGATGTAAACATTCGGCGGCAGCGGGATTGACAAAACGCGAGGGATGGAGGGATAAAAATCGTGGTTACTCAAATGACTCCTGGAAGGAGGTAAAAAGAACTTGAAAAAGAGGGGGCAAAGAAGTAAACTGCAGTCTGGGACACGACGAAACCGATGCGAATGAGAGCAACCTAAGAAAAAGCCCGCGGATTGAACTGAATTGAACCATCTGCCGGCTGAAAGGGGGTTTCGGACCTGAATAGCCATGAATTGGTGTGGGAAAAACAAGACAAAAGGGAGTTTGTGGGTACAATGGTATCGGAGAGCGCATGAAAACGGAAACGGTTCTTCGCCTCCATTGGTTGAAATCAGGAGAGAAAACTAGACAGAAAAGGCAGGGTATCAACGAGGGGAAACCCACATGTGTGAAGGGAAAACTGAAACACTTCCAGAAAACGTGGAAGGGGGTGGCCATGGAGAGAAACCAGCGCCAAAAGTTGTAGCCCACTAAAAGAATCTCAAAAGGGTCCAAATCCTTGGTGCGAAAAAAGGACCCGGCTTTCCTGAAGGCGGCCGAAAGCGGCCTAGTGCAGGTCACAAGAAACTAGGGTAAGGAGTGGTGGGATCTACAGAGTACGTGAACGTCCAGTGCCGGCACAAACATTTTTGTCCAAGTAGTCAGAGGGGTCAGGTGGAATTAGATCCGTTAAAAAAAACCTTAAGGGAGCGTCGCCGGGGGGGAGGGAAAAATCGGGAAGGGGGTTAACGCCCCTACCACTTTGGATCGGAATTTGGAGAAAATCAAGGTCAAGAGGAAGCTTCTGAGGGGGGCAAAGATATTCGCAAAAGGCCCTCCATCGGATCCGAAAAAGAGGAAACAGAAAAGTAGACGGTCTCGGCTATCAACCCAGGAATGCCGTCCGAAAAAAGAGTGAATGCAGGTCCAACAGGCTCAAGAACACAAAAGCCGGAATGGGGGCCAAATACGAAGAGCCCGTTGTTCTGATTTTGGAGTGCGCTAGCCACCCTCGGCACGAAGAGACAGACCCCTATGGGGACGGGGGGATAATGTTGGGGGAACGGAACCCTTCCCGTGAATTTCTGCACCAAAGGGCTAAAGGAACAAACAATTCCTAAGAGTTGCCCCAGCCAATTATTCGACAAACGCCAGAAAAATATCTCTGAGGTTACATGACGAGAGAAACGTCAGAAGGAGGAACGCAAGCTGGGGGCCACAAAATAATCAAATATGGGGCCCCACCTTCATCAAATTCTAGTGGCTCAGCCGAACGCAAGGGGGGAGAGGTCAATGCACCTTTCAAGAATATGCGCTTCGGCGATACCTGGAAGACAAAACTCACACCTTGGAACACAACTCTCGGCGCTCAACGGGGCGGGGAAGAAAAATGAGATGGTAAAGGATACAAAGACCAAACGTTAAAAGCGACCGAAGACTTAAAAAAGACAATAAGTGGAGACTGACGGCGGCGATCGAATTTCAAAGGACGCCGGCAAAGAATAGTCAGAAGAGGCCAGGATTTTCTACATAGGACTCGGAACTCATTTCCAAGGGTTCTCTTCTGTAAGATACACCTGAGGCAGATGCAATCCTCGGAAAGAGGGATGGAGAGACAATGGACGAAAACTACGCGAGAAATCCAAAAAAAAGATTCAGAGAAAAGAGGAGAATAGGCAAAATAGAAGCACGCTCGAAAAAAAAAAACGAACACATCGTAACCATCTGAGCGGCGGCGGCGCACATCTCGCCGGGGGGAAAAAAAACCCTTTGCGATTCCTGGAAGAAGAGGGGGGGGAATCTCCTCAAAGAACAGTCTTCACCTACACTACCCGTGAAAAACTGTCGGCGTTCCCATAGAGGTAGGTGTCCGGGGTCTCCGTCACGTCAGGGCGAAAAAGAGACGATTGGCAAGGCCACGCGTTCAGAAGGCTAATAAAGATAAAAAAGCCATGAAGGGGAGACGTGTACAGTCCGATGGGAATTTCTTGGACAACGGGAACGGAACAGTAAAAACTTCCCAAAGAGAGACAGGAACGCCGCTATCGCTCCTGCGAGGTGCAGCGTACCAAAGGAGATACGCAGAGCCAGCCACTCGTTCCGGTACGTACGGGATAACGACTAGAAGTACTGAGAAGACTTCCCCATTGGCGAGTGCGAACTCTTAAAAAAAGAAGGGGCCCTCGCCGTGGTTCGAGGAAACTTGGAGTTCGTCAGAAAAAAAAGACCCTGTAGATACTAGTAAGGAAATCCAGAGGACGAAAAAGGAAACGGATGAATCAATACAAGCAGAAGACGCACAAAGGCGGTTCGAAGGTCTAACGGGCGAGCCAAAAGCAGGAATCCTAGGTTGAAAGACACGGTAATGACCTCGTAGGAAAGAAGAGCTCTAAACGTTCACTGGGACAAAAAGTGAGTGAAGAAAATCTGCCAGAGTGAGCTGAATCACCATACACGGAGGGACGAAAAGCAGAGGGGAACTCCTGAAACTGAGGCCACCAGCAGGACGCCCAACTCCCTAAAAAATGCCACCAGCCCCGAGACGCCCTTAGATGCCGTAAACCCCTGGAGAGAGGGGGATGAACTCAATCTTTACCCAGGACCCCTAACTTAGAAAAAAAAGAGTGGGCTCTGCGAATACATCGCAGACAAGCGAAGCTTAAAAGAGCAGAATCAGGAATGGTGGTATCGAACCTGAAGAGCGAGGGGAGAGCCACCTCAGGCCTGGAGACGGGTCGTCCGGGAACTGCAGCCACTCCCTTCTACGGGAAGTCCACTGGGGGGGGGACAGATGGGAGAAACAAGAATAGCTCACAAGTCCGAAAGGAAGAAAGCACTCCCTCCGAGAACAAGAGAGAGCAGATGGGCTCCGATGCTCTTTATTCCCTTGCCAACAAGAATCCAGAAGGAGAGGCGTGATAAGGGAAAAAAGTAAACCTTAAGGAGTAGCTCGGATCAAGGGAACGCGGGAAAAAAACCAGCATCCAGCCAAGGTGAGAAAAAAACCTGCAAGGGTATTCCCAAGGAACAAAACCGGAGATCTCGTCCGACCTCCGTTCAGAAAGGGGAAAGAACGACGGGCAAACCTTGTTGAAGGCGGGGGATAAACTAACAAAAAATGGACGGAACGCGCGACTCAAAACTTAAGACCAAGAAACAAGGAGTACGGAGAAAAAGCAGCGACGAGCACAACAACACTGATGATGAAAGCAGGAGATAGGGTGATTAGATCCGGGGACTGATAAAGAAGGTCGCGGAGAGGGGATCATCCCCGCTCACCCAGGGCCTTGTGGGAAGGTATGGCCCAGGGAAGAGGGAAACGAGGAGGAGACTATAAGCTGTTGGAAGGGGAGGGACAGGCAACCCAGGGTAAAAACGTTCCGCAGACGGCGGCGAAGGTTGAAAAAGTCTAAGCGTTGAAGAAAGCCGAAACAAGAAAAGAGGATTCATGAAGGGGAATCCACAAATGCGAAACTACGAAGCAGGGGGGATCGGAAAGAAGCGTGAAGAACTTCTTTAGCGCCTATTCCGGTCTGGGGAGAAACTGCAAGAAATCAGTTCCCAGAGGACGGTACGAATCGTCCTGCTGAGAAAGAAAAGAAACTAGACTACAGGTCGCAGTGCAGCTCTTGCACTCGGCTCGTCAGGTTAGAGAGGAAACACTCAAGAAGCCGATGTCAATGGGGAGAGATGTAAACGGGAAAAGGAAGAACTCCAAAAGGGACTAAACTGTGTGGGTGTTTTAAACCCCGAGGAAATCCAAGACGATCAAAAAGAACCGATCTGTCAGGCTTTCGACATGAATAAGCAGAGAGAGTAATAGAGGGAGAGTAGAAAAACTTGCCGTTTTTCAAATTAAGGGAAAAGCGGAAAAAAAAAGTCAACCGGCTCAGATCAGCCTCAGGAGCGAACTCAAAGAAAGACTCTCCGCGGGGGAGGGGGACTCAAACAAGCGTCAATTGACAGGGGAGCTCCCCGCTCGAGGTCCGGACAGATGTGCGAAAAGCCAACAGAGCGTTCTCGATGCGCTAATAAGATTGGTACCCGAGAAAGAAAACCCTAATGTTCGGGGAGGATCGGCGAGAGGATAATCATAAGTGAAGGGAATAAGAATCGAGTCAATGGGGGGAGGAGAGGATACTGGGTCCGTCGCAAACCCCAAAGTCCGGAGAAGACTCGGCGGGAGGAAACGAAAAGAGGGGGTCGACAGCACACATGGGACCGTCTCAAAAAGCCTCAAATAAAAGAGAAGAGACCGGAAAGGGGGGGCGAAACAAACAAATAGAAATCACGGAGAAAGGAAGATCTCCGGGGGACTGAAAGCGGAGAGCAGCTTTTGACCCACAGACGTACGGTGGACTAAAAAGACAACTTCCTTCAGAATATACCCCCCCGCAAAATCACGTAATTTATCCCCGAAGCGAGGCCTCGAAGAAAAGGGACGGAAGGGCGCCCAAGGCAATAATGCAAAGGGTAAATGCCCCAAAGCGACTCGTAAAGGACCCCGACTAATTAAACGAACTCGGAATAAAGAGAGGCGGCTACCTTGGAAAAAAACTGAAAAACAGTCATCAGGAAACTTGTTGGCCATCGTGGTCGCTCAAAGCTGTGACGAGGGGGTCGAGGACCGAAGGGATGAGAAGAAAATAAGGGTCTCTCATAAATGAAGGAGTGAGGAGGAAGAAACGGGCATAAGGGAGGAGGGTAGACAGGCTCGCGTCATCTCAGCCTAGAATGTGACTGGCCGAAGGACAGGGAAGAAAGAAGACTCTCAAGAGGCACTCCCTAGTAGAACGGAAGAAACATAGACCGGGACTCGTCAAAAAAATAGACGCCAGAAAAGATCGGAATAGTAGAGACTAAGGAGCACGCATGGGGGGGTTCGACGGAAATGAAAATCAAGACGAATCAAAGGGGATGCTGAAGGACCAGCGAAGGACATCACGCGGGATGAGGCCGAGAGTTAGTGTTCCAGAAAAAAGCGAAGCATCGGCGTGCAAAGTTCTTAAAAAACAAAAGGCGGACCAGAGAAAGCGGGATGAAGGTGTGACACCATCTGTATCTTTGGGTACAGACTGCAGGTCAAACGAGGAAATGCGAGAAAAATGAGGCAGCTATTCTGTTCGAATAGGGAGGGGTGCACCTTCAGAGGAATTTGGTGGTTAAGGCAGACAGGGGTGCAAGACACAGGAGGGGGGCACGTGGGGGGGAAAAAAAACAATCAATATACTGTCTCTTTGGGGGGGGAAGCCTGGTCAAAAAGAAGTGCGCTGGGGGAAGAGACTCACCCCGAATAGTAAGTAAAACAAATGGAAAAAGGGGGGTCAGCGGGGGGGGGCCTGGGAACGAGCACATCGGTTGGACATAAGAGCCTAGAACTACAGAAAAAGTTCGGGCTTCCGTCGGTTGAAAGCGAAATGGGAAAAAAAAGGGTTAGCCGGAAGCTTTGAACAATCCCTAAACGGATGAACAAGGGTAGATCGCCATTGGGACAAAAAGTCCGATCCAAGTGGGTTTGAGTGTCGGGACCTGGGGTAGAAGCTGTGGGGTCAGCAGCAACAGCGATAGCAAACGGAAAAAAAGATAGGCGACAGAAAGGGACCAACAGCTGCAAACCGTATACGTTCAAGGGGGAAGAGGGGGGGAGTTGAAAAAATGCCCCAGCTCCTTTGTAGAGGACCTCGGCAGAGGTAACCCACCAATCGGAAAGATTCGCACCAGGGAAGGGGGGAGAACAAATAGGATCGTACTCTTCAGGGAAAAAAAAACAGGGAGACAGCTTCCATTGATCCACAAATGTCACACTGTGGACTTGCGTGAGTGGAAAACACACGGCTAATGAAGGGGAGGGACCCCGACGTTGAAAGAGCAGACGGGGGAAAATCGCGCAACGAAAAAAAGGTGGCCAATACCAGATCAGAGCGCTCTTTCTCCCAAAGACCAGGATTTTAGGGGACGCTATTGCAAAAAGAGGGACTGGGAAATTTGAGAAGACGAAACGACTTCCACTGAAGGCGTCCTTTGAACCAGCGGGAGTTGAGAAAAGCTCCTTTCGCATCGCTGTTTCAGGACGGAAACAAAGGGAGTGCAAAAGCTCACCATCCTTGAGGACAGAGGGAAAAAGAGTCCACTGGGATGAAAGAAGATATATGGGTGGAGAAAGACATCCATCGTTTAATCAAAGAAGACTCCGTGAATAAAATACTACACTGGGCATGCCGCAGTCAAACTGACACTCGGGCGGTCAGATGTACAACTTGAGAAAAAAAGGCCCGGATTGTGATGTACGCAACATGGAGTAAGGAAAAGACTCCCAGTTGAACCTGCTAGTCGAAGGAGAACTGTGGAGCCTCATGTGAGGATTGGTCCGGCTGGCCCCTTTCCATAGGTTGGAAAAAAACCATTGTCTTTGGGAGACGGGGGAGAAAAAGATCGACAAAAACCAAAGGGACAAGGATCATAACAGAAAAAAAAGAAGGGGGGGTGTAAACGGGACGGTGACACCAGAAAAAAAAAGCCGCCAAAAGGGAAAGAAACCTGGTCCTTCACCTTCAAGAGGGCAGGTGTGTCCTCAGAAGCCTTTTCGGTAAAAAATAAATTCCTTTCTACTTCGATGGTACGAGGGGGGGGGAAGAATTTTAGACGGGGGAACAGAATTGGGGGATGTGACATTCCCGTCATCGGGGGGGAAAGAAAAAAAGAGGGAAGATATCGTGGGTCAGCCCAAAAGGGGAAGGCAAACGAATTCTGTAGCCATCAAAGAAAAAATTGGTAGGACGAAAAAAAGGGGGCAACGACTTGTGGCGTTGACCAAGAGAAAAAAGATGGACGAGTAGCGCGGCAGAAAGAAAAGAAAGGGAACTGCGGAAAGGACGGAGTGCCGCGACGGAGGAAGAAACCTATCCCTGATCCCTTGTTGTTTGAATCACGAAAGACATCCTGGGGGTTGGGGGGGGAGACCGTACGTAAGTGGGGGTACTAAGGGGGGACGCAGAGAAAAGTTTCTGGGGGAGCTAAAAGGGGGGGGGCCACGCGGAAAACGAAGCCCTCCGGGGAAGACCTCATTCGCCCCAGGTTTTCATTGAAAAGTGCCCAAACAAAGAACGTGGGGCATGTGTGATACCTTGGACCCTGATGTCAGGAAAGTTCAAACGAAAGGAGTACGCCTCCAAGTCTGAAGAGAGTGGGGGGGGGGGTAGAATACAACCTGGCAAAACAGGACGAGGAAAAGGGAGAGGGAGGTGGAATTTGATACGATTCAGGCGATTCGCCGGGGGAAGCAGAACCATGTTGGTCAGGCCGGCGACGGGCTTATATATTAGTGTTAAAATCAAGAACGTCAGCGGTCTAGGGACAAATCGGGGCACGAAAAGACAACTTTTATGGAAATGGCGAGCTAGCCAATTGGCAGCGCAGGATTCTCAAGAAAAAGAGCGGAAAAGGTGCCCACATCAGGGCAAAAAGACCCCGGAAAGCCGCACCGTGGTATGCTCGTAGAGAAATGAACGAAACCATGGACGATCGATGGACAAATCACGTGAACACAAATAGGAAACGAAATGGAAGGCCTCCAGTAACGGCTGCGTTGAAGACCTTCAAAGCACGAAAGGAAACACACAGTAATATTCTGCTTCGAGGGGGGGGGGGGGACAAAAAAAACGACAGGGAGGGGTAGGGAAAAAAGGGGAAAGGACACAATTCCCCGGACTGAAGGTTGCACCCCATCAAAATTATTCGAGAGACCAAGCAAGTCTCTATTTATCATGGACGATGCGGAACATATCTTTCTGAAGAGGGTAAGTACCACCCAAATGAAAAGGTCCCCACAGGGCAGACTATGTTCTTCGAAAGGCTGGGGGAGGGAAGGGTCAATTCACCTGGAGAGGGAAGGATCGCGGAGGAGAGAGGCTTCGCACCTTCAACGAAGGAAAATCATCGGCAGGGGAAGGGAAGAGCATGTTCACCGTTCGAGACATGAAAGCCGGGGGAACGTACTCACGAAAAACCAATCAACTACGTCTGAGTCGACGGAGCTGATAAGAAGACTTAGAAGAGAATAAAAAAAAAGGAAAGAGAAGAGTAGGATGGCGAAAAGGCATATTCGACACTTTTCAAGGAGAACTCACCGTCGCGGGAGGGCCCGGAATAAAAACATGTAAAGTGTTTGCAGCGTACGATGACGAAAAACACAGGAGCCGGAAAAAAAGTCAAGAAGCAAGAGTAGTCGACTCGTGAACGCTCAGTTCCTCTAAAAAATCACCTGTCGCGGAGGACATCGCGCCGGGGGAAACTGGCAGGGGAAGAGAAGGGTGGCAGTTCAAAAAAACGATCGTCAACTCGGCACAGCGGTCAGACGGTCGTTCGGAGGTCCAACGAAACTGTCGTGCCGGGCGCGGGAAAAGTCTTTTCGCCCGGCGACGTCCGTCACGGGGCCAAGGATAGAGGAGTGGATAAAAGATGCGCCTGGGGGCATATCCGAGAACGTTAGTTGTCGTATGCGACCAGGTGTCCCAAAGCTGCAGCAACAAAGTAAAGCACGGAAGCGAGGCCGCCTGCGCCGTGAGGATTACAACAGGGGGGATCCTGAAGGCATCCCTAAAGGTATTGATCAAACTACGAGAAACTGGCGAATCCAGGTAAGTGCCAGGAGTACCTCACTCAAAAAAGCCGTGGGGTGAGAGTAAAAGAGGGGGGGAGAGACGCAAAACCTCCTCGCCGAGAAGGATCGGGAAAAAAGAAGAAACTTAAGAATCATCCAAAGAACGGACCGAAAAAAAAAGAAAATTCGGTAGGGCTTAGCGGGACCAATAGTCGAGGGAGGAGAACGAAAAACGGTCTGCCCGTACACATCTGGAAAAGGAACGAAGGGCTCAAGTAGTGAAAGATGCTTGACCGACAGGAGCTGGGATCGAGCGCCATCAGCAGGAGGAAGCCGCGGGGAACGCTAGTAATCGGAAGGGAAAAATCAGGGAAGCTTCCGAAGAGAAACGGCCCAAAACGCCTGGCCCGAGAAGACGCAGCAAGGAGGGAGGGGAGGCCTCAGAATTGAAGCGTAGAACAAGACAAAGCTAAAAAAAACGCCTGTGCAAGGGTCGTACTCGTCCAAAAGAGGGGGAAAAGAACCAAAAAAAGGGAAAAAAAAAATGTTTAGAGCGGAACTACCAAATTAGAGGCGCCACCAGCAGGGGGCTAGTACGAGCGGGGGGCGGCATCACCTGCAGGCCACGACCAGTCTGGAACACCTCCTATGGGCACGCTTGTAGGGGGGAACCAAAAGAAAAGCTGGGGCAAAACTCAGAGAGCAGCACCGCACACCCGGACGGGGAGGAACCGAATCTCTCGCGGTCGAGGAGGGCAGAGATAAAAATGCTCCTGGAACAGAAGTAGGGGAAAAAAAACAGCAGGAAAGAGGAAAGTCTTATCACCGGGCAGCCGGCGAAAAGGGAAAAAAAGGGCAAGACCTGAGTTTGCGTCGCAAGGCGTCCACCGGGATGGCTCGTCTCCAGCCTCTGAACGATTCCTTGTCGCAGGAAAACTCAGATCAAAAAAAGGGAAGGAGGGAGCTCAACACCTTCCGGGCGCGACCTTATTTTCAGCCAAGAACGAGTAAACAACATC
>Ga0179593_1659392_pt1 | contig 23307 bp, 26 predicted proteins | sample CZODoug2_1_08_16_FD_185931 | JGI IMG/M metagenome (GOLD analysis project Ga0179593, IMG submission 185931) | Vadose zone soil fungal communities from Angelo Coast Range Reserve, California, USA - CZODoug2_1_08_16fungal (PacBio error correction) | ecosystem: Environmental > Terrestrial > Soil >...
TTCAAGAAGAGGAAGAGCTGACACCAAGGGCGGACTTGAACAAGAAGATATGAAGGTCTAGCCAAGGCGGTGGGGGACTCGCAATGACTGGATGGAGAGTCACGAACTTCGTGGGAAAAAGAGGCCAGCGCACCGATGGCAGCAGTCTCGGAAAAAAAGGGGAAATGCGGAGATAATCAGCAGTAAAAACAAGTGAGTAACAATAAATGGATTAAGGGAATAACCCAAAAGAAAGAAAATGAAAAAATCGCCGGGAAGAGGGGGACACCACCGATTACGGCGAGGGTTCTGAGGAAAGGACTTAGAAAAATAAAGAAGTTGTACTTAGAAAAGGCCAGCGCAGACGGGGCGTAACTGGGCAGGAAGGTCGTCGAAAAAAGTCAATGACTAACGCGTCATGCCCCCAGCCCGCCCATCGCCAGGGGAAAAGGCACTATTTATCATCCTAAGTAAGGGGGGGGGGATGGGCCAGAGCTTACTGGGTAAAATTACGGGGGGGGAATGGGGGGCTTTATACTCCCCCGGATGCGTCTTGGAGTCTGACCGCCACTTACGGCGGGTCCTGTGTAGATGGAGCTTGTGTGGGAAAGAGAAGCGCTTGAAGACTAAGTTGGTGGTCGAGTGGAAAGGGGGGGGAATCGTCAGACTAATTGAACTTGCCCGACTACCGGGTTAAAAGCAACCACGTGGAAAGGTTGTGGAGGACCCAGAGAAAGGAGGGTTCAATGGTATGTATCATGGGCTCTTAAAGAAACAGGAAATTCGGAAAAGGAAAGGACAAAATCCACAGGAACTGTCGTAGTATGGAGGACGCGAACTTCTGAAGTAAAAATTGGGGACATACAACTAAATAGAAACTCTAACACCCCTTGGAGTACCCCCGCATAGACTATACTGAGGGGGGAGCATGGAAACAATGGGGGAAGGATAAGTACAGAAAGGGGAGTGGATGAAACGATTGACCACAAAGGGGAAAAAAGTTTTTATCCACAGTCTTCGGAGGATGATGAAAGAATCTAGTTCTTTTGTTATTAAGCCCACCGTGAAAACGGGGGAATACTGTGACGTCGCTTTGTTCAACATTGACCGCAAGGTTGAATAAAGGAAGGGGGGAAAGGAAAAAAGAAAAGTCACCTGAGCGAGAAGGACAAAAAGCTAGGCCGGAAAAGACTCATAAGGGTAGGGCACGACAAACAAGCTGCCAGAACAATGCAACCTTTCTGCTATACAACTGGAAGGAAAAATGTTGACCAGCAAAGGAAAACCAGAGCCGACATGGTGTTTCTATAGGCAGAAAAAAAAGATCCCAAGGAGGAAAACAAAGGGAAAAGTAATCTCAGTACCAGAAACAGCCGAAGAAAAACACGAGAAGAATCTGCTCTGTTGAAAGAGAAAAGAGGAACCAAGAACTGGAGATGGAGGTGGAGGGTTCCACAAAAAAAAATTGCGGAGAAGCAGTGCGCAAAAACTTGGAGAAGAAAAAACAAAAGAGAAGAGATAAGTATCGGGCTACACCTGCGGCTGAAGAGAAGCGGAGGGGAAAACGGATCTGTGAAAAGACCAAATCCACTCATCTTCCTTCTGGGGTCAAGGAGATGAACAAAAGCAATGATCAAAGGAGGTTGTTTCTTCGGAGGGGCGGGTTCTACTGGGACTGGGTCTACTTGCTTCTTGAAAAGATCATTTTGCTGACGTCTTGGTTAGTTGAGGGAAAGACTTGAAACCATGAGTAGGTCCTCTGGGGTAACAACGTTCAAAAAAGGGGGGTCATTTCCGTTTTATAGCCGAAGGTTGAGAATGGGGGGCTACAGTTTTGGGGCTCCCGAGATTAAAAGGGTGGGGATGAGACAGAGAGGGGTGCCACAATTCGAGATAAAACATCCAAAGGGGAGGGCAATGAGCCATTTCGCGATTGCGGAAGGTATTTAAAGAACCAAAGGGAATGAGATACGGGGGACGGTTGCGAAAAAAAGGGTGGTTCACTCACCCAAAAGGAGGAGAGCCCTGACGTGGCCAAGGGAACCTTTTCTTCAAGGGACGGAAAGCCGAAGAAGATGTCTTCATACCCTCACCTGTGAGTGTGCCAAAGACGGAAAGGCAATTGCGGGGACGTCATAAAAGAGGAAGGTCGCATGGAGAAAGAGAGTGTCTGCACCATTGGGGGGGACTCTGAGCCAGGTTCGGGATAGTAACCAGACAAGAGCACGGTGAGTTTGGTAAGAGTTGGTCAGCGAAGTTCCTCATAGGGGGCGAGCAAATTCAAGTAGTCCATTAACCGGACTAACAAAACGGGGGGGTGATAATGGGAGGGGGGATTTTGCGACGGGAAGCGGTAGTTCAAATTATAAGGAGGAAAGAGACGGACACAAGGCGGTTAGGGAAGCCGGCGTGGAAAAAAAAAAGGGCACTTAAAGGGGATCGGACGAAGGGGGGAATACTGTAAAAAGGAAGAATGATACACCCGGAGAGACAATTACAACCAAAAAAGAGGGTGCCAAGACAAAGAACTGAGTAAATCAAGGTCGTATGATCATGTTGCACTTCCCCATGCAAGGGAACATAGGGGAAAGGCTAGGACCCCTAAAAAGCAGTCATTGAGGGGGAAGGGAAACTGTTCCCCCCAAAAACAATGGGGGGGGGGGAACAGGGAGGGAAGCAATATGGGTCTCTAATTCAAATCCGAGGAGGGGGGCCTAAGACCGCCTCAACAAATTTGAGGTACGACGGAGAATGGGGGCGCACCACAAATGGGTTGGGAACTTTTTAATGAGTGGCGAAATTAAAACATCGGAAAAATGTGGCGTCCGATCCGGCGGTCAATGGGGGGGACGAGTGGATGAGAAAAGAAAAAAAACGTGGAAAGATTTGTCGCCACGCCTAAGAGGGAGCGTTCGGGCAGGATAGGTCGATTCGCGCTTCATTTCTTTATCGGAATAGAGGAGGGACAGGGACGAAAGAAATTGAGGAAACAGCAGTGGCGCTCGGCAGATGGCTTGTGAAGCATTTCGCCATTCGGGTCCAGCTTCTGGGGGAAATCGCTCTCGGGATCGCGTGTCTTCGGTCGATTCTGAGAGGAGAAAGACTGGTGATGGGGGGACTGACAGAGAAGCACGAGATCAAACGAGAGGTCATGGCAGGAATAGAGGGATCAGAATCCCTGCCTGCAACCCGAAAATCCAAGGGGAGCGTCCCGGTTGGTAAAGTGGGAGTGTGTAAGCGGGGGAACGGTGCACAACCCAGAGCCAGAAGAGGGTCCCTCATAATGGAGTGGTCTTGTTCTACAAGTTATCGAGCGGGACCGGGGCATGAGGAGTCAAACGGGGGGACAGTTCAATACAAGGTGAACATTTCCCTACCCGTGTCATCCCCGTAAAAAGCAGGGGGGGGGGGGTAGGGGGGGGTTCGAAGTAGCAACTCTTACCTGGTAACGGGAAAGCCCACTCCAGAACTAACGAAGTAAGGGAAAAGGAGTGAGGGGGAATGGGAACTGCCGTGTTCCAGTTCAGGTAAAAGGTGATCCCAATAAGGAAAACCAGAATTTCAAAAGATGGCAAGGCGGGATGGGGGAGAGGCGGACCGGGCCTAATGATGACATTATAAGTCGTGAGGGGTCAACCAAGACATAGGCAATGACGGAAGGTGGGAGGGGATGAACGATTGCGATGATCAGGGGGAAGTTGGGGGAGAGGGGGGGCCACATTGGAACGGGTGGGCTTGGGCAGAAAGAGGGGGAAAATCGACTAAGACCAGAGAGTCTCAATAAGGTCAAAAATTTACTTTGGTAAAAAGGAACACATGCTAAGGGAACTCAGGGTGCATAGCTACTCGGTTTAATCCGCAAAGGGAAGGGGACTGTTGATGACGGGGAACCGGGGATAAAATGGGAAGGTGAGGAAACGAAGGAGGTGGATGCAACCTAAAAGTCAAAAGTTGACCCCTGGACATACTGTACCTCCTCTGCAGAGAAACCCGCTTCTCCCTATACGAAACAGGACTAAGCGAAGAAATGGACAAACAACGCGGGATTCCTATCTGGGGCCTATCCAAGTTACGGAAAAAAGGAGAAAAGAATGATTATAACAAGGTATAAACATGCAAAAGGATGGAGACTGTAGAAAAGAAAGGGTTGGGTGGGGAGATCAAAAAAAACTAAATCGAAACCGCGTAGCTAAGCGAAATCTGCTGTAACAGTTGGGGGAAGAAGGCCAACAACCAACTGATGAGGGAGAAGAGAGAATAAAAGACCGGGCGGTGACGCGGAAACCTCGCTCCGGGGAGGCAAAAAGGGGGGTTGAGATTCATAGGGTGGGGGGAGCTCACCCCCCCCATATGGGGGAGACGTCTAAAAAGGGTTTGATAGTTAACGGTGTTCAATGTATAAAAGGAGATCGATGAAGGAAACCGGGCTCGGCAAAGGGAAAGAACGAAACCGGGCAAGGGGGGGGGGCTATGCATGCGGCGCTGGTATTTTAAGGGGTCACGTCGCATAAGGGAGCCGCTCGGGCGGTCAGGCAGGGACAGGGGGTAGTCCCCAATGGTCCGTTGTAAAAAGGCTAATCGAATGCAGAGAAAAGGGGCAACCTGGGAGTTAATTTCAAAAGGAAGAAAAAAGAAGATCAACCTGAGGGGGAAAAACCGAGGATTGCAAAGATGAAGGGGGGGTTCCGTCGAAACAGGAAAATGGTAACTGTTGACGAGACAACGACTGGGGGGGGGTCTCGAAGGTCATGGCTCGACCGAACTGGAACACCCTCCTATGTGCAAAAAAAAAAAAGTAAAATGGGAAACCCCAAATACAAGGAGTAATTCGGCCCTCACAAGTCGTACTAGTTATCATTCATGATGGGTTCCGGGGTTTTACTCGATGGAAGGAGTGGACATAAAGATCGAACACAGGGCCTTCTCTTGCGGAGAGGGAAGAGATGCTGTGGTTTGATATGGAAACAGGTCAAATGGAAGAACCTGAAGAAAGCGGCTACAATCTAAATGGGAAGTGTTGGGGGGGTGGCTGGATGAGGGGAAAAAAGCGAGAGGCTCGAAAGAACACGAATCGATGTGTCCCTGGAGGGCCACGGAGGCAAGTGGGGGAGGGGTACGCACAAGAGGACTGACCTAAAATCAGCAGATAACGCAATGACAAAAGGAGAGGGACCTATCACTGGAGCGTCTTCAGGAAAAACTACGCTGAAGGAACAAGAGGGAAACCAACACGGAAAAAATCTATATCTGCAGGGGTAGGGTCAGACCTCACCACGTAGAAGAAGAGGAGGCCAGACATGAAATAGGAGTTGTCAAGTGGAGCTCCATACCGGAAAATCAGACCGAAGAACGGGGGATGAAAATACCCTGGAGTCCAGAGAGTTGGCAGCAATTCTCGGAACGAAGGCCTAGGATGAACGGGATCCAACTTGCGATACTTCACGCTAGAGAGGAAGGAACTGCGTGGGTTTTCTCCCCGGAAGCAAAACCTCCTGACCAGTATGAAAAAAGAAGGAACGAGGGGAATCCGGGAATGCCGGAAGGGAAAGACATAAAAGAAGGTTCAGAGAAAGGCTGAACCACCTATGGCAACGGGCTTTCGGCGACCCTCCTTCAGTACAAAAAGGGCGGAGAACAACAAAAGGTTCCCGGAGGCGAAGAAAAAAAAAATGCTTGAAACACCATTACGACATCACCGTCAGAAGGGCGCAATCTGAGCGGAATAACTTGGCAAATTAACGGGCGAGGGGAAAAGGAACCTGAAGAGTTACAGAACAGCGCAGGGCGTAGGGGGGAAAAGAAAACCCTGCGCATAGTAACAAGGGAAATCAAGGCCCGTGAAATGGCCGGAGAAAGAGAAGGAAATTGAAACTTTCGCAGCGGGATACAGAACTGACGACTTGGGGGAAAAAAACGGGACTAACGGACTTGAAAATGCTGTTATTGCTCAGGAGGTTCTTGGCCTAGACAGGCGTAAATGGGAGTTTGGGATACCCCCTGAGAAGCGTGGGGGGAAAAAAACAGAAACTTTGTGTAAAGAATTGCTCGACTCCTTATTGGTTGGTGCGCTGGAAAAGGTGCCAGAAAAAAAGTGAACAGGGCCTCTACAGAAAACAAGGGGCCCAGCGTAGGAAACAAAGGGGGGGGGGGGTGCCCCATAAAGACTAGGAGGTCAAGGATACGGATTCACATTCATGGTAAGGGCTTACTACGGCGTTGGCCAATCACAGAAAATACAAAGCCCGGAAAAAATCGTGAGAGGTCTGTTCCGCTCAAGACTAATGTCTTAGGATTAAACTTTTCCTCCTCGGTCCTCCCCTGATATGAACCGCTGCCAGGGTGTCCTCCCCTCCAATCATATGAAGGAAGAAAAAGTCGTTAGTGCATGTCGCACTCGAAAAGTAGAAAATGTATTAACTGCTGAGTCAACCATCCCACTCTAAAAAAAGGAAAGTTTTCCAGGTATTAGGGGAGAGAGCATCTAGGGGAGGTTTTTTGAAATGTCTTTACCCAACAGGGCCCTCATTTTCAATTTGAGAGAAGAAGCCTGTCAGCGTTGTGTTTGTTGTAGGGGCACTTGGAGTGGGGAAAAATAGGTTGAACCAGTAAGAATACGGCCTGTGGGGAAACTAAAATAATGGAAGCCTCTCGTAATTCTCCTCTCAAGAAAAAAAAAAGGATTCCTCGGGGAAGAAAACAGTACAACAGAATAAAGTAGCAAAGCTGATAAAAAAGGGAATTTTAACGTATGCGCAGAACAGGTAAAACCAGAGAAAAACCCGGGCGCAGATTTCCAGGTGAAAAAAAAAAAGATAGAAAGCAACAAAGTAAAAAGAAGTCACCAACCCTCCGAAAAACACAACAATAGCAAAATCAAAAAGCGGATAGAGCTATGAAAGAAAGAAAGAAGTAGGAGGGGGGGAAAAAAAAAGGGGGAGGGGACAAGATCCAGGTTTGCCCAGCCGAGCTGTATTTACCACAAAGTACTTATATCTCAAAAAAACTGCTAAAAAAGAGGAATCATTGGGCGTCAAAAAGCAAGTAAGCTGGGAGGAGTTGACATCCGACCACTCAGATTCATGTGTGCATAAGCGCGAGATGGTGACCAGAGCATATTCAAGAAGGGGGGTTGGGTTTGGGGTCGGGAAAAGGTAGGTGACTGAGGTCTGACTTCGGGGATTGGGAGGGAGGGAACCTCCTTGGGATAAGGAAAAGGGGGGGGGAACTGGACTGAACACCTCAATGCCCCCACTGCGGCTAAAAGGGTTTGGTCGCAGGGACATTAAAGGGGGAAAAAACAGTGGGGAGAGGGCCAATTTCTCGCGGAAAGGGTCAGCTTTCGGGAAAAATTCTGTTGTGCGTCCCAGTAAAAAATACTGGTCAAGGGGGGGCGTAATGAGCAGGGTTAGGGGGGCAGTTAAACGTTAAAGTCGGGGGTATATCTCATTTCCTCCAGGGAAAGACCATGGAAAACGCTGACGTTACAAGGGAAATAGCTCCCCTGGAGAAACTGTTGACAACGTTGGGGGTCACAGACGCGGAATCGAGATGATACTTCACCTAGGACGCCTGGGGAGTAACACTGGGCATGTGAGTGGTCGAAGCGTGCAAATCCGAACGTCATACAGGAAAAACTCACTGGGGATTGAGGTACCCATCATTCTGAGGAGGAGCGTCCCATATGCGATGCGTGAGGGGCGTCAAGAGGTGTCTGCATGGTCTCATCTTGGGTGCCCCAGGGGGGTGGAACGAGTGTCCACAGTTGACGGGACAGAAAAAGATAGGTGGGGAGTTTGGTGTCATCGGGCGTGGAAAAAACGCCGGAGGGCCTCCGTATTGCCGAGAAAATCAATTAGGAAAAGGGGCCGAAATATCTTCCTGGAAAAAGGGTTCCTAAGATGGGGGGGGGGAAGTTGCTTTTTTGACGGGAGGGCCAGGTGGTCACAGGGAACAGGTCTGAAAAAATTAGGCGAAAACGAGCGGTGGGCACGACTTCGCGGGTAAAAACCCGCAATGCAGGGGAACGAAAGGGTGAGAAGGAAAGAAAGCGATAACGGCAAAGGGCCGAAAACCAAAGCATTGGCCAAAGCACAAGTCCTGTAGTCAAAAAAGAAAAAGTCAAGGGGTATGGAAAGGATGTGCAAAGGAAAACAGTAAAAAACACTTGGGAGCGGGAGAGGATTCGCCGGTCATGGAGGTAGTCAAGGGGAACTGGTCGAAACACGTCCCGAGGACAGGGCTGTCATGACGCCAGCGGGGGTGAGAAAGTGCTGCTCAGTAAAAAGGAAGGTGGCTGACTTGAAAAAGAAGTTCCGCAAACGAGGCTCGAAACGTAAGGTGGGGCTCACAAAACGGTAAGCGAATGGGGGGAAGAACTTGGTGAATAGTGTAAAAAATAGCCGCCTCATACCTGGGGGATCAACTCCTCCCTTTGTAAGGGATGTAACAAATCCTGTTCCCTGGGGGCATCACCTCCAGAGGGCCGCCCCTTCGTGTTCTGCTCTCTGATGGGACAGGGGGTCTTTTTTCTATGGGTCTTGGTTCCTCGGGAATCTCCTTCCTGGAGCGGGGGGCCTAGTAAAAAAAATGGGAGGTAATGCGTACACACCGGGTGCGGATCGGCATCTAAAGAGCAAAAATGTGAGCCCTTCGGGGATATTATGGTAGTCAGAAAAGAATTAACGGAAGGCTGCGAATTGGTCAGTGCAGAATGTCGTTCGGAAGTTTCTGCGCTAAAGGCTGGGTATGTTAGAGCCGTCACCAAAGAGAGAAAGGGGCCAGTACAGGAATATGGAGGAGGGGATGTCTCCTGAGCAAACGGAAAACCCATGTTTATGGGAGTTGGGGACACCATGGGGATGAGGGGGGAGTGGAAGGGGAACATGAACTCTCCAGAAAGAAGAAGGGGGGAACTCTTGGGGGGATTGTCGGCCCTTTTAATCTGACGAGGGACAGACCGGGAGCCTTAACAAAGTGGGACCTGGGAAACTGGCCATAAAAGGGTGCATAAAAAAACAAAGCACTGGGTTGTGGGAGCGTCGGCTAAAAGAGGATTGTTCCCAACCTAAGGGAAACATCCCCCGACGGCCCGAAAGTCGCAGCAGCTAAGTGGAAGGGGGAATCCCTGTGGGGGAAAAAGTTGAAACGATGATCCCATATGTCCAACACAGCATCACTCAGCCTCAAGAGAAAGGATGCGGTGCCTCTAGGAAAATGCCTGGCTGCAGCCACACGGGGCAGAGGGAAATGAGGCGAAGAAAGAAGTGGAGGGGAAAAAAGAAAGTTCTTGGGGGGGACTGTAAAACTGAATTTGACTCAAATAGGAAAAAAGAGGTTTGAACAAGTCGAGAAAGGATAAACTCCTAATCAAAAAACCCAAAGGAGCCATTAAAAATGGAAAAAGTGAGATGAAAACAGGCTCACGGCAGCCAAGCAAAACAAGGATAAAGTGGAAAAAAAAAAAAAATTTCGGCGGGGAATTTTCTTTGGGGATCTGCGCAAAAAAATGGGGGTGGGACCACAAGAACAAAATCAAAAGCACCTTGACTGTCCTCCTCGGCTAGACAGAACAATCCCTAATGAAATTGGAAGGAAGTACAAGGACGAAAGAGCAGGGGAACCCCAAACGAAAAAGGATCAAATAGCAACGATCCAAGGGAATTAAAAAACGACAAATTCATAAATAAGTGAAAAACATCAAAAGATAAAAACTTTTGGGAGAACCATATTGTGTTGGGGGGAAAAAACCCACAATATGAACTCAAAGGAACGGAGCACGTAAGTAAGGCGAAAATCTGCTGTCACATTAGCAAGTCAAAAAGGAGAGAAACATTTCGCGGGAAGACACGGGGCTGGTCCTAGAGGTGGAGTTGAAAAGGGGGGCGGTTTAGCAAACAAATAATGGGGAGTTACCTGTCCAATCTTGGGGGAATAGTGTTCAGGTTGTGCGAAACTTCGTTAGGAGGATGATATATACCCGGGGATGAAAAAGAAGGAAAGAAAGCTTTTAAAAGGGGGAGAGGCATTAAGGAATGGAAATGGGTGGAAAGAAAGAGCCGATGGCTGGCTGCAAGGATACCGGGTGATGTAGTCCCAGGTTCAACAGCCAATATTGGTGGGAACAGCCCAAGACGGACGTTGAACTCAAGGGAAATGGGGGCTCAAGAAGATTTCCAGTCTAAACAGAGAAAAAAGAAGGGAGAAACTGAAGTGCCGTGGGGACCACCTGACGTAATGCACAGCATGAGTGCTCATAGCATCCAAAGAAAATATTGAGCAGGAAGAGGAATTTGCTTAGAGGCTAACGAGAGGGACAGCCCTAGGGTATGGGCTCATTGGGCCCCGAAAACAGAAGAAAGAAAACAGCCCATTCGTTCATCCCCTCTGCCTGTCGAACTACTGATGAATGGGGGATCCCTCAGCAAGAGTGCCCTCATTTCACACAAGTCAGGTCCCACCTGAGGTTGCGGTGATCACGATGTTGGGGATATGGGGGATCCAACCTTCCCATTGGAATACCTGGAAACAAGTCGGTCAACGGCAAATGAGACGGAAAAAATGATTACTGTCAGTTGTTTGGTGGACACAAGAAATCTGATTGGAAACCAAAATAAGTGGAAAAAAAAAACGAAAAACAATCCCCAAGATTGTTTAAGGGTTAACACTGGTCTCACTGTAAAAAAAAGTTTGGGCCGGTCTGACGGAAGGGGCGCTTGAACAACGGGGGAAGCCGACGATTAACGGGGTCAAAAAAGTACAAATATCGAGTAATGAACTACTTACGGTCTGTAGACCTTCCTTGTTAGAAAAACAACCAATCCTCACCCAAAGGGGGGTATCCAACGGTAGGAATGATATGCGGCAGGGAAGACACGGAGGAAGAAGCAAATAGAAAAATCCAGACAAAGGTAGGGAATTGGGCAGTATTTGATCGATCCTTACCAGAACTTGTCGACAGGAACTTGAGGCCAGAAATAGCAGTTGTGCAGGAAACAGAGAACAGAGTGGCCGCTTCAAAACATCAAATACTCCAGAAGGGCGGACATTGGTTGAACAAGAGGATGCCGATCTCACGGGAGGGGCGCATCCGTAATTAAAAATAAATAAGGACGAAAGGAACAACGAACTGCGGGGGGAAGAGGCCTTAAAATTACGGACGCACCCAAAGATATAAGAAAGTGGTCTGACGAGAGGGCTGACCTATGGCCTGGATCGGGCCCGGAAAAGTACCACAATGAAGGAAAAAAAAGACAAATTCTTCCGGAGTAGCAATCATCACCAAGGACGTGATAAGAATACCGGCTTTGCGCCAAAAAAGGGGGAGAATGCGAAATCAATGTTAGGGGAAGAAGGAGAGTCAAAATGGGGGATAGAAGGCACAGCCCAACTGAATGAAAAAAAAAGGGAACACGTACGGGAGAAAAACTAACTCATTCCCAAAGGTATACGAATCACGAGGGAAACGCTGGGGAAAGGGGGAACATAGGATACACACTTGACAATGGTTCGTGACTCCAGACTGGGCAGCTTTTGAACTGCTGTCGCTTCTTGACAGCACACATGCTATAGTCAAGGCTGACCTTTGTCCCCCGAGTACCACAATGGTCGAGACGGGGAGCAGGGTGTGAAAACAAAAAGGGGGAAACATGCAACTGCTCTTGGGGGTGAATTTGGCCATTGAAATAATCCGGTGAACAATTACTGCAGAAGAGATGCAAACAGCAACCAAAAAGGGTGTCAGCCCCAGGAAACATCGGTCGTAAATGTGATTCCTGGAGAGGGTAGCGGGGGCTCCACGAGGGTCGTTCCTAAGAAAAGATGACAAGGAGCGCAAAGCGGCGTCAGAATTGGGACGCAGATCTTGGAAAATCGACAACAATTGGGTCCAGCACATATAGACCACATTAACAACCCTTCCCTTTATGCACACACAAACGGAGAGGGCTATGGAAGCACTCTGACTGGAGGACTAAAAAAAAAAAGGTCGAGGAAAACGATGACGAAGCACATGGGTGAAATCCCATGGGTTCGTAGGACCGGGGAACGCATCTACGATGTACTGGTGTGCATGGGAAAGACGGATAACAGACAGGAGGTTTTCGAAGAATGAAAAAGGTGTGGACGGCACGTTATACCTTGAAAAAAAGGCAATTGGACCCTTAACCCGACTTGAAAAGGTGTTCCGAGGAGTCCAGCTGAGAATTAACAAGCGCCAAAATCGTTACTGAAGGGGAAAACAAGAGATGACCAAGCTAAGAAACCCTGAGAAAAAAATTGGAAACACTGTTGCAGATACTACCCTAGAAAAAAATATCCGAAGGGTGAGGGAAGAAGGAAGAGAGATCTAAACTTATAATCAATCACTAAAGGGGAAGTCTCATTAAAGAACCGCAAAAAAAACAACCCCGTGGGAAAAGTTACATCGGAGAGAAGAAGGAAACAATAAAAGGTTGTTAGTTGTAATGGAAAAGTGCCAACGCTTTCTGAGGCAGCCAGGGTACGCCAAGAGTACTCTCAAGCCTAAAAAACAAGATGAGGAGGAAAAATAAGTACGAGGGGAGGAAACCACAAAAGTCCTGAAAAGCGGGACCAGCCAGGCCCACTATCTTGAATCTGTTTCAGGAGTGAAGAGGAGAAAAAAAAGAAAACCCGCATACTGGTGTTGGGAGGGGGAGTCGTTATGGTGACTGAGAGGAATTTGCGTATTGCGTGCAAAAGGACGTTTTGAGGAAGAGCTGCATCAAGAGTGCGCAGCGAGAGCGTGACGCACCAGTGTTCAATGACAAGGTCGAGGTCTAGCGTGGAAAGGGGGGGGGCGGCCACGAAGTTACGATTATGCCGTAAGTCGGAAAGTGCAATTCGAGGGGGTTCTTCCGTTAAGTCTGGTAGGAAGCCCTATTGCCGGTCCTAGGAAACAGAGGGGAGGTCAAAAAGGCAGCGGAAAAACGGGTAACGAAAGATTGGGGTCAAAGACAGCCAGAATAGAAGGATTTACAGGCCACAGGAACCCTGGGAAAAACTGGGGCGGGTTAGCTGAAATCGTGACCAATCTTTAGGGGGGTCATGACAGGATGATCCTGGGGTCTGCCCATCAGCAAAGAGAGACCATAGCTTGGGTTGGGGAAAACCCAGGCCGGTGTCAAAAGTCTCAGGTCTGCCCATTGGGGGAACGCTGAGACAAGGACGGGACGACAGACAAACAAGGGATCGGTTTCGGGTGTGCATATGTCGAAACGCTGGGAAGTCTTATTGACATGAATAAGGAAAAGTAAACAAAGGAAGAGTCTCCGGGGCACAAAACCGTTGTCGTCGGGAAAGGTGTTTGGAGAACGGGGAACAAGGTTGTGGGTGAGAAGGGCAGGAAAGGACACCCGACCACAAGAGCGTTCGAAAGAAAAAAAAAAACAAAACAAACAAACTCATAAAATGGACAAAGGGGGGAGGTAAGGACGCAGCAGGATGCAATAGACAGGGCCCAAGAGCTAACATTCCTGGTCCAAACCAAAGTCAAGGGTGAGGACAATATGGGTAGGGAAAGACAGAGTGAAGGAAGAACCGGTCTGAGCGTAGGCCGGGCCGGTAGAAAAGTTAAGCCCCGGCGCGTGAACAGTTTCTTTTAGAAGACGGGGCTGGGAATTAAACCGGACTGGGGAAAAGGGACATCTAGTCAAACAAGAACCTTGGGGTAAAGTCAACTTTGGAGCACGGACGGCTAAAAAAGGGAATGTGGTGGAAAAGAGGTTTGTATTTTCAGCTCCGGGCTAATAAAGGGGCTCCTCTCAATTTGTCGTAGGGGAGTATACCTGAAAAAAGAAGTGAAAGGTTCATCTACTGGGATGGCCGTAATCAAGGGGAGGCAACAGGAAAATGGACATAACCTCGGAGGAATGGTGGCTCGTCATACGAAATGTTCACGGATAAGGTCTGAAAAACAACGCTCAGTAATATAACATCCTCTCTCTTTTGGACAACATGGCCTCCCGCCCTGCAAGGAGGAGTCCGTGGCATTCCGGAAGCGGTACTCCACTTGTCAGCAAAAGCTGAAGGGGGAGCATCAACAGTTCTTCTTTGGCGAAAGAAGGACTTGTTGTTAATGCAAAGAGAGCCCAAAGAAAGGCCCAAATACATAGATGTATTGGGTAGAGGGAAGACAGCGGAAGTCTCCCTCTCACCCAGATAAGAGCCGGTGGGCATCAAAATTATTGTTAGGGGGGGGTAAGGTCGTTTGGCAACTAAGAAGCTCAACTGAGAGTAAAGAGATAGAGGCAATTTAGGTAACAGTTATCTTCTTGGACCAGACTCTGGAAAGGGTAACCATGAATACTCAGCTGGACACCGGGGGATCCGGATGTTCACCCAAGAGCGAGGGGGGGGGAGGGTGGTACGAGGCGTACACGAGGAGATGCGATCCCAGAACTAGGAGCGGGACAAAAATATCAGAAGTGCATTGGCAGTTGGAAAAAGGTCCCAGGGACGGGTGATCCATAGGAAACACATCATCATAAAGGGCACATAAGAAGGCTGAATCCGAAAGTTGGCAGCGAAAGGGAAGGCTTGAAGAGGTTTTCTAGGGGGTAAACACGGGAATATTTAAACCAAGCCAAAAGGTACTAATGGAGGGAGGGACGAAGGGCTAGGATCAGGCTTGGTCGACTTGGGGAACAAGGATTTGGGGAAAAGGTCAAGGAGGGGAAAGGGAAGGTAGACATGATAAAACTCACCAAACACAAATCGGGCATTCAATGAAAACCCATTTGACGGTGGGGGGAATCTAAAACATTCAGCAACTGAAATGTGCATACTCAGGGGTCAAAACGGAAGGACAGACTTTAATCTTCGCACGGGCCCCGGGAAATTGGAAAAAGGGGGCACTTGGGGGGAGGAAAGGTTGGGAGGCACCAGAGTACCGTGGATATTGCCAGGGGGGAGCAGGCTAGAACACATCCGTCCTACCTAGAACATCCCAGAGGAAAATACACGGGGAACAAGGATAAGCGATGATATAACACGGGGGAGAGGCTTGCCTACTTGCCCCACGTTGAACCGAAGCTCCTCCTCGGAAGAAAAGGCAAAGGTGAACAAAGAAGATCAAAGAGTTTGTGAAGAAAGAACCATCGGTGGTGGGAAAAACACACAAGAAGGAAGAATGCCTCAGACCCTCACCAATGTGAGTGCTCGAAAAATCTTGCGGGCAAAGTGTAGGACTCCAACCAACAACAGGCGGAAAAAAGAATACACTGTGACAGAAAGGGGCGAGGTACCACTACCTACTTGTATTTTGGGGGTGGGTTTTTTTGAAGAAAACCAAAAGGGGTTCTACCCTAAAGGAGTGGAATTTGAGAAGTAAGGTGAAACTTGTAAGAGGAGAGCTAGGAAGTACAAGGTGGATAAGTGCAAAAAGTGAAAATCCGTTGGGAGGGGGCTATGCATTGCAAAGGGGATCCGGTATCCTTGGTAAAGTGGAAGGAGACTGGGGACGCAGGAGGGAATGTAATGTAGTCCAAAAATGTGGTAACGAATGGTAACATAGTGTGCACTTTCCCAAAGAAATTGAAAAAAAGCCCGTCAAAAAGAGAAAACGGGGGCAGAGTCAACCTGAGGGCCGTTTGACCACCTGGAAGTCCATTGAGAAGACTCGCCATATCCAAAGTAAAAGGGGGGGTATTACTGACGAGACTTGGGGGGGGGTGAAAATTCAAAGCTCAGACAAGGTGAACAAAAAAATTGAATAGTGCGGAATTCGTGGACCGCGACAACAGAACTAAAAATCGTAGAATCAAAAACCGCGATACTCAGGGGGGGAGAATGCTACCCGGGGGACCATCGAAAAGCAATGAATCAGAGAAAAAGAGAGAAAAGTGACGAAGGAGGCATGTTGCGGCTGCTAACGAGAGGAGGGGGAATAGGGATAAAGACCGTTCCCCTACTGGACAAAAATGGCAATCAAACTGCCAATGCAACTGAGAACTAGTTGGTGGGAAGGGGGTGGAGGTGTCAGAGGAAGAAGGGTTCTCTCGAAAACCAAGAACCCATAGGATTCTGCTAGTCGACAAAAAGTCCGCGCAGGCACTGTGACCACCATTGTGTTGGTCGTGAAAAAAAAAACAGGGCAAAGGGCTCTGACCAGACCGAGTCTGGGTTGACTCCTCTCATATGTTGCGAGTATGATACCTATGTACCTTGCAGATATCGTGGCGGGTGACTCCGATCAGATCTTGCGGCCAGGTGCCAGAAACGTAAAATCACTCAATTTAAACAACCGGAACCACCCGGCGGAAAGGGGAAAGGAGAATCACCCTCGATCGAATCAATCTTGCGAGTGGACAGGACAGAATGAGGCGTCGCGAGAGCCTACCATAAAACAGTCACTGGCGGAAGACTTGGGCCAACAACGGCTCATCGCTTTGGGGATGACAAGAGCGCTGCTAAAAGGAAAGGGAAGATATTGAAAAGCAAGAAGGGCGGAAAGGGCTTGTGACAGGATGCCGAAAAACGGTGACAATGAGGCGTCTTCTCCTAGGATACAACACCAAGGAGAGCGGACGAGGCGCAACCACCCGACGATAAACGGGGGGGAGATTTGTACTCAGAGAACCTAGGGCAACTAGAGTCTCCTAATCAGGAAAACAGTGGGCCGGAGGAAAATGGTCTGCCGAGTAGGAGAATTCACAAAGGGCTTGAAACAATTACGATACCGCCGGCGGTAAATAACGGAGGACCTCAAATGTTCTGAAAAAAGTTAGGCCAATGGTAGAAAGGGGAGGGAAAGGCCCACAAAAGATGCCGGATGCAAACATATTCTATGACAAAAGTGCCGCATAAGCAGGCATAAACTCGAATATCACACATGGTAAACTATTGGGACAACATTGGAGCCAGACCGACGGGACCAACTGGGCATAAACGGGGGAAAAAGGAGGGGGAAACTGAGGAAGTCTTGCCTCCGCCACAGGGTAGATCGGCGTTCTAGCTGACTTTGGAAAAAAAGCGCGGTATGAGGAAGCTCTGTTGGAACCTAGACCGGGGGAGGGGAAGGCGCTTTGGAGATGGGGGTGTCAACTTTGAAGCTAGCGGTAATGCCCGCTACCGTGTCAAACAAAAACGAAACAGGACCAAGTTTGGGAAATGGAAGATTCTGGTTCAATGGGAAGAAGGTACCATTGGAGAGAATAAGCGACAAACAGATGACAAAAGCCACCGATCGACAGTCTGTCGGGGGAAAGACACGCACTGGCGAAGTACAACAAGTGGCAACCAAGAAAACAAATAGGAAAACTGGGGTAGAACGCAACAGAAAAGAGAGACTGAATGGTCCTCACAAGGAAAGACGCGTTCGGGGGGGGGGGGATGGCACGCGACAACGCGAAAAGGACATAAAGGTTTCCAGGAGGTAGGGAGGCAGAGGAAACATCGCGAATCAGCGTGACCCAAACGTTGAAACCACAGTATGGCTAACGGAAGATTGGGTGCCCTATTTTGAGGAAATGCGGGGCCCGAGAAGATGGCAAAAAGAGAGGGACTCGGAACTGAAGACAGACGAATACGGAGCGGGGCCAACAAAACAAAGAAATTTGAAAAAAGTCGAGCAACGGGTAAGGGAAACACTGTGGTGGCTAAAGCCAATCAGAGAAACCAGAGCCGACACGCAGTGTTAGAAGGAGTACGAGCCTACAAAGGCAAGCAGACCCCCCGAGAGAACTCATCACAACCGGACGGGGAAAAAAGTGATAAAAAAGAGTTCACGGATAGAGCTAAGGGAAAAAGAACGGGGAATGTAGTGGGAGGGTCCCAATCGTTTTCCAGAGACGTGCTGATAAGAAGGGTCGCAAAGGGGAAGGAGAGCGAGACAACAAAAACGAAGGAGGAGGAAGATATAGATAAGAACGTGCTGGCTGCAGGGAGACTATATGTGGACCAACCAAAAATCATCTCAAGAAGGGGGGAGTGGATAAACGAGCAAGGAGAAGAATACGGTTGGAGGGTCGGCGTGCTGGGGGGACTTGGGGAAGGGGCCGGTGAGTGCTCTCTTTGAGAGGCGCGTTGTGCAGGACTTTCCTCCTTCGAAAGGGGCGGGTGGAGCATGGCGGTTGAGGCGACCTTTAAAATTTCAAAAAGGGGGAGAGGCCTTTTCGAAGGGGGGGGGGGGATATGGGTAGCAGACTGTTTGTGGATGCCCGACTAGGAGATGGACATGAGTCACGAGGAGTTGCCTATACGGATGACAATCTGGTTCAGCAGTTCCTCCACTCAATTAGGCAAAAAAAAAGGAAATCAAAAAGATCAAAGTTACCTGCTGTGCGCCAACGGGGGTTCCATGGCCGAACCAGGCGGATGACATCCTTACTCCAGGGACCGCACTGGAAAGGGTTACTGTAAGGGAGGGGGCGGATAATGGGCCCAGCAAGGGTTATCATGACAGGCTGAGTGGGGAAGAAAAGAAGTCTCAAGAGCGTTGAAGTGGTCGGAGGGCCCAGTGCAAAGGAAGGGTCTCAGAGGGGAGGACAAGGTGAAGTCAGCCATTGCGGACACACCTAAGGAAAGAGCGAGGTGGCTGGGGAAGAAGGGCTTGGCTGACGAAGAAAGAAGGAGGGCCGAAAAGGAGACATTAATTAAACGGTATCCAGGAACCATCTGCCAGGGGCGACAGGGGGGTCGATATGCGGGTTTTGGGGCGCGTATAACGTAAGTGTGAAAGGGGAAAGCGCTGTAACAAGCCAATCGCAACAAGAGGCAGGGAGGCAGCGGCCGTGAAGTACAACAAGCGACTCATCCTAACACTATGTACGAAGGGGGGGAAAAAAGTCAGATATGACTCCGTAACGCCGTAGCAGGAAAAGCATGGTCCAAGAAATCTGCAAAATTCCTTGGGTAAGAAAGTGGATAGAAGAGTAACTTCCCCAGGAAAATGAAGCTAAGAGAGTCAAGGGTCATGAGAGAGTGAAGACATAAGGCCTCACGGTTCTTCGAGGGGGGAGCCAGGGTCTTTACATACTCGTTAGGGGGGGAGTCAGGAAAAAGTCGGACTGACTTCATACGAACGCCTCAAAAAATGGATGGGGGGTGGTCTAAAACAAGGGGGGGGTGGCGTACCAAGCAAGGTGGTGGAGTTTACAACACTTGGGGGATTAAATCGGAAAATTTGTCTGTTCAACCCATTGTGGGGCGGAGGTAGACCGAGAGAGGGAAATAGGTAACCGCTCGAACAAGCTTGACGTAGCCTGGGTGCAGGGGGGAAGGAGGGGCTCGCGGAGCAAGCTCGTAGGGGGTTCAGATTAAACTGTTTAAGGTACCAGTGAGGACGATGGGGAGATTGACCATCCTCTAGCTGTCAAGTTGAAAGGAAAAACTGCAGCAAGGGGGGGAGAGGCAGCTTTTGAAAGAGGAAAATCCGACTGGTCAAAAAGCGAACATTCCTGAAGAAAAGTTCTCTAAAGAGGTGATGGTAAGTCTGCTCCAAGGAATGAAAAGGGCTGGGCAATAGCAGATGGGGGAGACGGATGTAGCCTGAAAAAAACCCTCGTCTGCCAGGGGAGTGGGGGGTCATCAACCAGGAGGGTGAGGATGGTTAATCTGTAGGAAAGAGAGAAGGTCAGAGTAGCCGAAACTAGGAGGGCAAGGGGGAATGTTGAGACCCAGTTAATCGATCGATGAAAGGGAGGTGTTAAGGCCGCAGTCAGCAAAGTTTTCAATGGTTGATGGAAAGACGGTTCCTGTACAAGCGCTTTGCGGGGTTCGAGGCGGGCACTCTTCGGACTGGGGGAGGGGTACACTCGGCGAGAGCCAAAAAAAGAACTAGAAGAAAGTAGGCATAATAGGCCTTGGGAATGGACAATGGGTGGGGACCAATTATTCCCGGGATGCACTCATAGTTCCAAAAAAAATAATCATCACCTCGGAAGACCAAGAGAATGGGGAAACTCACTTCAATAATGCAGGGGAATCTGTGGGAAGAAAACAGCATACATGAAAACGTGGCGAGGGAAAACGTGGGATTAACGTTTGAAGTGGTGGGGGAAGGGTTTAAATTAAAAGGTGGACTCACATAGCAAGGGGTACTGTTCTCTAGAGGTCAGAGAAACTCCTAATACCCAAAAGTCTCGCCAAATTACCAGGGGGACTTTGTAGAGAACATTCTCCTGCAAGGGGGCAATACAGGGGTTGAAAAAACGGAAATCCGCAGACAGGTTTCCTGAGGGTTTTAGGGTAAATTTCTTGAAAAGAAAGAAGGGTAGAGTATAAACTTGGGGGGGATGCAAAAAGATAGACACCCTTGGGGAGAACCAAACATTTTGACAACTGTAGAAAGAAGGGCTATAAAAGGTGGAAAGACGCTAAATATGAAGTGACAATTAGTTACAAGGGTCAGCTAGGGAAAGGGTATCAAAAAAAACTTTAAAAGGAGAGGGTATTGCCGGGCCGTGGCCTATCCACGGTACTGTCATGAAGAATCCTCTGTAGGGAGATAGGAAAGAAATAAAAAAAGAGAAAAAAAAAGTTGGAACTTTCTACCCATAAGTTTGGGGTAGCCAAAACACATAATGAAAAAGAAAAGACTAAGAATAAAGGAGCAGGAGAAAGTCTGCTGTCCACGTTAAGCTTACGACAACCACAACACGGGGGAAAAGAGATAAAAAACTTTTGAAGTTCGCTTACAAGAAGAGAAGTTGATTTTCTTAGAAGGGGGGGATTGGGGGGGGGGGGGGTGTGGTTTTTGAGCACTCCACAAATTTGGCTCTCAAATTTTGGGAGGGTGGGGGAAGGTTAATTTGTTCCAGGGGAATTTATTATAGGCGGACAGAGCGGAAGCCCCAAATAGAAAGAACCGTATGTTTGGGGTCTGCATTGGGCTCGAGTGGAAGGGTAAGCCAAATTTGGAGGGTTAAGGAACTCTGGGCTGTCCGCGGACTCCTTGATTGATGTCAAAAGGGTTGGGAAAGAAAAAATTTTGTAAGAAGGTTCTTGGGCGCAACGTCTTAGAGGAAAGGGAACGTCTCGAAACCCCCTTCGAAACAGAGAAAACTTGCAGTATCAAAAAGGATTAGTGCCTGGGACCACCTGAGGGGTGCCAGGGGGGGGGGGGGGGGGAGAAAAGGTTCTTCTAAAACTGAAAAAGGACATGTAATTTAAAAAAACTAGGAATTTGGGTGATTAAGGTAGGGTAGCTGTGAAATCGGAGGGCATCATTGCAGAATTGGGCGTCCATTATTGGAAAAAGCCAACGGATCCATATCATTCAGGCATCCCTCAAAAAACTCCAGACACGGACATGTGATGCTTGGGGTAGGAAAAGATGCGACATTAAGACAGAGAGCGCCAAGGAGATTCAACTTCTTCTTGGAAAACGGAGGATGTTTGGAAATGATGCTCCATGATGGAAAAACAAGGCTCTTCAAAAAATGCTAGGGATTCGTTGGGAAGAAGGATTTGGAGGGGGGGGGAGGTGTACCAAAGCAACCGCCTACGGGAAGCCAATCAGGGAGCCGTTATGAGGGCCTGGCACTGAAAAAAGGGGGAACGGGGGGAAGCTGGGAAGGAAAAACCTTAAACTCGGGTCCTACAGAAATTAGATGTTAACCCATACCATAATATAGCTATAGACTACGGGGGTAGATGGGCGCCGGCCGGATATTAAGAAAAAGACTCAAAACTCCTGGTGAAAAACAGAAATCCAAATGGAAGATCTGCGGGTAGCAAAAACAGGAGACATCCTCTGATCGTAAGAAAGGGAGATTGAAGAAATTAACGAGTTCTTGGCAGTAGTAGGAGCCTTAAGGAAACAGTCTTCTCCAGAAATGATCCACATCACTGCTCTCGCTTTTGAAAAAAGAAGCTTGAAAAAAGAGGAAAAAAACGTACAAAAACAGAGCACGTGAAGACCGGGGCGTGATTGAGGGGGAAAGTAGGAGTATGCCGATCCGCCATGGGGTGCAGCCAGAGCGTAAAAAGTATCAGATGATGATACGATCAAGCTAACTGCGAGGGATAAGTATCGAATAGAACTACCCGACGAATTTCTCAGTGTCTCGAGATCGTAAGAGGGGCAAGGGCTTTCGAGATAAACAGAACAGCTAAACCACAATTGGGAGGAAACACGTTCGGGCGAAGGAATCAGACAAAGTGCTTGAACCCTTAACCGCGGCGTGAAAAAGTGATCAAAAATAACCTCATGTCTGGGGGAAGAAGCTAGGCCAGTCAAACCCAAAACTGGTTTTTACCTAAAAAAAGCGCCACAAAGAGGAAGAAACACCCTGAAAAAAAGAAAAAAGGACGTCTACCCTTCAAGGACTACGGAAGGACAAGGAATCAGCCGAAACAGGCAGGGGGACTGGCAACATATTGGACATACATGTTGACTTGGTGGAGTGAGAAACTTCTTGAAGGGAGGGGAGGGACGCATGCAATGAGTATCGCGGATCTATCGCATTCCCACCGCTCGGGGGAAGGAAACGCTTTGTGGAAACGAGCCGTCTCTACGAGTTGGGGGGAGAGGGGAAAAATGGAATTTGCCAGCGGCGACTTTACAGCCCTCTAAGTGGTGAGCAAACAAACGCGGGCACCAAGGGGGGGGAAAAAAGGAAAAACAATTCTTTGGAGATAAAGAATTCCTGTATCAATTGCTCGGCAAATAACAAGCGGCGCCAGAGGACAAAGCCACTATACAGTCAGTCGTACGCGACGAACTTACGATTACAACGGGGGAAAGAACCAGGATATGAGACACCAACTGGATAGACGACAGAACGCTCTATCGATGTTTTCACAAGATCACTGGTAAAAAGAAAGATAAAAAAAAAACGAATGGGATCCGACACTCGAAAATTAAGAAGCAATGGTATGCAGGCTTCGCGGGAGGATCATAGAGATTCCTTTTTAGGAGGAGTGAAAAACACCGAAAGAAAAGTGAGATGGAAATTGTACCCTTTTGATGCGTTTGGGGAAACGACATGAAAACCGGGGATGGACAGCGTACAACAACGTGAACAACGGATGTTCAAAAGAACGGTGCACTCCTCGCTGAAAATGTAACAAGCGGAAAAGCTTAAGGGCAAAAAACAGAAAGCTGAAAAGAAAATTAGAAACTTTAGGGGGGAAAGGAGAACCTGTTGCCGGACAAAATAAGACCCGAGCAATTAAGGAGGGGAATGTCAGCAGACCCCTACAAAAGGAGAAAAAAGGCAACCAAGAGACCAGAACGCCGACGGAAATATGTAACTGCTCGTGGGCGATAAAAAAAAAAAGATCTATGAAACGAACGAGGGAAGGAAGTGGAGGGGTCACCAGTCGGAGTGTAAACGGAAGGATGCGCCAGCAGGTTACCAAAAGTCCTGG